>Ga0209278_1002358_pt1 | contig 10589 bp, 8 predicted proteins | sample JI81BgreenDNA_FD_187504 | JGI IMG/M metagenome (GOLD analysis project Ga0209278, IMG submission 187504) | Wastewater effluent complex algal communities from Wisconsin, to seasonally profile nutrient transformation and Carbon sequestration -... | ecosystem: Engineered > WWTP > Effluent > Algae... | reverse complement strand
AGCCTGCGCCTGAACCAAATCATTCCCACCAGTTTGGGGGCCCATTCGCTGACGCTGGAATATAGCTATCGCGATCGGCTGTTTAACGGCTCCTTTGGCTATCGGACGGTGAATCGCAGCGTGGGCGCGGTGCTGATCTCGCCCCAAATTCCGATCGGCAAAACCGGCTTCATTGCCAACTACCAACTGGGCTACCAAAACATCAATGCTGAGTCGGATTTTGCGGGCTTGATTGATGAACCGAATCGCAATGATGAGGACTTGATCACGCTCGATCGCACCCAGGTGGCGATCGGCCTGGCCCGCCCGATCGTCCTGTGGCAAGGAGAAGCCCTGCCCGCCACGCCCGAGGCCGGTTTGCGCTACAGCCCCGTGGTGTTGCGGCCCGGCGTTCGGCTGATTCCGCGCGTCCAGATGGTGTGGCAAAACTACAGCAGCGGCGACTATCAAAACGTGTTTCAGGGGTCGATCGTCCTCCAGGGCCAGTTCGGCCACTTTTCGCGCCCCTGGTTGGACTACACCGCCTTCACCTTGGGCTATATCGAAAACTGGCGGCAGGACAACTCCGAGTCACCGTTTATTTTCGATCGCGTGGGCGATAACCGGGTCGCCGTCGTGGGCCTCAGCCAACAGGTCTATGGCCCCATCCGCGTCGGCTTCCAACAGGTCTACAACATCGATACCCGCGAAATGATCGACAGTAGCTACACCCTCGAATACAGCCGCCGCACCTACGGGCTGCTGCTGCGGGTGGATCCGGAGCGACAATCTGGCTCGCTCCAGTTGCGGATCACCGACTTTAACTGGACGGGCAGCGGCCAGGAGTTTGGCGACATTTAGCCGTTGATGGGTTGATGAATCCAACGGATCGATCGAGTGGCTCCCCATCCCCTCGATCGCATCCCAATCGGCCAATCAAATCGGCAAATTTGCCCGTGGCTCGAAGGACTCGATCGCCCGTAATTGCTCGTACAGCGCCAATTCATCGGTGCTGAGTTGGGTCGGCGTGGCGATTTGGATTTCGACAATCTGGTCGCCGCGTCGATCGCGATTGATCGGGTAGCCCTTGTTCGACAGGCGTAACCGCTGGCCGTGGCGCACGCCGCGCGGCAGGTTCATCTTCACCAGACCATCGAGGGTCGGCACTTCGATCGCGCTGCCCAACACGGCCTCGCTGGGTGTGACCGGCACATCGCAATAGAGATCGACCCCTTCGAGCCGGAAAAAGTCGTGGGGCGCGACGGTAATTTTCAAAAACAGATCGCCGCCGTTGATGCCCTGATTTTTTAGGCGGATGCGCTGGCCCGTGACCAATCCGGGCGGCATGTTCACTTCGAGCGATCGGCCATCTTCCAGGCGAATCCGCTCGCGTCCACCGCTAAAGGCCTTTTCTAGGGGAATCGTCAGGCGGGCTTCGGCATCCCGGGCGGCGGCGGGTTTGACGGTGTAGGCGGTGCGGGTGGTGCCGGGGCGATAGTAGTCGCGGCTGCCGGGTTGGGGTGGGGTTGCCGGTTCGCCGCGCCGGGTCAGGAGCCGATCGACAAAGCTATTGAAGTCGATGAACTCGCTGTAGTCCAGGTTTTCGGCCACGCGCGCTTCGGGTCGATCGCCCCAGGTGCGATTGGCCGCAGCCGCCGCCCGGCGCGCATTCTGAAAGCCCTTTTGTTTCCAAAATTTGCTGTACTCGTCGTACTGGGCACGCTTGGTGGCATCCGACAAAACCTCGTAGGCCTCGCCCAGATCCTTAAAGCGCTCTTCGGCTTCCTTGTTCCCAGGGTTCAAGTCGGGGTGATATTGCCGCGCCAAGCGTCGGAAGGCGCGTTTAATTTCGTCGCCGGTGGCTTCTTTGGCAACGCCGAGGATCGCGTAGTAGTTGCGGAAATTCTGCATTCAACGAGTTTGGATTCAAAGAGCAGCGATCGCAATGCGAGCTTCGGCTTTCCAGCTTACCGCGATGCGCCCATCGCTGTTTGCTACCGGCGAGCGATCGCCCCTTGTCATAATGAAGCCAACTGCGATCGTGAGGATTCGCCAATGATTGCCCAAACCCCCACCTCACCCATCGAACCGGGGCCAGTGCCAGCCAAACCGATCGAGTATCCCGACAGCGACGGCCAACCGATGGCGGACAACACTAAACAATTCCAATGGATTTTGACAATCCAAAGCAATCTGGCGGCCCTGTTTGCCGATGATCCACAGGTGTTTGTGGCGGGCGATCTGCTCTGGTATCCCGTGGAAGGTGACAACAAAACCCGCCAAGCGCCCGATGTGATGGTGGTGTTTGGGGTGGCCAAGGGCGATCGAGGATCGTATATGCAGTGGCGCGAAAATTACGTCGCCCCGCAGGTGGTGTTTGAAATTCTGTCGCCGGGAAATCGTTTAGCCGAAATGCTGAAAAAGCAGATGTTTTATCACCGCTACGGCGTGGAGGAATACTACATCTACGATCCCGATCGCAACGACCTAAGCATTTGGGTTCGAGGCTCAGGGGGCGATTTGGAGCCGGTGGATGAAGTCAACGATTGGGTCAGTCCGCGACTGGGGATTTGCTTCCAACCGGGCGAAGACACGCTGACCCTGTTGCGGCCCGATGGTCAGCCGTTTTCCAGTCTGTTGGAAGAGCGCCAACGGGCCGATCGAGAGCGCCAACGGGCCGATCGCCTGGCTGCCCGGTTGCGGGAGTTGGGCATCGACCCCGAGGCGATCGACCAATAATGAGTTGGTGGGTTTTAGGAAGGGTTTAGAACCAGTCGTCGTCATCGTCCCAGTTGTCGTTGACGGGGCGACGATCGCGCGGTTGGCTGGTGCTGCCATTGGTGCGGTTGTCGCGGCGATCGCTCGATCGCCCATAGCCATCGCGGGCCGCCGGCCGGCCGGGGCGATCGGCTGGGCTGTTGTATCCGCCGCCGTAGCCCAGATCGTAGGGATCGCGTGGGGCGGGCGGGCGGCTGGGTTCCCGGCGGCGATCGCCCTGGCCCAGGGAGTCACCGCGTCCCCCCTCGCTGCGGCCGTAGGGATCGCGCCCGAAGTCACTGCGGCCATAGTCGCCCCGCCCGTAGTCGCGCGAGTCGTAGCCGCCGCCCATCACCGCATCGCGCCCATCCTGGAAGGTGCGGCGAATCGAGCCAAAGAAGTCGTCGTCGTCCTCTTCGGCGTAGCGATCACGCACGTCGCGGTTCAGGTTGTAGAGCGCGTCTTGCAGGTCGGCCTGGGTGCGATCGATTTCGATGTCGTCGTTGGCGGCGATCGCCTCGCGCAGGGCCTTGACGGTTTTTTCGATCGTCCGGCGGTGGATATCCACAAACTGCATCCCAAAGTCGAGGGTCGCCTCCCGCAGTTGCCGCTCGGCCTGGAAGGTGAGGGCTTCGGCCCGGTTGCGTTTTTCCACCCGATCGCGCTGCGATCGATCCTGGTCGGCGAACTGTTGGGCCTCCTCGATCGCCTTTTGCACCTCCGCCTCGTTCAGGGTCGAAGCGTCTTGGATGATCACGCTTTGCTCGCGGCCCGTGGTCATGTCCAGGGCCGTCACTTGCAAAATACCGTTCGCATCGATGTCGAAGGCGACGCGCACTTGGGGCACACCGCGCGGCGCGGGGGGCAAGCCCTTCAGGATAAATTTCCCGAGGGATTTGTTGTTGGCGGCCATTTCCCGCTCCCCTTGCAGGATATGGATTTCCACCTGGGTTTGGTTGTTTTCGCTGGTGGAGAACATGTCCGATCGCCGCACGGGAATCGTCGTGTTGCGCGGAATCAGCTTTTTCATCACGCCGCCGGAGGTTTCCAAGCCCAAGGACAGGGGCGTAACGTCCAGCAGCAAAATGTCTTTCACCTCGCCGCCCAGAATGCCCGCTTGGATCGCCGCGCCCACGGCCACCACCTCATCGGGGTTGACGTTTTGGCTGGGTTCCTTGCCCACGAGCGATCGCACCACGTCCTGCACAAAGGGAATCCGCGTGGAGCCGCCCACCAACACCACTTCATCAATTTGGGACGGCCGCAACCCCGCATCCACAAAGGCCCGCTTCAGGGGCGCGCGAATCCGTTCGATCAAGTCGGTGCAGAGACCTTCAAACTGCGATCGGGTCAGGCGGGTTTCCAAATGCTTCGGCCCGTCCTCCGTGGCGGTGATGAAGGGCAAATTAATTTCGGTCGCGCCCACGCCGGACAGCTCGATCTTGGCTTTTTCCGCCGCTTCCGTCAGCCGTTGCAAGGATTGGCGATCGCGCCGCAAGTCCAGCCCCTCGGTTTCTAGGAACTGCTCCGCCAGCCAATCAACAATTTTGCGATCGAAATCATTCCCACCCAACTGCGTGTCGCCGCTGGTGGCCTTCACCTCAAAGACCCCATCGCCCACTTCCAGCAGGGACACATCGAACGTGCCGCCCCCGAGGTCAAATACCAGCACCGTTTGGCTACTGGCGCGATCGAGACCATAGGCCAACGCCGCCGCCGTCGGTTCATTAATAATTCGCTTCACCTCCAACCCGGCAATCCGCCCCGCATCGCGCGTGGCCTGCCGTTGGGAGTCGTTGAAATAGGCCGGAACCGTAATCACCGCGCCGGTCACGGGCTGACCCAAATAGCGCTCGGCTTCGTCGGCCAGCTTCCGCAAAATCATCGCCGACAGTTCTTCCGCCGGAAAGTCGCGCTGCAGCTTGGGGCACACCACGCGCACGTTGCCATCGTCGTTGCGGCGGATCGTGTAGGGCACGCGCTTGGACGAGGGCGACAGTTCGTCGTATTTGCGGCCGATAAACCGCTTCAGGCCATAAAAGGTGTTTTGGGGGTTGAGGACGGTTTGGCGGCGCGCCATTTGCCCCACAACCTTTTCGCCGTCTTTGCTGAACCCGACGACGGAGGGCGTGGTACGCATCCCTTCGGCATTGGCAATGACGACGGGTTTACCGCCTTCCATGACGGCGACGACGGAGTTGGTCGTACCGAGATCGATGCCAACGACTTTTCCCATTGCTTGGTTGCTTGTCTCTTGTTGCGGCGGATGGTTGAGGGCGATCGGGAGGGCGTTCAGCCGAGTTGGGGTGAGGGAAGATTCAGCGCCCGATCGCGCGTTAAGAATCTTGTCGGCTTCATTCTATCCTGTGGCTCCCCATCCACCGAACCGAGGAGCGATCGAAACCGGGGTCAGCCTTTGCCAAAATCCTTTGCCAGAATGGAGACTGTTAGGCCGCAACCGATCGCCAGGAGCGCCGCCCCATGCTGCCCCTTTCCCTGGACTTATTAAACTCGCTGCCCCCCGTTGACGAGCTACCGGATTCCGACGATACCCCCGTGGATAACGAAGAACAGAATCTGCTTCCCAATCTCCTTTTGTTTTTGTTGGCATACATTTGGCAGCATCGGGAAGACTGGTTTTTTGCGGTGGATATGGGAATTTATCACACCACTGGGTCTAATCCGCGCGTGCCGGTGATTTCCGATGCCTTTCTGAGCATTGGGGTCGATCGCCGCAAGGATGGGAAATCGCGCCGTAGCTACATCACGTGGACGGAAAACAACATCCCGCCGATTTTGACGTTGGAAATGGTTTCCCACACACCGGGCGGGGAATACGACAGCAAAATGGCGATCTACACCCGTTTAGGCGTGTTGTATTACGTGATCTATAATCCCGAGTTTTGGCAGCGGGATGGTCATGATCCTTTTGAGGTTTACAAATTAGTGGATGGGGTCTATCAACGGCAAAGCGGTGAACCCTGTTGGATGCCGGAAATTGGCTTAGGGATTGGGCGCGATCGGCTGGTGGATGACCCCTTCGATCGGGAAGTCCTCACCTGGTATGACGCGCGGGGCCGACGCTATCGCAGCGAGGCGGAGGTGGAGCGCGATCGGGCCGCGGTCGAACGTCAACGGGTCGCCACGGAGTCCCAGCGAGCAGAACAAGCGGAGCAACGGGCCGATCGCCTGGCCGCCCGGTTGCGGGAGTTGGGCATTGATCCCGAGGCGATCGGGTAGACCACGGCACAATAGCAACAGGCGATCGCGATCGGCAGGAGCGCAGCGGGAATGATCATTGCCACCAGCCCTCAAACCTGGACGGATCAAGACTGGATGACCTTACCCAGAGAGGGGCATCGCTACGAGTTGGTGAACGGTCAGGTGGTGGATATGGGCAATTCGGGGATGGAGCATGGCTATTTGGCCTGCGTTTTGGTGGCGGCGCTGATGAATTGGGTGCGATCGCGCCGTTTGGGGGCGATTTGTGATTCGAGCACGGCGTTTACCTTGGCCAATGGCAACCGCCGATCGCCCGATATTGCCTTTATCGATCGATCTCGGTTGCAGGGTCTCAGCCGCCCGCCCCGAGGCTACTTTGAGGGTGCGCCGGATTTGGTGGTGGAGATTTTGTCGCCGGGCAACACGGTGGACGAAATGCACCAAAAAATCGTGGAATATTTTGCCCACGGGACGCGCTTGCTGTGGAAGATTGACCCAAATGAGCGCTGCATTTTGGTCTATCACGGCCCGGAACCCGATCGCCTGTTGCGGGTTGGCGATTTGTTGGAGGGGGAGGATGTGGTGAGCGGGTTTACGTTGCCGGTGGCGGAGTTATTTGAACCGTGGGATTTTTGACGAGCCGCGATCGCTCCCCAACCGATGAATGACGATCTGCGTCGATCGTTCCCATGCTCTGCGTCGATCGTTCCCATGCTCTGCGTGGGAATGGTGGTTTGACGCTCTGCGTCCGGTTGGGGGTGTTTCGACGCAGAGCGTCGGGGAGGGCGCTCCCACTCAGATTGTGGCAACACAACCGGTCAAAGATCCTCGGTTCGTTGCGGTCATTTGCGGTGCATGGGAGGGGTGGGGGAAATGATCGTTTCACGCCAAACGTTCTCCCATGCACCCTACCCCTGAAAAAAAATCGATCGCGCACAGCACGGGGCAAAAAAGAAGGGAAAAAGAAACAGCGTAAAGGGCAAGAGCACAAGAGGGCAAAGAGCTAAGAAGTCCGCGCAACCACACAACAAACACGAAAACCGATAAAGTAGTCGCGGTAGTCTGGCGAATCGTACTTACGATTCGCAGAACGACAACCCCAAGGACTGACGAACCACGCACCGCCCCGCAACAACTTGTTATTGTCAACTTTCACCAATTCTTGAAAAAATCTTTCTTGGTAATTGTTAAGCTTTGATGCTGAATGAAGCGACTGAGAATGATTGTCATTCTCGAATCTTGCTTCTGATGTACTGGGTGCATTCCCATAACTGTCATCCCAATCATCCAAGCACCATTCCCACACATTCCCGTGCATATCTTGCAGTCCAAATCCATTCGGCGGGAACTGACCTACAGGGGTTGTGCGTGGTCGAAATTCTCCCTCCGGCCCGTCGGCGTGGGTGTAGCTGCCGTCGTAGTTTGCTAAATCTTTGGGGAGCGTTTCCCCAAAGGCAAAGGGGGTTTTCGTTCCCGCTCGGCAGGCATATTCCCACTCCGCTTCGCTGGGCAACCGATACAGCCGATCCGTCGCCTTCGACAATCGAGCACAAAATTCCATTGCGTCAAACCAGTTCACTCGTTCCACCGGCTCCGTTGCGTCTTTCCACTGCGAGGGATCAGCGTTCAGTTTCGGGTTCAGCACCGCCGGGAAGCTCCCCGCCACTCGTCGCCATTGCTCCACCGTGATTGGATACCGACTCATCAACAGCGGCGGCACGGTGACAGGATGTACGGGATTTTCTGAATAGTACTCTAGCGATCCCATTTGGAACTGGCCGCCGGGAAGCGCCACCATTTCCAGCTTTACGCCGCCGCCCAAGTCCACAAAGTGCGATCGCGCGGTCTTTCGCAGCCGCTTCACCACCCGACCCGCGCGATCGACCCGCACCGTTTCAAACGACCATTTCTGCAAACGCCAACCCGCAAAGGGGTCAACCGGGCGCGGGGGCTGTGGTTGTGGTTCAGAACCGAATACCGGCTGGGCATCACCAAAGAGCGACTCGATCGCCTTCAAAGCCTCTTGGGCGTTGGCGTAGCGTTGTCGCCAATCTGGATCGGTCATTTTCCGCAGTACTCGGTTGAGGCGAGCGCCCATGGGCGCTCGGCGCTGAATTTCCGGCCAATCTAAGCTCACGAGCACTCCCAACAGGCGATCGCCAGGAATCTCTAGGGGACTGCACCCCAACAATGCTTCCAAGGCAATCACACCCACGGAATAGAGATCACTGGGGTACTTCGCCGTTCCATCGGCCTGTTCGGGAGCCACATAAGCCAGGGTTCCAACCCACAGCGTGGGCGGCCGGGGCACAAATCGCGCGTGGCTATATTCCGCAGTGCCGACTTCCTTCACGCCGCCAAAGTCAATCAGCACCAACCGATCGTCCCGGCGACGGCGCATCACATTAGCCGGTTTCACATCCCGATGAATCAGTTGGTGTCGGTGAGCCATAGCCAGCGGCTCCAACAGATCCCGCATCAGCTTGACCACCGCCTCTTCGCTCCAGGGCGCTCCCGGCGCTAGCTCGCAGTTCAGGGTCGCCCCTTCCACGTAGTCCATCACGATGAAAAATTCACCGCCTTCCTCAAACCGTTCAATCAGGCGCGGAATCTGATCGTACTGATCCAGCACGGCCAGCTTGGCGGCTTCCTGGTCAAAGTATTTTTTGGCAACCAGCAAATCGGCTGGATTGATCTGTTGTCCCTGGCGTTCAAACTGAGGGCACAATTGCTTGATGGCCAAGAATCGCGGCTCCGGCCAATTGAGATCCTGCGCTTGGTAAGTGCTGCCAAAAGTGCCCTGGCCGAGGCGTTGAATAATGCGATATCGGTCTCTCAGGATGCGATCGATCATGGCGAGCAGTGGGCGGCGCTGGTGGGCTAGGCGAGGTCGGCCGTTTCTAATTTAACGTCTGTCGCGATGCCCCTAGCCAACCCGATCGCCCTGATGATTGCTGCCTGATTTCTCTGCCGTGATCACCTGTAAAGTTAGGGCTAAATTTGATTTGTTCTCCCTCGCATCGTTAGATCGCCCAATCGAGATTCTTCGATCGTTCCCATGCTCTGCGTGGGAATGGTGGTTTGACGCTCTGCGTCCGGTTGGGGGTGTTTCGACGCAGAGCGTCGGGGAGGGCGTTCCCACTCAGAGTGTGGGAACGATGAGGGAGCCAAGGAGGCGTGAAGTTTCTTAAGGGATGGCCGATCGGGGCGATCGCGTGGCTAGACTGAGCGATGAGGATTCGGCTGGTTTGGATGATTGACCCCCATGAGTGCGTTTGATAGTTCGCGATCGGGCGATCGGCCCCCACGCTTCAGCAAACCCAACAAGGCCCGGGCGATCGGCTGGTCGGTGCTGGCTCCCCTGGACGATCGCGATCAACACCCCTGCCCGATCTGCAATCACGGGCAGCTCCAGGCGATGGCGATGATGGATGAGGCGTGGGCGTGCGATTTTTGTCGGCACTTGTTCACGCTGGATTTATCAGCCCAGATTTTGCGCGTGGAGGACAGCACCCAACCGTTGCAGTGGCGGTGGATGGGGCGATCGTGGCAGCCGGTGCGCCACAGTAGCGATGACCTCACGCCGGCCATTTGGATCGTGGCGGCGGGGCTGGCGATCGGGCCCGTGGGCATTATTGGGCTGTCGCAGTATTTGTTTCCGCCGCTGCCCGGGGCGCGATCGGTCGGATTTAGCCAAGGGTGGTTAATTTCAGCGGCGATCGGGCACTTCATTTTGGCGGCTTGGCTGTTGTTGGAACATTACCAATTGCCGCTGTATGTGTCGCTGAAATTGCGCTGGCAAGATTGGCGATCGCGCCTGAATGGTTAATGGCTGATCACCCACCCATTGCCAACCATGATTGTTGACAATTCCACGAAGTCCAAGGATTAGTTAAAATCTGCTTCGGACTGGCGCTTGCTGGGGTCGATCGGCCAATCTTCGTCTTCGCCCCCGATGCTAAGGCGTTGGATTTCCATAAATTCGCGACTGAGCTGGGCGAAGGCATTAATTAAAACGTCCAGGGCGATCGCGTCACTCGTGCCCAAATCGAGCCAACACCGGGCGCGTGTTCCTTCAAATTCCACCTCGCCCATGTTGTGCATCAAAGCCATCATCGATTGGTCGAGGGATTCACTGTCATAGTCCATGTAGCTGAGGTCTAAACCAACTTCTTGGACTTGCACATTTTCGGCATTAAACCCGCCCAACTTGCCGAGAAAAAACCAAGAATTAAACACTTCCTCAATATATTGTTGTTCCATCCGACCGGGAACCGTATCAAACTCTAGCCAAATCCAAACATTAAACGGATCAAATTCACGAAATTGCACATCCATAATCAGTTATTCCTACAAAAACGGGGGATGATTGGGGTGATCAAGGGGTCAAAAAGAGTGGGCGATCGGCTAGGTGAGTGCGCCGCCACAACTGGAACCCGCGCCGGCCGTGCAACCGTAGCAGTGGCGATCGGTCTGGACGGTTTGGATCAAGTCGAGGGAATTAGCCGCCAACAGATCCGCCAGGGTCAGAATTTTACCATCGGGCGATCGGGCGGGAATCGATTCCATTTGATTAAAATCACAATCGTAAAGATAGCCGCGATAGTCCACGGATAACTCATCACGACACA
>Ga0209278_1002357_pt1 | contig 10592 bp, 11 predicted proteins | sample JI81BgreenDNA_FD_187504 | JGI IMG/M metagenome (GOLD analysis project Ga0209278, IMG submission 187504) | Wastewater effluent complex algal communities from Wisconsin, to seasonally profile nutrient transformation and Carbon sequestration -... | ecosystem: Engineered > WWTP > Effluent > Algae... | reverse complement strand
TTTCAAGACTGCTGGGTTAAACCGCTCCCCCAAGCCTCCGGTGGTGTCTTCGCCGGGGGCGGATTCTAGGTGCCCGGCTGGCGCGCCTGGGCACAGGGCACCTGCAGGATCTCCACCGCGTCGCCGTCCACGCGCGCGGCGCTGAGCGCGCCGCCCCACACGCAACCCGTGTCCAGCGCCAGCAGGCGCGGCTGCACGCGCAGGCCCAGCGTGCTCCAGTGGCCGAAGGCGATGCGCTCGCCGGCACTGGCGCGGCCCGGCACCTCGAACCAGGGCATCAGGCCCGGCGGCGCGGCACCCGCGCCTTCCTTGAGCTTGAAGTCCATGGTGCCGTCGGCGGTGCAGAAGCGCAGCCGCGTGAACGCGTTGATCACGAGGCGGTGGCGGTCGTCGCCGGCCAGGGCATCGTCCCAGCGCGCCGGCGTGTTGCCGTACATGCGCGGCAGGAAGCCGGGCAGGGCGCTGCTGCGCAGCATCGCCTCCACCTGGGCGGCGAGTTCCAGCGCCCGGCCCGTCGTCCAGCCCGGCAGCAGGCCCGCGTGCACGCACAGCCAGCCGGCCTCCTGCGCGGCCAGTCGGCCGTGGCGCAGCCAGTCGATCCAGTGCGCAGCATCGGGGGCCTCCAGGATGTCGGCCAGCGTGTCGCCGCGCTGCAGGCCCCGTGCGCCGTGGGCCACGGCCAGCAGGTGCAGGTCGTGGTTGCCCAGCAGGCGCACGGCGGCGTCGCCCCAGGCCGCCACGCGCTTGAGCACGGCCAGCGACTGCGGCCCGCGGTTGACGAGGTCGCCCAGCAGCACGAGGCGGTCGCGCGAAGGGCTGGCGCCGGCCTCGGCCAGCAGGCGGCCCAGCGCCTCGTCACAGCCCTGGACATCGCCGATGAATAGATGCATACAAACATTCTGCTACGCTGCCGGCCCTCTTCACAGACGACCGCCGCAACGCCGGCGGCCAGCATGGACGTAGCCCTTCTGGCGTTTCTCATCCTCCTGAACGGCGGTTTCGCCATGAGCGAAATGGCCCTCACCGCCGCGCGCAAGGCGCGGCTGCAGGTGATGGTGGAAAGCGGCGAATCCGGCGCGCAGGCCGCGATGGACCTGCACGAGAACCCGACCAAGTTCCTCTCGACGGTGCAGATCGGCATCACCTCGATCGGCGTGCTCAACGGCATCGTCGGCGAGGGTGCGTTTGCCGAGCCCTTCGCAGCATGGCTGGTGCATTCGTTCCAGCTCAACGCCGACATGGCGCGCTACGGCGCCACGGCGCTGGTGGTGGTGGTGATCACGATCCTGACCATCATCTTCGGCGAGCTCGTGCCCAAGCGCCTGGGCCAGATGTACCCCGAGGCCGTGGCGCGCCTGGTGGCCCGGCCCATGAACTGGCTGAGCACGGCCACGCGGCCGCTGGTGGCCTTCCTGAGCCTGGCCACCGAGGCCATGCTGCGGCTGCTGGGCATCCGCGGCGGGCCTTCGCGCTCGGTCACGGAAGAGGAGATCGCCGCGCAGCTGGAAGAAGGCGTCGACGCCGGCGTCATCGAGGCCCAGGAGCACCAGATGGTGCGCAACGTCTTCCGCCTCGACGACCGCCAGATCGGCTCGATGATGCTGCCGCGCGCCGAGATCGTGTGGATCGAGGAGTCGGCCAGCCTGCCCGAGCTGCTCGCCGTGGTGGCCGACAACGGCTTCAGCCGCTACCCCGTGTGCCGCGGCTCGCTCGACGACGTGCGCGGCGTGCTCAGCGTGAGCCGCCTGCTGCCGGTGGCCGCCCAGGGTGGCGCCTTCGAGCTGGCCCAGCACCTCGAGACACCCGTGTTCGTGCCCGAGACGCTGTCGGGCATGGAACTGCTCGAGAACTTCCGCGCCACCGGCACCGACCTCGTGTTCGTGGTCGACGAGTACGGCGCCGTGCAGGGCCTGATCACCGAGCGCGACCTGCTCGAGGCCATCACCGGCGAGTTCGGCGCGCCCACCGACGAGGACGCCTGGGCCGTCAAGCGGCCCGACGGCGGCTGGCTGCTCGACGGCCTGATCCCCGTGCCCGAGCTCAAGGACCGCCTCGAGATCAAGGAACTCCCTGAAGAGGACCGGGGCCGCTACAACACGCTGGCTGGCATGATCATGCTGTTGCTGGGCCGCCTGCCGCGCACCGCCGACACGGTGCTGTGGGAAGGCTGGCGCTTCGAGGTCGTGGACCTCGACGGCAAGCGTGTCGACAAGGTGATGGTCACCCGCACGGAAACCCCTGGAGAAGACTCTTGATCAATCAGAACCTGCACCGCCGGCCCGTGGGCCTGGACAGTGCGCTGCACCGCAACCTCAAGGTGAAGCTGCCCGTGGCCGACTGGGGCGTGGGCAGCAAGCTCAACGCGGTGTTCGTGGCCGCCGTGGAGTTCGGCGACGCCTGCCGCGAGTTCCCGCTGGTGTTCGTGAAGGCCGGCAAGGACGCCGACGGCAGCGAGGCCATCGCGCCCATCGCCGTGCTGGGCCTGACGCAGAACTCCAACCTCTACCTCACGGGCGATCGCTGGCGGGCACAGTACATGCCGGCCGTGCTGAGTACCTACCCGTTCTGCATCGCCCGCATCGACGACCAGCGCTTCGCCGTCTGCTTCGACGCCGACTGGCCCGGTGCCCAGGAGGCCGAAGGCCAGCCCCTGTTCGACGAGCAGGGCCAGGCCACCGACATGCTCAAGAACGTGCAGACCCAGCTCGAGCAGCTCGAGGCCGAGATCCAGCGCACGCGCGTCGCCTGCAAGCGGCTGCAGGATCTGGGCCTGCTGCAGGACATGCGCTTCGACGTGACCCTGCCCGACGGCAGCAAGCACACGGTCGACGGCTTCATGACGCTGGACGACAAGAAGGTGACCGCGCTGCCCGACAACGTGGTGGGCGAACTGCACCGCAGCGGCCTGCTGGGCCTGATGCACCTGCACTGGGCCAGCCTGGGCAACATGCGCCGTCTGGTGGACTGGCACGTCGAACGCTCGGCCGCCCTGCCGGCCGCAAGCCCGGCCGCCTGAGGCCGCACCCGCCCGGCCGCGGCCAGCCCGGCCGCGGCCCGCACGCTCAGGCCTGCGCCGGCTTGTGCAGCGCCGCCACCACCTGAGCGGCGCGCGGCCGGGTGCGTTGCACCCAGTCGTCGAAGTGCTGGCGTGCCGTGGCGCCGTAGCGCTGGTAGATCTTCCAGCCCACCCAGGCGACCAGCGCCAGCAGCAGCAGCGACTTCGCCGCGCGCGCCAGGCTCACCACCACGGCGATGCCCATGCCCAGGGCCACCCACTTGAACCACCACACGCCCGAGTAGGTCATGGCGTTGATGAGGCCCGTGAGCCCCACGACGAACACGGCGCGGAACAGCATCGCGATGGCGCCGGCGATGTCCGACACAGGGCCGGTGACGAGCTTGAACGGGTTCATGGGGCCTTCCTCCACCGGGGGTTGCTGCTCCGGTGAAGGCATGTTCGGGCCGCCGAGCCCCGGCCGCGAGCCGGCTGCGACGAAGCGCAGCCACCCGGCGTGAACCGACGCCAGCCGCGGATGGGTGGCGCGGCGACAATCACGGCCTTCTTCGATTGCCAGCCCCATACCCGATGAGCGTCCGCCTCGCCAAGCCCCGCAAGGGCAGCCTCCCCATCCACGTCGTCGACCGCGAGCGCCTCGCGGCCACGCTGGCCACCCTCGAGCCCGCGGGCCGCGCCTGGGTGCAGGCGCTGGGCTTCAACGGCAGCCCCGACACCCACGTGCTCGTGCCGGGCGCCGACGGCAAGCCCGCTGCGGTGCTGGCCGGCGTGCGCTCGGGCGCCGACCCCTTTGCCCTCGCCAGCCTGCCCAAGGCCCTGCCTGAGGGCGCCTACCACCTGGCGCCTGTGCCCGAGGGCGGCGTGGCGCTCGATGACGGCACCGCCGCGCTGTCGTGGGAATTGGGCGGCTACGGCTTCGACCTCTTCAAGCCCGCGCGCCGCGAGCCGGCCGAGCTGACGCTGCCGAGCACCGACGAGGCGCGCCGCGCGCTCATCGTCGCCGAGGCCATGGCGGCCACGCGCGACCTCGTCAACACGCCGGCCGAGCAGATGGGCCCGGGCGCGCTGGCCGAGGCCGTGCGCCTGGTGGCGCAGCAGCACGGCGCCAAGTTCCGCCAGGTGGTGGGTGATGATCTGCTGAAGCAGAACTTCCCCGCCATCCACGCCGTCGGCCGCGCCGCCGATGCCGCCAGCGGCCGTGCGCCGCGCCTCATCGAGCTGACCTGGGGCCGGCCCAAGCACGCGCTGGTCACCATCGTCGGCAAGGGCGTGTGCTTCGACAGCGGCGGCCTCGACATCAAGAGCGCCGACGGCATGCGCCTGATGAAGAAGGACATGGGCGGTGCCGCCCACGCCCTGGGTCTGGCGCAGCTGATCATGGCGCTGGAGCTGCCGCTGCGCGTGCAGCTGCTGATCCCCGCGGTGGAAAACGCCATCGCCGGCAACGCCTTCCGCCCCGGCGACGTGTTCAAGACGCGCAAGGGCCTGCACATCGAGATCGGCAACACCGACGCCGAGGGCCGCGTGATCCTGTGCGACGCGCTGGCCTACGGCGCCGAGAGCCAGCCGTCCCTGATGGTGGACATGGCCACGCTCACGGGCGCGGCGCGCATCGCGCTGGGCTCGCAGCTGCCGGCGCTGTTCTGCCGCGACACCGCTCAGGCGCGCGAGCTGGTGGACCTGGGCCTGCAGATCGGCGACCCGCTGTGGCACCTGCCGCTGTGGGCCGGCTACCACGGGCTCATCGAGAGCGACATCGCCGACATCGTCAACACCGGCCGCGGCGGGCTGGCCGGTGCCATCACGGCGGCGCTGTTCCTCGAGGACTTCGTGCCCGCGGGCCAGGAGTGGCTGCACCTGGACCTCTTCGCCTGGAACGACCAGGCCCGACCCGGCCGCCCGGTGGGCGGCGAGGCGCAGACGCTGCGCACGCTGCTGGCCTACCTGCAGCGCCGCTTCGGAGCGTGACGCGGTTCACCGAACTGGCCCGCATTCGCGGGGGTTTTCGTCACGTCAACGTCACGCCGATTCGGCACACTGCGAAGCACCTCAGGCGGGAATCGGCCGCAACAATGGGCGGAAGTCTGGAACCCGTCACCGCCGCCTGAAGTCTTGATTCAGACGAAGCCCGCGTGCTCGCAAGGCACGCGGGCTTTTTCCATGGCGGGTGCGCTCGTCATGGCGCGCACCACCTGCTCCAGCGCGTCGGCGTCGTGCAGGGTGCGCACGGCGTCGTACACGGCCTGGGCCTCGGGGTGGCGGCGGCGCAGCTGGTTGATCCACTGCTTGAGCCGCCCGCCGCGGTGGCGCGGCGCCACGCGCGGGCGCACGAGCTCGGCGTACAGCGGCAGGAGCGGCGCGATCCGCGCCCAGCCCGGCGCGGCCAGGCCACGCACCGCCAGGGCCAGGCCGGGGTCGGCCACCAGGCCGCGGCCCAGCATCAGCGCGTCGCAGCCACTTTCGGCCAGGCAGCGGCGGGCGTCGTCCGCGGTCCACACCTCGCCGTTGGCGACCACGCGTGTGGTGGTGCCGGCCAGGGCCTCGCGCACGTGGGCGATGCGGTCCCAGTAGGCCGGCGGGCGGTAGCCGTGGACCTTGGTGCGCGCGTGCACCACCAGCTCCGACGCGCCCGCGGCAGCGATGCCACGCGCGTTCTCGATCAGCCGTTCCTCGTCGCGGTGGCCCAGGCGCATCTTGGCGCTCACGGGCACGTGCGCGGGCACGGCGTGGCGCACGGCGGCCACGATGGTGTGCACGAGCTCGGGCTCGTCCAGCAGCACCGCGCCGCCGCGGTGGCGGTTCACGGTCTTGGCGGGGCAGCCGAAGTTGAGGTCCACGCCCTCGGCCCCCAGCTCGGCCAGGCGGGCGGCGTTGTCGGCCAGCACGGCGGGCTCGGAGCCCAGCAGCTGCGCGCGCACGGGCACGCCGGCGGGCGTGCGGCTGCCGCTCTTCAGCTCGGGCATCAGGCGCAGGAACACACGCGCCGGCAGCAGCCGGTCGGTGACGCGGATGAACTCCGAGACGCAGCGGTCCACGCCGCCCACGCGCGTGAGCACGTCGCGCAGGCTGTGGTCGAGCACGCCCTCCATGGGCGCGAGCAGGATCAGGCGGGGTGGGGCAGGGTGCATGGCGGGGCCGCGGATTGTCGTGCGGGAAAGTCCGCGGCGCCGGGCGCGGGCTGCTGCGGTCGAATCCGCGGGCCATGACCGACAGCCCCCTGCTCAGCCACACCGCCGGCCCGGTGTGCACGATCACGCTCAACCGCCCGGCCGCGCTCAACGCCTTCACCGCCGAGATGCACGGCCTGCTGCTGCCCGCGCTGGACGCCGCCGCCGCCGACCCCGCCGTGCGCGTGGTGGTGCTCACGGGTGCCGGACGCGGCTTCTGCGCCGGCCAGGACCTGGCCGACCCCGCCATGCGTGGCCCCGATGTCGACGTGGGCGCCGTGGTCGAGCGCTTCTACAAGCCGCTGGCGCTGCGCGTGCGCTCGATGCCCGTGCCGGTGATCGCCGCAGTCAACGGCGTGGCGGCCGGCGCGGGTGCCAACCTCGCGCTGTGCTGCGATCTCGTCGTGGCCGCGCGCAGTGCCAGCTTCATCCAGGCCTTCAGCAAGATCGGCCTCGTGCCCGACTGCGGCGGTACCTGGCTGCTGCCGCGCCTGGTGGGCCGGGCGCGCGCCCTGGGCCTGGCGATGACGGGCGACAAACTGCCCGCCGAGGCCGCCGAGCGCATGGGCCTGATCTGGCAGTGTGTGGACGACGCCGAGTTCCCGGCCGCCGTGCAGGCCCTGGCCGAGCGCCTGGCGGCCATGCCGGCGCGCGCGCTGGCTGAGACACGCCGGCTCATCGATGCCTCGGCCGCGGCCGGCCTGGCCGAGGCACTGTCGTGGGAGGCCCGGGCCCAGGCCGAACTCGGCCGCGCCCCCGACTTCGCCGAGGGCGTGGCCGCCTTCTTCACCAAGCGAGCGCCGCAGTTCAAGGACCGCTGAACATGGACGCCCAGGCCCTGGCCGAAGCCTGCCGCGACGCGGTGTGGGAACACGACCGCGCCACGCGCGGCCTGGGCGTGCAGATCCTGGCCGTGGGCCCGGGCACGGCCACGCTGCAGATGATGGTGCGCGAGGACATGGTCAACGGCCTGGGCGTATGCCACGGCGGTTATGTGGCGCTGCTGGCCGACAGCTGCTTCGGCTATGCCTGCAACGCCTACAACGAGACGACGGTGGCCTCGGGCTTCGACGTCCAGCTCGTGGCCGCCGCGCGCCGCGGCGACACGCTCACGGCCGTGGCCACCGAGCTGGCGCGCAGCAGCCGCACGGGCCTGTACGACGTGATGGTGCACAACCAGCGCGGCGAGCGCGTGGCCGCCTTCCGCGGCCGCAGCCACACGCTCAAGGGGCGGCCGCTGGTGGAAGGCCTGCCGATGGGGCTCAGCGCACGGGGCTGAAGGCGCGCGCGGCCAGCAGGCCCAGCGCGATGCCCAGCGCATCGGCCAGCACGTCGGCGGCGCTGGCGTGGCGGCCGGGCACCTGGCTCTGCACGAGCTCGATGAACACGCCGTAGGCCAGCAGCGCCACCGCGATGGCCGCTGTGCGCGCACGGCCAAAGCCCTGTGTTGCCACCCAGGCCAGCGCCGCAAAGGCAAACAGGTGGCGGGCCTTGTCGAGCGGCAGTTCGCCGTCGTCGAACTGCACCGGGGCGAAGGCGAACCAGGAGATCACCGCCACCATCAGGGCCAGCAGCGCGCGCCAGGGCGCCGGCCGGCGCAGCCAGGCCGCGGCCTCAATGCCCACCGCAGACCTCGCAGCCCGGCTGCCGCGCGATGCGCAGCTCGTCCCAGCGCATGCTGCGTGCGTCCAGCATCAGCAGCCGCCCGGCCAGCGGCTCGCCGCAGCCGGCCAGCAACTTGAGCGCCTCGGCCGCCTGCACGCTGCCGATCAGCCCCACCAGCGGCGCGAACACGCCCATCGTGGCGCAGGCCACGTCCTCGTGCGCCACAGAGGGCGGGAACAGGCAGGCGTAACACGGCGCGCCCGCGCGGCGCACGTCGTACACGGCCACCTGGCCGTCGAAGCCCACCGCCGCGCCGCTGACCAGCGGCTTGCCATGGCGCACGCAGGCGGCGTTGACGGCCTGGCGCGTGGCGAAGTTGTCGCTGCAGTCCAGCACCACGTCGGCCGTGGGCACGAGCGTGTCGAGCAGGGCCGTGTCGGCGCGCTGCATGCGCGCGTCGACCACCACCTCGGGGTTGAGCGCGGCGATGCGCTCGCGCGCCGAAGCCACCTTGGGCTGGCCGATGCTGGCCTGGCTGTGCACGATCTGCCGCTGCAGGTTGGTGCCGTCCACCGTGTCGCCGTCGAGCACGGTGATGCGGCCCACGCCGGCGCTGCCCAGGTACAGCAGCACCGGCGAGCCCAGCCCGCCGGCGCCGATGACGAGCGCGTGGCTGGCCAGCAGGCGCTGCTGGCCCTCGATGCCGATCTCGTCGAGCAAGATGTGGCGGCTGTAGCGCAGCAGCTGGTCGTCGGTCATGCGGGCAGGGCGGTGGCGTGCGGGCGGGCCTGCATTGTCGCGGCGGGCATGCCGGCACGACGAACACGCAGCGCCCGCTTCGACACGCGCTCGCGCGCTGTGGCGGCCTCGGGCAGGCGCCAGGCGGCGGTGGCCTGGGCCGGGGCGTGCTGCAGCACGTGGCGGCCGGGCAGGGGCATCGTGGCCACGGCCTGCAGCAGGGCCTCGGTGCCGGCCTCGCCCAGGCTCAGCACGAAGTGCTGCCAGCGGCGCTGCACACGCTCGTGCAGCCAGGCGTCCTCCAGTGCCTGCGGCAGGGCCTCGCCGTGGGCCTGGGCGGCCAGCACGCGGGGAGCCATGGCGCCCATGAAGAGGTGGAAGTCGTGGCGCAGCGTGTGCGCCGGCAGCCGCGCCGCGATGGCCGCGCAGCGCTGCGCCCAGCCCGCGCCGGCAAAGGCCTGCGTCACCAGCGCCTGCAGGCCCTGCGCGGCGTTGAGCAGGCGCACGCGGTTGGGCGGCAGCACGGCCAGCGGCAGCATCGCGGCGCTGCCAAAGGGCAGGGGCGTGGCAAAGCCGCGCAGCGTGGCCACGCGCCACCAGCCGGCGGCGTCGAGGCCGGCCAGCGGCTGGCCCGAGCGCTCGCACTCGCGGGCGCGGCGGCGGGCCTCGTCCACGTCCACGCCGGCCATGGCCTGGGCGGCAGTCTCGCTCAGCACCACCAGGTGGCCGGCGGCCCAGGCGGCGCCGGGGTTCAGGCGCAGCACCACGGCGGCGTCGGGCGTGCCGGCGGCGCCACCCAGGGCCACGCGGCGCACGGGGCAGCGCGGGCTGGCGATCTGCGCCAGGTGCTGGGGCGTGAGTTCGTCCAGGTCGAAGGCCTCGCCGGCCTGCCAGGCCGCCAGGCGCAGGGCCAGCCACTGGCGCACGGTGGGGCGCGCGGGCCAGGTGCGGCGGCCGAACACCGCCTGGGCCGCGTGCCAGCCTTGGCCCAGCGCGGCGCCCGGGCCCATCAATGCGGCAGGCGGCACGAGGCCGTGGCGGGCGTGGTCCCAACCGATCTGGAAGCCGGTGCGGTCGGCGCCCTCGGCCGTGGCGGGCGCGGTGTCGAAACGGATGGCGGTCTGCAGCATGGCTCGCTCCTGTCGTGGTGCGGGGCCGCCCGGTGCGGACCCTGTGGAACGGCAGTGTGATGAGCCAGTGGCTCATGGCGTGAGCCACCAGAAGGCTTGGGTTGATGCCGATCTGCCGTCCCGGGTTTCGGCCGGGTGACGCTTCGCCCGGGCGGGGGAGGCCAGCCATCGCTGCGCCCCTAGTTCCCCACTGTCCCCAGAGAGGGCCCCCGCCTATGCTGGTGCCCGCCCCGGCTCCGGGGTCCTGCTGTCCCGCCGCCCGCGAGAAAGGAGCCCGCGTGAACCCCTGCCTCGACGATGCACGCGCCCCCATCGCCCATGCCGCCCCCGCCGACCCCCTGGCCGTGGCTCGGCGCGCCGGCCTCGTGGGCGCCAGCAGCGCCTTCGTGGCCGCGCTGGCGCGCCTGCCACGCTACGCCCGCTGCGACGCCGGTGTGCTGATCCTCGGCGAAACCGGCACGGGCAAGGAACTCTGCGCCCAGGCCCTGCACTACGCCTCGCCGCGCGAGGGTGGGCCGTTCGTGGCCGTGAACTGCGCCGCCATCCCGGGCGAGCTGGTCGAGGACGAACTCTTCGGCCACGTGCGCGGCGCCTACACCCACGCCCACGCCGCGCGCACGGGCCTGGTCGCCGAGGCCGAGCAGGGCACGCTGTTCCTCGACGAGATCGACGCGCTGCCCCTGGCGGCCCAGGCCAAGCTGCTGCGTTTTCTGCAGGACCAGCAGTACCGCCCCGTGGGATCGAGCCAGCTGCGCCAGGCGCACGTGCGCGTGGTGGCGGCCAGCAACCGGCCGCTGGAGGCGCTGGCTGCCCAGGGCCTGTTCCGCCAGGACCTGCTGTTCCGCCTGAACATGCTGGTGCTGGTGCTGCCGCCGCTGCGCGAGCGCGTGGCCGACGTGCCGGCGCTGGTGCAGCACTTCCTGGCGCTGTCGGCGC
>Ga0209278_1002355_pt1 | contig 10594 bp, 12 predicted proteins | sample JI81BgreenDNA_FD_187504 | JGI IMG/M metagenome (GOLD analysis project Ga0209278, IMG submission 187504) | Wastewater effluent complex algal communities from Wisconsin, to seasonally profile nutrient transformation and Carbon sequestration -... | ecosystem: Engineered > WWTP > Effluent > Algae... | reverse complement strand
CAGGGATTTGCCGACATCGATGCCGCGGGCCGCCAGGAAGGTGTTGGCCATCCCGCCGCCGATCATCAGGTGATCAACCTTGCCCACCAGATTGGTCAGCACGTCGATCTTGCTCGACACCTTGGCGCCGCCCACCACCGCCGCCACCGGGCGCTGCGGCTGGCCCAGCGCCGCCTCCAGCGCCTTCAGTTCGGCTTCCATGGTGCGGCCGGCAAAGGCCGGCAATTTGTGGGCCAGGCCTTCGGTGCTGGCATGGGCGCGATGCGCCGCCGAAAAGGCATCATTGACGAAGAAATCGCCCAGCGCCGCCAGTGCGGCCACGAAGGCCGGATCATTGGCCTCCTCACCGGCGTGGAAGCGGGTGTTTTCCAGCACCGCGACGCCGCCGGGGGCCAGCGCCGCCACTCCGGCCGCGGCAACATCGCCCACGCAATCATCGATGAACGCCACCGGGCGCCCCAGCACGCCGGCCAGCGCTTCGGCCACGGGCTTCAGGCTGTTCTTCGTGTCCCGTCCCTTCGGTCGCCCGAAGTGGGAGAGCACCAGCACCTTGGCACCAGCATCCGCCAGCGCCGCGATGGTGGGCACGGCGGCGCGCAGGCGGGTGGCATCGCCCACCACACCATCCGCCATCGGCACGTTCAGATCGGCACGAACCAGCACGGCCTTGCCAGCCAGGGCCGGCATGTCATCGATGGTGCGGAACCCGGTCATGTTTACAGGAACTTGCCCATGGCAACCGCGGTATCAGCCATGCGGTTGGAGAAACCCCATTCATTGTCATACCAGGCCAGCACGCGCACCAGATTGCCGCCGATCACCGCGGTTTCCAGGCTGTCCACGGTGGAGGAGGCCGGGCTGTGGTTGAAGTCGATGGACACCAGCGGTTCCACGGCAAAGTCCAGCACGCCCTTCAGTTCGCCATTGGCAGCGGCCTGCAGCGCGGCGTTCACCTCGTCCTTCGTGGTCGCCTTGGCGCTTTCGAAGGTGAGATCGACCACCGAGACATTCGGCGTCGGCACGCGGATGGCCGAACCATCCAGCTTGCCCTTCAGCTGCGGCAGCACTTCGCCCACGGCGCGGGCGGCACCGGTGGTGGTGGGGATCATCGACAGGGCGGCCGCACGGGCGCGGCGCGGATCGTCGTGGATCTGGTCGAGGATCTTCTGATCGTTGGTATAGGCGTGCACCGTCGTCATAAGGCCCTTCACGATGCCGAATTCGCGATCGAGGATCATCGCCACGGGGGCCAGGCAGTTGGTGGTGCACGACGCGTTGGAAACGATGTTGTGTTCGGCGGCCAGCTTGCCGTGGTTCACGCCATAAACCACGGTCAGATCGACATTCTTGCCCGGCGCCGAAATCAGCACCTTCTTCGCGCCTGCCGCGATGTGGGCACCGGCCTTGGCCGCATCGGTGAAGAAGCCGGTGCATTCCAGCGCGATGTCCACCCCCATGGCGGCATGCGGCAGCTTGCCCGGATCACGTTCGGCAGTGACGGCAATGCGCTTGCCGTTGACCACGATGGCATCGCCATCCACGCTCACCGTGCCGGGGAACGGCCCGTGTACGCTGTCGCGCGCCAGCAGGCGGGCGTTGGCTTCGGGGCTCGCCAGATCGTTGATCGCCACAACCTCGATATCGGTGCGGCCGGATTCGATGATGGCGCGCAGCACGTTGCGGCCGATGCGCCCAAACCCGTTGATCGCGACTTTCAGTGCCATGGTCGTGGTTCCTTTTCCTTGCAGATCAGCAGCCGAGACGCTGCCGGATGCGCGCGACAATCGCCGGCGCGGTCAAGCCGAATTCGGCAAAAAGCTGTTCGGCCGGTGCCGAGGCGCCGAAATGGTCGAGCCCGATGGTGAGCCCGTCGCCAACATATTTCTGCCAGCCGGTCGTCACGCCGGCCTCGATCGAGACCTTCAGCACGTCGGCCGGCAACAGGTCGACGCGATAGCCGGCATCCTGTGCGTCGAACAATTCCCAGCACGGCATCGACACGACATCGGCCCCGATGCCATCGGCTTCCAGCGCGGCAGCGGTGGCAACCGCAATCTCCACTTCCGAACCGGTGGCAACCAGCACGACACGCCGTGGGCTCGCAGCCGCCCGCAAGCGATAGGCACCCTTGGCACAACGGTTGGACGCAGCGGTCCAGCCGGCATCCCCCTCACCGCGCAGTTGCGGCAGGTTCTGGCGGGTCAGCGCCAGCACCGAGGGCGTTTGCGGGCTGGCCAGCGCCAGCGCCCAGCACTCGGCCGTCTCGATCACGTCGGCCGGGCGGAACAGCTGCATGTTGGGGATCAGCCGCAGGCTCATCACATGCTCGATCGGCTGGTGGGTGGGGCCATCCTCGCCAAGGCCGATGCTGTCGTGGGTCAACACATAGACAACGCCCACCTTCTGCAGCGCCGAAAGCCGCATGGCGTTGCGCATGTAGTCCGAAAACACCAGGAAGGTGCCGCCATAGGGCACCACGCCGCCGTGCAGCGCCATGCCGTTCATCGCCGCGGCCATGCCGAATTCGCGAATGCCGTAATGGACATAGCGGCCGGCATAATTGTCGGCACTCAAGACGGCGGTCGCCTTGGTGCGGGTGTTGTTGGACCCGGTGAGATCGGCCGAGCCGCCGACCAGTTGCGGCAATGCCTCGGTCAGCACGCCCAGCGCCATTTCGGACGCCTTGCGGGTGGCGACCTTCTGGGGATTGGCCACAAGATCACGGATGAAGGCTTCCAGCGCCGGGCCGGCCTTGTCTGCAACGCCGGCAAGCTGCGCTTCGAAGCGGGCGCGGTCAGGGCTGGCGGCGAGCCGGGCTTCCCACTCGGCGCGCACCGCCTTGCCGCGGGCCCCCAGCCCTTCCCACCAGGCCTTGATGTCGGCCGGAATTTCAAACGGGCCATGGCTCCAGCCCAGCGCGGCGCGGGCGCCTTCGATCTCCTTGGCGCCCAGCGGGCTGCCGTGGCTGCCGCTGGTGCCGGCCTTGGTCGGCGCGCCCTTGCCGATGGTGGTCCTGGCGGCAATCAGGCTGGGGCGCGGATCGGCCCTGGCTTCGTTCAACGCCTTGTCGATCTGGCTGAAATCATGCCCGTCACAGGCCACCACGTGCCAGCCCGCCGCGCGGAAGCGCGCCGGCATGTCTTCAGAGCTCGACAGGCTGATCGGGCCATCGATGGAGATGTTGTTGTCATCCCAGATCACGTTCAGCCGGCCCAGCTTCAGGTGGCCGGCAAGGCTGATCGCTTCCTGGCTGATGCCTTCCATCAGGCAGCCGTCGCCAGCAATCACCCAGGTGCGGTGATCGACCAGCCCGTCACCGAACACGCCGTTCAGGTGCCGCTCGGCCAGGGCCATGCCCACGGCCATCGCCAGGCCCTGCCCCAGCGGCCCGGTGGTGCATTCCACGCCCGGCAGTTCGGTGTTTTCCGGGTGGCCGGCGCACGGGCTGTGCAACTGGCGGAAGTTGCGGATGTCGGCCAGTGTTGGCCGTTCATGGCCCGTCAGGTGCAGCAGCGCATAGATCAGCATCGAGCCATGACCGGCCGACAGCACGAAGCGATCGCGGTCCGGCCAGCGCGGCGCGGACGGATCGAACACCAGGTGATTGGCAAACAGCACGGTGGCCACATCGGCCATGCCCATCGGCATGCCGGGGTGGCCGCTGTTGGCAGCCTCCACCGCATCCATGGCAAGCGCCCGGATGGCATTGGCGGCGCGGGACATTTCGATTGTCATGACCGTTCCTGACTGCCCAGAGACCGCCCAGCCCGGCCCTGCGACCGGGTCGGAAGGCGAACTGGAAGGCAAAGCTGTGGCGCGGCTTAAGCCGAAGCCGCGCGCACACGTCAACCCGCTTCGACGGCGCAATGGGTCTGGCAGCACGATTGCCCGCTGGCGCCATCTTGACCAAGGCTGACATCCCGTCTTATGAATGCCGCGCAAATCATTGAGTGCCCGAGGGGGAACGGCGATTTCGGAACTGACGGGCCTGTTCGCGCGGCTGGAAGCGGCCTTGACGCGTCTGGAACAGCAGCGTGCTGCCGCCAGCCGGTCTGCCGTTGATGCTGCCATGGCCCATGCCGCCGATCGCGAGCGTCTGGCCCGACTGGAAGGCGCCGCCAGCGAAGCGCTGAAGGCGCTCGACGCGCTGATCGGACAGGAGTGACCCATGGGCCAGGCCGTGCTTTCCGTTTCCGGGCGCCAGTATCGCATCACCTGCCGCGATGGTGACGAACCGCGCGTGGTGGGCCTGGGCGAGGAAATCGCCGCCCGCGCCGAAAATCTCACGCGATCGCTGGGGCCGATGCCGGAAAGCCAGCTGCTGGTGATGACCGCCCTGATGCTGGCCGATGAACTGGCCGATGCCCGCAGCGGTACGCCGTCGTCGGGCCCCGTGCCGCCGATGGTGGACATCACAAGGCTGACACGGATTGTCGAACGACTCGAACGGCTGGCCAGCGCCTGATCGGCCGGCCCGCGGAACGGCCAGCTTGCCGATCCGCCCCACGCGCCCTATATCCATCCTTGGCGGGAACTGCCCGGTACGAGCGAGCAAGCATCCCTGAGGCGATAATCATCCTATTGGGGGCTGGCACTGGGTGGATCGTGGTCCATCACAACTGGCTCCCACCTGACGTTACTGGCGTCAGAGGATCTTCAAGGCCAACGGCCCATGGTGGTCCCGCCACATCCTTTCGCTGCCATGGGTTTCATGAGCAAGACCGATCTGCGCCGCCAGTATCGCGCCGCCCGCAAGGCGTTCGTTGCCAGCCTTGGCGCCGGCATGCGCGAGCGGCTGGAACAGGCGCTTGCCGATCAGGTGCTGCCCGTGCTGGCCGGCGCACGGCTGGTGGGCAGCTATGCCGCCATGGCTGACGAGATCGACCCGGTGTGGATCGAGAAGCGCATCGGTCCGCACGCCTTTCCGAGGGTGGCCGGGCCGGACATCAGCTTCCACATTGCCGAATGGCGCGACATGGCACCGGGCTTCCAGGGCATACCCGAACCGCCGGCCACGGCGCCGGCCGTGCAGCCCGACGTGCTGCTGGTGCCGTTGCTGGCTGCCACCACAGAAGGCGTCCGCCTGGGCCAGGGCCGCGGCTATTATGATCGCGCCATCGCCCGTCTGCGCCAGCAGGGCAAATTGCTGGCCATCGGGCTGGCCTGGGATTGCCAGATTGCCGCAAGCCTGCCGGCCGATCCGTGGGACATGCCGCTTGATCTGGTCGCGACACCGACGCGTCTGGTCGATTGCCGCAAATCCCGCTAAGGCGCTGGCCATGGACATTGCCCCCCATCGCGTGCCGCCCGAACCCAGCTGGCGTAAGCCGCTGGGAATGCTGCTGATGATCCTGTATATCATCCTTTATGCGCTGGCGGTTTCCGCGCTGGCCGACAGCATTTCGGCCTTGCCGCTGTGGCTGGAAACCATCGTCTATCTGGTGGCGGGCCTTGCCTGGATCGCGCCGCTGAAACCCGCCATCCTGTGGATGAACACCGGCCGCTGGAGCGCCAAATGACACCATTGCCCCCCGAAGCCTGCCAGACGATGGCCGAGGTGCGCGCCGGCGTGGATGCGCTGGATCGCGAACTGGTGGCGCTGCTGGCGCGCCGGTTCGGCTACATGAATGCCGCCGCCCGCATCAAGCCGGCCCGCGCCCATGTGCGCGACGAGGCCCGCAAGGCCCAGGTGATCGCCAATGCCAGCGCCGCTGCGGCCGCCGCCGGCCTGCCGCAGGGCCTTGCCGAAACCCTGTGGGAAGCGCTGGTCGAAGCGTCGATCGCGCATGAATTCACCGTCTGGGACACGCTGCGCGCCGACGCCAAGTCCGACGCGGCCTGAACTGCCGTGTCAGCCGCCATGCTGACACACGAAGCCGCCATCCGCCTGGCCGCCTTTGCCGGCGTGTTGCTGGCCATGCTGGCCTGGGAACACCTGGCCCCGCGCCGGGCGCCCACGGCCCCCACCGCCCTGCGTCGCGCCAACAATCTGGCGCTGGTTGCCGTCGATACGCTGCTGCTGCGGCTCTTGTTCCCGGTGCTCGCCGTTGGCCTTGCGGTGCAGATGGACGGCAGCAGCGGTTTCGCCGGGCTGCTTTCCCTCTTGCACCTGCCGCGCTGGCTGGCCGTGGTGCTGGCGGTGTTGATCCTCGATTGTGCGATCTACTGGCAGCACCGGCTGTTCCATGCCGTGCCTGCGCTGTGGCGGCTGCACCGCGTGCACCATGCCGATCCCGATTTCGACGTGACGACGGCGCTGCGCTTCCATCCGGGGGAAATCCTGCTGTCGATGGCGATCAAGCTGGCGCTGGTGGCCCTGATCGGCCCGCCCGCCGAAGCGGTGATGATCTTCGAGGTGCTGCTGAATGCCAGCGCGATGTTCAATCACGGCAATGTCGGCCTGCCCGCCGGCGTTGACCGCAGCGTGCGCCGTCTCATCGTCACGCCCGACATGCACCGCGTGCACCATTCGGTGCGGCCCGCCGAAATGCACCGCAATTTCGGTTTCTTCCTGTCGGTGTGGGACCAGTGGTTCGGCACCGCCCGCGATCAGCCGCGGGGGGGGCACAGGGCGATGCGCATCGGCGTGCCCGGCCTGTCGGCAACGCCGCGCGACCTGTGGCTGGACCGGCTGCTGCTGATGCCCGCACGCGCGCCAGCCCCGCTGCGAAAGCAGGGGCTGGAACGGCAGGACTGAACGAAAACCGCCACGCCCCGAACCCGAAGGTTCCTGTGGGGCAAGTGGCGCGAGTGACGGGGCTCGAACCCGCGACCTTCGGCGTGACAGGCCGACGCTCTAACCGACTGAGCTACACCCGCGTATCTTGCGGAAGGCGGCGGATAAGGATGCGGCCCGCCGGTGTCAAGCAGTCTTTGCCAGGTTTGATGCAACAGCTTGTGGACAGTCGCGTTTGCGATAAGGAAGCGCCATGGATACGCCCCACGCCACCCAGCCGCGTTCGCCGCAAGAAGCCGTTGCCCGCCTGCTGGCCCTGCTCGAGCTTGAAGAGGTGGAAACCGATCTGTTCCGCGGCCAATCCACCGACGAAGGCTGGATCCGCGTCTATGGCGGCCAGGTGGTGGCGCAGGCGCTGATGGCGGCCAGCCGCACCGTGGACGCCCCCAGATTGTGCCACAGCCTGCACAGCTATTTCATCCGCCCCGGTGATCCCAAGCTGCCCATCGTCTACAAGGTGGAACGCGACCGCGATGGCGCCAGCTTCACCACAAGGCGCGTGGTGGCCATCCAGAAGGGCCGGCCGATCTTCAACATGGCAGCCAGCTTCCAGCTGCCGGAAGACGGCCTTGAGCACGCCGTGTCGCCAGCTTCGGACGTGCCGCACCCCGATGCCCTTGAAAGCGATTCGGACTGGGCGAAGCGCAACGCCCCGCATGCGCCGGAACCCTGGCGCACCATCTGGCTGACCCGCGAACGCCCGCTGGATGTCCGCGCGGTCGAATCGGATGACTTCTTCAATCCGCAAAAGCGCCCGCCGCAGCAGCGCCACTGGGTGCGCCTTGCCGCCGCCATCCCGCCCGAAAAGGCCGCCGATGCGGTGCTGCAGCGCTGCCTGTTCGCCTATGCCAGCGACATGACCCTGCTCGACACCTGCCTTGCCCCGCACGCCATCAGCTGGGCCAACCCGGCACTGCAATCCGCAAGCCTCGATCACGCCATCTGGTTCAACCAGACGCCGGACATGACCATGTGGCACCTGTTCGATCAGGATTCGCCAATGGCCATGAGCGGGCGCGGCATGAACCGCGCCATCGTCCACGACATCGAAGGCCGACCCATCGCCTGCGTGATGCAGGAAGGGCTGATCCGCTATCGTCCATGACGCAGCGCCGGCATCACTGGCGCCGTCCGGCCTATCTTTCGGCCATCGGGCCGGGGCTGGTGACGGGTGCCGCCGATGACGATCCCTCCGGCATTGCCACCTATGCCCAGGCCGGGGCAGCTTTTGGTTATGCCCTGCTGTGGCCGGTGGTGCTGGCCTGGCCGTTCCTGACCGCCTTCCAGTTCACCTGCGCCGAAATTGCCCGCGTCACTGGCCAGGGCATCGCCGCCAATCTGACGGCGCATCTGCCGCGCTGGGCCGTGTGGGCGGTGGTGGCGCTGCTGCTGGGGGCCAACATCTTCAACATCGCCGCCGACATTGCCGCCATGGGCGAGGCGGCGCGGCTGGTGACCGGCTGGAACCGCCCGGCGCTGATGGTGGGCTTTGCCGCCCTGTCGCTGGGGCTGCAGGTGTTCGTGCCCTATCACCGCTATGTCGGCCTGTTGAAGTGGCTCACCGTCTCGTTGTTCGCCTATGTCGGCGTGGTGCTGATGGCCGGGGTGCCGTGGGCGGCCTTCCTCGCCGGTCTGTGGCCCAGCCTGCCCGCCGGCAGCGCCACCATGGTCGTGGCCATCCTGGGCACCACCATCAGCCCCTATCTCTTCTTCTGGCAGAGCGCGCAGGAGATCGAGGAAATGCAGTTGCACCACAGGGCGCCGCTGTTTCGCCGGCCGCGCCGGGCCGCACATGAACTCACCCGGCTGGCGTTCGACAGCGGCGCCGGCTTCCTGGTCACCATGGTCATTTCCCTGTGCATCATCGCTGCCAGCGCCGCGACCCTGCATGGTGCCGGCGGCGGCAGCATCACCACGGCTGCACAGGCGGCCGCGGCGCTGCGGCCCATCGCGGGCGATTTCGCCTTCGCGCTGTTTGCCTGCGGCATCATCGGCACCGGCTTGCTGGCGGTGCCGGTGCTGGCAGGCTCTGCCGCCTATGCACTGTCCGAACTGATGGGCTGGCGGGCCGGGCTGGAACTGAAACCACGCGAGGCCGCCGGCTTCTATGGGGTGATCACCCTGGCGGTGGCCGCCGCGCTGGCCATCGATCTGGCTGGCATCGATGCCATGCAGGCGCTGTTCTGGACGGCGGTGATCAACGGGCTGGTGGCCGTGCCGGTGATGGTGGCGATCATGGCACTGGCCAGCCGCCGCGCCGTGATGGGCCGGTTCCATGTGGCGGGCGCACAGGCCGTGCTGGGCTGGGGCGCAGTGGTGCTGATGGCGGGTGCGGCCGGCGCGATGCTGATCCTGTAACGCCGTCAGCGCGACCTGAAGCGATCGGCGGCCAGATCGGCGGCGATGGTGCGTTCCAGATCGGCCACTTCCTCCATCAGGCGCTTGTGGCTCACGGCGGCTTCGGCATGGGCGGCCCGCATCCCGGCATGGCGGGCGCGGGCAGCGGCATCATGGCCGGATTTGGCCACATGCCGTTCGTGCTGGCGCAGTTCCGCGCCGTGCCGATCAAAGCTCGTGTCGTGCCGGCGCAGGGCGGCCACCACCGCCTCCAGCCGGCGCGCGGCGGCGAGGTGCTGGGCGTTCCAGCGGGCGTGATCGTCCACCCAGGCGCGATGTTCCAGCGCCAGGCGGCCATCGACAGGCAGTGGTTCGGCAGCGGATGCAGGCAGCGCAGTTGCAAAGGCGAGAAGCAGCAGGAATGGTCTGAACATGGTGCGGCTCCAACGGCCAGTGAATATTGCCGTAATGTAATGTTGCTGCCGCCGTCCGGCAAGCCTCGCCGGCTTGCGAAGCCGACGCACCGGCCTATCCTGACAATGCAGATTCTCGACGGAGACGATAATGGCCACCCTCACCCGCCCCGACGGCACCGAAGCCGAAGATCTTGCCCTCTCGCGCCGCGCCGTGCTGATCGCGGCCGGCTATGCCGCGTTCGATGTGGCCGCCAATGCCGAGCCGGTGCGCACGCCCGATACGGGCCTTGTCACCGGTTGGGAAACGCTGCCCGGCGGCCTGCCGGCGTTCGTGGCGCGGCCTTCAGCCAAGGGCCGGCACCCGGCGGTGATCGTGGTGAACGAGATCTTTGGCGTGCACGAATGGATCAAGGATGTCTGCCGCCGCCTTGCGCAGGCCGGCTATGTTGCCATTGCACCCGAATATTTCTTCCGCGGCGACCCTGAACGCAAGCTGCCGACGATGACCGATTTTCCCGCCATCCGCGCCATCGTTGCGCAGGCGAAGCTGGAACAGGTGATGGGCGACACGAAAACCACGCTCGACTGGCTGGGGACGCAGAAATTCGTGAATGCCAAGAAACTGGCTGTCACCGGCTTCTGCTGGGGCGGCGGGATCACCTGGATGGCCGCCGCGCGCTTCCCGCAGCTGAAGGCCGGCGCTGCGTGGTATGGCGGGCTGAAGGGCAATCCCGGCCCGGAAGGCCGCAAGTTCCCGATGGATGTCGTGGCCGAACTGAAGGCTCCCGTCCTGGGCCTCTATGGCGCGCTCGACAAGGGCATCCCCGTGGCCGACGTGGAGGCGATGCAGGCCAAGCTGAAGGGCAGCAAGAGCAGCATCGTGCTGTATCCGGACGCCGATCACGGCTTCCTCGCCGATTATCGCCCCAGCTACAACGCCGCCGCCGGCAAGGACGCGTGGGAGCGGCTGCTGAAGCACTTCAAGGCCAATGGCGTATAACATTCACCTCTCCCCGCCGGGGAGAGGTGACGGTTCAGCCATGGGAGACGAAAAAATCAGGGTAGCCGGGCAAATGGCGCAAGGCTAACGCCTGAGCCATGAACA
>Ga0209278_1002354_pt1 | contig 10599 bp, 5 predicted proteins | sample JI81BgreenDNA_FD_187504 | JGI IMG/M metagenome (GOLD analysis project Ga0209278, IMG submission 187504) | Wastewater effluent complex algal communities from Wisconsin, to seasonally profile nutrient transformation and Carbon sequestration -... | ecosystem: Engineered > WWTP > Effluent > Algae... | reverse complement strand
TTTTTGTGCGTGGCTGGCCTTTACCCTGAACACCGCTGCCTACACCGCCGAAATGCTGGCTGGCGCCATGCGCGAGACCAGTGCGGGCGAGATAGAGGCGGCGCAGGCCATGGGCATGTCGCACGCAAAGGTGTTGGCCCGTGTGGTACTTCCGAGCGCCATGCGCCGCACGCTGCCGGCCTACAGCAACGAGGTGGTCATGATGCTGCACAGCACCAGCTTGGCCAGCGCTGTGCCGGCCATTACCGACATCACCTCGGCCGCCAGCCGCATCTACGCGCGGTTTTTTCTGCCCTTCGAAGCCTATCTGTTCGCGGCAGCCATTTACCTGAGCATCACCTTCGTGCTGGTCATGGGCTTTCGTTGGGCCGAAAAGCACTTCCTGGGCTATCTGGCGCCGCAGCGCGCCTGAGCCCTCCCCATTCACCGCTTCAAGTCCATGCCGAACCGCGACATCAAGCTCCAGGTAGAGAATCTGCACAAGCGCTTCGGGGACCACGAGGTGTTGAAGGGCGTAGGTTTGCAGGCGCGTGCCGGCGATGTGATCAGCATCATCGGCAGTTCGGGTTCGGGCAAAAGCACCTTCCTGCGCTGCATCAATTTGCTGGAAAAGCCGCACCAGGGGCGCATTGTGGTGGCCGGCGAGGAACTCAAGCTCAAGCCTGCGCGCGGCGGTGAACTGGTGCCCGTGCAGCCCGCCCAGTTGCAGCGCCTGCGTACCAAGCTGGCCATGGTGTTCCAGAACTTCAACCTGTGGGCGCACATGACGGTGCTGGGCAACGTGATCGAGGCGCCGGTGCATGTGCTGGGCGTGCCGCGCGATGAAGCCATTGCCCGCGCACGCAAATACCTGGACAAGGTGGGCCTGAAGGGTGTGGAGGACCGCTACCCCGCCCACATGAGCGGCGGGCAGCAGCAGCGCGTGGCCATTGCCCGCGCGCTGGCGGTGGAGCCCGAGGTGATGCTGTTCGACGAGCCCACCAGCGCCCTGGACCCCGAACTGGTGGGCGAGGTGCTGCGCGTCATGCAGGCCCTGGCCGAGGAAGGCCGAACCATGGTGGTGGTGACGCACGAAATGGGCTTTGCCCGCGAGGTGTCCAACCACCTGATTTTTCTGCACCAGGGGCGCATTGAGGAAGAAGGCCCCCCGCGCGAGGTGCTGGCCCAACCCAAGAGCGAGCGGCTGGCGCAGTTCCTCTCGGGCAGCCTGAAGTAACGCGTGTTTGAGTGCAGGGCTGTTCGGCCGCCTGCCCTCAGCCCCAGTAAATCAGCGCGTCGCGGTCCTGCACCATGAGTTGCACCTGCTGCCCCACGGGCAGCACCACCTTGGTGGGCGCGTGGCCAAACGGTAGCCCCGTGAGTACCGGCGCCTTGATCTGGCTGCGCAGCCAGGCCACCACGGTCTTGAGGTTGAAGCCGCGGTCGTGGGGCACCAGCGTGTAGCGGTTGAAGCCGCCCAGCAGCACCGCTTTCTGCTTGCCCAGTACACCGGCATGCAGCAACTGCGTGAGCATACGCTCGATGCGGTAGGGGTGTTCGCCCACATCTTCCAGGAACAGAATGCCACCCTTCACTTCCGGGAAATAGGGCGTACCCAGCAAGCTGCAGAGCACGGTGAGGTTGCCTCCCCAGAGCATGGCTTTGCCTATGCGCAAGCCTTTCTCGGCTTCCAGCGCCGGGTGGGCGCGCACGTCGGCCAGGGACAGGCGCCAGCCGGTGCCCTCGCCGTGGCCTTGCAGCAGGTCGTCGAAGCAGGCCTGCATGATGTCGTCGGGCTCGGTACCGGCTTCGGCGGCAAAGTCCTCCATGAGCGCGGGGCCCGCCCAGGTGGCGGTTTTGCGCTGCGCCAGAGCGGCCAGTTGCAGGCCAGTGAAATCGCTCAGGCCCACCCAGGCGGTGCCCCGCTCCACCGATTGGTGGATGGCTTTGTAAGGCAGCTGGGGCAACAGCCGGGTGAGGCCGTAGCCACCGCGCGTGGTCATGGCTACGTGGGCGCCACTGGCAGCCGCCCGGCCTATGGCAGCCAGCCGGGTGGCGTCGTCGCCGGCAAAGCGCTGGTGGCTGGACAGAGCGGCTTCGTCCACCTCCACGTCGTGGCCCAGAGCGCGCAGTCGGGCCGTGGCGCGCCTGAAGCCGGCTTTGTCGCGCACGGCGCCGCTGGGGGAATACAGATAGATGTGGGGCATGGGGCGAGTTTGGCAGAAAGTCAGGGGCAGGCCGAGATGGCCCTTCTGCCGCTAAGTGGCGGGCATCTGGCTCCAGCAGCGCCGCGCCACCTCGTGCCCTCGGTCCGGGAAAGGCAACTCGCGCCACGTGGGTGGCAGCTGGGCGGCCAGCGAGGGCAGCGAAGGCGAGCCGTTGGCCCACACCGAGGGCAGTCGGGTGGCGTGCCAGCGGCATGCCTCCAGGACGGGTGAGAAGGTGGCCGCCGATGGCAGTGCCAGCGCCAGTGCGGCCTGCTCGGGCGCAAACCACAGGTGGATGTCGCGGAACTCCAGCCCGGGCTGGCTGGACAGAACCTGCTCTTCCAGCAGCGCCAGCAGATAGGCCACGTGCGCAGCCAGGCTGTGCCATGTCGCCTTCTTGGGTTTGTCGCTCTGACCCAGCCCGACGAGATCTGGTAGCAACCAATGGTCTGTAGGACCCGGCGATGGCGCACTGGCTGGCGCGCCGGCAGTCTGCTCCGTCAGGGCAGTCATGGCCATCAGCGCAGACTCGGGCCACCAGCCGTCGGGGCTGTGCAGCACCAGGTTCAGCGCGCCGGCGCTGGGCGGCGGCACAGCCGCCAGCGGGGCCAGTTCCATCCAGTGCAAGCGCAAGCCCTGCAAACCCGGCAAGCGGGTTGATGCACGCTCCAGGCGCTCCATTCCCCGGGACGCCAGGACGGCATCCAGCGCTGTGCAGAAGCCCTGCAGCGCACTGAAGCGACTGGCCGGGGTGCGCAGCGCATCCTCGCGCAGCGGTGCGTGTTCGGGGAGCCAGCGCGACTGGGCCTGCTCCAGGCGCCGCTCCCGGAAGAAGCTTTGCAGCAAGGCGCGGCTTTCCTCCGCCAGCAGGCCACCGGCCACCGTGGTGCAGGGGTTCAGGCCAGGTACGGCAAACAGGTTCAGCACCGAGCCCGCAGCCCCGAAGCGGGGTTCGGGTGCGCCGAAAAACACCCGGCTTACCCGGGCGTGCAGCATGGCCTGGGCACACATGGCGCAGGGTTCCAGCGTCACGTAAACGTCGCAGTCTTCCAGTCGGTAGTTGCCCAGTCGGGCGGCCGCAGAACGCAGGGCCTGTATCTCGGCGTGGGCGCTGGGGTCGTTCAGCCCAACGCACTGGTTATACCCTTCCCCCACCACCGCGCCATGGCGCACCACCACGGCCCCTACCGGCACCTCCTCGCGCTGCGCCGCCTTTGCGGCGAGTTCGAGGGCGCGCTGCATGAAGGCAGTGTGGGGCGGCGGTGGGACGGGCGGCGCGGTCATGGCTGGATTGTGTCAAAGTCCGACAGCACCCCCCAAAGGTCTTGATACTGGCACTATCATGGTGCCAGGCATGAACACCTCAGAACGCACCACCCTGCCCGCTGCCCGCCCGAACGCGCGCTGGTTGCCCTGGCTGCTGTTTCTGGTGGGTATCTCGCTCACCTACGTGGTGGGCGCATCGTTCCAGTCCAAAGCCCGTTCGGTGGAGGAACTGAATTACCGGGCGGCGGCAGAGGCCCTGAAAACGCTCATCGTGAGCGATTTTGGCCGGCATGCCGAGGTGGTGTGGGGCGCACGCGCCCTGATAGCGGCGCAAGGCGATATCCTGCCTTCGCAGGCACAGAACTACCTGCAGACCGTGCGCCTGCAGGAAGCCTATCCGGGCATTGGCGCGCTGTACGTGGTGACGCCGCAGGCAGGCGCCTTGCAAGGGGAGCCCGAGTTCGAGGTGGTTTACGCGTACACGCCTTACCAGCAGCCAGACTTGTCGGGCTACAACCTGAGCGACGACGCCGTCACTCTGTCCGCTCTGGAGCAGGCCATGCGGCGCAACGCGGTGGTGCTCTCCGGCCGTTCCAGCGGGCCTTTCCAGGCGGCGTTCCCTGGCTCCCACCTGATGCTGCTGCCGGTGTACGGTGGGCCTTTTGTGCCAGACAACCTGGTGGAGCGGCGCGCCGCGCTGAATGGCTGGATCGTGGCGGTGTTCACGCCACGGGAGTGGCTGGCTTCTGCGTTGCGGCTGCTCCAGACCCCGCTGGACTTCACCCTGCTAGATGTGGACTCCAGCCTGCTGCCGGGCGAGGCCACGCCTACGCCTTTGTTCAGCAAGGGCGAGCCACTGCTTCTCAGCCGCAACGACTTGCCCGCCCAGACCGCCTCCGGCCAGACCACACAGCCCTTCGCGGTAGACCACATACAGGCGGACCTGTTGCGTCTGGGTGGGCGCGACTTTCTGTTGGCCACAGCGGCGCCGCAAGCGCTGCGGGCCCAGCAGTCCCACGTGTGGGAGCTGGGCCTGATTTATGGGCTGGGCCTGCTCACCTCGCTGGTGGTGGCGCTGGCCATGGGCGTGGTGCTGAACCGGCGCTGGCATGTGGAGCGCCGTGCCGACGAACTGGCGGCCGACCTCGAGCGCATGTCCTACGTGGCGCGCTTCACCAAAAACCCGGTGGTCATCACCGACCCGGACAACCGCATTGTCTGGGCCAACGAGGCCTTCGAAACGCTCAATGGCTACAGCCAGGCGGACACGCTGGGCAAGCAGGTGGCCGAGCTGATTGCCTCGCCTCTGGCCGATCCGCAGGCGCTGGCCGTGCTGCGGCGTGCCCGCGAAGCACGTGAAGGTGCTGAGGTGGAAACGGTGAACCGGACACGCCATGGGCGCGATTACTGGGCCAAGATCGAATTGCGCCCCCTGTACAACCAGCGCGGGGACTTCGTAGGGCACATGTCCATCCACACCGACGTGGACCAGGAAAGGCGCAACGCAGCGGCGCTGCAGGCTGCGCTGCGCGCCACCAAGGCGCTGATGTCGACCCTGCAGCGCTACATGATCATCACCGAAACCAGCCCGGACGGTGACATTCTGGAAGCCAACGAGCGCTACCTGGAAATCAGTGGGTTCTCGCTGGACGACCTGCGCCTGCGCGGTCACCGGGCGGTGAGTTCCGGGCTGCATCCACCCGAGTTCTGGCAGGGCATGTGGGAAGCTATTTCGGGCGGGCAGCCCTGGCGCGGTGAAATCTGCAACCGCAACCAACGGGGTCAGCTGTACTGGGTGGACACACTGATTGCCCCGTTCACCGACGAACATGGCGACATCGAGAAGTTCGTCTCGGTGGCCATCGACATCACCGAACGCAAGCGCATTGAACAGGATCTTCTGACCAGCGAACGTCTGCTGCGGCGCACCAGCCGCGTTGCCGGTATCGGCGCCTGGACGGTAGACCTCAACACCAGCGAGGTGCAGTGGTCGGACCATGCCCTGCAGCTGCTGCGCGCGGACCCCTCCCTGCCCGCCCCGACCCTGGAAGCGGTCCGGGCGCGCTCCAGTTCCGAGGCGCAGCTTACACTCCAGTACGCTTGGACAGAAGCGCTGGAGCACGACCAGGCGTTTGATCTGGAGCTGGAGCTGACCAACTTTGCCGGCGAAGAACGCTGGTTTCGCGTCGCCGGAGAGGTGGAGCAACGCGGTCTGGGCGGACGCAAGCTGGTGGGAGCCTTGCAGGACATCACCGAGCAAGTGCAGGCACAGCAGCGCATCGAGCGCAGCGAACGCATCTTGCGTACCGCCATCGAGGCGCTGGACGAAGGCTTTGTGCTCTACGACCCCGAGGACCGGCTGGCGTATTGCAACGAGCGTTACCGCGAGGTCTACCCGCAGATTGCCGACCTGATCGTGCCTGGCGTGACCTTCGAGGAGTTGGTACGCGGCGGCATTGCACGCGGGGTATTTCCCCACGCGTATGGACGGGAGGCGGAGTTCCTGGCCGAACGGCTGGCGCTACACCGGTCCGAGCAGACCGATGCCGAACAGCAGCAGGCCGATGGCCGCTGGATCCGCATCACCGAACGCAAAACCCCCGAGGGTTACACCGTGGGCTTCCGGGTGGATATCACCGCGTTCAAACAGGCGGTGGCCGACGCGCAGGCCGCATCGCGCAGCAAGAGCCAGTTCGTGGCCAACATGAGCCATGAAATACGCACCCCCATGAACGCCATTCTGGGTATGCTGGAGCTTTTGCAGCGCAGCCCGCTGAATCCGCACCAACTGGACTACGTGGGCAAAACGCGCGGCGCGGCGCAGTCCCTGCTCGGTATCCTGAACGACATCCTCGACTTCTCCAAGGTGGAAGCGGGCAAGATGGAGCTGCTGGCAGAGCCTTGCCACCTCGACACGCTGTTGCAGGAACTCTCGCTCATCCTCAGCAGCAACCTGGGCAGCAAGCCGCTGGAACTGCTCTTTGAGCTGGACCCCCAGCTCCCGCCGGTGCTGTTGACCGATGAACTGCGCCTCAAGCAGATTCTGATCAACCTGGGCGGCAACGCCGTAAAGTTCACCCCCGAAGGCGAGGTGGTGCTGCGCATCAAGGTCAGCCGGCGCGAGGCGCAAAAGGCATGGCTGATGTTCACCGTGGCCGACACCGGCATTGGTATCAGCCAGGCCCAGCAACAGGTCATCTTCGAGGGCTTCAGCCAGGCCGAGGCCTCCACCACCCGCCGCTTCGGAGGCACCGGCCTTGGGCTGGCCATCACCCAGCGTCTGGTACAGCTCATGGGTGGCGCGCTGCAGCTGGACAGCGAACCCGGCCGCGGCAGCGTCTTCCATTTCGAGCTGCCCTTCGACCTACCTGTGGATGCGCCCCTGGATGCACCCATGGAAGTGCCCGCTGCCGAGGCAGCCCTTCCCGTCCCGGGAGAGCTGCCCGCGAGGACAGGCGAACGCCTGCTGGTGATGGATGCGCACGCCCGCAGCCGGGAAGTACTCCGCCGTATGGCCGAACAGGCTGGCTGGCAGGTTCAGGTGGCAGAGCACTGGGAGCAGGTACTGCCCTGGCAAGGCCCCCTGCCCGATGCGGTTTTGCTCGCTCCCCTGGGCCAGCGGCTGAGCGTGGTGGATGCCGAAGCCTGGGCGCAGCTGCTCGATGTTGGGGGTACCCGCCCCGCCCTGCTCTTGTTGAGCCGTGTTCCCCAGGCGGACCTCCTGCAAACCATGGAGCCGCAACCCGACGCCACGCTGGTCAAGCCGCTCACGCCTGGCATGTTGCGGGTGGGCCTGGCCGAGGCGTGCGCGCACCGCCAGGTTCCGGCCGACACAGCCGACATCAGTCTGCCCGCCGTTTCTTCGGCGAGCGCCACCGGGCGGCCCTCGCGCCTGGCCGGATTGCGCCTGCTGGTGGTGGAGGACAACCCGGTGAACCAGCAAGTGGCCCGGGAACTGCTTGTGCAGGAGGGCGCCGAGGTGCAGGTGGCCGACAACGGCCTGCTGGGCGTTCAGAGGGTCAGCGAGGCGCCTGAGCCTTTCGACGTGGTGCTTATGGACATGCAGATGCCCGTGATGGATGGTCTCGAAGCTGCGCGCCGCTTGCGCGCGGCGGGCTACCTGTCTCTGCCCATCGTGGCCATGACTGCCAACGCCATGGACAGCGACCGCGAGCTGTGCCTGGCCGCCGGCATGGACGAGCACGTGGGCAAGCCCTTCGACCTCGAACAGCTCGTGCACCTGCTGCTGCGCTTCAGCCGGGGGCGGGTCCCGGCTGCCGGTGGTTCCACGGCCGAGGCGGTGCACCGGGGACCGACAGGCCTGGCTCCCGCCGTGCTTGACGTGGCGGCTGCGGTCAGACGCATGGGCGGGGACGAGCCGTTCCTGCGCCGTACGCTGGCGCGGGTGTTGCCGGAACTTGATGGGCTGGTGGCCAGATTGCTTGATGCAGACAGCGACGGCTCAGGTGCCGCCGCGTCACAGCGCCAGCTGGCCCACAGCATCAAGGGGCTCGCTGCCACCGTAGGTGCCGACGCCCTGGCCGCCTGTGCCGCAGCGGTGGAACAAGCCGCGCGGCAGGGGCACACACCGGCTACCGACAACGTGGCCAGCGCCTACCGCGCCCTGCGGAGGCAGGCCAATACCTACCTGCGTAGTGAACAGGGAGCGCCAGCGGTCGGCGCCGAACCTGCGCCGGGTGTACTGGCCATTGAAAAGCTGCGCCAAAGCGCTGAAACTCTGGCAGGAATGACACCACTGCTACAAAATTTTGATATGCAAGCGCTGCAGCTGTACGATAATTCCGGACTGCCGCTTTGGTGGGCAAGCTATGGGGAGCGCGAGCGCGGGATGACTGATGGCCGGCAAGCGGATACCAGCCCCAGTCTGGCCGTTGCGGCCGGGTGGGTCAGGCCGTTGGTGCAGGCCATGGATGCGCTGGATTTTCTTGCGGCGCAACAGGCACTCAAGGACCTGCTGCACCACCTCGAGATGGAAGCGTTGGCTTCGGATGCGTCCTGAGCGCGCCAGCACCTCGTTCTGCAGGCCTGCAGGGCCCGTAGCGTTCGTCCTGTCTGCCAAGTCGCTATTTGTAGATTACGCTCGATCTGTTCGCCCATGACCGATTTCTGCGCCTGACCGTGACCGCGTCCACGCCACTTGCAACCCTTACCGCTTCCGGACTGTCCGGGGCCAGCGCCCTGTCGGCGGTGGGTTTCGACTTTCCCACCCAGCCGCGCATTCTGGTGGTGGACGACCAGCCGCTGCACATCCAGATGCTCTACCGCAGCCTGGCGCCAGCTTGTCAGGTGTTCATGGCGCAAAGCGGTGCCCAGGCCTTGAAGCTGTGTGCCGAACGCCAGCCCGACCTGGTGCTGCTGGATGTGGAAATGCCCGATGCCGACGGGTTCGAGGTGCTGGCCAGCTTGAAGGCGCAGCCCGAGACCCGCGACATTCCGGTGGTGTTTGTCACGGCCCACACCACCCCGGAGGTGGAAACCCGCTGCCTGGAAGCGGGCGCGGTGGACTTCATCTCCAAACCCATCAACCCCAGCGTGGTGCGGGCGCGGGTGAATACGCAGCTGAAGCTGAAATTCCAGTCCGATTTGTTGCGCGAGATGGTGTTTCTGGATGGCCTGACCGGCGCCTACAACCGCCGTTATTTCGATCAGCGCCTGGAGGCCGAGTTTGCCCGCGCACGGCGCAACGCCACGCCGCTGTCTCTGGTGATGTTCGACCTGGACAGCTTCAAGGCCTACAACGATTTCCGGGGCCACCAGGCCGGCGACGACGCCTTGCGCGCCGTGGTGGCGCGGGTGAAGGCTGCGCTGCAACGCCCGGACGATATCCTGGCGCGTTACGGCGGGGAAGAATTCGGCTGCCTGCTGCCCGACACGCCTTTCGACGCTGCCATGCTACTGGCCGAGCGGCTGCGCTGCGTGGTGCTGGAGGCAGCGCGTCCGCACGGTCAGTCGGCCGCCGCCGACGTGGTCAGTATCAGCCTGGGGGTATCCACCTGGAACCCGCCGGTACCACCGGCCGGCAGCGATGGATTGCCACCTGAGCGGCCGCTGCCCACCAGCAGCGACTTGCTCCGCCTGGCCGACGAACAGCTCTACAAGGCCAAGAACAGCGGGCGTAACCGGGTTCACGGGCAGGCGCTGGACTGAAAGCAGCCGCCTCTCGGCGTGCCGGCACGCTGTGCCGCAGCGGTGCCTCAGGTGCTGGTGCGCAGCAACAACGCCGGGCTCAGGCGCATGTGCGCCAGCAGGTAGCGTGCACCCATCCCCAGGCTTACGCCGCTCACGCCCAGGGCGGTGAGCCACGCCCAACCCAGCAAGCCGCTGGCCGACAGGCCCAGACGCCACTGCAACAAGCCGCTGGCCAGCAGCGTGCCTGCCAGCATGGCGAAGCCCGCCGTCACCACCGCCAGCAAGGCGTACTCGGCGTACAGCACACGACGCAGCACCGAATGCCGCGCGCCCAGCGCGTGCATGATGGTGGCGTCGTAAATCTGCCGGGTGCGGCTGGCCGCCACCACGCTGGCCAGCACCAGCAGACTGGCCGCCAGGCACACGCCCGCTACCACCGCCAAGCCGGCCGTGGCGCGGCCCAGCAGCACGCGGGTTTCGGTCAGCAGTGCTTCGGTGCGCACCGTGGCAATGTTCGGTGCCGCGCTGGCCAGGCGGTCCTGGGCCTGCAAAGCCTCCTGCGGGTTCAGGTAGGCAGCGCCCACGTAGCGGGTGATGAAAGGGTCCAGCGTGCCGTCGGTGAATATGCCTTCCAGCCACAGGCGCGCCTGGGTGCGGCGCTGGCTGTAAATGGCCGCCACCTGCGCTTCCACGGGGGCACCCAAAATATCGAACACCAGCCGGTCACCTACCTGGATGCCCAGTTCGTCGGCCTCGCGGTCCTCAAAGGCCACCAGCGGGGGCCCTGCATAGTCCTCGGGCCACCAGGCGCCGCGCGTCACCACCACATCGTCGATGTTGCCGGCGCGGTTGCTCAACTTGTGCTCGTCGCGCGACTCCAGCGCACGCTCGTCGTCGGCGCTTTCGCGCAGCGCCTCGCCATTCACACTCGCCAGCCGGCCCAGCACCAGCGGCGCGAGTTGCAGGCGCTCCAGGCTGGGCGAGGCGGCCAATGTCT
>Ga0209278_1002353_pt1 | contig 10603 bp, 7 predicted proteins | sample JI81BgreenDNA_FD_187504 | JGI IMG/M metagenome (GOLD analysis project Ga0209278, IMG submission 187504) | Wastewater effluent complex algal communities from Wisconsin, to seasonally profile nutrient transformation and Carbon sequestration -... | ecosystem: Engineered > WWTP > Effluent > Algae... | reverse complement strand
TCGGTGCTTCCTTCGTGATCTGCACGTCGTGCACGTGGCTTTCGCGGATGCCGGCGGTGGTGATCTCCACGAACTCGGCCTTGGCGTGCAGCTCGGGGATGCTGGCGCAGCCGCAGTAGCCCATCGACGCCCGCACACCGCCGGCCAGCTGGTGCACGATGGCCACCAGGCTGCCCTTGTAGGGCACGCGACCCTCGATGCCCTCGGGCACGAGCTTGTCGGCGTTGGGGTTGACGGTCTCGTCGCTCTCCTGGAAGTAGCGGTCCGCCGAGCCGGCCTTCATGGCGCCGATGGAGCCCATGCCGCGGTAGCTCTTGTAGCTGCGGCCCTGGTAGAGGATGACCTCGCCCGGTGCCTCTTCGGTGCCGGCGAACATGCCGCCCATCATCACCGTGCCGGCGCCGGCGGCCAGGGCCTTGGCGATGTCGCCGCTGTAGCGGATGCCACCGTCGGCGATGAGCGGGATGCCGCTGCCGCGCAGCGCCGTGGCCACGTTGTCGATGGCCATGATCTGCGGCACGCCCACGCCCGCCACGATGCGCGTGGTGCAGATGCTGCCGGGGCCGATGCCCACCTTCACGGCGTCGGCACCGGCCTCCACCAGCGCCAGCGCGGCCGCGCCGGTGGCGATGTTGCCGCCGATGACGTCGACCTGCGGGTAGTTCTTCTTCACCCAGCGCACGCGTTCGATGACGCCCTGGCTGTGGCCATGGGCCGTGTCGACCACCAGCGCGTCGACGCCGGCCTTCACGAGCAGCTCCACACGCTCCTCGGTGCCCTCGCCCACGCCGACCGCGGCGCCCACGCGCAGCTTGCCCTGCGCGTCACGCGCGGCGTTGGGGAAGTCGGTCTGCTTGGTGATGTCCTTCACCGTCATCAGGCCGCGCAGCTCGAAGTCGTCGGACAGCACCAGCACACGCTCCAGACGGTGCCTGTGCATGAGCGCCTTGCCTTCGTCGAGGCTGGCGCCTTCCTTCACCCAGACCAGGCGGTCGCTGGGCGTCATCACGTCGCGCACGGGGGCGTCGAGGCGCGTCTCGAAGCGCACGTCGCGGTTGGTGACGATGCCCACCACACGCTTGCCCTCGAGCACCGGGAAGCCCGAGAAGCCGTGCTGCCGCGACAGCGCGACCACCTCGCGCACCGGCGTGTCGGGCGTCACGGTGATGGGGTCGCGCAGCAGGCCGCTCTCGTAGCGCTTGACGCGCGCCACCTCGGCCGCCTGCTGCCTGGGCGTGAGGTTCTTGTGCACGATGCCGATGCCGCCTTCCTGGGCGATGGCGATCGCCAGGCGGGCTTCGGTCACGGTGTCCATGGCCGCGGAGACCAGCGGCAGGTTCAGCGCGATGTTGCGGGACAGCTGGGTCGCGAGGCGGGTGTCGCGAGGCAGCACCTGGGAGTACGCCGGCACCAGCAACACGTCGTCGAAGGTGAGCGCTTTGCCGAGTAGGCGCATGTGGGATCGAGCTCCAGACGCAAAAGTGGATTATAGGAAGCCTCTGGTAACGGGGCGGCGCCGTACACTTGGGCGTCGCCATCACGCTGCCGCCATGCGCCTCTTTGCCGCAACCGCCCGCAAGCCCCTGCCCCTCCTGCCGGCCACCCTGTGGGCCCTGCTGGCACTGGCGACGGCCCTGCCCGCCCAGGCGCAGTGGAAGTGGCGCGACAAGGACGGCCGCATCACCGTGAGCGACCGCCCGCCGCCGCGCGAGGTGGCCGACAAGGACATCCTCTCGCGCCCGGCCACGGCGCCGCGGCCCGTGGCTCCGCCCGCTGCCGCGGCGGATGCACCCGCCACGGCCCCGGCCGCACCGGCCGCTTCGGCCCCGCCCACCGCGCTGGAGCGCGAGGTTCAGGCCCGCCGCCGCGCCGCCGAGGAAGACAAGGCCGCCAAGGCCAAGGCCGAGGAAGAGCGCAACGCCGCGCGCCGGGCCGACAACTGCCGCCAGGCGCGCAACCAGCTGCTGGCGCTCGAATCGGGCCAGCGCATGGCGCGCACCAACGACAAGGGCGAGCGCGAAGTGCTCGACGACGCCGGCCGCGCGCAGGAGCTGCGCCGCACACGCGAGGTGATCGCGTCGGATTGCCGCTGAGCGGCGTTCTCCGCTGAGCACTCAGCGCGTGGCGGGTCCGCGGCGTCGCGGTGACCGTTCGGCCTGGCTGCGGTAGCGCAGCCGCCGGGCTTCCTTCGGATCCACCTGCAGTGGGCGCAGCAGCTCGACACGGTCGTGGTCGCGCAGCGGCGTCGAGCCCGGCACGACCCGCCCCCACACCGCCAGGGCCACGTCGCCGCCCTCGGCCGCCACGGGGCCCAGCCCGCTCGCACGCAGCGCGTCGGCCACCGTGCTGCCCACGGGCAGGGTCAGCGCCACCAGCTGCACCTCGCGTGCTTGCGGCGCCCAGGCCACCTGCACGCGCAGCGGCGCGCCGTCAGCGGGCGCCATACACGTCTTCGGCGCGGCGCACGAAGGAGTCCACGAAGGTGTCGGCGATGCGGTCGAACACCGGGCTCACCACGGCCTCGAGCGCGACGCTGGAGAACGCATAGCTCAGGTCGAACTCGATCTTGCAGGCCTGCTGCTCGCTGCCCGGGCGGCCCAGGGGGCGGAACAGCCACTCGCCTTCGAGCCGCGAGAAGGGTCCGTCCACCAGCTGCACGGCCACGCGCTCGGCGTCACGCTGCACGTTGCGCGTGGTGAAGGCGTGGCGCACGCCCATGTAGTGCAGGCCCAGGCGCGCGGTGACGCCGTCGTCGTGCTCCTGCAGCAGCTCGGCACGGTCGCACCAGGGCAGGAACTCGGGGTAGCGCCGCACGTCGGTCACCAGCGAGTACATCTCGGCGGGCGAGTACCACAGCAGGACGGTCTTGCGGACATGCTTCATGGAGAATCGGCGGATTGTAGAGAGGCGCCCCGCCCCCAACTGAGTCGCATGAGTGCCATCGCCGAGAACCGCCGCGCCCGCCACGAATACGCCATCGAAGAGCAGTTCGAGGCCGGCATGGTGCTGTCCGGCTGGGAGATCAAGGCCATCCGCGCCGGCCAGGTGCAGCTGACCGACGGCTACGTGCACATCCGCGATGGCGAGCTCTACCTCATCGGCTGCCGCATCAACGCCCTGCGCAGCGCCAGCACGCACGTGCTGCCCGAGCCCGACCGCACCAAGAAGCTGCTGATGCACAAGCAGGAGATCCGCCGCCTGATCGGCAAGGTCGAGCAGAAGGGCTTCACGCTGGTGCCGCTGAACCTGCACTACAAGGGCGGGCGCGTGAAGGCGCAGATCGCACTGGCCAAGGGCAAGGCCCAGCACGACAAGCGCGAAGACGCCAAGAAGAAGGACTGGGAGCGCGAGAAGGGCCGCCTGATGCGACACAAGGTCTCGTCGCCGGGCAAGGCGGCCTGAACTCCCCCGCCCGAAGGTTGCCGGCCGGCGTGGCCGGCTTAGCATCCCCTGCATCAGGCTCGGCCTGTTCCTGAGGGGGTTCCCATGTCCGCATCGAGCCACGCCGTCCAGCCTGCAGCCTTCTGGCGGGCATTGATGTTCCTGCTGCTGGCCGCCACCACCGGGCTGCTGGCCGTGCCTGCGGCTGCGGCGGTGGGGAACGAGCCGCGCCACGCGCTGGTGGTGGGCAACGCCAGCTACGCCCACGCGCCGCTGCCCAACCCCGTGAACGACGCCCAGGCCGTGGCCGCGGCCCTGCGCAAGGCCGGCTTCACGGTGGACCTGAAGCTCAACGCCACGCAGCGCCAGCTGCAGGACGCCGTCAGCCAGTTCGGCGACCGGCTCAAGGCCGGCGGCGCCGGCCTCTTCTACTTCGCCGGCCACGGCGTGCAGATCAAGGGCCGCAACTTCCTGATGCCCGTGGGCACCGACATCCGCCGCGAGGACGAGGTGCCCTACAAGGCCGTCGACGTGCAGATGGTGCTCGACAAGATGGAGACGGCGAAGAACCGCGTCAACGTCGTCATCCTCGACGCCTGCCGCGACAACCCGTTTGCGCGCAGCACACGCAGCGCCGGCGGCGGGCTGGGCTCAATGGACGCGCCCATCGGCTCCCTCGTGGCGTTTGCCACCGCGCCCGGCAGCGTGGCCAGCGACGGCCGCGGCGACAACGGCCTGTACACCCAGCACCTGCTGGCCAACATCGAGAAGCCCGGGCTGCCCATCGAGGAGGTGTTCAAGCGCGTGCGCCTGGGCGTGCGGCTCGACTCCAACGGCCAGCAGGTGCCCTGGGAGAACACCTCGCTGGAAGGTGACTTCTACTTCTTCCCGCCCAGCCCCACGGCCAAGTCCGGCCCGACGACGCTGCCGCCGCCCCCGGCGGTGGAGCACATCGCACGCGCCGAACGCGGCTACGAGCTGCTGCGCCAGCGCCAGGTGGACGACGCCGACCGCATCTTCCAGGCCCTGGCGCTGAACACGCATCCCGAGGTGGCGCTGATGGGCCGCGAGGGCCTGGCCGAGGTGATGCTGGCGCGCGGCGACCTGCAAAGCGCGCTGAAGGCGGCCAACGAGATCATCGCCAAGGCGCCCACGCGCGGCGCGGCCTACCTCACGCGGGGCCGCGCCCTGGCCGGCACGGGCGACGCCACCGCGGCGCAGGCGGCGCTGCAGCAGGCGGCGGGCGAGCGCACGGCCACCGACTTCGGCTTCCAGAAATCGCAGGCCCTGCTGGCCGTGGGCAACGCCCAGCGCGCCCAGGATCCCAAGGCCGCCGTGGCCAGCTACGAGCGCGCGGCGCGCGAGGACCGCCGCTCGGTGGAGGCGCTGTCCAACCTGGCCGTGGCGCTGCAGGACACGGGCAACCCGCAGCGCGCCAAGGCCGTGCTCGAGCGCGCCCAGGCGCTGGATCCCAGCGATGCCGTCACGCTGGCGCTGCTGCGCCAGGCCCAGGAAGGCATTGCCGAAGACCAGGACCGCGCGCGCCAGGCCGCCATCGACGCCAGCGTGCGCGATCTCGTGGCGCAGTTCCGCAACCCGCCGCCGCGCGCGGCCGCCGCCGGCGCAGCCGACGACTGGACCTCGCCCGTGATGGCTCTGAGCGTGCTGCCCTTCCAGGACCAGGCCCTGCCCGGTGCCGGCGGCCGCATCGGCCTGGAGGTGCTGGTGCAGCAGGAGCTGATCCGCGAGCTGCAGGCGCGGGGCTACACGCTGGTGGAGCGCCGCCTGCTCGACAAGGTGCTGGCCGAGGCGAAGCTGGGTGCCTCGGAGCTGGCCGACCAGGACACCCAGATCCGCCTGGGCCGGCTGCTTGCGGCCCGGCTCATGGTGTCGGGCGTGATGACGCACGAGCCCGGCGGCCTGGCCGCTTCGGTGCGCGCCATCGACACCGAGACCACCCAGCTCGCCATGGTGCGCGCCGAGCGCCAGGCCGGCGCCGCCAACCCCGCGGCGCTGGCCACCGCCATCGCGCAGCAGATCGCGGCCACCATCCAGGACAAGTACCCGCTGCGCGGCCGCATCGCCCTGGTCGAGGACGACCGCGTGGTCATCAACCTCGGCAAGAAACACGGCGTGGCCACCGGGCAGGCCTTCAACGTGATCGAGCGGGGTGCGCCCATCGAGCTCAACGGCCGCGTGCTCGGCTACCGCGACACCCGCGTGGCCCAGCTGACCGTCACCGAGGTGCAGGACCAGCTGGCCTTTGCACGCGTGGCCGATCGCCAAGGGACGCTTTCGCGCAACCAGCGCGTCATCGCCCGCAAGGACTGAAGGCGTGAGGCGCCGCGCCGCGCTCGCGGGGCTGCTGGCGGCGGCCGCGGCCCAGGCAGCCCAGACCCAGCCTGCCGCGGCGCTGCCGGCCGTGGTGGTGTGGGACTTCGACAACCAGTCGCCCGTGCCGGGCGCCGGGGAGTTCCTGCGCCGCGCCCTGCCCGAGAACCTCACGGCCCAGCTGCTGCGTGTGCCCGGCCTGCCCGTGGTGGAGCGCCAGCGCCTGCGCGACGTGCTGGCCGAGCAGAAGCTGGCGGCGTCCGAGCTGGCCGACGCCGACACGCGCCTGCGCCTGGGCCGCATCGTGGGCGCGGCGCGCATGGTGTTCGGCGGCTTCTTCGTGCTCGGCGAGCAGGTGCAGGTCCACGTGCGCGTGGTCGAGACGGCGAGTTCGCGCGTGCTCGTCTCCGACGAGTTCACGGGCGAGCTTGGCACCGTGATGCAGCAGGTCGAGGCCCTCAACCGCCGCCTGACACGCGCTTTGGGGGGTGGTGCTTCCCCAGGTTTGACCTATGCCGCGGCGTCGTGGGAAGCCTACGATCGTGCCCTGGCGCTGGCCGATGCGGGCCGCGTCGACGACGCCATCACCGCACTTCAGGCGTTGCTCACCCAGGACAAGAATTTCAACCCGGCCGAACGGCAACTGGTGGCCCTGCTGGAACGGCTCTCGCGGCGCTGAGCTGCAACGCTCCTGCAACGGCCTGCAGCCAACGTGCACGCCCTGCCCCGACGCCGCGCATGCCCCAACTGCCCCACCCGCCCGCCGCCCCGGCGCCCGCCCTCCGGCTGCTGGCCCTGGCCGCCGCGCTGGGACTGCCCGCCCTGGCCGCTGCCCAGGCCGTGCCCTCGGCGGGCTCGCTGCTCGAGGAAAGCCGCCGCCCCCCGGCGCCCACCCTGCCCCCGGCCACGCCCCCGCGTGTGGTGGACGCGCCCGCCCGCCCGGTGCTCGAGCTGCCCGAGGGCGCTTCGGTGGAGGTGCGCGCCTTCCGCATCAGCGGCCACCGCAGCTTCGACGACGCCACGCTGCAGCCGCTGCTGGCGCCCTTTGCCGGCCGCCGCCTCGACCTGCGCGGCCTCAACGAAGCCGCTGCCGCGCTCACGCGGCACTACCAGCGCAACGGCCACCTGCTGAGCTACGCCTACCTGCCGGCGCAGCGCGTGGACGGCGGCGTCGTCGAGCTGGCCGTGCTCGAGGGCCGCATCGAAGCCGTGCAGGTGGTGACGGCCCAGGAGGTGCGCCTGGCCGACCGCGTGGTGCAGGCCCACACCGACGCGCTGGTGTCGCAGGGCGAGGCGCCCGAGCCCGTGCTGCAGGCGCGCGTGGAGCGCCAGCTGCTGCTGCTCAACGACATCCCCGGCGTCACCGCGCGCGCGGCCTTCACGCCGGGCTCCAGCACTGGCGGTGCCGACCTGGTGGTGTCGGTGGCCGAAGAGGAACCGCTGGTCACGCGCTTCGAATACAACAACCACGGCAGCTCGTCCACGGGGCCGCACCGCGGCGGCATCACGCTGCAGTTCCGTGATCTGTTCGGCGCAGGCGACAGCACCGTGGCGCGCGGCGTCGTCTCCAACCGCGGCGGGCTCGTCACCGGCAGTCTGGCCACCCAGGTGCCCGTGGGCGGCGACGGCTGGCGCCTGGGCGCTTCTCTGTCGCGGCTGAAGTACCAGCTCAGCGGCAGCTTCTCGGCGCTGGGTGCCGTCGGCCGTGCCGACACGGTGGGCTTCGACGCCAGCTACCCGCTGCGCCGCAGCGTGGACAACAACGTCTGGCTGCGCGCCGGTGTCGACTTCAAGCGCCTCACCGACGAGCTGCTGACGCTGGCCGAGGCGACGCAGAAGCGCAACCAGGTCGGCGAGCTCGGCCTCAGCGTCGACGGGCGCGACCAGCTCTGGGGCCGGACGGGCCTGAACAGCCTCAGCGCCACCGCCAGCATGGGCCAGCTGCAGGTGCCGGGCCGGCCGCAGGCCGAGTGGCGCAAGGCCGTGGTGCAGGGCGCGCGCGAGCAGGCTCTGGTGGGCAACACGCGCCTCTACCTGCGCCTGCTGGCGCAGACCACGGAAGGCCGGCTCGACAGCTCCGAGAAGCTGGGCCTGGCCGGCGCGGGCGGCGTGCGCGCGTACGCGCCGGGCGAGCTGTCGGTGGACGTCGGCCGCCTCGTCACGCTGGAGCTGCGCCAGGCCATCGACCTGCTGGGCGGCAGCGTCGTCGCCTCGCTGTTCCACGACCGCGCCAGCGGCAGCATCGACCGCGGCTCGGCGCTGCCGGGCAACGACGCCACGCTCCGCGCCACCGGCCTGGGCCTGCAGTGGAACGGCAGCATGGCCGGTACCGGGCTGGCGCTGACGGCGTCTCTGGCCTGGCGCGGCAGCCGCGTGCCGACGTCCGACGAATCCGATCCGCGCCCGCGCCTGTACCTGCAGCTGCAGATCACGCCTTGATGAGCGGTGACACCCGCACCACCGCCGAGCCCGCCCCGGAGTCCGCCATGAGCCCGCACGCCAAGCCCCACACCGCCCCGACGGCCCGCCGCGAACAGGCGCAACGGCCCCCGGCCGGCGCGGCCCGCGCGGCCAGGCCGTCGCGCGCGGCGGCGCGGGCCGCGCGCGGGACGCGCCGCGAGCGCGTGGCGCGGCGCATGGCCGCCTGGCGCCGATGGCTGCGCTGGCCGCGCATCTCGGGCCTGCTGCGGCGCCTGCTGGCCGTGGTGCTGGGCACGGCGGCCATGGTGTGGAGCGCAGGGCCGGTGTATGCGCAGGTGGCGCCGGGCACGTTGCCGGCGGGTGGCGTGGTGGTCACGGGCACGGGCTCGCTGCACGCCGGCAGCGGCACGCTCACCATCGTGCAGTCCAGCGCGCGGCTGGGCATCGACTGGCAGAGTTTTTCCATCGGCCGCGATGCGCTGGTGGAGTTCGTGCAGCCGGGCGCGGCGTCGATTGCGCTGAACCGCGTCGTGGGCCACGAGGCCACGCAGATCTACGGCCGCCTGCGCGCCAACGGCCAGGTCTTCCTCACCAACCCCAACGGCGTGCTGTTCGCGCCGGGCGCGCGTGTCGACGTCGGCGGCCTCGTGGCCTCGGCGCTGGACATGAGCCAGGCCGACTTCGCCGCCGGCCAGCACCGTTTCGTGGCCCGCGACGGCGCCACGGGCGGCGTGCGCAACGATGGCGAACTCGTGGCCCGTGCGGGCGGCTACCTCGCGCTGTTCGGTCCCACGGTGGACAACCGCGGCGAGCTGCGCGTGGACGCCGGCTCCGTGGTGCTGGCCTCGGGCCGCGCGGCCACGGTCAGCATCAGCGGCAGCGGCCTGCTGTCGGCCGTGGTCGACCCCGGCGTGGCCGGCGCCGTGCTCAACAGCGGCCGCATCGCCGCCGACGGCGGCAGCGTCACGCTCACGGCGGCCTCGGCCGACGCGCTGGCGAGCTCGCTCGTCAACAACAGCGGCATCGTGCGCGCCCACAGCATCGAGGAGCGCGGCGGCCAGATCTGGATCACCGGCGACCGTGTGGCGTCCACCGGCACGGTGCAGGCCGATGCACAAGGCCTGGCCGACGCCGGCCGCATCACCGTGCGCGGCGGCATGCAGGGCGGCAGCCTGGCCCTGGATGGCACCCTCAGCGCCACGGCCGAGGGGGGCCGCGGCGGCCAGGTCGAGACCTCCGCCGCGCAGGTGGCCATTGCCGACGGCACGCGCGTGAACACGCTCGCCGGCAGCGGCAGGCACGGCACCTGGCTCATCGACCCAACGGACTTCACCGTCGCGGCCGGCAGCGGCGCGGCCAGCGGCTCGGGCATCGGCGCCGCCACGCTGTCGGCCAACCTCGAGGGTGGCAACGTCACCCTGCTCACCGCCACCGAGGGCAGCGAAGCCGGCGACCTGTTCGTGAACGCCCCCGTGAGCTGGAGCGCCAACACGCTGCTCACGCTCTCGGCGGCGCGCCACGTCGAGATCAACGCCGACATCACGGCCACGGGCGGCTCGGCCGGCCTTGCGGTGAACCCCGCGCTCACCGACGCCAGCGGCCGCTTCAGCATGGCCACCGGCGTGCGCGTGCGCCTGCCTGGGGGCAACAGCGGCTTTGCGCTGGGTGGCACGGCCTACACCATGCTGCGCAGCCTGGCCGACCTGCGGGCGCTGGATGGCAGCGCCACCGTGCTGGCCGGCCAGTACGCCCTGGCCGACGACATCGACGCTTCGGCCACGGCGACCGCGGCCTTCAGCCCCATCGGCAACGAGGCCAGCGCCAGTGTCACCACCGGCAGCGCCTTCACCGGCCGCCTGCAGGGCCTGGGCAACGCGGTGCTCGACCTGCGCGTCGACCAGCCCAGCAGCAACGCGGCCGGCTTGTTCGCGCAGCTCAGCAACGCGCAGGTGGAGAACCTGCGCCTGGTGGGCGGCAGCGTCACCGGCAGCCAGTTCGCAGGGGCGCTCGCGGGCGTGGTCACGGGCAGCACGCGCATCACCAACGTGCATGCCGACCTGACCGTGAGCGCGGTGGACGACTCCTCCTCCGGCGTGGCGGCCGGCGGCCTGCTGGGCAGCAGCCCCACCGGGGTGGTGACCACGGCGCAGATCGCGCGCAGCAGCGCCTCGGGCGCCGTGAGCGTCGACACCAACACCAACACGGCGCGCGCCGGCGGCCTCATCGGCAACATCAGCCGGGCCACGCTGAGCGAGGTCTCGGCCAGCGGTGACGTCAGCGCCACGCTGCGCACGGGCACCAACGACGCGGCCTTCACCCTGGGCGGCCTGGTCGGCAACGGCAGCGGTTCCATCGCCGACAGCAGCGCCAGCGGCAACGTGAGCGGCGGCCACGAGTCTGGCGGCCTGGTGGGCCGCTTCGAGGCCTTCAACGCCACCATCACGGGCAGCACGGCCTCGGGCAACGTCAC
>Ga0209278_1002352_pt1 | contig 10606 bp, 8 predicted proteins | sample JI81BgreenDNA_FD_187504 | JGI IMG/M metagenome (GOLD analysis project Ga0209278, IMG submission 187504) | Wastewater effluent complex algal communities from Wisconsin, to seasonally profile nutrient transformation and Carbon sequestration -... | ecosystem: Engineered > WWTP > Effluent > Algae... | reverse complement strand
CCTGCGCCATCAGACCCTCCCCCGAATTGCGAGAAGATCGATGGGCCTAGAAGCTAAGTGGCTGATATAGGCTCGTTCTAGAAGGCCATGCTGCTGCGCGCCATAGCTTTGGAGTGCTTTTGGGGCGCCCCTAGAACCGCGCCTAGGGCCTAGAATGGCTGATTTCTGCGGGTTTGCGCACCCCTTGCCACCGCTGAAATTCAGCGTGCAGTGTGTACTTCTATATGCGCTGCTTCGACATTGGTGGCCTGATTTTGAGGAGTCCTGACGTGGCTTGGCATTTCCTGCAGCGTGCCACCGGCTGAACAGCCGGTAAGCGATTATTGCGTTCTGCACGGGCTTCATGTGACGTCTCCGCCGAATATGTTGGGGTTTCCGGCCCGGTCGAAATCCAGGCCCGACTTAGGGGTCGCTGGAGGATCCGCCTCCCGGTTCAGCTCGGCGCAGAACCGCTGGTAGAAGCCGTAGCTGAGCCGCTCGAACGGTGCCGCATTCGCGATCGTCTGGACTATTGGCAGCGGGTCATCGTCGATTGGCGCCCCACCGAGTGACCGCAGAATGATCGCCCTCTCATAGGCGTGAAGGACGAAGTCACAGAAGGCGGCCCCATCCAGCCTCGTCAGCATGCCAGCCATGACCCGGGCATCGGGGGTGACACAATGCTGCTCGACCAGTTGCCTGACCGGATCGTGCCAATGGTCGAAATGGCTGACCCAGCATTCCAGCCACACAGGCCAGACGACCTGGCCGTCAGGTACTGGAAGTTGATCGCAAACCTCGTCGGCAGTGAGATCATAAATCTCCCCGAACAGCGCTGGCAGGGCAGCGAAGATCGGCTGCAGATCAATGTCGCGCATCAGGATCGCGGCGGCATGGCGCCAGCTCAAAACGGGGTCCCGCCCGGGCTTGTAGGACGGCCACCACATGTTGCCCGCCTCCAGCTCCGCCCAAAGGCTTTTGGTTTGCACTTGTGTCATGGCTGCACCTCCCCGGAGAGCTTCGCCAAAGCCGATAGGCATGCACCTGCAAAGCTCTGGCCGGTTCTGGGGGCAGATACCTCCGGTTCGAACTTACGGTCCGGCAAGCTCCTCTCTGGACAGCCTTTGGCAGCCTTGATCATAGGCAAGAGGCTGGAGGCGTTCCGCAGCAGCCCGTTCAAGCATTTCCTGCCTGACCGCGCTCGGTAGCGGTGCTCACTTGGCAATCGCGCATTGCGGTCGATGACGAGCAGGCAGAGCGCCGCGCGCTCGCGCCCCAGTCTATCGCACGTCTCTGCCCAGGCCGGCTGCGAGATATTGTGCCAACGGCAGGCGATTGCCGACGCGTCGACAATGTCTGGCCAGCCCGGTGCCCGGTCGGACGGCAGCAGGCTTCGATAGTCTGCGCTCGCGAGGCTGGCGGCCAGTGCTGGGGAGACCTCAGTCGACCGATCAGCGCGGAATTGCGCATCGGTCGCGCGGCTACGGTTTTTGGATGAGTCTTTGACAGGTATATTGGGTGCGAAGATTTCTTCCGTCCGGTGGGAAGATTTCGTGTCACCGGACGGAAGTTCTGGCTGCACCAACAGCGCTTCGAGCATTGCCTTCAAGGCTTCCAGCTTTTCAGCGGAGCTGATGCGGGACACGCGCCCCCGAGGCAGAATGCGCTCTGCCTCCTCGATTAACGCAACTGCCTGCGTCGCGCGGATCTTGCGGCCGAGCATGACAATCTCGTGCCGCAATGAAGCAACCGCCCGCTCGTGCAGTTCCATCGCCTCAAGCCGAGCCTTCCATCGGCCATAGCCATTGATGAGCGGGCGCAGGCTGATCCCAGCGAGGCTGACGATGCCCCCTTCACGGCGCTGACCAGTGCGGCGCGCATGAGGAACATGGGTCCGCTCGATGAACCCGCCGCGTTCTAGCTCGGCTTCGGCGTTGTGCAGGACCTTCGTTGAGATGCGCAGCGTCTGCGCCGTGGTCTGCGGTTGCTCCCATACCCCACAAATCTTGCCGCGCTCGAAGTCGGACGACCGACAGCCGAGGAGGTAGTGCTTCAGGACGCGCACCGCAGTCGCTGACAGGTATTCCGCCCGGCAAGTCCCGGGCGCGATCTTCTCGATCAGGTCAGCCAGGCTGAAATGCGTTACCCCGGGTGGAAGCCCGTTGTGTGCCAAGGAGATGCTCATGAAGCACCTCCCGCAAGGTTTGCCCTTGCACCCGATTCGCTGGTCGCGTAAATGGGAGGAATAGCCGCTACGCTATTGATATGACCGCTGCGAAGGGTGCCAGCCCTTCCGGCGGTTTTTCGTTTGCGCCATCGGTCTGGAGGGTCGGAAATCCGCGTTATGTGCACATACTGTGCACCGAGCCAATTTCCCCGAGTCGGCGCGAACTGCCAACTCCCTGATCTTACTTGAAGAATCTGGCGCACCCGACAGGATTCGAACCTGTGACCTCTGCCTTCGGAGGGCAGGGAAAAGGGGCGACTAGAAATTTCGTGGAACAATCAAACCGCTGAAAACCTGAATTTCCTTACCCCCACTTGCACCCAATTGTCCCCCGCTGTATTCCGTACAAATTCCGTACGAAATGAAAAGAGGGCTTCAGGGCATGGCAATCGATCTCAGCAAGGTTAGCGTTAGGGAAGCGCTCAAGAGCCAGCGCGAACCGCACTGGCACCGGCTGCGCGCGGGTTGCTTTGTCGGCTTCCGGCCCTCCAAGCGCGGCGGTGCCGGATCATGGATTGCCCGCGCCTATGATGAGGATGCGCGCAAGTACCAGCTAAAGGCCCTTGGCGATTTCGGCGCGCTGGCAGGCAATGAACGGTTCGCAGCCGCCAAGCGTGAAGCCGAGGCCTTTGCCGAACAGGTTGAAACCGGCGGGGTTGTCGAAGCCAAGCTCGAAACTGTCAGGGACGCTTGCAAGGCTTACGCCGAGACCCGCCCTGAAGCCGAGGCGCGCTTCAAGCGCTACGTCTATGGTGATCCCCTCGCCAAGGTGAAGCTCGCAAAGCTGCGCAAGCGCCACTTGGCCGAATGGCGCAAGCGGCTGGAGGAAATGCCCGCGCTTGTCAGCCGCCGCAAAGGCGGGGAACGCAAGGTCCGCGACCGTGCCCCTGCGACAATCAACCGCGATATGGCAGTCCTTCGCGCCGCGCTTAGCAAGGTGATTGCCCACGGTACGCCCAAGACAGAAGCCGCTTGGCAGGAAGCCTTGCAGGCAATCCCGAATGCGGATCGCCAGCGCACCCTATACCTTGATCGCACCCAGCGCCGGAAATTGCTGGACCACGCCAGCGCCGAGGCTGCGCCGTTCATTCGCGCGCTTTGCCTTTTGCCCTTCCGCCCCGGTGCCATGGCCAAGCTTACGGCTGGCGATTTCGACAAGCGGACTTCGGAATTGACGATTGGCAAGGACAAGACCGGCAAGCCCCGCCGCATTCAAGTGTCGCCCGATGCGGCGGCTTTGCTGGCGGCGCAGGCCAAGGACAAGCTGCCCGGCGCGTCCCTGTTCATGCGCTCGAACGGCAAGGCATGGGACAAGAACAGCTGGAAATTGCCGATTGCCGACGCGGTGAAGGCGGCGGACCTGCCAGCCGGTGCCACGGCTTACACCCTGCGCCATTCCACCATCACCGATCTTGTCAGCGCGGGATTGCCGCTTTTGACGATTGCGCAGATTTCAGGGACCAGCGCCGAAATGATCGAACGCCATTACGGCCATTTGGCAAGCGATGCGGCGCTGAAGGCCCTCGGCGCGTTGACGCTTTAGGGCCTGCCCCTAGTCATTGCCCCAGCGCTCTTGAAACCGCGCGACCGTTACCGCCATGGCGATCCCGCATTGCCGGTCCAGCCGCCAGTATTCTTCCTCCAGCCGCTCGAAGGTGCGCCAATGCATCCCCTTGGGGCGGCGGATTGGCTGTTCCCAGCCTTCGGTACACCCCAGCCGACGCTGAAGCCGGAACAGCGCCTCAAAGGGCCGATCCCGGCTGGCGAGGCGTTGCGACTGATAGCCCAGCCGCCACGCTTTACGGCTTGCAAAAATATCGCCGCCGGGGGGAATGTAGAGCTTGCCCACGCGCGCCCCGGTGGCAGGGCAATGCATCCACCAGCGCCGCCCGCCCAGCCGGGGCACGGTGTAGCTTAGGCGGATGCGCTGGACGTGATCCTTGGGGTTTCCGCGCGCCGCCCCGGTCGTGAAGCGCAAGACCAGCTCGCCTGCCTCGGGATCGTTCATGTCGCAGCTATAGCCGACGCTGGCGTGCGGCTCTCCGCCCCGGCTCCACGTCAATTGCCCGGCTGTCCAGCGACCGGGCGTTACAAAGCGATGGCGGATCATCCACGCAATATCGATGCGCAAGGAATGGTCGGCCAATGGCCTGCCGCCATAACGCCCTGAACCTAAGCCACCCATGCCGGTGTTATAGCAGGGCAATACAGCTATGCGAAGTCAATAGCCCCCGTTTTCCTCGGCGTAGGCGCGGCATCCTTCGATAAAGCTCCAGCTCTTTCCGCCACAGCTATCGGGATCGTCTATGCCGTTCCGCGCCGCCCATTCGTATCCAGCTTCATGCCCGCTGCAATCGACTGTGCAGCCATATCCGGCATAGCTGCCCGCTTCACTTTCAAGCTCATCGCGGCGTTCGTCATATTCGCCATAGGTTTCACCCGCCACGACCTCGCCTGCATAGGTTTCACTGCCTTCAGTGTAGCTCGGTTCCTCATCCTCTCCCATGCCCTGCGCTTCTTCGAAGGTGAAGGTTTCCGCATCATCGGCTTCGGGATCGTTAGACCCGCCGCAAGCGGCAAGCGCCAGTAGTGCCGCAATTGCGATTAAACCCCTCATTCCGTATCCCCCAAAGGCATTTCGATCCCGCGCATAATGCGGTCGGTTTCGGCCAGGATTTTGATGATCTTCTGATAGTGCCGGATATCGTCCCAAGTGAGGGCGCGGCCCTTGCGGTCTTTGAGCCATTTTTGCGCAGGCTGGTATCCGCCAATCGGGAAGTCCCAAGCGACCGGGGGGACGGCATCGAAGTATTGCCCCTCATCCCCCTTGCCGTTGATATACACGCGCCCGTTCTCGTAGCGGGGCTTGTCCACCACGCTATCGAAGCCATCGGGCGGCTGGCCGTCGAAGGGGTAGGGGGTCGCGCCGATTGCGGCGTCCTCCATCAAGTGCAGGCGGCGTAGCGCTTCGCCCTGTTCGCTGATGGTGCGGAACACTTCCGGCGAGGGCGGGAAGGGGACGCGGGGGAAATCGATCTTGAGGAATTCGGCGTAGGTCGCGCGGTAGGCGGGGCAGTGGAGCACGCCATAGATGTAATCGAACACCTTTACCTCATCGGGGCGGGCATCGCCGGTCGCGGTGCGGAATGCGCCGCTCTCCACCTTGGCGGGATCGGGCACGCCAAGCGGCCCGGCGAGGCCAGCCGCCTTGCGGATTTTGGCGTAGAGCTTGGGATCGAAATTGACGCGGATCGACTGATCTAGGTCTTGTTCATCGGGGTAGAGGTAGAGCGGGAAGATATACGCACCGCCACGCCTGAAAAAGTTAAGCTCGGTCACGCAATCAGCGATCCCGACTGCGTCGAACGCGGGCGATCCTATTGCGCCCGAGTTTCCGCTGAGACAGAAAGCGAAGTTCGGCGTCCTGAAAAGGTGCTTTGAAACGCGCTCACGCCGATGAACCGCAACATTCCGATTGAATACCGTCCAGCGGCGATCAAGTGGGCGATAGCATACCGGCGTCAGTTCCTCGCGCCATCCACCCGAGGAGAGCTCTTGCATGGCTCTTGGGTAACGCCATTGATCTTGAGCGCATAAACGAAACAATTGGCGGGCTTCATGTTCATTTGAAGCAGCCAAGAATTTTCGAACCTTTTCGGCTGCGTCATGTGCACTCCACGAAATGGCAAAATCATCGTGTTGCGTCGCAAATCCGGGGGTGGGTTTGCCAATCTGATTGCCCAGCTCGGAAACCGAAAAGCCTGCCTGATAGGCCTGCTCTAGCTCGCCCCCGCTTGGGATGAATCGCCACGGCGCTTCTTGAGGCGTCGCATCAGCGGCTATCAAAGTTGCTTGGGTGCCTTCCCAGAGTGCGACGTATTTGCTTTCTCGCGCTCCCCATAGGTCGCCATGTCGGACCTCAGCCAGTGGCTTGGGCTGCTTTCCGTTGTGCCGCCGCTTGACCGCGACAATGATCGCGACGCCCTGTTGGATGTCGAATACGTTCTTGTCTGGAGATCCGTCCGGGCTGACTTCTTTCTTTTTCGCATTGCCATGCAGGTCGAGCACGTAAATTCGATCGAAGGTCTTGCGCAGGCTGTTGCGCATATCGAGGAACGTAGGATTGTCGAGGTATCCATGGTTCGTGATGAACCCCAGCACCCCCTCGCCATTCTTGTCGATCATGTGCTGTGCAAAGCGAACGAATTTGACGTAATCGTCTGACAGCCACTTGGCTTGCGCGGGGCGCTTCAGTTCGGGGCTAACCTTGTAATCGGCCATAAGCCCTTCAATCCAAGGCCCCTTGTTTGACGAATGGCCGGAATAGGGCGGGTTGCCGATCACGCACATGATCGGGGACTGGCGCTTGATGTCGCTTGCCGCCTTGGCTTCCTCGGCAATGGCGCGGGACAGGCCGAACAAGGTCTGGTCCACCCGCTCGCCTTCCTCCAGCGAATTGGTGAGGTAGACCCCCAGCCGGGGCGGCTTGTCAGACGGCTTATAGCCCAGCCCGGTGAGGATCATGTCGAGCTTCATGTGGCACATGGCGTAGCTCGCCATAAGCAGCTCGAAGCCATGGATGCGCGGGATGAGGTCCTTTTCGACATAGCCGGACCACTGCCCCGGTGCGATCCCCTTCACCCGTTCCGCAACCAGCTTGACGACCTCGGCAAGGAAGGTGCCCGTGCCCGTCGCGGGGTCGAGAATCTGGACGCGGTGCACGTCCTTGCGGATGGTCGCGGGCTTTCCCTTGGCATCAAGCTGCCCGGTGTCCCAATCAATCGAAACCTTGCTGGTATCGGCCAAGCCATCGGCCAGCCCGAATTCGGTTTTCAGCACCTCATCCACGGCGCGGACAATGAAATTGACGACGGGTTCGGGCGTATACCAAACCCCCCGCGCCTTGCGCTTGGCCGGGTTATATTCGGCCAGGAAGTCCTCGTAGAAATGCAGGAAGGGGTCTTGCCGCTTCGTCACCTTGCCGAAGTGTTTGAGCACCTGTTCCATGTCGGTTGCGAGGAACACGGCGCACAAATCATCCACCACGCGGCGCAGGCGATCATCCAAGTTTGGCCCTGCGATGTAGATGAACAATTCGCGCAGGAAGGGGTTGGACTTGGGCAACAACTCCAGCGCCTCGGCACGGCTGAAGGTGTTGGGGGTTTCGTCATGCAGGCGCGCGGCGAACAGGCCATAGGCGATGGTTTCGGCGTAGATGTCCGCGAATTCCTCCACGGTGATGTCGTGGATAAGGCTGGCCCGGAACGCCTCATATTGGCCGATAAGGTCGGTCGGCGGATCGCCCGCTTCCTTGGCCTTCATGTCGGCAACAAGGGCGTTGCCCATGATTTCCTTAATCAGCATCGCCTTGCCCGCCATCAGTGCAGCCAAGCGGCTAGAGGACGTGACGGTTTGCGGGGTTGCGCTGGCGAAATCGGCCAGCCGCGCTTGCAGGTGCGCGAATTTCTCGGGACGGGCGGGAAGGGTCGGGATGAGGTCGGCAATGGTGACGAAATCCACCGCCTCGCCATCGCGGATGAATTCGAAGTCCAGCCCGTTGGTGTAAATCAGGTTGGGCAGGCCCTTGCGGTAGCGGTCTTTCTGCGCCTTGCTGTAATCGTTCGCGGCGAATTTCTTGATGTCTTTGCCAATGTCCTTGGCCTCGCACCAGCCAATCGACACGTCTCCACGCTGGAACACGAAATCAGGCGCGCCCACGTCCACGGTGCGGCGGGGTTCATTGATGACGGTAAGGGCAGGATCGATTGACTTGAACAGCCGCTCCAGCGCGGGGCGGAAAGAATGTTCGGTCGATTGCCCGCTGGCGTAGAGCTTGCGGATTTCGTCAAGATAGCCGGGAATATCCATGTGCGCCCCTGTGATGCGAACAGCACGCTAGAGCGGCGGGACCGCCCCGCCAAGATTTTCCTAAATCATTTGGGAAATCGGGGGTTTTGGCACCGTGGGGCACGGCAAGGCATCATCCTTTGCGCGCGCGCGGGAAAAACTGGCTTTGCGATAATGTGCAGGATTGCGACCGCTCGCCAAGTAGACGGGTCCAAGGATTTGACCGCCCCCCGGATAGGCTTGGGGTGTTGTGGCTTGCCCGTATCGCTTCGCGGATTTGCGCCATGCCGCTTGGGGCGGCAAGGCGCAAATCCGCTTCGCGTCATGCTGTCAGCCTTCAACGGCCAAGCTATTCCGGCGGACTTGCCAAGCCGAGGCGCGCCGCCCGATCACGCGGCATTTCTGCCCCCAAGGCTTAACGCCCCAGCCTTGCATCTCCAATTCCCATTCTAGGGCCGCTGGAGCGCACTTGAGCATATAGTGGAGCCTGCCCAGCAAACCGGCCTGATAATGCCTCGGATTGGCTTCTATGGCCCTGTAACCGGCAACCTGTCTCGTATCCACGGTTCCCTTGATGTACTTGCCCCGAAGGATCGCCTTTGCCCAGCGCCTCGGCATGGGGCGGAACAGGTCCTCCAGTTCGGGCGGTACGTGAAGCAGAATGTGGGCGTGTTGGCCGAACGTGTCGCCCGTTTCCTGCACCCAGACCCAAGGCATGACATAGCCATGCCCTCGCATCCATTCGCGCGCCTTGTCGATGAATTGGCCGGTTGCCCAGACTGCCCGCTCGGCATCGATCCCGCCCTTGCCCCAAGCCAAGGTGATGAACCGGGTTAAGGGCCGCCCCGCCTCCCAAGCGTCAAAGCTGCGCCCGATCACCCGCTCGCATTGCGGCTTTGTCAGCGCCCACGTTGCGCTAGGCCGGTCGCGCCGCCCGCCCCGTTTCAACCTTGAAGGTCGCACGCGAAAAAGCCCCTATAATAGGCGGGGCCATGACAGCGCCGCCAAGGCTATGATTTCCCGAACAAAGCCGCCTTGCGGCTGGCACAAGCGGGCACAATCTGCCTGAAGTTTCAAAAGAAACGGCGGGGCACAATGGCGCACCAGCCGCGCGTGAGGGATCGGGGCGACCGGATCAATTCCAGCCGCCCCGGCCTTTGGGCAATCCGCTTTAAGGGGTGGACTGCCCGGTAACGCTCTGGCAGGTTAGCAAGGTCCAAAAGGAGAGAAACTTTTCGGATTCGAGCGCTGGCAAGGTCACTAGCCTTGTCAGCGCTTTTGCTTTCCTGCCGGGGCTTTAGTCATTGGCGGCATCATCCCGCAAAGACTCATACCACCGCTCGGCATCCTCACGGCGGATGCGCACCGCGCGCCCGATCTTGACGCAAGGAAGCTCTCCGCGATCACGCAAGCGATAGTAGGTCGAACGGCTTACGCCGTATTCCTCGCAAAACTCCGGGATCTTCATAAGCACAGACATAGGTTTGTCCTGTATTGAGTTAAACACGCCGCGAAGGTTTTTCGCGACAGCTCCCCAGAGAACCCCATAGACAGCAAGGGCCTTCGAGAAACTGGCAGGACTGTCAGCAGGATAAGCCTACATTTCAAGGGTCAAGTGTGCAGATTCTCGTTCCGCATCGCCATGCAGAAACACGATTGTTCTCAGCATATCATCTTGTTATTCAACGATAATAACGCCCTTCGAATGAGGGTAAGTTATCGCTGCACCCGATTCGTTCGTTTAGGTTGTCAACAGCCTATTCGCTCCAGTTTTACTGTCTCGGGCCTAATGCCCCACGCGAGAGGGCTAGTTTTCCTTTGTAAGCCTTGCCATCCGGTCCTGCGGGTCCGCGATTCCCCCGCCGTTCGTTGGTGATATCGATCACGCTAGGAAGCTTAGCGCTCCATCCCTCAGGGCTTCGCACTGGCTCTAAGGGGCCTAAGCACTGCGCTACAGCAGGGCGTTGCGGCTGCTATCGGCGCAGGCTGCGCAGCCCGCATAGTTGAGCAAGTGAGGGGCAACGCAAACCGGCCTTTTCCGTACGCATTCCGTACGAAACCAAAAGGCGCTCTCTAAGTCGTTGAAATTATGGCGCACCCGACAGGATTCGAACCTGTGACCTCTGCCTTCGGAGGGCAGCGCTCTATCCAGCTGAGCTACGGGTGCTGATACCGCGGTGGGGCGGCATTGTTGCGTGCCGGGCGGCGCTTAGCAAGTGGGGCGGGGCGGCGCTACAGTTTTTGTGCCGGGGCGGAGCACCGCAGCGCTCGCGGGCACGGGCTTAACCTCTCGGCAAGGATGCGCCCATAGGCTCCACGCCATGGCAACGCTTCCGCCCGAGACGATTCTCCCGCCCGCCGCGCAGGCCGCAGATGCTGCGCCCGAAGTGCTGGCCGAGGCGCTGATCGCGCTGCACGGGCAGGCGGCGGCGCTTGCCATGCTTGCCAGGATCGCGCCTGAACCGGTGGAGATTGGCGGCGAACTGGGCACGGTGATCGCGCGGGCCGCGCCGTGGCAGCGCGCGCTGGTGGCGCAGAATGTCGCTGATTGTG
>Ga0209278_1002351_pt1 | contig 10612 bp, 9 predicted proteins | sample JI81BgreenDNA_FD_187504 | JGI IMG/M metagenome (GOLD analysis project Ga0209278, IMG submission 187504) | Wastewater effluent complex algal communities from Wisconsin, to seasonally profile nutrient transformation and Carbon sequestration -... | ecosystem: Engineered > WWTP > Effluent > Algae... | reverse complement strand
GCACCTCGAACGGCACTTGCCGCGACAGCCAGCGCTGCATCATCGGCGGGAGCTTGGCGAGCAGTTCCTGGGCGGGCATGACCATGGGCTCGAGGTCTTCCGGATCGGGGACCTCGGGCTTGTTGATCTGGTGCTCGGCGCCCGGTTCCTCGATGTGGAAGGAACTCGCGAACACGCAGATCGGCTGGCCGTGCTGGATGGCGGTGACGCGCCGGGTGCTGAAACTGCGGCCATCGCGGGTGCGGTCGACCGAATAGACGATCGGCGCCTCGATGTCACCCGGGCGCAGGAAGTAGGCGTGCAGCGAGTGCACGTGGCGATCGGAACCGACGGTGGCCTGCGCCGCGGCGAGGGCTTGGCCCATCACCTGCCCACCGAACACGAACTTGGTGCCGATGTCGCGGCTTTGGCCGCGATAGAGATTGTCCTCGAGGCGCTCCAGTTGCAGCAGCTGGACGAGGTCGGCGACGACGGGGTGGGTCATGGGGAGCACCGGAAACGACAGGTCGCGAAGTATAGCGAGGGGGTGTCGAGCGCCGGCTCGTCGGCCCCGTCAGGGCCTCAGGCGTTCGAGGTCGCAAGCCGCGAGGACGCGCGCCCACGGGAACAAGGGCCCGGGGTCGCGTTTGCGCCAGACGGTGAGTGACGGGTCGTCGCTGGCCTCCACGCGCGCGGTGTCGAGGTCCTCGTGGCCGGCGATGAAGCGGAGGGACGGAAAGCGCTCGCGCAGCTCGGCCAGCAGCGCGAGAAGCGCGGTGATCTGGGCTTCGGTGTAGGGCTCGTCCAACGTCTGGTGGCGGCTGTCGTACCAGTGCGGGTAGCGGCCCGTGTTCACGATCTCGACGCCGATCGAGCGCGGATTCCAACCCCGCACGTGGTTGGCGATGCGCTCGGGCTCGACGTAGCAGGCGAGCGTGCCGTCGCGGTCGATGTAGTAGTGGCCGCAAGCCCCGGTGCCGGTGTCGGGGTAGAGCACGCGTTCGCCGAATTCACGCGCGCTGGCGAGCGTGGGCGTTTCGGTGCAGTGCATGACCACGAGGTCGATGCTGGCGGGATCGCGCCGCGGCAGGCGCTCGGTGTAGGGCAGCGGCTGGTAGGGCGCGGAGTCAGGGTCGGCCATGGGCTGGATGCTAGCATCGCGACCCTTGGCGCCTTGGCGCCGCGCTTCACGAGTGAACCCCGCATGGCCCGAGGCCACGTCATCCTGTCGCATGGCCTCGAAAGCGGCCCCGAGGCCACCAAGGTCTCGGCCTTGGCGCAGGTCGCCGAACACCTCGGCTGGACCCATGAACGCCCGGACTACCGCGACCTCGATGCCGGCCGTCGCCCCGAGGACATCGCAGCGCGCGTTGCGCGGCTGCAGGCGCTCGCTCGCGCCCATGCCGGGCCACTCGTGCTCGCCGGTTCGAGCATGGGCGCCTTCATCAGTGGCGAAGTGGCGGGGCATCTGGCGGGCGGCGTCGACGGGACCTCGTCCGCCGGCCCGGCGCTGTTGGGCCTGTTCCTGATGGCGCCGCCGATCGCGATGCCGGGCTGGTGGCCCACCCCGCTGCAGGCGCCGGCCTCCCTTCCGACGATGGTGGTGCACGGCTGGGACGACGAATTGATCCCGGCCGCCGCCGTCATCGATTGGTGCGCCGGCCGCAAGGCCGAACTCCGCCTCGTCGACGATTCGCATCGCCTCGCCGCGCACGTCGAGTACAGCGCGAGCGCTTTCGCCGACCTCCTGAAGCGGGTGGACGCCTGATGCAGTACTTCGTGCCCTGTGGCCGCGGCCTCGAATACCTGCTCGCCGACGAGCTCCTCGCGCTGGGTGCCGACAAGGCCACTGCCGCGCAGTCCGGCGTGAACGTCGAAGGCGAGGCGGAGAGCCTGTTGCGCTGCGCGCTGTGGTCGCGATTCGGCAGCCGCGCGCTGTGGCCGCTGCTCGAGTTCGACTGCGCCAGCGAAGATGAGCTCTATGCCGCCGTCCATGCGCTGGACTGGCGCGAGCACCTCGAAGCGGAAGGCACGCTGGCCGTGCACGCCACCGTCTCCGGCCCCGGCTTCAACCACTCGCGTTACGCCGCGCAGCGGGTGAAGGACGCGATCGTCGACCGGCTGCGCTTCGACACCGGCACGCGGCCGTCGGTGGATGTCGACAACCCCGACCTGCGCCTCGATCTCGTCGTGCGCAAGGGCAAGGCGATCCTCTCCGTGGACCTCGCCGGCCCGCTGCACCGCCGCGGCTGGCGGCAGGGGCAGGGCGAGGCGCCGCTGAAGGAGAACCTCGCCTGTGCCGTGCTGGCGCGCGCCGGCTGGACGCGCGAGGCGCTGGCCGCTGCGGAGGCCGCCGGTAGCCCGCTGGCCCTGCTCGACCCGATGTGCGGCAGCGGCACGCTGCTGGTGGAGGGGGCGCTGATCGCCGCCGATACCGCGCCCGGCCTGTTGCGTCACGGCGAGGAGCCGCCCACGCGTTGGCGGGGCTTCGACCATGCGCTGTGGCAGCGGCTGGTCGAGGAGGCCAAGGGGCGTGACCATCGCGCCGACCTGCCGGCCCGCTTCTTCGGCGTCGACCTCGACATGCGCATCGTCCAGCAGGCGCGACGCAACGCCGAAGCGGCGGGCGTGTTCGACGCCATCGACTTCCGGACCGGCGATATCGCCGACCTGCAGCGCCCCTGCGAAGGCCCCGGCGTGGTCGCTTGCAACCCGCCTTACGACGAGCGCCTCGCCGCCGACGAGGCCCTGTATGCGGCCATCGGCGCCGCGCTGCAGCAGGCCGTGCCCGAGTGGCGTGGCGCGATCCTCTGCGGCAGCGAGGCGCTGGCCCATGCCACGCGCCTGCGTGCGCGCAAGCGCTACGCGATCAGCAACGGCGCGCTGGAATGCACGCTGCTCGCCTGCGACTCCTTCGCGCCGCCGCCGCCGCGCTTGGAGGGCGAGGCGCGCAGCTTGAGCGAAGGCGCGCAGATGATCGCCAACCGGCTGAGGAAGACGCTGAAGCATTCGGCGCGCTGGCGGGAGCGCGAGGGCGTCACCTGCTTTCGCGCCTACGACGCCGACCTTCCCGAGTACGCGGCGGCCGTCGACGTCTACGCCGAGGACGAGGAGGAGGGCGAGCCGCGCACCTTCTTGCACGTGCAGGAATACGCGCCGCCGGCGAGCGTGGCGGAGCACGACGCGCGCCGCCGCTTCGGCGAACTGCTCGCCGCGCTGCGCGAGGTGTTTGGCGTGCCGAAGGAGCAGATCGCCACCAAGACCCGCGCCCGCGGCAAGGGCGGCAGCAAGTACGGGCGGATGGACGAGCGGCAGGAGGCCTTCATCGTTCGCGAGGGCGCCGTTCGCCTCGAAGTGAATCTGTTCGACTACCTCGACACCGGCCTGTTCCTCGACCATCGCCCGCTGCGCACGCGAATCTTCGAAGAGTCGAAGGACGCGCGCTTCCTCAACCTGTTCTGCTACACCGGCGCGGCCACCGTGCACGCCGCCGTGGGCGGCGCGGCCAGCACCACGTCGGTCGATTTGAGCTCCACCTACCTCGAGTGGGCGGCGCGCAACATGGCCATCAACGGCCAGGTCGGCCCGCAGCATCGCTACGTCAAAGCCGACGTGATGAGCTGGCTGCGCGCCGAGAAAGGCGAGTACGACCTGATCTTCTGCGATCCGCCGACCTTCTCGAACAGCAAGGACAAGGACGACTTCGACGTGCAGAAGCACCATGTCGACCTGCTCGGCGCGGCCATGCGCCGATTGGCGCCGGGCGGCGTGCTGCTGTTTTCGAACAACTTCCGCCGCTTCAAGCCGGAGCTCGAGACGATCGCCAAGTTCGCCGAGATGGAGGAGATCACGCCGGACACCATCGGGCCGGATTTCGAGCGCAACCCGCGCATCCATCGCGCCTGGGTGCTGCACCGTGGGCGGCCACGCGACTGAGGCGCGTGCCGCCGTAAGCCGAGATCAGTTCCGGGTGTCGGTGGGCGGTGCCGACGCGTCGTCCCTGGCCATCGGCTCGACGCTCATGATCCGGCAGGGGCGGAAATCGTTGACCGTGAACTGCTTTGCGAAACCCTCGAGGTACGCCTGGCCGGGACGGCCGATGATCGCGTCCTCCGGGTGCCCGCAGATCCGCCCGTCGCGGGCGCCGGAGACGAGGTCGAACTCCTCGAGGCGGTCGAGTTGCGGGCAGGCGGCATCGACCTGCACGACGCGCTTGGCGCCGCCGCGCAGCGTGATCGCCACCTTTTCCCCTCGCATCACGGCGAAGCCGCGAACGTCGCGGATGCGGAAGCAGCGGTCGGCCGGCGAGGCCGTCGGGCGGATGGCCTGCACGGGGCAGATCGCCGCCGCGGTGACCGCGGCGCTGCGGCCGTCGGCGCAGATGGGGCCGGAGGTCGACGCCACCTGGACGGCTTCGCCGGACTTGATCCCGGCGCAGGTCGGGTCGAGGTCGAGGCGGAAGTAGCGACCGTCGGCGGCCACGTCCATGGCATGGGAGTCGATGACCGTCAGCGCCGAGATCGAAGCTGCGGAAAAACAGGCGCCGCCGGTCGAGGGCGCGGGTTCGTTCGCGCGCGTCGGCGCGATCGGCAGGAGGCACGCAAGAACAACGAGCGTTCGAAGCAACGGGGCCATCGGGGCGCTCCGGATCCGTCCAGGGGGAGCGGTAACGCTAGCAGAACCCTCCCCGTGGCATGCTGCGGCCCCGTCCCTCCGATGCGGCCGTTCATGCGCGATTCGACTGCCGATGCCCGTCTCGCCCGCTGGGCGTTCTTCCGCCAATGGTTGAGGAACCCCCTCGGCGTCGCGGCGGTCTCGCCGTCGAGCCCGCAGCTGGCGCGGCAGATGATCGCCGCGCTGCCGCCGAAGTCCGAGCGGCTGATCGAACTTGGCGGGGGCACGGGCGCGATCACCGAGCAGTTGCTGGCTCATGGCATCGCGCCAGCCGACTTGCTCGTCCTCGAGCTCAACGAAGCGATGCACCAGACGCTTCGACAGCGCTTCCCGGACATCCGCCTCCACTTGGCCAATGCGGCCGACGTGCGTCGAGTCGCTTGCGGCAGCGGCTTCCTGGAGGCCGGTCCGGCCGATGCCGTGGTGTCAGGTCTCGGGCTGTTGTCGATGCCGCGACCGCTCCAGCGCGAAATCGTCAGCGAGGCTTTCGAGTGCCTTCGTCCGGACGGCCGCTTCGTGCAGTTCACCTATGGCCCGGCCAGCCCCGTCGCCCGCGAGGTGCTCGACGAACTCAAGCTGACCTCCCGGCGCGTTAGTTTCACCTGGTGGAACGTGCCACCGGCCACGGTCTACGTCTACGAGCGGCAGCGCTCGACACCCGTGCAGGCGCAGCCGATGGGGCGCCGCGCCGGCTGAGGGCGGCTGGGCCACGATCAGGTCGTCGGGCGGGCGTTCCGATGCATCAGCCATCCCGCCAAGCTCACGCCGATGCATACCGCCACGATGATCAGCGTGGCCAGGGCGTTGATCTCCGGCGTCACGCCGAAGCGCACTTTCGAGAGGATCAGCACGGGCAGCGTGCTCGAGCCGGGACCCGAGGTGAAGCTGGCGATGACGACGTCGTCCAGCGACAGGGTGAAGGCGAGCAGCCAGCCGGCCAGCAGCGCCGGCCAGATCAGCGGCAGCGTCACGAGGAAAAACACCTTCCACGGCCGCGCGCCGAGGTCCATGGCGGCCTCTTCGAGGCTGTGGTCGGTCTGCGCGAGGCGCGAGCGCACGACGACGGTGACGTAGCAGACGCAGAGCGTGACGTGCGCGATGGTGATGGTGTCGATGCCACGGCCCTGCGGCCAGCCCATCAGCTGTTGCAGGGTGATGAAGAGGAACAGGGCGCTGATGCCGAGCATCACGTCCGGCATCACCAATGGCGCGGAGCTCAGCAGCGAGAGCAGGCCGCGTCCTTTGAAACGGCCGAAGCGCGACAGCGCCAAGGCGGCCAACGTGCCGATGACCACGGCCAGCGTGGAGGCCATGGCCGCGATCAGCAGCGAGAGCAGGGCGGCGTCGATGACGGCCTGGTTCTCCAGCAGCCGGCCGTACCACTGCAGCGAGAAGCCCTTCCATAGGCTGACCGAGCGGGTCTCGTTGAAGGAGAAGGCGACGACGCTGGCGATCGGCAGGTAGAGGAAGGCGTAGCCGAACACCATCAGCGTATAAAGCAGGAAGGGGCGGCGTTCGCTCATGACCGCTGCGCTTCCCTCTCGGCGCGGCGCTCCTGCGAGGCCTCGAACAGGAGCATCGGCACCACGATCAGCACCAGCATCGCCAAAGCGACGGCTGCGGCCAGCGGGTAGTTGCGGGCGTTGAAGAAGTCCTCCCAGATGCGCGAGCCGATGCTGAGCGCCTCGGGGCCGCCGAGCAGAGCGGGAATGACGTACTCACCAACGGCCGGGATGAACACCAGCAGCGAGCCGGCGATGATTCCCGGGAGGGACAGCGGCAGCGTCACCGAGAGGAAGGCCCGCCAGGGTTTCGCGCCGAGATCCGCCGCCGCTTGGAGCAGGGTGAAGTCGAGCCGCATCAGGTTCGCCACTAGGGGCAGCACCATGAAGGGCAGGTAGTTGTAGGTGATGCCGACGTACACCGCGAAGGGCGTGTCGATGAGCCGGATCGGAGCGTCGGTCGCGCCGATCGCCATCAGCAGCTGGTTCACCATGCCGTTGTCGCGCAGCAGCCCGGTGAGCGCGTAGGTGCGCAGCAGGGAGCTGGTCCAGAACGGCAGCACCACCAGCACCAGCAGGAACATCCGCCACGCGGGCGTGGCGCGAGCGATGCCGTAGGCGATGGGGTAGCCGAGCAGCAGGCAGCCGAGGGTCGAGATCGAGGCGAACTGCAGCGAATTCAGGTAACTCTCGACGTACAGCGGGTCGGAGAGCAACGTGACGTAGCCCTTGAAGCTCAGGTTGATCTGGACGAGGCCCTGTTCACCGATCGCCACGAGGTCGGAATACGGCGGCACGCCGCCGGTCCGCTCCGCAACGCTGATCTTCAGCACCACGAGAAGGGGGGCGAGGAAGAAGGCCAGCAGCCACAGCATCGGGATGGCGATGACGACGTAGCGGCCGCGGCTGCCGCGCAGTTCACGGCCGAGCGCGCCGATCTGCCGGAACAGGCCCACGACCACCTGGAACCAGAGGTCCCACCAGGCGCCACCGTCATGGGAGGCGGGACGTTGCATCAGGCCGTCAGCACGATCGCGTCGCGGGCATGCCAGACGAGGTAGAGCACGTCGCTCCAGTTGTAGTGCGGGTCGGCGCTGCGCGCCGCATGGGTTTCCTGCACGCGCAGCACGAAGCCATCGTCCGTCTGGACGTGGTAGATCGAGACATCGCCGAGGTAGGCGATCTCGACCACGCGGCCGCGCACGACGTTGTCCATCCCAGAGGGCTCGGTTTCAGCGACGTCGATCTTCTCGGGGCGCACGGCCACGTGCACGTCGGTGCCGACCGGCAGCGGCTCGGCATACCGAGCCCAGGCATCGAAGGCGAAATCGTGGCAGTGCACCAGCACTCGTTCGTCCTGCTGTTCGACGACGGTGCCGCGGAGCATGTTCACCGCGCCGATGAATTCGGCCACGAACTTGGAGCTGGGGTATTCGTAGAGGTTCGACGGCGTCGACACCTGGACGATGCGTCCGGCATCCATCACCGCAACGCGCGTCGACATCGTCATCGCTTCCTCCTGGTCGTGGGTGACCATGACGAAGGTGGTGCCGGTGCGCTCCTGGATGTTCACCAGTTCGAACTGGGTGTGTTCGCGCAGCTTCTTGTCGAGCGCGCCCAGCGGCTCGTCGAGCAGCAGCAGCTTCGGCTCTTTCGCCAGCGCGCGGGCGAGTGCGACGCGCTGGCGCTGTCCGCCGGAGAGCTGGTCGGGCTTGCGGCGCCCGAGCTGGCCCATCTTGACGAGGTCGAGCATCGCCGCGACGCGGTCGCCGATCTCGCTGGCCGGGCGCTTGTCCTGCTTCAGGCCGAAGGCGATGTTCTGCTCGACGGTCATGTGCGGGAACAGCGCATAGCTCTGGAACATCATGTTCACCGGCCGCTCGTAGGGCGGCACGTGCGTCATGTCGGTGCCGTCGATCAGCACGCGGCCTTTGTCCGGCACCTCGAAACCACCGAGGATGCGCAGCAGCGTCGACTTGCCGCAGCCCGAGCCGCCCAGCAGCGCGAAGAACTCGCCGCGGAAGATGTCGAGGGAGACATCGTCCACGGCATAGGTCTTGCCGAAGGTCTTGGTGACGCCCTCGATGCGGAGGATGGGCTCGGCGTTCGGATCCTGCCAGGGATCGACCTGGGCCTGCCGGCGCGCGGGCGTGCTCATCGGCTCAGCCGCCGCTCTTGATGGTCGTCCAGGCGCGCTGGCGGGCGTCGTTCTCCTCGAGCGGCAGCTTGCGCGTATCGACGAGCTTGCCGACCACGTCCTCCGGCGGATACACCGCCGGGTCGTTGCGCAATTCCTCGCTCACCAGCGCCTTGGCCGGTGCGTTCGCCGAGGCATAGCCGACGAACTCGGTGACCGGCGCGATGACGTCGGGCTTCAGCATGAAGTCGATGAAGGCGTGGGCCTCGGCCTTGTTCGGCGCGTCGGCGGGGACGGCCATCACGTCGAACCAGCGGATCGCGCCTTCCTTGGGGATCACGTAGGCGATCTCGACGCCGGTGCCGGCTTCCTCGGCGCGGTCGCGGGCCTGGATGACGTCGCCGTTGTAGCCCAGCGCCACGCAGATCTCGCCGTTGGCGAGGTCGTCGATGTAGCGGCTGGAGTTGAAGTAGCGGATGTTCTGCCGGATCGGCGCGAAGGTCTGCTGCACGAGTTCGATCTCGCCGTTGCCCATGCCGTTCGGATCGCGGCCGTGGAAGAACAGGGCCGCCGAGAAGGCCTCCTGCTGGTCGTCGAGGATGCCGATGCCGCAGGTGGCGAGTTTGCTGCTGATGGCCGGGTCGAAGATCGCCGCCCAACTGTCGAGCACGAAGTCGGGCCCCATCACTTCGGCGACCTTCTTGGTGTTGTAGCCGATGGCCGTCGTGCCCCACATGTAGGGCACGAGGTGGGTGCCGTCGGGGTCCGCGGCGGCGAGGCCGGCTGCCAGCGCCGGATCGACGTTGACGAGGTTCGGCAGGGCGGCCTTGTCGAGCGCGGCGTAGAGGTTGTTGGCGATGTGCTGCTGGGCGAAGGGGGCCGACGGGAAGATCACGTCGTAGCCGCTCTGGCCCGCGACGAGCTTGGCGTCGAGCGTCTCGTTGTCGGCGTAGACGTCGTACACCACCTCGATGCCGGTTTCGCGCGTGAAGCGCTCCAGTGTCTCCGGGGTGATGTAGTCGGACCAGTTGTAGACGTTCACCTGGCGCTTGCCGTTGCCGTCGGGCTTGGCGCCCTCGGCGGCGGGCGCATCGGCTTGGCCGCCGCAGGCGGCGAGGAGCAGGGCGGCGGCGAGGGCGGAGAGGGGCAAGCGCATGGTCGGATCCTTCAAATGCGGAGGCCGCATGGTCGATGCGGCCTCCGGGTGTGTCAACGCGTTCGGATCATGGCGGGTCGCACCGCCTTCACTGCGGGCTGGGGTCAGAGCGCGTCCCAGCCCGGACGGGGCTTGAAGCGGTCGCCGTGCTTGGCGGCCAGGGCCTCCAGCGTGGCCTTCAGCTTGGCCGGGCCCGCGGCCCGGGCGTGGGCGATGGGGCCGCCCCGGAACGGCGCGAAGCCGGTGCCGAAGATGACGCCGGCATCCAGCAGGTCGGCGTCGGCCACCGTGCCGTCGGCGAGGCAGCTCACGGCTTCGTTGACCAGCGGCAGGATCAGGCGGTCTTCGAGGTCTTCCGGTGCCTTGTACTCGGCCGGCACGGCGGGCTTCACGGCCTTGCCGTTCTCCCACTTGTACAGGCCCTGGCCGTCCTTCTTGCCGCGCTTGCCGTCTTCGACCGTCAGGCCCTCGGGCAGCGCCTGGCCGTGGAAGGCCGCCATGATCTTGCCGACGCTCGCGGCCACGTCGAGGCCCACGGTGTCGACCAACTCAATCGGTCCCATCGGCATGCCGAACTTCAGCGCGGCCTTGTCGATCACGGCACCCGGCACGCCTTCCTTGAACAGCAGGATCGCTTCCTGCATGTACGGCGCGAGGATGCGGTTGACGAGGAAGCCCGGCGTGCCCGCCACCGGCACCGGCAGCTTGTCGATGGCCTTGCAGAAGGCGGCGAGTCGGCGCGTGGTCTCGGCGTCGAGGCCATCGTGCTGGACGATTTCCACCAGCGGCATCATCGCCACCGGGTTGAAGAAGTGCAGGCCGGCGAAGCGGGCGGCGTCGGTGCGGCCCTCGCGCAGGGTCTCCAGCGCGATGGAGCTCGTGTTGGTCGCGAGGATGGCGCCGGGCTTCAGGGTTTCCTCGGCCTTCTTGAACAGCGCGTGCTTCGCTTCGGCATTCTCGAAGATGGCTTCGATGACGAGGTCGGCCTTGGCCACGCCGGCACCGTCGACATCGGCCTGCAGCCGGGCGCGGGTCTCGGCGCGCTTGGCCTCGTCCTTGATCTTCTTCGCGTAGAACGCGTCCGCGCGCTTCAGGGCCGGCTCGATGAACTTCATCTCGCGGTCTTGCAGCGTGACCGTGAAGCCGCGGAAGGCGGCCCAAGCC
>Ga0209278_1002347_pt1 | contig 10627 bp, 13 predicted proteins | sample JI81BgreenDNA_FD_187504 | JGI IMG/M metagenome (GOLD analysis project Ga0209278, IMG submission 187504) | Wastewater effluent complex algal communities from Wisconsin, to seasonally profile nutrient transformation and Carbon sequestration -... | ecosystem: Engineered > WWTP > Effluent > Algae... | reverse complement strand
ACTTCGCCGGCCCGCAGCGCTTGGTGGGCCAATTCGTGGACGTGGAGATCACCGAGGCGCTGAGCAATTCGCTGCGCGGCCGCATCGTCACCCGCGAGACGGTGGCCGCCTGATGGCCGACGCCGCCGCGCCCCGCGACTTCACGCTCGAGCCCGAGGACGGCGAGCGGCTGGCCAACCTCGCCGGCCCGCTCGACGCGCACTTTCGGCAGATCGAACTGCGGCTCGGCGTGCAGATCGCCAACCGCGGCGGCGTGTTCCGCGTGTCGGGCCCGGACAAGGCCACGACCGTGGCCGAGCGCCTGCTGCGCCAGCTCTGGGCGGACACCGAGACCGACGTGCTGACGCCGGAAGCCATCCACCTGCGCCTCGGCGCCGACGACGAGAGCGCCGTGGAGCGCGACCTCGGCTTCGCGCCGCAGGACGTGGCCATCAAGGTGAAGCGCGGCACCATCCGCGGGCGCGGCGCCAACCAGGCCGCCTACCTGCACGCCATCGCCACCCACGACATCAACTTCGGCATCGGCCCGGCCGGCACCGGCAAGACCTACCTCGCCGTGGCCAGCGCCGTCGAAGCGCTCAACGACTCGCGCGTGCAGCGCATCCTGCTGGTGCGTCCGGCGGTCGAGGCCGGCGAGAAGCTCGGCTTCCTGCCCGGCGACCTCTCGCAGAAGGTCGACCCCTACCTGCGCCCGCTCTACGACGCGCTCTACGAAATGCTCGGCACCGAGAAGGTGGCCAAGCTGATGGAGCGCAACGTCATCGAGGTGGCGCCGCTGGCCTACATGCGCGGCCGCACGCTCAACGACGCCTTCGTGATCCTCGACGAGGCGCAGAACACCACGGTCGAGCAGATGAAGATGTTCCTGACCCGCATCGGCTTCGGCACGACCGCCGTGGTGACCGGCGACCTCTCGCAGATCGACCTGCCCAAGCACCAGAAGAGCGGCCTGCGCGACGCGGTCGAGGTGCTGAAGGGCGTGGAGGGCATCAGCTTCCAGTTCTTCGAGGCCAAGGACGTGGTGCGCCATCCGCTGGTGGCGAAGATCGTCCGCGCCTACGACCGCCGCGACGCCGAGGACAGCGCCAGCCGATGAGCCGCCGCGGCAGCGACGTGATCGTGTACGACTTCGACGGCACCCTCGTCGAAGGCGACATCGGCGCGGCGTTCATCCGGCACCTGCTGCAGGGCTGGCGGCGCGCGCTGCTGCTGCCCTTCGCGCCGCTGGGGTTCGCCCTGATGCGTTTCGAGGCGACGCGACGCGCTGGGGTGTCGATCTTCCTCTTCTTCGGCGCCCTCGGCCGTTCCATCGAGGCGATCGAAGCGATGGCCGAGCGCTTCGCCGAAACGCAGCCGATGCGTCCCCGCGAACGCGAGCTGGCGTGGTTGCGAACGGATGTCCGGGACGGGCATCGGGTGGTCGTGGCCACCGGTGCGTTCGAGCCTCTTGCGCGAGTCGCGTTGCGGCGACTCGGCGTCTATCCCGGCGTGACCCTGGTCGCGTCACGCCTGCGCTCGCGCTGGGGCAGTGCCGGCGTGGCGCGCCACTGCACCGGCGAAGCGAAGCTGCGCGCGCTCGCCGAGGAAGGCTTTCCGCCGCCCTACGTGCGCGCCGTCTCCGACGCCGCGATCGACCTGCCCCTGCTGCGCGCCGCCCACGAGGCCGTGCTGGTGAACGCCTCCGCCCGCTGCCGCTTGATCGTCCGCCAGGCGCTGGGAACGCGCCTCGTGGATGCCGACCTGCCCACCGTCCTGTCCTGAGCCCCCCCCCACATGCCCCATCGCCCTGCCGCACCGATGAACCTGACCGTCCGGACATGGATCGCCGCCGCCGCGCTGCTGGCGATCGCCACGCCCGCCGCCCACGCCGACGCCGTCATCGATGCCGCCGCCTGCACGATCTCGGTCGATGGGAAGACCTTCCCGTTGGCCGGCAAGGTCCAGTACGTCGACACCTTCCCCGATTTCACCATTCGCTGGGTCGATTCCTTCGCCGACCTGCATGTGAAGGACGTCGATGCCTTCGCGGACGACTGCGGCGAATGGCAGGAGGTCGACGCCTTCCCCGATTTCAAGGTCAAGGTGGTCGACGCCTTCGAAGACCTGAAAATCCGTCGCGTCGACGCTTTCCCCGGAGCGCAGTAAGGCCATGGCACGCCACCTTGTCACCGTCAGTTACGGCCTGCCGCGCAAAGGCCTGCCCGCCGCCGCCAGCGTGCGCCGCTGGGTCGAGGCCGCACTCGCCGGCCAGCGCCGCGCCATCGAACTGTCGGTGCGGTACGTCGATTCCGACGAGGGCCGCGCGCTCAACCGCGACTACCGCGGCAAGGACTACGCGACCAACGTGCTGAGCTTCCCCGTCGAACTGCCGCCGGGCGTCCGCTCGCCGCTGCTGGGCGACCTCGTGATCTGCGCCCCGGTGGTTGCACTGGAGGCCCTGGGGCAGGACAAGCCACTGGCCCACCACCATGCCCACCTCGTGGTGCATGGCGTGCTCCACCTGCTGGGCATGGACCACGAGCGTTCCGAAGCGGAAGCGGACGCCATGGAAGCCCGCGAGCGCACCATCCTCGGCCGCCTCGGCATCCCCGACCCCTACGCCGAGCGCTGAGCCCCCTCGCCGAGACCGTCACGGCCATCGGCTACACTCAGGCGTTCGCGCCCCCCGTCGGGGGCACACGCCGAACACGAATGTCCGAGGACGACTCTAGTCCCCTGCCCGAGAAGCGCTCCTGGCTCGAACGCCTGTCCCATGCCTTCTCGGGTGAACCCGAAACCCGCGAGGACCTCCTCGAGATCCTCCGCGATGCCCGCAGCAACCGGCTGATCGAGGGCGACACGCTGAGCATGCTGGAAGGCGCCCTCGCGGTCTCCACGATGACCGTGGCGGACGTGATGGTGCCGCGCGCCCAGATGGTCTCCCTGCCGGCCGAGGGCAAGCTGCTCGACCTGATGAAGCACGTCGTCGAGAGCGGCCACTCGCGCTTCCCCGTGCACGGCGAGGACCGCGACGAGATCCTCGGCATCCTGCTGGCGAAAGACCTGCTGCGCGGCATCGTCGCCGACAATGCCGTGCAGGACGTCCGCGAACTGCTGCGCCCCGCCCTGCTGATCCCGGACAGCAAGCGCCTGAACGTTCTGCTGCGGGAATTCCGCGCCTCGCGCAACCACATGGCCATCGTGGTGGATGAACATGGCGGCGTGGCCGGCCTGATCACCATCGAGGACGTGCTGGAGGAGATCGTCGGCGAGATCGACGACGAGCACGACGACGCGGCCGACGCTTCCACCAGCATTGCCGCGGAGTCGGACGGCCAGTTCGTGGTCGAGGCCCTGACGCCGATCGACGAGTTCAACGAGCGCTTCGGTGCTGAATTCCCGGACGACGAGTTCGACACCATCGGCGGCCTCGTGGTGGCGGGCATCGGCCACCTCCCGGAACCGGGCGAGGCCTTCGAGAGCGGCCGCTTCCACTTCACCGTGGTCGACGCCGACCAGCGCCGTGTGCACAGCCTTCGCGTGAAGGTGCATGACACCGTCGGCTGAGGGCGTGGCGCCGCCTTCCGGGCGCGCTTGGGCGTCGACGCTGGCGCGCTGCTGGCTCGTGCTGTTGCTGGCGTTCGCCGGGGCCGTGGCCGCCGCACCGCGTGTCGGCGTGCTGACGATGGCGCCCGGCGAGGTGTTCTTCGAGCGCTTCGGCCACAACGCGATCGTCATCGACCCGCAGGACGGCCGCGAACCCGTCAGCTACAACTTCGGCTACTTCGACCCGGGCGAACCCGATTTCCTCGCCCGCTTCGTCGCCGGCACGATGCGCTACCGCCTCGTCGCGCTGCCGCTCGAGGCCGACCTCGCGCAATACCGCGAGAGCGGCCGCGGCGTGACGGTGCAGTGGCTCGACCTCGATCCCGCCGAGGCCGGCGCGCTGGCCGCGATGCTCGAGGTGAACGCACGGCCCGAGAACGCCGTCTACGACTACCGCTACTTCACCGACAATTGCTCGACGCGCGTGCGCGACGCCCTCGATACGGCCCTTGGCGGCCTGCTGAAGCGCACGCTCACGGCAAGCTCCGAGGGCAACACGCATCGCAGCGAAGCCGTGCGCCTGGCCTCGCCGGCCGCGTGGATGGGCACCGGCTTCCACCTCGGGCTCGCCGCGAAAGCGGACCGCCCGCTATCGCGCTGGGACGAGGCCTTCATCCCGATGCGCCTGGCCGACAGCTTGGGCACGCTGAAGCGTGCCGACGGCCGGCCGATCGTGGCGTCGCAAAGCGAACTGCTGCCGCACCGCCTCGCGCCGGAACCGGCGGAGATGCCGCGGCTCGGTTTCGAGGCCGGCGTGGCCGGGCTCGCGCTGGCCTTTGGACTGCTGTGGCTGGGCCGCCGCGCGCCGCGCGCGGTCGCAGTGCTGGCGGGTGGCTTCTGGCTGCTGTCGGGCCTCGCCGGCGCCACGCTGCTCTTCCTGTGGTTCGGCAGCGGGCACGATTTCGCCTGGGGCAACGAGAACCTGTTCCTGCTTTCGCCGCTGGCGCTGGGCCTGTTGCCGGGCGCCGTCCGCGCCGTGCGTGGCCGCCCACCGGGCCGCGTGTTCGGCGTGCTGATCGTGGTCGTGCTGGCGATCGCGGGGATCGGCGCCTTCCTCAAGCTGATGCCCTTCATGAAGCAGGCCAACGTCGAGTGGGTGGTGCTGTTGCTGCCGCTGCACTGGGCACTGGCCCGGCATTTCCGCGGGCTTGCCCGCGCGCCGACGGCAGGCCGATGATGCGGGCATGAGCCCGGTCATCCCGACGCACCCGACCTCGCGCGCCGACATGGTGCGTGCCTGCCTGCACTACCGCGACGGCCGCAAGGTCGCCGAACTCGACCTCGACGCCATCTCGGACGTGCTCGACGTCGATGACGGCAGCTTCGTCTGGGTGGGGCTCTACGAACCGGACGCCGAGCTGCTGCACAAGCTGCAGGAGGAGTTCGCCCTGCATCCGCTGGCGGTCGAGGACGCGCTGAAAGCCCACCAGCGGCCGAAGATCGAAGCCTACGGCGATGCGCTGTTCATCGTCATGCATACCGCGCAGGCCGCCGGCAATTGCGAGATCGGCGTCGGCGAGACCCACGTGTTCTTCGGGCCCCGCTACCTCATCACGGTACGCCATGGCGCCTCCCTGCCCTACGCCGCCGCGCGCGAGCGCGCCGAGCAGAACCCGGAGCTGTTCCGGCTCGGGCCCGGCTATGGGCTGTACGCGGTGCTCGACTACGCCGTGGACAACTACTTCCCGATCGTCGAGCAGTACCGCCAGGAACTGGAGAAGATCGAGGCCGACATCTTCGACCAGCATTTCAAGCGCGACACGATCCGCCGGCTCTACGACCTCAAGCGCGACCTGACCACGCTGCGACTCGCGGTGTCGCCGCTGAACGACGTGCTGGCGCAGCTCACGCGCTTCTATCCGCACCTGGTCCGCGACGAGCTGCAGGTGTACTTCCGCGACGTGCAGGACCACGTGGCCCGCGTCGCCGAAGCCACCGACACCATGCGCGAGATGCTGACCGCGGCGATGTCCGTGAACCTGTCGTTGGTCGCCGCCGAACAGGGCGAGGTGGTGAAGCGCCTCGCCGGCTGGGCGGCGCTGCTGGCCGTGCCCACGCTGGTAGCGAGCTGGTACGGCATGAACTTCGAGTCGATCCCGGAGTTCAAGACACGCTACGGCTACCCGATCCTGATCGGCACGCTGGTCGTGGTGGTCGGGGTGCTCTACCGCGTGCTGAAGAAGGCGCGCTGGCTCTGAGTCAGAGCATCCCGGTTTCGAGCTTCGCGGCTTCCGACATCATCGACTGGTTCCACGGCGGGTCGAACACCAGTTCGACGTCGGCCTCGGCCACGGTCGGGATGCGTTCGACCTTGCTGCGCACGTCGTCGACGAGGATGTCGCCCATGCCGCAGGCGGGTGCCGTCAGCGTCATGCGCACGTCCACCTTGCGCGCGCCGTCCTCGCGGCGGCCCAACTCGACCGTGTAGACGAGGCCCAGCTCGACGATGTTCACCGGGATCTCCGGGTCGAAGCAGGTGCGCAGTTGCTCCCAGACGAGCTTCTCGACTTCGTCGTCGCCGGCGTCCTCGGACAGCGCGAGGGCCTCGGGCGCTTCCTTGCCGATCGCATCGGCGTCCTCGCCGGCGATCCGGAACAGGTTGCCCTCGACGAACACGGTGAACGAGCCGCCCAGCGCCTGGGTGATGTAGCCGACGCTGCCTGCCGGCAGGGTGACGCGTTCGCCCTGCGGCACCAGCACGGCGGGGCAGTCGCGGGAAAAGCTGACGGGTTCGCTGGAGCGGCTGTACATCGGCAGGAATCAGGACCAAATCGACCCGAATTCTAGCCGCCGCCCGTCCGGCCGGCTACGCTGCGCGGCCCGCCCGCCGCCTGATGCCGTGACCGCTCCCGACCGACGACCCGCCGCCACATCCACGCCACGCGCCGTGGTCGCCGGATTCGCCCTGCTGCTGGCCCTGCCGCTGATGGTGGCCCTATGGACCGCGGCGGCCCTTTGGCTGGGCGCGCCGGCCGCCTGGATGGCCGTCGTCGTCGCGGCGGACGGCAGCCTGCTGCTGGGCCTGCTGGGCGTCCGGCCGGGCCCGCGTCGCTGCGCCGCCGTGCTCGCCTTCGTCGTCGCCGGCGCCGCATCCAGCCTCTGGATGATCGCCAGCGGCATCGTCGGCCCGGCGTTCGGGCTGCTCCCTTGGGAATCCGCGCTGCGCCTCGGCCCGGTGCTGTTCGAGGTGATCAGCGCGCCATGGTGGACCGGAGCCACACTGGCCTGGTTCCTTGCGGCCTTGGTGGCCTCGGTGTGGTGGAACCGCTAGGTGCAGATCAGCGCACCGGGCTTGCCGCCACGACCTCGCTCACCCAATTCGGCAAGCTCCAGGCCCCGCCGGGAAACCCACGGCAAAGGCCGGTGTCGCCGGAGGCGGTGCGGAGAAAACGGGCGCCATCCCAGGTGAAGGTCTCGTGGCTCCAGCAGTCGCCGACGCCGCGTCCTTTGTTCGAGGCACTGATCTCGATCAGGGTCGCATCGATCCGCAGGTCATTGCCTTCAGCCGCGAGCATCGCGCGGAAGGGTGGCGCATCGTTCACGATCCAGAACGCACGGCCCTCGTTGTAGGCCGCGAGCCAGCAGGGGCTCTCCACGAGAAGACGCTCGGCGTCGAGGCGATGGACCACGAGCGCTTGCGCATCCCCGTTCCGGAAGCGGCGGGGTTCGTGCAGATCCACGCAATCCTGCGCGGGATCGGCCGCCCGCAGAGCGGCGAGAATCGCCGGGCCGTGCCGTGTCGCGACGTCGTCATCGCCGGGCTGCGCCGGCGCCGCGCCGACGGCTCGCACGATGGGTTCCGGTGTCGCGGCGGCCACCGCGGACTCATCGGCCTCGCCTCGGCGCACCAGGGCACCGACGGTCCCGACGCGGCCTTGGGCATCATCCATTTTTAACAGCACCGCTGAGGCGCCCTTGTCCGACAGCCTCCAGACCTCCGCACCGCCATTGGCATGGAATTCGATCCGGCTGTCGCGGCGCAAGGCGGCGAGGAGAGTCGCCACCTGCGAGGCACTGAGCGGGGCGCCGCCCTCGTTTCCGGCGATGGGGATGCGCCCATGCACCCGGCCATCGACATGGAGCGCCACCTCGGCCGGCAGCGGATTCGGCGCATCATCGGACCAGTCTTGGCCGAGCAAGAGCTGGGCGCTCACCCGGGTGCCGGCACCTGCGTCGCGGGTGAGCAACACCGATACCGGCACGTTCACGACACCCTCGGGATCGGCTTCGGCCTGGTAGCCCGCCGCGCGGCAGGTGCCGGTGTTGTCGCAGACCAGCGCCCAGTCCCCATGGCTGAAAGCCACCGGGACCTCCGCGCGGCCATCGGCGGAGGCGGCGAGTGCCCCCAAGACAAGCACGCCCAGTCTCGCAAGCGATAGCACCCGCCGGTTCGACATTCTGACGTGCCTGGGGAAGGACACCGAGGCTCAGTGCCCGCCGTCCAGCTCCTTCATGCCGCCGATGAGCTTGGCGATGGCACCGCTGGCGTCGCCGTAGAGCATCCGCGCGTTGTCAGCGTAGAACAGCGCGTTCTCGATGCCGGCGAAGCCGGTGCCCTTGCCACGCTTCACCACGATCACGTTGCGCGACAGCGAGACGTCGAGGATCGGCATGCCGTAGATCGGCGAGGCCGGGTCGGTCTTGGCCACCGGGTTCACCACGTCGTTGGCGCCGATCACCAGGGCCACGTCGGTGATCGGGAACTCCGGGTTGATGTCGTCCATGTCGGCGATGATGTCGTAGGGCACGCCGGCTTCGGCGAGCAGCACGTTCATGTGGCCGGGCATGCGGCCCGCGACCGGGTGGATGGCGAACTTCACCTGCACGCCGCGCTTCTGCAGCGCCTGGGTGAGCTCCCACACCTTGTGCTGCGCCTGCGCCACGGCCATGCCGTAGCCCGGCACGATCACCACGCGCTCGGCGTAGGCCATCATCGCGGCGACGTCGCTGGCCTCGATGGGCTTCTGCGAACCGCTGATCGCCTGCGCCTCGCCGGTGGCGCCGAAACTGCCGAACAGCACGCTCGCCAGCGAACGGTTCATCGCCTTGGCCATCAGCTGCGTGAGCAGCATGCCGGCCGCGCCGACCACCATGCCAGCGATCATCAGCGCCTCGTTCTGCAGCACGTAGCCCTCGAAAGCCACGGCAAGGCCGGTGAGCGCGTTGTACAGCGAGATCACCACCGGCATGTCAGCGCCGCCGATCGGCAGGGTCATGGCCACGCCCACGATCAGGGCCAACGCGAAGAAAATCGCGATGACGAGGATCGCCGGCGTCGGCTGCAGCACGAGCAGCACGCCGCTCAGCACCGCGCCGGCCGTGAGCGCCGCATTGATCAGCTTCTGTGCCGGGAAGGTGTAGCGCTTGTCCATGCGGCCATCGAGCTTGGCCCAGGCGATCACCGAACCGGAGAACGAGATCGCGCCGATCAGCGCACCGACGACCGCGAGGACCGTCATCGTCGGGCTCATGCAGGCATGGTCGGCCATCGCCGTGGCGTCGCAGGCGCCAGTGTGGCCGGAGGCGCTCACCAGCGCCGCGGCACCGATCGCCGCCGCGGAACCGCCGCCCATGCCGTTGAAGATCGCGACCATCTGCGGCATGTCGGTGAGCGGCACGCGCTTGCCCCAGACCCAGAACACGCCGCTCAGCACCAGCGCGAGCACCATCAGGCCGAGGTTGATCGGATCGATGCCGTGCGAGCCCCAAGTCGTGGGCGCGACGAAGGTGACGAGGGTGGCCAGCACCATGCCGACGCCGGCCCACTGGATGCCACGTCGCGCCGTCACCGGCGACGACATGCGCTTCAGGCCGACGATGAACAGCACCGCCGCGATGAAATAGCTGGCCTTGGCCAGCAGGTCGAGCAGGTTGTCCATTACGCGCTCCCCTTGCTCGACTTGAACATCTCGAGCATGCGCTCGGTCACCACGTAGCCGCCGACGGCGTTGCCCGCGCCGAGCAGCACGGCGAGGAAGCCGATCACGCGCTCCGTGGTGGTGTCGGCATGCGCCAGCGCGACCATCGCGCCGACGACGACGATGCCGTGGACGAAGTTCGACCCCGACATCAGCGGCGTGTGCAGGATCACCGGCACCCGCGAGATGATTTCGTGGCCGCAGAACGCGGCCAGCATGACGATGTACAGCGCGACGAACCCGTCCATCCGTTTCCCCATGTGGCGAGCCCGATGGGCTCCTGTCCCCGGCCCCATCTTAACCACGGGATGAACATCGCCCGCGAGCGGTCAACGCGTCGGGATGGCATGGCGTTATGGCCGACACGGCAACCGCCGTGATCCCGGAGCCCTTCCCATGCGCCACCCCCTCGTTGCCCGCCGTTTCGCCCCCCTCGCCCTCGCCGCCACGGTCCTGCTGGGCGCCTCCACGGCCTCCGCGCACGCCACCGGCCCCGTCGCCGACCGCTGGGAAGCCCGCGGCGACCGCATCGACCATCGCCTCGACACGCGCGGCGACCGCATCGACAGCCACCTCGACGCCCGTGGCGACCGCATCGATGAGCGCCTCGACCATCGCGCTGACGCGGCCGCCGCCCGCGGCCGCGATCAGCTCGCCGACCAGCTCGATCGCCGCGGCGACCGCATCGACGAACGTCTGGATGATCGCGGCGACCGCATCGATGGGCGGCTCGATGCCCGCGGCGACCGTCTGGAACACCGGGCCGACCGCATCGGCCAGCGCCGCCAGGGCCGTCGCGGCTGAGTCCCCGGAGCGGCGCCCTGTCAACCGAAGCCCGACCGCTGCGTTATCGTCCCCATGGATGGCCACGGACCCGTACGCCCCTTGAGCCCGAACGTGGCCCCGCCGGAAATGGCGCTCGACGGCTTCCTTGCCAGCGTCGAGCGCCGTGCCTTCCGCATGGCCGAGCTGGCGCTCGGGCACCGGGAAGACGCGCTCGACGCCGTGCAGGACGCGATGATCGCCTTCCTCGGCTACCGCGAACGCCCGCAGGCGGAGTGGCCGGCGCTTTTCTTCAGCGTGCTGCGCAGCCGGATCACCGACCGGCATCGCCGCAACAGCGT
>Ga0209278_1002346_pt1 | contig 10630 bp, 12 predicted proteins | sample JI81BgreenDNA_FD_187504 | JGI IMG/M metagenome (GOLD analysis project Ga0209278, IMG submission 187504) | Wastewater effluent complex algal communities from Wisconsin, to seasonally profile nutrient transformation and Carbon sequestration -... | ecosystem: Engineered > WWTP > Effluent > Algae... | reverse complement strand
TTTAGATTTGAGTGAATCCTAATGGGCGATCGCTAATTGCTTAGCATCTTCAAAAAGGAACTCAAATAAGAACCGATTGGCCCAATCACTGCCGAAATGACTGCTAAATAAGCCATGGGCAGGATCGCGATCGGCACTGTATTGATCGTACTCCCGTTGCGCTTTAATGACCCGATTAATGGCAGCAGGATCGGTTAAAGGGGTCGCTTCTTCAAGCATTTGCCAATACAAATCTAGATAGGCTTGGAATGCTTCAAAAACCCTAGTTGGAATCACATCCGGTTGGACTTTAGCAAACAGCAAATACTTTGAAAAATATTGATTGGCATCATAGAACTTCATTTCTAAATCCTGGGAGAGATCAGGATATTTCTCATGAAGGGCTTTGAGGGGCGCAATGTATTTGTTAATGTAAGCCTCGTCTTGGAACAAAGGCTGAAAGTCCATCACAATCAGGTTTTTAACTGATCCAAAGGACAAAAAGTCTACGCCAAGAAAGGGCAGTTCATAGCAATGGCTGGGATACATCACACTGTTAAAGACTTCCAGCGTTTCCCCAGCCACCATGTGGGTGTAGCGAATTTTGCGCAGTTCAGGACATTGGTAAGCCCAGCTTTGAATGGTCGAAGGCGTTTTCCCCCGATCGCTGACGTTATGTGCAAGCCCTGCCGGAATGATGCGCGGTTGAAGGTCGAACTTTCGGAACAATTCCCGCTGGAGATGCTCCACAAAAGGCTTATACATAAAAAATCAGGCTAGTGATCCTAGTATCTAAATTCCTAGCCTAGAGGAATCCCCTAAAAAAAGTCCTGTTCTCATCAGACTTAGACATATTCCTTAATGTTTTTTGCAACATTTTTTGCACGAGCCGCGACAATCCAGTCTGGGTCTGCCTTTGCTGAGTCATGGCCGGACCAGTCTCCCAGTTTTTCCAAGGCCATCAGAGCGGCATATTTCAAATCCCAGATACGGGTTTCCAAGGCTTTCTTGAGATCTGGGATAACGCTTGGATCTCCGATTTCTCCGAGGGCGATCGCGGCGGCAGCGCGAGACTTTTGGAATTGGGGTTCGACGTTGTACAAGCCTTCTTTGACAATTAAGTCGATCGCCGGGGCGTGTTTCAGCCATCCCAGGGTTTTAATCACATGGTAATGGGCACCGTAGTCGTTATAGGCTTCGGCTTTATAGGTGTCTAGGAGGGCCGTAGGGGCTTGGTCGGGGCATTCCTGAACGAGAGTTTGGGTCGCTAAATAACACACGCCAAAATCGGTCTCGTAGAGCAAGCTCATGAGTTCGTCTAACGTCGGCGTTTTTTGGTAGCTGTGGACCATTTTGAGGTTTTGCGGATGGTCTGCGATCGTCAGGTCAAGGTAGGGCTGCACATTTTGCACAAAGTCGATCGCCCCCGATTTCACACCGGATTCTGCTAATAACCGAATGGCCCGCAACCGAAACACAACGGACACAGGACAGGTCACGATTTCAGGAATGGCGGCATAGTATTTCGCATCAATTAAATCCTGAAGACAAGCGCGGCGAGCATTCACATTGGGATGATGCAAAAAGGCAACGACTTGGTCAATATTGCTGTAATCCCCTGTAAATCGGCAGACGGCAGCGATCGCAGCACTTCGCGTCGGGGCATCGGCATCGGTAGTAAAGCGCTGAATTCGCTCTAGGGCGGGGGCGTAGTCGAGATTGGCCAGAGTCTGAATCACTACGCGATAGATTTGACCTTCCCGATCGAGAACTTGAGCCAGGGTTTCCAAAATGGCCGGGTCATCGGTTCCAATTTCACCGATCGCCCACACAGCATTCTCAACCGTGTACATATCCTCATCTTTTAAGCATTCCGCAATGGTATGGAGTGCGGCTTTCGCTTCCAATCGGCCTAAGCTTTCAACAGCTTTGCGGCGGACAATCCGTTCATCAACATCCGTGACATCTGTGGTTTCGATCGCCTTAATTAATGCCTGAATCGTTTTTTCAGTATTGAAGTTAATCAGATGAGAGACTGCAATGTACTTCTCTGAAGGGTCTGCAAGGTCTGCGATCGGGGTTTCGAGGAGTTCGATCGCCTGGTCTTCAGTCAGGTTAAAAAGATTAAAAAAACGTTTATCCACGGTGAGTCTCGAAGTTTGATTTCACAATATCTTTCACAATATCTTTCACAGTATCTTTCTAAGCTAGCGCCCCCAACAACTTCCCAAGCAAAAACGGCTGACACAATCGCCAACCGTTTCCGTTTATTGTCCTGACCTGAATTCTGTGGCGTAAAAACCACGATCGTTAAACCCTAATTTTTCAATTAGTAGTTCACTTTGCGGTAAGGCACTTTATTCATATCTGCATTCATCGCAGACACAACAGGCTGACCGATATTCGGCGTTTTCAAGCTACGCGCCATATCGAGGTAGTTCGCAGGGCTACCCGCTTGAGGCTTGACTTCTTGAGGCGTAAAGCGCTTGACAGTAGTTTGCCAGACGACTTTGGGGAAGCCCAGTTGACTGCGATGGTACTCGTTGTAACGAGGATTTTGGATGTTGAAGGGCACTTCCTTCGCACCGGAAGGCAAGGTCCGACGACGTTGGTAAGGAACGATCGCATCGCCAAAATTGGTGAGATACTCGTCGCTATCCAACAATTGATTGATGAACTCAGCACGACCTTTCGTCGCAATCACGATCGACCAAGCAATCTTTTCTTTTTCGCTGTAAGGCGCACGACCTAACACTTTATTGAGGCAGTGCTCAACGAAGCGATAGTTACTATTCAGGTTGTAGAAGCTGCCCGTGAAGGTTTTGGACAGGCACAATCCACGAATAAAATCGCGAACGGTGATTTGACCACTTCTAAGTTGGGATTCCAAGAACTTCTCGCGATCGGCGGCGAAGGCATGGAAATAGATTTGACGATAGGCGGCTTCAATCAGCGCATCCATATCGGTTGTAGACAAAAGATTGTCAGTCGAGAAAATTCTCGCTTGCTCATCGCCATAAGCCTCAAATCCAGCGACGCGCTGATTTTGGCTAGACGGAGCATATTCAAGCAATGGAATTGCCACGCTAAAGCCTCCGTGATCGTAAATCGAAATAAATCCGTTCTCTAAGCTCAGATAAGCCCAGGTTTTTAAATCAAAAAACAGGAGCTTGAAGTATTCACCCAAGCTCCTGTTTTTTCAATTCAAACTAGCTGAGGGTGTTGATAGCGTAGTCGATGTAGGAGTTAGCTTCAACCGCAGAGTCTCCGCTCAAACCATGGCTCGCTTTGATGTACTTCAGCGCTTCGACGTACCAGCTAGGGGACAAATCAAAGGTCTTGTTGATTTCAGCAATCCCAGCGATCAAGTAGTCGTCCATGGGTCCAGTTCCACCCACAACGAGGCAGTAGGTGACCATGCGGAGGTAGTAACCGATGTCACGAACGCACTTAGCCTTACCCGTCGCAGTAGATGCGAAGTTAGGACCAGACATGGTGGTGGTGTAAGGGAATTTGCTGTACACAGCGTTTGCTGCGCCTTCAGCCAATGCAGCAGACTTCTCAGTCAATGCTTTAGCAGCAGACAAGGATGCAGCAGCTTGCTTGTAACGACCGAATGCAACTTGCATTTCAGTGCTGCTCAAAAAGCGTCCTTGAGAATCAGCAGCTGCAACTGCTTCGGTGATAGGGGTCTTCATTTGGTATCTCCCAGTGGATAAAAGCTTTATGTGATCAAGGCAGGGGATTCAGATTTCAAGACTGGGTTCATGCCCCGAAGTGATTGAAATCTGAGTCGGAAGGGATTTAGCTAACCGCAGAAGCAGCAGCGTCGAAGTAGCTAGCAACTTCAGCAGCGATTGCGGAGCAGTCACCTTGGGTAATGCCAGCACGATCGTTGACGATCGCGAGAGCCGCTTCTTTCATTTTGCCAACGCCCACTGCGACGGAAGCGCCGGGAGTACCAAGAGCGAGGTAGGTTTCGCGAAGACCGTTCAAGCAACGATCGTTGAGGACGGAAGCGTCACCTGCGAAGATTGCATAGGTGATGTAGCGAAGGATGATTTCCATGTCGCGCAAGCAAGCAGCCATCCGACGGCTGGTGTATGCGTTTCCACCAGGTGCGATCAATTGAGGCTGTTCAGCAAACAAGGCACGAGCTGCATTCGCAACGATCGAAGATGCGTTTCCGGTGATACGGTTAACGGTATCCATGCGCTTGTTACCTTCAGCAACCATTGCGCTCAGAGCGTCCAGTTGGCCAGCGTTGAGGTATTCGCCGCGAGCGTCAGCCTGGGAAACAACCTTTGCAAATGCGTCAAGCATTTTGAATTCTCCTAAATTTACTGGTTAGTAAATGTTTGTTTTTTTTGCTTCACCCAGGGCGATCGCCCCGGTGGACAGTCTGCTGATGGCAGGCCGGAAGAGGAAAAGAAGCATCGTTAAAATCGCACAACATCCAGTCCAAAAATCGGCGCTCTCATGAAAAATCGATCGAGTGTCGTAGGACTTGAGAGGTTCTAAAGCTTGTCAACTTTTGCTTGTGATCTAAACCCTTCAAAATCTCTTATACAATGCCGTTGCAGCCATAAATGTTACAAAGTACTAGAAGTTGGCATTTCTTAATATTGCTTAATATTTTCCTCTCAGATTTCCTGATTTTAGGGCGTTCAGACCCTTGAGCGGGGAAATTTGATCTTTAGAAGAAAAACAAATCCATTCTCGATCGGAATCAAAAAACCTTGAGGCGATGCATAAACGCCAAGTTTTACAGTAAAAAACAAGATTTTCTTTACAAATCTCCACAAAGCCTGTTACATTAGTTTACATAGAGATGAGTTGATTCATCGTTCAAGGCTTTAAAAAAAGTCTGGAATGAAGGGTTTGGCTTTCTCTAGAGCGCTTTATTTAGTGGGTATCGATCGTGATTTTACAAATCCTCTCTTCGTTAGTTCGAATGAGAATTTCCAAAACGGCTCCTGGCTCTAAACGCTAGTTCTGTCAGCGTCCAGTCAGTGAATTGCCTTGTAACAAGTTTTGCGGGATTCAATCTAAATCCTTTCAGTAGAACGAATCTCAAATACTCTAGAACGATCGCCGTAAGTTGCTTTGTGTAACCTACGGCATTTTTTTTGAAGATTCGATCCCCCTAGCCCCCTTATTAAGGGGGAACCGAGACAGGGTAAAGCGTTCAGCAATTATCAATAGATTCATTCCTATTTACTTTTTGGTTTGAAGTCCCCCTTAATAAGGGGGATTTAGGGGGATCGGGACGTGTTGCAATGACAAGTTAATTCGGTATGAGCGCTTTGGCTTGGGGCCGATCGACTTTTTCAAACGTCACTCGGATCGCGTGCGGCCTACACACTTCTTCGATCGGTTCCATCAACGGTTCTTCTGGACCGAAGAGGTGTAATCGCTTTTGATGAGTTGGGTATTTGTAACTTTTCGCCAGGATGTGACCTACGGCATCTTTCCAGCGATGGGCAATCTTGATTTCGATTAGTTCCGTTTCTGTTAATAAATCGATTAACCCAAATTTCGTATAAGCTTCCACTTTCCCACCAAGCTGACTTTGCAGCCGATCGCGCACATCCCGTTCTGGATGGGTTCTGCGGGTGATGGTAATCCAGTCGGGCAGTAAGTTGGCATCCGCGAGGCGACTAATTGCGTTCATGTAGGCCGTGCGGGAAATATCCACCCGTTGCATAATTTCCGCTGGCGTCAATGTCACTCGATCGCGAATCGCTTTTTGTAACACTAGAAAGATTCGGAGCGCGGTGCCGTCTACTTTTTTGTCCAGGATGTCGGCGATCGTTACAAAATCCAAAACAATTCCAGTTCTCGGAATAGGATTTCCATGCCAATGGGTTACTTCCTGAATCCAAGCCGTAATTCCTTTTTCTGCAAACTTGCGATAGGCAAAAAGAGCCTCTTCCGTTTTGTACTTGGATTCAAAAGCATAGTGCTCAATCGTTTTTGCACATACGGTCGCACTTAGGATTTTAATGTTTGAATTTTGACTTGGACTGAAGTTCTTACAGTCTCCAGGTTTAAGCGCTATAGCCTTACGGAATCTAGGATTGAGTTCTTTTTCACGCTCCCAGGTTAAAGCGCTCATACTGATGAATTTGTGTATTGCAACTGAAGAAATGCCACATAAACGCGCCAATCCAGATTCGGACATTCCCGATTCCCCGGTCTCATCGATCGTGAAAAATTCCACGCCATCGCGTTCGACTCGTGTGATATTCATTTTTAGCCCTGCCTTTGTTCCTTAAAGGTTTGTGGTCAGCCGATCGTTCTTGTTGAAGCAGGAGCGATCGGTGTTTTGAATATTAAGGTAGGCGCGATCGGATTTCAACCGTGGGGAGAGATCCGGGTAATATCGGGACTTCAGCGTAAATTTCCAGCCAAGACTCGCCACTCATTCATTGACTAACTTAAGAGAAAATCGTTATTACTGATGTAATCCATCTCTAGGTCAAGCAGCCATGGTCGCAAGAAAACTGACAATTCAGAAAGTTGGCAACGCCATGGGAATCACCTTTCCAAAGGAATTACTAAGTAAATTGCATGTCTCTGAAGGCGACAGTATTTTTGTAACCGAAACGGCTGAGGGGATTTTGCTGTCTGCCGATGACCCTGATTTTGCCGAAGCAATGCAAGCCTACGCTGAAGGCAGTGCCAAATATCGCAACACCTTGCATCAACTCGCTCAATAGCCATGACGCAACCTGCCTTCAAATGGCTAAATAAACAAATTGTTCTCGCAATCCACAATCAACAAATTGCCGAACATGGAGGAAGTTCCGGACTTATGAACCTTGGACTTCTTGAATCCTCTTTGGCCTCTCCCCTCAATATCTATAACTACGAAGAAAATCCCTCAGTTTTCTATCTAGCTGCCGCCTATGGCTTTTCCCTAGTCAATAATCATCCCTTTTTTGATGGGAATAAACGGGTCGCTTTCATGGCAATGTTCGTTTTTCTGAAGATTAATGGCTTTCTCCTAGAAGTTCCAGAACAAGAAGCAACTCTGTTTATGCTTAACCTCGCAAAGAGCAAAGAGTCTCAGAAAAGCCTGACTCAATGGCTAGAAAAGTTCAGCATAAAAGTCTCTTAAAACAAGTCTCTTAAAAAATTTGCATCACAATAAAACACCTTGGCGATCGACAAACATAGAGCACTCCCACTTCTAAATCCAAACTTAGAGGGATATAGACGATCGTTTGTCCCGAAAAAATCTCGGCGCGCCCAAAGCTAGCAACAGAGGGAACCCGTTCAAAGGTCATGAACCGAAAAAAACGATCGATAAAATCATTCTTGTACTTTTTCGGTAGCCATCAATCTGTAGCTATCAAGTAGTTTTTGGCGACCCACATCAACTTCTACCTACAAAACAGCTCAGAAGAAGTAGCATAGGAAGAAGACCATGAACATAGAAAACATGAGTAAGCGAGTATTTCTGACCCTCCCCGATGAACTCTTTGAAGATCTAGAGCGGTGGGCAATCAAGCAAGGTCGTCCAACGGCAAATCTTGCAGCGTATTTAGTAGAAAGTTCCGTTAGAAAAGCAAAATCGGACGGTGAACTTCCCCCCAAACCTCAAGAAAACACCCTCAAAGAACCTGTCTAATCAACAACTTCTAAACAACTTCAGCTAAAAATTTCCACTAAAAAACCCCCGATCCGAAGACCAGGGGTTTTCTCTACTCAACTAAAGAACTCGTCTTTAGCGAAAGATTCTTAACCGTTGATAGCAGGAGCAGCAACTGCAACAGGAGCAGCTTCACCAGCAGCCAAATCAAGCGGGAAGTTGTGAGCGTTACGCTCGTGCATCACTTCCATACCCAAGTTTGCCCGGTTGATCACGTCTGCCCAAGTTCCGACCACACGACCCTGAGAGTCAATGATGGATTGGTTGAAGTTGAATCCGTTCAAGTTGAACGCCATCGTGGACACACCCAAAGCGGTGAACCAGATTCCGACAACAGGCCATGCGCCCAGCAAGAAGTGCAAGGAACGGCTGTTGTTGAACGATGCGTATTGGAAGATCAAACGACCGAAGTAGCCATGAGCTGCAACGATGTTGTAGGTTTCTTCTTCTTGACCGAACTTGTAACCATAGTTCTGGGATTCCACTTCGGTCGTTTCACGAACCAAGGAAGAAGTCACCAAAGAACCGTGCATTGCGGAGAACAAGCTTCCGCCGAACACACCTGCAACGCCCAACATGTGGAAGGGGTGCATCAGGATGTTGTGCTCTGCTTGGAACACCAACATGAAGTTGAAGGTTCCGGAGATTCCCAAAGGCATCCCATCAGAGAACGAACCTTGTCCGATCGGGTAGATCAAGAACACTGCGGTTGCGGCTGCAACAGGTGCAGAGTAAGCAACACAGATCCAAGGACGCATACCGAGGCGGTAGGAAAGTTCCCACTCACGACCCATGTAGCAGAACACGCCGATCAAGAAGTGGAACACGACCAATTGGTAAGGACCACCGTTGTACAACCACTCATCCAAGGAAGCTGCTTCCCAGATAGGGTAGAAGTGAAGGCCGATCGCGTTAGACGAAGGAATCACAGCACCAGAGATGATGTTGTTTCCGTACATCAAGGAACCAGCAACGGGTTCACGGATTCCGTCGATATCGACAGGAGGAGCTGCAACAAATGCGATCAAGTAGCAAATGGTGGCAGAAAGCAAGGTGGGGATCATCAGAACGCCAAACCAACCTACATAGAGGCGGTTGTCGGTCGAGGTCACCCAGTTGCAAAACTGATCCCACAAGCTCGCGGATTCGCGGCGCTGTAAGGTAGTTGTCATGGTGATTATTGCGGTTGTTAAAGATATATGAGGCGGTTTTCACGGCCTTGCTCTTACTTTAGCCTTTATATTAAAGAATGTAAAGCTATTTCAGAATCTTGTTACACGCACCAGGACTTGTTTTCAGCATTTTTCAGCCCGATCGACCTTAAGATTTTCGTTACAATTACCCTTGGAAAACCGAACTTCGTTACATTGCTTAACAATTAATTCAAGGGACAAAGACGCTTCAAGACCAAGGGATCCCAGTCAATTAATCTTCGCCAAAATGTTCTAAATGCAGGATGAGATGGTCAAAGTAGGGACCGATCGCGCTGTGCTGAGAAGCATCCAAACGCTTTAGACTCGCGGCTTTTAGCTCTTTTAGGCCACTGGCCATCGCATCGATCGGCACCTGCAATTCCCGATAGAGCGCTTCCATATGGTGCAGCCCCAACTGGCTCGTATAGTCGCGTCGCCCACCCGCGATCCCGTAGGTAATGGACCGCAGAAAATGCCAAAAATCTCGCCAACAAGCATCGGCCCGTTCCTGGGGATAAAGTCGGCCTCCCGGTTCTGAAATGCCAGGAAATTTCTCTAAAAGTTGAATTCTAGCTTCATCGACAATCTCAGCGGCTTCGTCCCTCAACTTGCGGGCAACGGGGATCGCAGTCGTCATCTTGGGCGCAAATTTGGCGATCGACTCAAAATCTTCATCCGTGAGATAACGCCGTTCGTCATCGGCCTGCTGAAACCGCGCGATCGACTCGGGAGGATGCCCAGGCCGCCAGGAAGAAAAATCCATAATCCGCGATTTTTTAATCAAGTCCTTTACGCTATCGCTCAGTTCCATAGCCCTTTTTGCCCCTTCTAATTGAAGCCAACGATCCAATCGATTCAACGGACGATCGCACTTCGCTGGACTCTACTATTGGACCGCAAATTGGACCCCGCGATCCCTAACCCACCATTTTCGACGACTTAAACTGGGCCAACTTCGCATTCAGCGCCAATGCCTTTCGAACCGGGGTAATTCCCTGCTTGAGATAGACATTGTAGAGGGGCGATCGAAGTGGAACCCAAAGAGAATAACCCTCTTGAGAATTGGTCAGGACACAGGCAATATTTTGTTCTAAAAAAGCCAGCGCCACTTCGTAGAGATAGGTTCGTTTTGAGAGGTCAACCGATTCCACCTTGCCGTAGATTTTTCCATCTAAGGTCATGCCGTCCCACAAGTTCTTTCCCCAAAAAAATTTAAAGATGACTCCGTCCTCCTCCGGGACTATCGGGGGAATCGACTCTGCTTCTCCACCCACCCGGAGTCCCAAGACTTGCAGAATTTTACGACGGTAGGCATTTTTACCCGCCCGATCGAAGGTTTGGCGATAGAGGGTCGTCAACATTTCCAAATGATGGATTTTGGCGATCGCCGCAAACTTTTTGGGATACAGACGCATTAAGAGCTGCTCAAGACTCACACTCTCTGAAACCAAAAGGACTTGGGAGCGAGATGAAACATGAACATCTCCCTTCAAGCTTTCAGCATAGTCTTGCAGCATTCGCCGAATGGTGTAGTTCGTAAAGGGCGAGAGAAACATGGGATCTCCAGCTTTTAAGACAAGCTCATTAATTTTATTGAGGTGCTGAAAAATAACCCTTTGCCATAAAAGGATTGTTTTTGTGAACTTTGTTTTTGAATTCTAACGATCGGCGATGCTCGATCTCGTGATCTCGATCGGTTCTGAATTTTGATAGGGATAGAAAAAGAGTCGAATCACCCTGTTTTGATCGAAAACCCAAGTTTTAAATCGTTGGATTGTGTGATCCGTACTAACAAATGTGG
>Ga0209278_1002345_pt1 | contig 10630 bp, 8 predicted proteins | sample JI81BgreenDNA_FD_187504 | JGI IMG/M metagenome (GOLD analysis project Ga0209278, IMG submission 187504) | Wastewater effluent complex algal communities from Wisconsin, to seasonally profile nutrient transformation and Carbon sequestration -... | ecosystem: Engineered > WWTP > Effluent > Algae... | reverse complement strand
GACGAGGTGACGATGTTGCCGTCGGTCAGCACCAGCGGGTGCAGGGCCATGTCGTCGTGGGGCCCGATGTTGACCGCGTTGCTGCCGTCGATCTTGGCCGTCCAACGCTGCAAGGCCTTCTGGCGGCCGTAGGACGGTGACTTGGACGGCATGCGCACCGGGTACACACCCGCCCGGTTGGACACGAACACGAGCGTGTCGTTGCTGATCCACTCGGGGTGCATGTCGATCACGCCCTCGACACGCGGCCAGGCGGTGAGCCGGCCGGTTTCGGTGTCGTAGATGTGGATCACGGCGGTGTGGCCGTCGCCCAGCGCGGTGATGGGCAAGGTGCCGTGGATCGTCCAGCGTTCGTGGATCAGGTTCGACGCGTAGATCACCGCGAAGGCGATCTTCTTGTTGTCGGGGCTCACGCGGGGGTCCAGCGCCGCGCAGTGCACGTCGGGTTTGCCGATGCAGTCGTACAGCGTGGTCTCGACGCCATCGGCGCTGCGGTCCACCACGTTGGCCTCCTTGAAGCCACCGAACACCAGGGCCACGTCGGGCAGGGGGTCGTAGTTGTCGAGCGCAATGGTCAGGCCACGCACCGTGGCCACACCCGAGCGTTCGGACCACGAGAACACGACCGGCAGGCGCGCGGTCTCGACCGGGGTTGTCGGGCGCAGCACCACCGGCGGGGGGTCGGAGCCCGGTGGCGTGAGCCCGGCGGCCACGGCGCCACAGTCGGCGCCATCGCAGCCCCCGCCACCCCCGCCCCCACACGCTGCGTTCAGGAGACTGGCGCCGATCAGGCCACAAAGGGCAAGGAAGCGGGAGATCATGGGATGCCTCAGGACGGGGGTGCGCGGACCTACCGCGCACTGCAAGGGGTATCGGCAACTGTGGCGCAGGCTAGCAGCCCGGCATGGCGACAGCGTGTAACTCACCTTGCCGGATCCCCTACAGAGCGGGCCGGTCCAGCATCGATACACACGAGGCTGTGCAGGAAGTCACGCCGCATGCCGGACGGAGCGGAACCCCGCGCCGCGCGATGCTAGCGGTTGGCCAGCCAGTGCTGCGCCCACCAGGGCAAGGCCGCCAGCAGCTGCCGCAGCGGCGCCGGCATGGGCCGATGGCCCGGCACGTAAGGGCCGGTGATGCCCATCCACGCGTGCCACAGGCCGTTCAGGCAAGCGTCGGCCACCGCCGTGTGCCCGGGCTGCAGACGCAGGCAGCGGGTGCGTTCACCGATGGCCTTGCCCAGCAGGCGCACGCGGGCGCGCAGGCGCCAACCCGGGCGCTGGCCGTGGCGCGCCCAGAACAGCCATTCGTTGCGCACCATGAAATAGAAGAAGTGAGGCGGGCGCGGGCGTGTGCCCGTGCCCGGCACCGCGGTGCGATGCAGGATGGCGGCGTCGGGCACCAGCCGGCAGTGTGCACCGGTGGCTTGCACGCGCACGCAGTAGTCCGTGTCTTCCCAGTAGGCGAAGAGCCGGTCGTCCAGCCCGCCGATCTGGCGGGCCGTTGCGGCACGGATGAGCATCGCGGTGCCCCACACCACCACGCGCTCCGGTGCCTGCGCCTGCCAGGTCAGGAACTGTTCGAGGGTGTCTGGGTAAAGCACCTCTTCCGCCCGGCGGTCGATCAACGCGCCCAGGAACTGCAGCCGCTCTGGTTGGTCGTGGTAGCGCACCAACGGGCTGAAGACGGCGGTGCCCGGGTGCTGCTCAGCGGCCACGAGCAGGTGGCCGAGGCAGGCGGGATCCACCACGGTGTCGTTGTTGAGCAGCCAGACGAAATCGGCGCCGTCTTGCAGCGCCTGCTGCAGCCCAAGGTTGCAGCCGCCCGTGTAGCCGCGATTGATCGGGCTCTCGATGTAGCTCACGCGGGCGCCGACCAGCACCGCCAGTGCCTCGCGCGACTCGGCACTCGCCTCGTTGTCCACGATGTACGCGTGCCAGCTCTGGTGTTGCATGGTGTGCAGCGACGCCAGGCACTCGAGCGTCTCCTGGGGGGAGCGCCAGTTCAGGATCACGATGGCGACGTGTGGGGCCATACAGCAGGGGCAGGGTGGTGGAAGTGGCCCCGCCGTCAGGCGGCATCGGGTGCCGAAGACTTGCGACGCAGGAACCGGGCCAACTCGCTCAACAGCGGGTGCCGTTGCGCCCAGGCCGTGGCCGCCCCCGCCAGCAGGGCCAGGCCAGTGGGCACGAGAACCTGAACCAGCGCGGACCAGCCAGTGCCCACCGACAGCAACTGCAGCACCAAGGCCGGCGCGCACGCCGCGAGCGGCAGGGGCAGGCTCTGCAAGAGCGTCTTGAGAATCTGGCGGACCGGCACCTGCAGCTCGCGCCGCGCGAGGCGCAGCATGTCGACCGAGCTGGCCACCGCCACCACCACCACCCCGACGCACACCGCCTCGACCGACTGCACCGCCGCCAGGATCACCACCACCACCTGGGCCAGGGTGTACAGCGCGTTCATGCGCAGCACGAGTCCCGTGCGGCCCAACGCAACCAGGGCCAACTGCAACGCGAGGTTGGGCGTGATCGCGATCCACACGAGGCAAAGGCTCTGTGCGATCACCGCCGCCGCCCCCCACTGCGGCCCGTAGAGCACCAGGATCAGCGGCTCGGCCAGCAGCGCTGCCAGGCCAAAGGCCGACCACGCCATCGGTGTGAGCAGCACCATGGTGTGCACATAGGCAGGCCCCAGAGGCTGACCCTGGCGCAGGATGCTGGAGTAGATGGGCAGGCCGATGGCGTAGAGACCCTCCATCAGCAGGCGCTCCAGCATCGTGACGAAGCTCTGGGCCCGACCGTACAGGCCCGACTGCGCGAGGCCCTGCAAACGCGCCAGGGCCAGCTCGCCGATGTTCTGGTAGACCATGCCCAGCAGCTGTGTGGCCGTCATGGCGCCCCCGAAGCCGAAGACGTCGCGCGCGCCCTCCAGGCCGGGGCGCCAGTCTAGATCCACACGCCGCAGCAGCCGTGCTGCCAGGGCCGACGCCACGGTGCCGGCGAGGGCGCCCCAGGCCAGGCTCACGGGCCCATGGCCCTGCAGAGCCAGCCCCACCGTGACGGCTGCACCAAGCAAGGTGCCCGAGAGCCGGCTGATGGCGAGCTCCACGACCTTCATCTCGCGCGTCAGCAAGGCCGTGGACAGCGCCCCGAACGGCAGGATCAACGAGTTGCAGGCCAGGATCCACAGCACGGTGCGGATGCGCATGTCGCCATAGAAGTCCGCCACGGCATGGCTGGCCAGCGCGATCAACGTGGCCAGCGCAAGACCGAGGCTGAACTGCAGGGTGCGCACGGTGCGCAGGATGGAGTCGGTGATCTGCGGGATGCGCACCACGTAGCGCGTGGCGCCAAAGTCCCGGAAGGGCGCCATGAAGCCCACCAGCACCGCCGCCACCGAGAACACGCCCACCTCCGCCGGCGTGAGCACCCTCGAGATCACCACCGTGACGGCAAAGGCCACCAGGATCGATGCGTAGCTGTCGATGTACGACAGCACGATGACGCGCCGTGATCCCATCAGCGGCGCAGCAGCACGGCCAGGGTGGCGCGCCAGGCGGCGGCGTCGAGTGCGCCCACGGCCAGCAGCCGCCAGCAGGCCGCCAGCGCCTCGCCAAAGCGCCGTTGCCGGCGCCAGAAGTAGATCTGCTCGTGGAGCGCCCGCCGCAGGCGGCCGTCGATCAGCGAGCGATGCATGGCGAAGTCGGGCCGGCCCCGCAGATAGCGGTGAAAGCGCTCGGCACCAAAGGCATGCGCCGGGTAACCCTGGTTCGTCAGGCTGCCAGGGCGAAAGCGGTAGTACATCAGCGGCTCGGGCACAAAGGCCATGTGTCCCAGCCGTGCCGCGAGCAGCAGCCACAGCAACACGTCTTCGCCCACCTCGAGGCTGGTATCGAATCCACCCAGGGCCACAACCTCGCTGCGCCGCACCATGATCGTGCCCGTGTTGCCCAGCACCTCGTCGCGCAGGAACCGGGGCACCAGGTCGTCCAGCACGAGCACGCGGCCCGGTACCACCACGCGTGCGCTGGCCAGCTGCTGCTGCCAAGCCGGCAACAGCGACTGACGCAGCCCGGCCCAGGCCTCGCGTGGCACGGTGCGGTTGGCACGGTTCTCGTTCACGAAGTCGGAGCTCACCATGGCAACACCCGGGCAGGCCGCCGCGGCTTCGAGCTTGCGCTCCAGGTTGTCGGGCATCCAGAGGTCGTCGCCATCCAGAAACGCCACCCACTCGCCGCGGGCGGCCTGCAGCCCGGTGTTGCGCGCGGCGGCCGCGCCCTGCGGGCCGGTGTTGCGCAGCAGTTGCACCCGCGCGTCGTGTGCAGTGATCCGGCCGACGACCTGCGAGGTGTCATCGGTCGACCGATCGTCCACCACGAGCACCTCGAACGACACATCGCCCGTCTGCGCAAGGATGGATGCCAGTGTCTCGGCCACATAGGGCCCGACGTTGTAGGTGGGCACGATCACCGAGACCACCGGTGCTGCCGGGCTGTTGCCTGGTGTCTGCGGGCTCACGACGCAGCGCCCATGGATGCGTGCCGGATGCGCGCCCGCAGCGCCTGGATGGTGGGCTCCAGCGTGGCCGCCGCGGCCGCTGCCATCGCCAGGGTCAGCACACCGCCGGTGAGCATGAAACCCCACTCGCCGCGCTGCCCTGCTACGCCGGCCATCACCAGCAGCAGACCGGCCAGGTAATGCAGCAGATAGACCGGATAGCTCAGCTCGCCCACCAACGCGTCGATCTTGTGCCACGCCGTCGAAGACAGCCCTGCGAGCGCATGCGTGGCGGCTGCAGCCAGGAGCACGTTGGCATAAAAGCGCGCGCGATCAACCTCTGCACCGCCCCATGCAGCAGCCAGCACGTTGGCCATCATGAGCAGCGCCACCGCCTGGGCGCCGGCCCTGGGCAGGGCCGGCAGCCAGTGCCGGGCCCTCAGATGGAACACCAGCGCACCGAGCGAGAACGGCAGCGAAGCTGCAGCGATCGGAAAGTAGCGGTAGCTGAAGCTGGCGTCGCCGAGCACCAGGTAGGCCGTGTACACCACGCTCAGGCCCGCCCACAGCAAGGTCGACCAGAACCACCGCGACAGGCCCAGGCCCATCAGCGCGTAGAAGAACAGTTCAACGGTCAGCGCCCAGGCCGGTGGTACCCAGCGCGTGGACGTGTCGACCGTGAGCACCAGCGCCAGGTTGCGCAGGAGGGTCTGGGCGTCGACGTCCAGGCCCAGCGCCGGGTGATACGCGCGTGCCACGGCATCGCCCACCACGGCCAGGGCGGCCACGGTCAGCAGCATCACGACCCAGTACAGCGGCAGGATGCGCAGGGCACGGTTGGCGGCGTAGCGCAGAAGCCCCTGCACGCTGTAGCCGTAGTTGCGTTGCAGGATCGCCGTCATCAGGTAGCCGCTGAGCACGTAGAACGCGAACACGGCATAAGGTCCCACGTGCTCCAGCGGCCCCAGGTGGCCGGCCACCACCAGCAGGGCCAGCGCAGTGCGGTAGACGCAGAACATCGAAGCGGGTTCGCCGCGGCTCAGCGCGCCGCCGGCGTGGCCGCCGCTTTGGGGGCCGACGCGGCCGCAGCTGCTGCGGCTTCCTGCCAGCGCCCGGCCTTCACCAGAGCCGCCTGCAACAGCGGAATGGGGTAGCCCGCCGCTTGCACTTCATGCGCCCGGGCCAGCGCGAGGTCGTACTCCCCCAGTTCGGCGTAGAGCAGGCCCAGGTTGGCCGTGGTCTGCGGGTTGCCCTTGGGGTCCACCCGGGCCAGCTGCTGCAGCGCCTGGGGCTTGCGCTGGGTCTGGTTCAGCCATTGCGCAAACAGCATGCGCACCACCGCGTCGTCGTTGCGGAAGCGCAGAGCACGCTCGAAGTGGCAGTCGATCGAATACTTGAGGTCGCTGGGATGAGGCGAGTTCTTGAGTCGTGCCCACCGCATCAGCGCGGCGAGTGCGGGGGGGTGATTGGGGAAGGTCTTGAGGACGTACTCGATGTCGGGACCAGGCGTGGTGGATGTGTCGCCTTTGACCAGGGCCTGGACCTTTGGCGAGAAGTGATAGTTCTCAACGATCGGCAACTTGTCGCGGTTCACCCTGAAGTCGTATGGGCCGTAATGCGACTCAAGGCTTCCACAGTCCTGGGCTACTGCTGGAAGGGCGTGAGCCAGGGCCAGCATGAGCACAGCGCCAGGCCAGCTAGCGGCTCGCTGTAGATCGTTTGCAGCGGGCTTTCGCGCCACTGCTGTGACGCGTGTTCCTGCGCCATGCCGATCAACAGCAGCGGATGCCTTGAGATGCTGTTCAGCGGAGAGGACGGCGTCTCCTGTGGAGTTGCCTTGGTCTTTGCTCATGGTGCCGAAGAGATGAGGGAAGGCTTCACCTAGCGTCAAGTGGTGCGGCCGCGGGAGTTCGGAAGTCGCTCTCGCCACCCGCGCAAGATGTGCAGCAGGCCGCTCATCTCGGCTTCGAACTCAATCATCGCCACATCCTCGCCATCGAGGAATCGTGGCAGTTCGAAGAGGCTGCCAGCGTTGACCGCCCTCTTGGGCGAACTGCCCAAACAGGTGGTCGCGGAGGCCACGTCCATCGAGCTGAGAACCGTCGCCGCGTTCGAGTCATGTACGCCGCTGGGGTAGCAATAGTGTCTCGGCCGGGGCAGGCCGACGGCCAGGATACTCTTCCTACAGGCTTCCACGTCCTCGCGCAAAGCTTCGGGTTGCCCGATCGGGTAGTGATGGATGTGACCATGCAGCTCGACAGAGGTCCCGGATCGGGCCACCGCCATCAGCTCATCCCGGTTCATGTAGTGAAAGCGCCGCGATGCGAGTGCTACATGCTGCGGGGCTACGGAAAGCGCATCCGCAAACAGCGACAACTCGCCTTCGACGGCCTTGGCGTCGCTGTCGATAGCCTTCAAGCGAGCCATCATGACTTCGGCCAACCGACGCCTGTCCGATGCGGTCTCCAGGGACCACTCTCCGGGCGGCGGCGATGCCATCCCGGGCTGGCCCAGTCTGACCTTCTTCAGCGGGGATCGCCAGATCAGGTAGTTGACAGTCACATCGATGACGGGCGTTCCCGCCTCAAACACCTTGGTGGCCAGGTACAAGGTCGATTTGAACCCGAATCTATCCAAGTGCGGCAGTAGGCATTGAGCGGTGGATAGCCAGCCATCATCGAATGTGACGACCACTGTCCTGGGACCAAGGACAATCTTGCCTTGAGTCGATTGAACCAGCTCGTCCAGATCAATCGACCGAAACCCCATGGCGTGCAGCCACTCAATCCTTCGGGCGAACGTGGCGCCACGCATGAACAATTTGGGGTTGAAGAGGTGCTCATCCCCGAGGCTGCCGCCGTGGTAGCACAGGATGCGTGGCGTCTCGGATGTAAGGGCTCTGCAAAGAGACAGCAATCCCGCCGCCTTTGCCAAGTGCAGCATGGCCAGCTTAATGGACCGAGCAGCGTTCACTTGTTGTCGCTGCCGTGCGCCTGTGCCCAGGCTTGGATCGCTGTCCTACCCCAGAGCATCATGAAGCTCCTGGGCTTGTAAGTTCCGGCCTCATAAAGGCTGCGTCGCGTTGGTGACGTCGAGATTGCGTCCTGTACGAAGTGCCCTTGATCAGTCATGAAGAGAAAGCGGGCATCACCCGAAGCGGGAACGTCCTGCAAGTAGCTCAACCGCGGGCTGATTTCCTTGATCGCTGGGTCGTAGAACCAACTCGCACCAAACATTCCCAGGCAGGATGGATAGACCTCAAAGAGTTCGGCGCAGACTCGGTAGCAATCGTTCCAGCCCTCCGCATCGAAGCGATCAAGGTATGACAGGTGGGTGTGGATCTGGAAGAACGGGCGAAAGCCCCCCAGCCGCCCAAACAGCACGGCCCTGGCAGCAGATTCCGTCACGGATCCACCCCAGGCCAGCGAACGAGGTACTCCGCATCGGGGATCTATCAGTTGCGCCGCCGCGGCGTGTAGTCGCAGAGTGGCTAGGCCCAATTCCTTCTGGAAGATGTCCTTGTCGGTTTCCAGCCAGTCGGATTCCTGATCAGGCAAATCAGCCAGTCGCGATAGCTGGATCAGTTGCAGCTGTTGGCTGAGCGGCGGCAGCCGCGCCAGGGCGGCCGATTCGAGTTGATCTCGGACCGCCTGCTGGATCAAGAGATACAGCATCTCCCTGCGACGAGAAGCTGACTGCCCCCAGGTCGATTGTTCGAGCGCCTGCAATAGCGACGGCGGCGTGACGGTGTACGGATCCCTTGGACCCACGCTTGCTGCCAGCTTGGCCAGAAGTTGGAGTTCCTGCCTCTGCCCAACGCTCAGGCGATCCGAGCTCAGCCGCGCGTCGATGCGCTCCTTCGCCTGTGAAGCCAGTTCGTTGTCCATAGATTGCCCTCCTGCACTTGGCTCTTCACCGACACTTGACGACCTCTCGGACCTGAATCAAGAGACGGTGTTTGCAGTTACTGCGTGACCACGAAGTCCGGATGCGGGCTGCCCTGCAGCCAATGCTCCAGCATCATCAGGATCCACACCATCTCGCCGTAATAGCCCGGGTGCTCGGCCAGCCGGCTGCCGAGCAGCGTCTGCAGGTAGTCGGCCCGCACCATGCCACGCTTCTGCAGGCTGCCCAGCGCATCGCCCGCCAGCTGTCGCAGGCCCTCGTGGCGCGTGGTCCACACGCCGAAGGGCAGCCCGAATCCCTGCTTGCGCTTGACGAGGATCTCGTCGGGCAGGAAGCCGCGCAACGCCTCCTTGAAGAACCAGCGCAGCTTCAGGCCCTTGAGCTTGTAGTCCACGGGCAGCTGCATGGAAAAGTCCACCAGCCGTGTGTCGAGCATGGGGAAACCCACCGAGACGCCCGCCAGCGCCGTGCTGCCACAGACCTTGGGCAGGTCGGCCTCGGCCAGCGTGTAGCGCCAGTCGTAGGCGAGCTCGCGGTTGAGCGCGTCGCCGGTGCGCGCGGCAGCCCACACGTCGCGCTGCTGGCGGGCCGGGGCCAGGGGGTCCACGGCGGCCAGGAAGCGCGGTGTGAACACCTGCTCGAGCCCCTGGCGGATGATCAGGTTGTAGGGCTGGTAACGGTCGGGCATGGGCACGCGGGCCTGCTCGATGTAGCTGCGGCCCTTGCGCGCCAGCGGCAGGCCGCCCAGTGGCGTGTGCAGCAGCAGCGGCTCCAGAAGGCCGCTGCGCAGCGGCCCGGGCACGTGTCCGTACCAGCCGAAGATGCGCTGCTTGGCGTAGCGCGAGTTGCCACCGAAGAGCTCGTCGCCGCCGTCACCGGCCAGCATGCGCGTGGCGCCGGTCTCGCGCGCCATGCGCGCGCAGTAGTAGGCCGGCAGCACCGACGAGTTGCCGAAGGGCTGGTCGTAAGAGGCCGCGACCTCGGGCACGCTGCGGATCAGGTCGGCCGGCGTCACGTAGTACTCGTGGTGCTCGGTGCCGAAGTGGCGCGCCGCGATGCGCGCGAAGGCCATCTCGTCGTAGCCCTCGGCCTCGAAACCGATGGAGTAGGTGGCCGCGGCCTTGCCGGCTGCGCGGCCCACCATGCCGGCCACGGTGGAGCTGTCGGTGCCGCCGCTCAAGAAGCAGGCGGGCTTGGTGCCGTCCAGCTCGGTGGCCACGGCCTGCTCGAGCAGCTCACGGAAGCGTTGGGCGCTGGTGTCGAAGTCGGCGCGGGCCGGCTCCTGGAACTCGGGCACCCAGTAGGGCGCGCAGGTCACTTGGCCAGCCTGGTGCAGCAGGTAGTGGCCCGCTGGCAGCCGCGACACGCCCTCGAACACCGTGCGCGGCGACGGGATGACGTGGTGGTACAGGTAGTTGAAGAGGGCCTGCACGTCGAGCGCGGCGGTGGGCGCCAGCCGCGCCAGCTCGTCGGCGCGCGGCGCGGCATGCAGTTCGCCGCCCACCAGGCGCCAGCACAGGCTGCGCACGGCAAACCGGTCCACCGCCAGCAGCAGCCGGCCGTCGGGCAGGGGCAGTGCCACGGCGAAGTCGCCCTGCACCTGGCGGCAGGCCTGCTCGGGGCCGAGGGCCTGCACGGTGCGCAGCCAGCGTTCGGCCACGCCCAGGCCGGCGGGCCAGGTGGCCTCCAGCGCGGCCGGGAAACGGGGTGCGCCAAGGCACAGGGGTGGGCGCGGGTCTCGGGTCATGATTCTTGGTTGGTCGACGTCGCCAGGCGCTGCGTGGCCGCGGCCAGCATGGCGGCTGCGCCCTCGACCCCCGGCACCTGCCGCGGTTCGCTCATCCAGCGGGCGATCAGCTCGATCACCTCATTCTGCGACGCCATGCTCGAGAAGGCCTGGTCGGCCTGCGGAAGTTCGACACGAACCACGCGTGCCGGTGCGGCCAGCGCCGCCTGCCAGGCGGGAGACTCCACGAGCAGCTGGTCGAATTCCTTGCTCACGAGGCTTTGCCCGCTCATCACGAACAGCACCTCGCCCTTGAAGCGCGCCAGGCCCAGGCGCATGCGCTGCTGGAAGGGCAGTTCGGGGTCGTCGGCCTGAAGGGCCGGCCCCTGGGCGCGGCCACCCCCCACCCCCAGGCCGCGCAGCACGCGGCGCAGCAGCGAGCGCAGCAGCGTGGCCGCGGCCGGCAGCGGGTTGTAGCCGCCGCGCAGCAGCTTGAGCCAGA
>Ga0209278_1002344_pt1 | contig 10630 bp, 5 predicted proteins | sample JI81BgreenDNA_FD_187504 | JGI IMG/M metagenome (GOLD analysis project Ga0209278, IMG submission 187504) | Wastewater effluent complex algal communities from Wisconsin, to seasonally profile nutrient transformation and Carbon sequestration -... | ecosystem: Engineered > WWTP > Effluent > Algae... | reverse complement strand
CGGTCGAGATGGAGGATGGTATCTGGCTTCTGCCCGCGCCTTTGACATATCGGCACAATCTCGAGGATCCGACAGAAGCCTTTGACGCTATGGAGACCCCCGGTGCACGGCTTCGGATTGGTCTTGCTCATGGCTCCATCCGGGATTTCGGATCGCGCGGGGAATCCAAGAACCAGATTGCTCCCGACCGTGCGACACACTCGCGGCTCGATTACCTCGCCCTTGGGGACTGGCATGGCGCGTTGCAGGTCGATGCCCGCACTTGGTACTCCGGCACTCCCGAAACAGACGGCTTCCAGCGCGACGAGCCCGGCCATGCACTTCTTGTGGAGCTTAACCAAGGCAGCACCCCCGTCGTCATGCCCATTCGCACCGGCCGGTTCCAGTGGCTGATGCGCTCCTGGACGGTGAACGATCATGCTGCATTCGAAGCGGAATGCGCGCGGTTGCTTGAAACCATCGATCCGCCATCGACGTTGCTACAGCTCTCGCTTGCGGGGATTACGAGTCTGGGTGATCGGGTCGCGATGCTTCAGTCGTTGGAGACCGACATCATCCACCGCCTGCGCTTCCTCGATGTCCGGAGCGATGACCTTGTGGGCCGGCCCAGTGAGGAGGATCTCGCCGGACTGGCGGTCGAGGGCATTCTTGGTGTTGCGGCGGCCCGGCTCAATGAGCAGGCCGCGACCGGAGGAACCGAAGCGGTTCTCGCCAAGCGCGCGCTCGAACGCCTCTTCGTCGAATACAGCCGGGGAGGGCAGCCATGAGCCTTGTGATCCGTCGCATCGCCATCGAGAACTTCAGGAAGTTCCGTGATCCGTTCACGATCGACAATCTGACCGATGGCCTCAACATCATCATCGAGCCGAACGAGACGGGCAAGTCGACCCTGATGGAGGCGCTGCGCGCGGCGTTTTTCGTGCGCCACAACACACAGAACCAGCTCGCCAAGTCCTACGCACCGCGCGGAGATTCGGTTGCGCCACGGGTCGAGATCGATTTCCTCATCGACGGCGCAGAGTGGTCGCTCCGAAAGAGGTTTCTCAAATCAGCATCAATTGACGTTGAGGGGCCGCAGGGCAGGGCGCAGGGCGATGAAGCTGAAGCCCTGCTCAACACGCTGCTTGGCTCAGTGCGCGATACCAGCAGGGCAGGGGATGTTTCCACCTATGGAGCGCTCGGCCTTTTGTGGGTGGCGCAAATGGACGCGCTCGAGATCCGTGCGCCGGGTGCCATCGTGCGCGACACGATTACCGCTTCGCTTGAAGCGGAAGTCGGATCGATCATGGGCGGCGAGGCCTACCGCAAGGTGCGAGAGCGCGTCGATGCGCAATACGAGCTCTACTGGACCCCAACGGGTGTGAAGAAGGGTCGTCAGGTCGAGGCGCTCCGTCGCTTGGAGGTCGCTGTGGCGGCCTCTGCCGAGGCTGATGACAAAGTCGCGCAGCTTGAGAAGAGCTTCGGCGAACTTGATGTTTGCCGCCAGCGCTTGTCTGTTTTGCAGCGCGAAATGGCTGATCAGACCGATAGCCAGACACGCGCTGAACTTGTCTCATCGCTTGAGGGGGCGCGGATGGCTGCGCAGCTTCTGGCAACCCGGCAGGCAGAAAACGAGGTGGCAGCCGGGCGGCTCGCCAAACTCGAAGATATTGAGGGGCGGCATGAAGCCGCAGTGCTGGCGCGCGACAAGGCGGCGAGGGCTCTTCAGGATGCGCGTGACCTCCGAGCAACGTCTAGCGAGCGCGTTAAAGCCTCTCAGAGCAAGGTTGGCGATGCGCGTTTGGCGTTGCTTGAGGTGCAAGCGGCACATCAGCGGGCGGCTGATGCGTATGAAGAGGGGTTGGAGGCCCACAAAGAACAGCAGCTGCAGGATGCAACGGCAGAAGCGTGTCAGCGATATCGCGAGTTGATCGGCCTCGAAGCAGAACTCGAGGCGATGAAGCGCGTCGAGCTCGGTGCGATCCCCAACGACAAGCTGGCCGCACTCGAGAGCAATGAGCGTGCTGTCGTCGAAGCGCGCGCCCGGGTCGATGCCGGCGCCGCGCATGTCACGCTGAGCGGAGATGCCGAAGGCGTCATGATCGATGGCGAGCCCATGGCACTTGGCACCCGAGCGCTGACACAAATGACGCGTATTCAGCTTGGCAGCGCCGAGCTTGCTATCACACCGCCAGCGTCAGCCGCCAGCGCCGAAGAGCTGCTGGCCGAGGCAGTCAGCAAACAGGAGGGTGCGCTCTTCGCTCTCGGCGTTGCCGATCTCGCGGCTGCGCGCGAACGAACAATTGCCGCGCGCGAGGCATCAGCTGAGATACGGACGCTCACGGCCCAAATTGCGGCAGCTTCGCCTGCAGACGACCGCATTGGCCTTGCCGCCGGGGCAGACGCGCTGAAGCTCTTTGTCTCCTCGCTGCCGGAGCCCGCAGCCGGGGTTCATCATGTCGCCGTAGACCTCAACGTGCTTAAGCAGCAGCTTGAGATCGATGCCACGGCGCTGGCGCGGGCTGAAGGCGTGGTTCAGAGTGCAATCGAAGATTTGCGCAAATGCGAGGCGGAGGAAGCGCCTCACGCGACTGCCGAGGCGCTGGCCCAGAATGATCTGACTACCGCGCAGAGCGTCATTGCTAGCATTGAGGCCCATCCCGATTGGGAGGGGCTTGCCGAAGCGCTATCCAGTGCGCGCCAGCGCGCCGCCGAAGCTGCAATCCAGCTTGATGCCGCGTCACGCAACGCAACCGCGCACGATGTGGCGGACATCAACCGCAAGATTGCGACGATTGATGCGCGCGCGAGCGCCGCTGCGGGTCAGAAGACAGACCTTGAGAAGGACATTGCCCGGCTCGAAGCTACAATCGAGAGTGAAGGAGGGCGCGGGCTTGCTGAGCAGGCTGCCGCAGCTCGTGACGAACTTGATGCCTCCCGGGCAGCGCTTCAGCGGGTGACCGATGATGCCAACACCGTCATGCTTCTGCGCAACACGCTAGAGGCTGCCCGCAACGAGACCTCAGCGCGATTTGTTGGACCTGTCGCCCGCCGCGCCAAGGGCTATATTGAGCGTCTTCTACCAGGCTGCGAGCTCGCCTTCTCTGACAGCATGGCGCTCGAGAGCGTTATACGCGCCGGAAAGGAGGAGCAGTCGGACAGCCTTTCCCGCGGTACGCAGGAACAGCTTGCGATCCTGACCCGGATTGCGTTTGCCGACATGCTCCGCGACCAGGGCAAGCCGATTTCTCTGATCCTCGACGATCCGCTCGTCTATTCCGATGACGCCAGGCTCGACACAATGATCGACATCCTGACCGAAGCAGCCTCGCAGATGCAGGTTATTCTCCTCACCTGCCGTGACCGGGCATTCCGACACGTGGACGGCAATCGTGTGCGGCTTGGGTGATTTGAGCTGCGAAGCGTTCGCCAATGGTCGAGGTCGGCGCACGCCGATCACCAGACAAACTTTTCTGACGGACAGCCTCCCATAGGGCCGTCGTTTCAATCCAGCACGTCCGCCTTATCCACCGCGTTAGGCTAGCGGAACAAATGCAACACCCAACGATGAAGTCCAGAGAGCGCATCAGTTAATGCCAAAGCCAGCGTGCCGAGTAGCATAGCGCCGAGCATGAACCCCTCGGCCAAAAGCCACCTATCTTGCTTCTCCTTTGGCCTCATTTTGTGTTCCATCACGGGCACCGATGGTCTTGCCAGAAGCGGTCCCAGCGCGCTGCCCAACCGCCTCGCACCATAGCGCAGCTGATATCGCCGGACCGTGGCGAGACGCACCAAGCGCCAGTACGATCGCCGCCAGCGCCGCCGGTAGAAGTGCAGCGCATGCTAGGCCCAGAAACCAGAATATGTCCATGAGGGCCAACGCCTGTTCTGGTGCCCAGCAAATTCACCAACGCATCGCGTGAAACGATGGGGTTGCTGTCAGGGCATGGGTGGCCGGGCGAGCAGGATCCGTCGAGCTCCCGGGCGGCGATCCCAGACAGCCGCAGCCTCGGGCCCTCCGCACACCAAACCGGGCCATCACCATCCCAGACGTGGGTGGGCGTGCAGGTGAAGGTTTGCCCTGCCGGGACAGCTGCCACCTGTAGGGCGAGGAGAAAAGAGCTCAACATTATTGGCGGGTCCTACCTCGCTGAGCGCAATGGGCTGAAAGCTGTTTTGTAACCATGGCTTAGTCACCCAAACAGCAGTCCACGATCATTGCCCGTCGGATCAACAAACCTCAATGCCGAACCGCACCGACTGATATTCCACCGACAGGACGCCAACAGAGAAAGAAAGGCCCCTGCGAGGGGCAGTTTCGGGATGGCGTGAGATGACACCCGGAGACGGGCCCGAGGTCATCAGAGGTAAAGATGGGGCCCTTTCCTCGGGCGTCGCGGCCGATGGTCAATAGGATCTAATTTTGCACGTCCTGGTCAGGCTCCGCCAGATCGGTTAGCTCTCACCTATGGCGGAAGGTTGGACCGAATTCGAAATTGACGCGGTTGTCGCCGACTATTTTGGAATGCTTGCCGACGAACTCGCAGGCCGTTCGTTCATTAAGCTTGCGCTCTATCGCAGCCTTGCTGAAAAAATCCCGAGAAACATCAAATCTATCGAGCGCAAGCACCAGAACATCAGCGCGATCATGATTGGTTTTGGTCAACCATGGGTCACAGGCCTCAAGCCGGCTAAGCATTATCAGAATGCGTTGGCAGACGGAGTCTTGCGGTGGCTGGACCAACGACCGGATTGGCTTGAGCCGAGAATTCAGGCGGATGAAGGCAATCCGGTTCGTAAAGTGTCGTCGCTACTGATTGGACCTCCACCCACGCATCAGAATGAACCGCCCTTGATAGATCCGGCTTTGATGGCCGCCATCGGCAAGAAATATGATGTGGCTGAACGCGATGCGAGAAACCGCCGACTGGGCAAGGCTGGTGAAGAGTTGGTCCTGCATCACGAGCGCCAATCGCTTTTGCGAGCCGGCCGAGAGGAGCTTGCCCATAAGGTGCGTTGGACATCCGTACAGGACGGCGATGGCTATGGCTTCGACATTGCCAGTTTCGAGCCCGATGGCCGCGAACGGCTCATTGAGGTGAAGACGACCAATGGCTGGGAACGCACACCTTTTCACATCAGCAAGAATGAAGTTACGGTTGCTGAAACCCGGGATGATGATTGGCACCTCGTCAGGGTCTGGAACTTCGCGCGCCAACCAAGAGCATTTACCCTTCGGCCCCCGCTTTCGGCGCACGTCGAACTGACACCGACGAGCTTTCTCGCGGCGCTAAGATAGTGCAAGGCTCGGCGATGACCCCATCTACGGTTATGCCCCGAGGCGTCCTCGCTCCTGGATCAACCAATCGAAGGTCTCTTCGGCATTCAAACTGGGAAGACTCCCAGATTGTGTCAAAGCTCTGATCGCATGCTGTCTGGCTTGGGCTACGGGCATGTTTCGACCGTCCGTGAAGTGCGCTAATTGGAGTGATGCTTCAACAGCGTGGCTCCGGTGCGCCCAGAAATCTTCAGCGCCGCTTGACCATTCGCGGCTCAAATCGATTGCATCCCGTAAATGCTCGTCGCTCACGTTGTGTCGCATATGCGGCTTTGCTTCTCCAACCAAGGACCGCAAAATCTCGGGCGATAGGCAGTGCTCGCCGCTTCGTCCGTCCGCTCGGAGCTTGGCGGCGTCGGTGAGCAAAAGTCGGCAATCCTGGCAAACGGTAGCCTTGGAGCACGACCGGAAGATCGGAATTTCGGTCCTATGGACCGAACGAAATGCCAAGGAGCGTTCATCTGTCTCTTCTTGGAAGTCGAATATCTCGTGAATCTGCCCCGTCCATTTTCCTTTGCCTGATAAACGCATGATCTCACACTTCGAGCGCGCACAACAAGCGCAGCGCCAATCGAAAGAGGCTTTGCTCCAAGGACCCGGCTTTTGCATCGCACGATTATGGTCTTGGAACTCTTGATTGGTTGGAACTCGAATGTGTGTTGCCGCACCGTTTTTCTTTGTAGACTTGTGGCCATCACCCGCACAGGATCTTGCCCGAAACGCTTCCCATAAAGGTGGCAGTTGACCTCTCGCGCCAGCCTGTTGTTTCGCGAGACTTAGAAACATTCGTGCGTCTTGGTCACCAGCGATTTTGTATGGATCGCTTTGCTGCTCGCGATCATGCAACCCTTGTCGCAATCGCGACCCGATCATTTCCACAAACTGAAGCCGGTTCTGAAAGTCTGCATCGGCCTTCGCCCAGACTTTAATGCCCCTGTCCAGACTACGTTCATGCGGTTCATTTGGCCGGGCAACAATGAAGGCACCAATTTCGCTTGGGCTGAAACTGAAGTCGCGATGGACGCGGCCTCCAAGATCCTTCTTCATTGCTGCATCGGCCGCGTTGCAATCCATGCAAACTAAGGTTTCAGCAAAGCGCTCGGCAAGGGGCAGGACCGCACTACAGGCACGCTTTCGCTGAGCAGAGAGGGTGTTCGGAATGCCCTGAAACGCGGTTTCCCGCAGGATCTTGGATGCCCAGTCTCCTAGATGGTCGTGATGACGCTCAAGCTGGCAGAGTATAATCCCACTGTCGGTCTTCCTCGCAATATCGATCTTCTGCCTCTCACATGCCGGGCATCGCCATGCTAGGGAAGTCATGGCCCATGCCTCATTCAAATGCATGAGCTCCGTTTCAAAGCGCTGCTTCAAATAGCTTGATAACGCGCTCCAGCGGCCATCGCGAAATCTGGCCAATGGGTGCTCACGCACCTCGTAGTCATTCATCGTGGCGAAATCAGGAACGTGAACTGTGATCTCGGGCATGCCTCTTCGTGATCGGAATCGCCGTCCAGATCAATGGTCGGACGCCAACTATAGGAACGCCGTTCCCCGCAATCTCTTGCGCGCCCAAGCGCCTGAGAGAGAACTGCGTTCGACTGCTGTACCGCGGCCCTATCCTATTCGCCATGGCTCACGCCGCGTATCGCCCGTCGTTGAGCCGCCTTGCCATCCCGATGCCGGCGAGCGCGTCCAGCACCGGGCGGACGGTGGCGGCGCGTTTGCCCTTAAACGCTCGGGCGACGTCTTGCGGGGCGAGCGGAGTCGCGGCGGCGGTGAGGATGGATTGGACCGCGCTGACCTGTTCGGGGAGCGAGCCGGGCCAGGGGATGACGTTGTCGGGCAGCGCGCCGTCGGTTTCGCCGAGGTCGAGCGTCTGGGTGACGGGGGCCTTGTAGTCGGGTGCCTGATATTCGGGGCGCAGCCAGCGGATCAAGCCGCGGGCTTCCTCGGCGGCGCGCTCCTTGTTGAGGGCGACGAGGCGCGTGAGAATTTCCTCGTCGGGCAGGTCAGCGGGCCAGCCATAGGCTTCTGCGACCAGCGCATCGATGGCGTCATGGTGCTGGCGGATCAGGGTGACGAGCCCGCGATCATGCATATCGCGCTCGGCATCGGTCAGCGCGCGGCCTTCCCGCAGGGCTTCGAGTACATTGTAGAGCTTGGTGAGGGTCAGGTCCTCATGGCTTTCGAGCACCCGCTTGCGCAACGCGTCGAACGCCTCGGCCTCGATCCGGATCTTGCCCTTCACCACATCGGAAACATCTGCGGGAAATGGGAAAGGTTCGAAGCAAGTGGTATTGTTGTAAACCGGGTCGTTGCCTACGCCTTGTCGGCCACCTGCGGCGTCAGACCAAACGACATGTATGCGACTTGAAAGCACGCCGAGATAGAAGGCATCGTCGATTGCGACCCCACGGATCTTCTGATCGGGCAGAACGGTCGGCGATAGAAATGTGAACCACCGGTGTTTCGAGGTTTCAGTCGTCGCAATGTAGCGTGATTGCCCTTTCAGCGCAGCACGCATACCCGGCCGCGGCTTAGCGAAGAGCCACCATTCCGCTGCATATTGCTGGGAGTCTGCAGTGCCACCTGACCGTGCATCTCGACCATCTTTGACGCGATTCAGCACAAACTGAAAGAGTGGGGGTGAAGCCTCGCGAGCCTGAGCTTCATTTAGGCCGAAGTAGTCAACGATGAAACCGGGAGCCTTGTTGTCGGTCAGCTCATTGCCGACGAGATATGTACGAACGACCGACGGGAGATCGGAAAGATCGTGACCGCATTCCTTCAGCTCCTCAGCGGAAATCCGAAACCCGGTTCCCGACGGGATCACGCCCATAAACGAGACCGCATCGTTGCTCTTCAGCGGCCCACAATCAGTGATGTTGGCCCCGATGGTCAGGTTGCTGTGGATTTGACCGAGCTGTGAAACCAGCTCCACTACGTTCGGCTGACCCTTGACCTTTCGCTCCGATTGGATGGTTTCAAGGAAGCCCATCCGCCCAGTTTTCGCTGCTGCGGTCATCGAAATTCGTACTTGTGCGGTCGTTTCATCATCCATCCACGGATGATCGGGAATGGCAAAACTAAGCTTTAGAGTAGGCCGGGTCTTCAGCCATTTCTCGATGACGGTGCGATTGGTGACCTGCTTAATGCTATTGGTCGAGACCAGCCCAAATGCTCTCAATTGCCCCGACTGTGTTAGTTCTGCGCAGCGGTCCCACCAGTACATCACCAGATCGACACTTTTCGGCACCTTAGGCCAAGCGGCCCGCAAGGCCTTTGCGTAGTTTTCTCCAAGCCGCTTTCTCATCCGCTTATTGCCAATGAACGGCGGATTACCAACGATGAAATCCGCCTTGGGCCACTTCGCGGCGCGTGGCTTTATGTAGCGGAAGACTTCGACCCGCGCAGTCTCGTCAGGCACCTTCTTGCCCGTAACGGGATGCACTTTCATCGTCTCGCCGTCCCAGCGGGAGACTGGGTCCCCGTTCTCGTCCAGCTCCGCAAGCTTCTTGTCCCACTCGATCAGGGCGTCGCGGTTTTCGATGGTCTTGACGTCGCGCAGGATCGGCTCGGGCGGGGTACGATCCGCGCCGTTCACGCGGAAGTGCCACTGCAGATAGCCGATCCACAGCACCAGCTGCGCAATTGCGGCCGCGCGTGGGTTGATCTCGATGCCGAGGAAGTTCTCGGGCGTAATGGTGTGGCCGGTGAGCTCTGCGACATACTGGTCGTCGCCCAGTTCGACCAGCAGATCGAGCACCTCGCCCTCCAGCTCCTTCATGCGCGCCATCGCGACATAGAGGAAGTTGCCGGTGCCACAGGCGGGATCGAGAACCTTGGTCTGGGCAAGCCGGGAATGGAACGCCTCGACGAAGGCCTTCGCCTCGTCCGCCTTGCCCTCTTCGATCAGGGTGGCAGCCGCGCCGCGCACACCGTCCCAATCGGCGCGCAGCGGTTCCATGATGGTCGGGCCGATCAGCCGCTCGACATAGGCGCGCGGCGTGTAATGGGCGCCGAGCTTGGCCCGCTCCTTGGGGTTGAGCGCGCGTTCGAGCAGGGTACCGAAGATCGCGGGTTCAACCTCGGTCCAGACATGTTCGGCGGCCTGGATCAGCACCTCAAGCTCCTCCGCATCTAGGGGCAGGGCGGTGCGCTCCTTGAAGAGGTAGCCGTTGAACTTCCTGAGCGGAACGCCGAGCGCGGGCGAGAACTCGCCCTTGTCCATCGCCGCCCACAGAGCGGACAGCTGGTGTTCGAGATGCTCCGGGTGGGCGCGCTGGTTCTTGAGGAGCTGGGTGAAGCTGCCTTCGGGGATCAGTTTGCTGTCCTCGGCGAACATCGTGAAGAGCACGCGCATGAGGAAGCCGCTGGTGGTCTCGGCGTCGTACCCGCGCTTTTCGAGGCGGCGGGCGACGGTGGCGAGCAGATCGGCAATGTCGCGGGTGACGCGGGCAGCGCGAGCCGTGGGGTCGAGGCTTTTGGGATCGGTCCAGATGGCGCGCAGGCGATCGCGAACATCCTCGTCGCGCAGGTCCTCAAGCATGATCCGGTAGCGCGCCCGGTCGGGGAACTGGGCGTAAGCCTTTCCGGAGCCGGTGAAGTCGGCATAGACCTCGATGCAGTACCCGATGTCGGCGACGAGCAGGAACGGCGGCCAGCCATGATCGATGGGGAGCGCCTTGGCGTAGCGTTCGGCCTGCCCCTTGGCCTGCACCATCGCCTTCGCCCACCCGGGCGTGCCGCGTCGGGCGGTGCCGCGGGCGACGCGGGTTTTTGCGGTCTGGCCGAAGATGTCGAGATCGTCCTCGCCCTTGTCGGCTGCCGCCCGGTCCGCCTCGCTGCCCTGTTTGGCTTCGAGGATGAAACAGCCGCGCTTGTAGCAGTCGATCCGGCCGAAGCTGGTGGTGCCGTCGCCATTGTCCTGAAAGACGCGGCGTTCGAAGACGTAGTCGTTGGCGGTATCGTCGGCCTTCGCGCCGCGCGGGGGATCGACGCCGAGCAACCGGGCAAGGCCGTTGATGAAGGACTGGGTGTTGGCGAGTTCGCTGCCGCCGGTTCCGCGCCATTCGGCTATAAAGGTCTCGATATCAGAAGGTTCGGCCATATGGCACGTTGTAGAGCACAGCTTATCCCTTTGGGCAATGAGTGTGGCTTGGCTTGGACCGCGTTCAGCGAGCGATGGTCGATCAGCTGGTTTACAAAATTGCCTCTGGTTGACAGATTCTATAAAATGCCCATAAAGTGGGATTGCATCTGCAAGTGGGGCACATCCGTGGCAAAAATCTATCCTTGGGAATACCATCCGGA
>Ga0209278_1002343_pt1 | contig 10632 bp, 9 predicted proteins | sample JI81BgreenDNA_FD_187504 | JGI IMG/M metagenome (GOLD analysis project Ga0209278, IMG submission 187504) | Wastewater effluent complex algal communities from Wisconsin, to seasonally profile nutrient transformation and Carbon sequestration -... | ecosystem: Engineered > WWTP > Effluent > Algae... | reverse complement strand
GGTGCGCAAGAAGCTGCTGTCCGAGCTGGGCCGCTCGCTGGCCTCGCTGCTGCGGCCGGCCTACGCGGCCATGGTCGGCGAGTTCCGCAACGCCGGCGTGCAGCCCATCGGCCTGCAGGTGCGCCACCGCGGCAGCCCCGGCGCCGGCGATGCCGGCGGCCCCGACACGCGGGGCGGCGGCCTGCCCGCCGACGCCGAGCGCTCGGGCCCGCCCTTCTCGGCGTCGCGCTCGGGCGCCGGCGCAGCCCCGGGCAGCCGCGGCGCGCCGCTGCGCAGCGGCCATGCGGGCTTCGGGCCTTCGTCGCGCCACAGCGGCCTGCCCTCGCGCGGCGGCACGCCGCTGGGCCAGGTCGACCCCGGGCTCATGCACCTGCTGCGCCGCCTGGCCTTCAGCGAGCCGGCGGCCTCGTCGGGCCTGGGCGGCGGCGGCGATGTCGGCAGCCACTTCGCGGCCGAGGCCTACGACGGCGGCGCCGCGCCGCTGCCCAACCTGATCCACCTGCACCGCGACGAGCTGCGGCAGGCCTCGCGCGGGGCGCTCGATCACATGGTGATCGACGTCATCGGCTTCCTGTTCGACCAGATCCTGGCCGACCCCAAGGTGCCGCCGCAGCTGGCGCGCCTGATCGCGCGGCTGCAACTGCCGGTGCTGCGCGCGGCGCTGGGCGACAGCAGCTTCTTCTCGTCGCGCAAGCACCCGGTGCGGCGCTTCGTGAACCGCATCGCCTCGCTGGGCACGGCCTTCGAGGACTTCGACGAGGACTCGGCACGCGACTTCCTGGCCAAGGTCAAGGCCCTGGTGGGCGAGGTCGTCGATGGCGACTTCGACCAGATCGAGGTCTACGAGCAGAAACTCAAGGCGCTCGAGGCCTTCGTGGCCGAGCAGGCGCAGGCCGGCGCCCAGGGCGAGGCCGCGCGGCTGCTGGCCGAGAAGGAAGACGAACTCCGCCTGCGCGCCCTGTACGCCGAGCGCCTGAGCAGCGAGCTGCGCGATCTGTCCGGCCCGGCCTTCGTGCGCGACTTCATCGCCCGCACCTGGAGCCAGGTGCTGATGCGCGCCGCGGCCGTGAAGACGGCCGAAGGCGGCCCCGACGGCGTGCTCGTGCAGACCTTCCGCCGCACCGCGCGCGAGCTCGCGATGTCGGTGCAGCCCAAGCCCACGCCGGCGCACCGCAAGGCCTTCCTGGCCGAGCTGCCGCAGCTGATGCGCGAGCTCAACGAGGGCATGAACCTCATCGGCTGGCCCGAGGCCGAGCGCCGCAACTTCTTCGGCCAGCTCATGCCCGCGCACGCCGAGGCGCTGAAGGCGCCGCCCGCGCGGCCGCTGGACATCAACCTCATGGCGCGCCGCCTGGAGGGCGCGCTCGAGCGGCCCACGCCCTCGCGCGAGGAGCTGCGCGCCCTGCCGCCCTCGACCCTGCCCGTGCTCAGCGAGGCCGTGGTGCTGCCCGAGCTCACGGCCAGCGAGGCCGAGCGCATCGGCCTCGTGGCCGAGCAGGCGGTGGACTGGAACGGCCAGGTCGACATCGACCTCGGCAACCTCGCCGATGCGGGCGAGATCGCGGCCGCGCGCGGTGGCACGGCGCAACCCGTGGCCCCGGGCCTGCCCGGCATGGCCGAGGCCGCCGAGCCCGTGCAGGGCCGCGAGCTGGCCGACGCCGTGCAGGTGGGCTTCGCTTACCAGATGCAGCTGCACGACCAGTGGCAGAAGGTGCGCCTGTCGCACGTGAGCGCGGGGCGCAGCTTCTTCCTGTTCTCGCACGGCGGGCGCCACCGCAAGACGGTGTCGCTCACCTACCGCATGCTGCAGCGCCTGTGCGAAAGCGGGCGCTTCCGCGCCTACGAGCAGGCCGCGCTCATCGAGCGCGCCACCGAGCGCGCGCGGCGGCAGCTGGCCTCGCTGGGCGCCGGCGCGCGCTGACCGTCTTGCGCTAGCCGGCCCCCGCGAGCCGGCGCGCCATCCGCAGCGCGGCCACCAGGCTGGCGGGGTCGGCTCGGCCCTGGCCGGCGATGTCGAAGGCCGTGCCGTGGTCGGGGCTGGTGCGCACGAAGGGCAGGCCCAGGGTCACGTTGACACCGTCCTCGACGCCCAGGTACTTGACGGGGATGAGGCCGTGGTCGTGGGTCATCGCCACCACCAGGTCGAAGGCGCCGCGGCGCGCGCGCATGAACACCGTGTCAGGCGGGAACGGGCCCTGGGCGTCGATGCCTTCGGCACGCGCGGCCTGCACGGCCGGGGCGATGAAGCGGATCTCCTCGTCACCGAACAGGCCGCCCTCGCCGGCATGCGGGTTCAGGCCCGCCACCGCGATGCGCGGCGCCGGCTGGCCCCAGGCCGCGGCCGCGGTGTGTGCGATGCGCAGCGTGGACAACACGGCGTCGAAATCCAGCAGCGCCAGCGCGCGCCGCAGCGCCACGTGGATGGTGACCAGCACCACGCGCAGCTCGGGGTTGGCCAGCATCATGCGCACGGGCGGCGGCGAGGCGCCGGGCGGCGTGGCCAGGGCCTGCAGCATCTCGGTGTGGCCGGGCCAGGGCAGGCCGGCCGCGGCCAGCGCCTCCTTGTGGATGGGCGCCGTGACGATGGCCGCGCCCTCGCCGCGCTGCACCAGGGCCACGGCGGCCTCGATGCAGCGCGCGGCGGCGGCGCCTGCACTGGCGTTCACCTCGCCCCAGGGCAGCATGGCCAGGCCCGCGGGCAGGCCGGCGGGCTCGATGACGGGCAGGCAGCCGGGTGGCACGGCGGCCAGGTCGGCCGGGGCCTCGATGCGCGCCGTCATGGGCGCCCCGGCGCGGCGCAGCACCTCGACGCTGCCCAGCACCACGGCGTCGGCCAGCTCGCCGCGGCGGAAGGCGGTGGCGATGATCTCCGGGCCGATGCCGACGGCATCGCCCAGGGTCACGAGCAGCGGCTTCGGGTGAGCGCTCATGCCGGGGGTCATGCTGGATTGGGGATCTCGATGAAGCGGTGCTCCAGCCCCAGCTCGGCGCAGGCCGCGGCGGCCAGGGCCGGCGCGCCAAAACACTCGGTGGCGTGGTGGCCGGCGGCGATGAAGGCCACGCCGGTCTCGCGTGCGAGGTGGGCCTGCGGCTCGCTGATCTCGCCGGTGACGAAGGCGTCGGCACCGGCCGCGATGGCGTCCTCGAAGTAGCCCTGCGCACCACCCGTGCACCAGGCGATGCGCACCAGCGGCCGGCCGTCGCCCGGCACCACCAGGGGCTCGCGGCCCACGCCGGCGCGCACCGCGGCCACCAGCGCGGCGAGCTGCGTGTGCGCGCCCGCGGGGCCGATGAAACCCAGCTGCTGCTCGCCGAAACGCGCCTCGGCCAGCAGCCCCAGGCGCTGACCCAGCTGCGCGTTGTTGCCGTACTCCGCGTGCGCGTCCAGCGGCAGGTGGTAGGCAAACAGGCTCACGTCGGCGCGCATGAGGCGGCGCACGCGCTCGCCCAGCCAGCCTGTGAGCCGGCCGTCCTGGCCGCGCCAGAACAGGCCGTGGTGCACAAACAGCGCGTCGGCGCCGGCGGCGATGGCGGCGTCGATGAAATCGCGGCTGGCCGTGACCCCGGAGACGACTCGCCTGACCTCGGCCCGCCCCTCGACCTGCAGACCGTTCGGCCCATAATCCTTGAAGGTTTCGGGGCGCAGCATCGCCGTCAGGTGCGCCTCGAGATGCTTGAGCGTCGTCATGCGGCCATTCTGAGGCCGCCCAGGCCGCGCCCCCGGCCCCACCGCCCCTGCCCCACCCCATGCGCCGCATCTGGCTCGTCTTCTCCCAGGCCGTCACCGTGGCCGTGGCCGTGCTGTTCGTGGTGCTCACGTTCAAGCCCGAGTGGCTGCCCGGTGGGCGTGTGCCGCTGGCCCTGCCCGTGCCGACGCTGATCCAGGCCGCAGCGCCCGTGGCCACGGGCGCCTCGGGGCCTGCGAGCAGCTTCGCCGGCGCCGCCGCGCAGGCGGCACCTGCGGTGGTCAGCGTGATGGCCACCAAGCGCGGCGCCAACCCGCACGCCAACGTGCCGGGCTTCGAGGAGTTCTTCGGCAGCCCCGGCCGCAGCCAGCTGGGCCTGGGCTCGGGCGTGATCGTGGCGCCCGAGGGCTACCTGCTCACCAACCACCACGTCGTCGAGGGCGCCACCGAGATCGAGGTGCAGCTCACCGACGGCCGCAGCGCCACCGCCACCGTGGTGGGCTCAGACCCCGAGACCGACATCGCCGTGCTGAAGATCGAGCTCGCCGGCGGCCTGCCCGTGATGCGCCTGGGCGACGTGCGCGCGCTGCGCGTGGGCGACCCGGTGCTCGCCATCGGCAACCCGTTCAACGTGGGCCAGACGGTCACCTCGGGCATCGTGAGCGCGCTCGACCGCACGGGCGCGGGCTCGCAGTTCCAGAACTTCATCCAGACCGACGCCGCCATCAACCCGGGCAACTCGGGCGGCGCGCTGGTCGACGCATCGGGCGCGCTGGTGGGCATCAACACGGCCATCTTCTCGCGCAGCGGCGGCAGCATGGGCATCGGCTTCGCGGTGCCGGTGGACACGGCGCGCAGCGTGATGGAGCAGCTCATCGCCGGCGGCGCCGTGCGCCGTGGCTGGATCGGCGTGGAGCCGCGCGAGATCACGCCCGAGCTGGCCGAGAGCCTGGCGCTGCAGGCGCGCAGCGGCGTGCTGATTGCCGGCGTGCTGCAGAACGGCCCCGCCGCGCGTGCGGGCCTGCGCCCGGGTGACGTGCTGGTGCAGGTGGCCGACCGCCCCGTGCGCGCGGCCAGCGACCTGTTCGCCGCCGTGGCCGCGCTGGAGCCCGGCAGCACCGCGCCGCTGGTGGTGCAGCGCGGGCGCGAGACGCTCACGCTCAAGGTGCAGGTGGGCGACCGCTCGCGCGACGCGCGCCAGCGCTGAAACGGCCGCGCCGGGGCGCGCCGCCGCTACAGGAAGCGCGGCAACCGCTCCAGGATCAGCACCGCGAAGAAGCCCAGGCCGGCGATCACCGTCCACTTGACGATGACGATGCCGCGCTGGCGCCACACGGCATTGCCGGTGGCGATGTAGGCGGCAAAACACAGCAGGCCGCTCACCAGCAGCAGGCCGAAGATCAGGCGGAAGATCATCATGGCGCGGCCCTCCTCACCAGGCCGGCGCCAGCTCGGCAAAGCCGGCGGGGGCGTCGGCGTCGCGCTCGAAGCTCACGGTGTCGAAGGCCGTGTCGTCCTCGAGCAGCTTGCGCAGCAGCTTGTTGTTGAGCGCGTGGCCGCTCTTGTAGGCGGTGTAGCGCGCCAGCAGCGGGCGGCCGGCGATGTGCAGGTCGCCGATGGCGTCGAGCAGCTTGTGCTTCACGAACTCGTCGTCGTAGCGCAGGCCCTCGCCGTTGAGCACACGCTGCTCGTCGACGACGATCACGTTCTCCATGCTGCCGCCGCGGCCCAGGCCGCGGGCGCGCATCATCTCCACGTCCTTGGCAAAGCCGAAGGTGCGGGCGCGCGCGATGTCGCGCTTGTAGACGCCGGTGGAGAAGTCGAACTCCACGCGCCGGCCCGTGGCGTCGACGGCCGGGTGGTTGAACTCGATCTCGAAGCTCAGCGCGTAGCCGTGGTAGGGCTCCAGCCGCGCCCACTTGAGCGTGGCGCCCTCGCCCTCGCGCACCTCCACCGCCTTCTTCACGCGGATGAAGCGCTTGGGCGCGTCCTGCATCACCACGCCGGCGCTCTGCAGCACGTACACGAAGGCCGCCGAGCTGCCGTCGAGGATGGGCACCTCTTCGGCCGAGATGTCCACGAACAGGTTGTCGATGCCCAGGCCGGCCACGGCGCTCATCAGGTGCTCGATGGTCTGCACCTTGGGCGCCGCGGGGTCGCCGCCGGGGCTGATGGTGCTGGCCATGCGCGTGTCGCTCACGGCGAAGGCGTTCACCGGGATCGGGGTGCGCGGCTCCAGGTCGGTGCGTGTGAACACCACGCCGGTGTCGGGCGGGGCGGGGCGCAGCACGAGCTCGGTCTTGAGGCCGCTGTGCACGCCCACGCCCACGGCGCGGGTCTCGGTCTTCAGGGTGCGCTGGCGGATCATAGGCGGGATTGTCCGGCAAGGGCGCCGTGCGCGTCGTCGTCTGAATCGATGGCCGCGATAGCCGCCGGGGCGGCCACGCTCACGCGCCGCCGTGCACCTCAGCCTCGCCGTGGCGGGCCAGCAGCTCCATCAGCTGTTTGCGGATCAGGATGCCCGGGCGGTCGGAGTCCATGCTGAACTCCACCCCGCGGCGGCGCAGGTCGACCACGGCGTCGGGGTCGGTGGACTCGAGGATGTCCTTGTCCTCGCGCGTGATCACGTGGTCGAAGTCGATCAGGAGCTGTTGCGGACAATCCGCCTCGGTGTCGTTGCGGAACAGCCACTGGCACAGCTGGATGTGGCCGTCGTCGATGGGCGTGAAGCTGTTGAGGATGACGTGGCGCACGCCGCTGGGGTATTCGATGTCGAGCCGGCGCGCGAAGGGCAGGAAGTAGGCGTTGCGCATGTGGCGCTGCGTGATCGGCTCGGTGCTGCCGCTCACGCGGTGGAAGGCCGGCGGGTTGGTGGCGGCGATCACGGTCTCGGCGTAGAAACCGCCGTCGCGCTCGACCAGTTCGTAGCGGCTGGGCCTGGGCTGCGCCGCCACGCCGAAGGTGGCGCGGTGGACGAAGCTGAAGTGGCTGTTGTCGAAGCTGTTCTCCAGCGCCCGCACCGGGCTCGTGGCCCAGACCTCGTGGAACTGGAAGATGGTGCGCCAGCCCGGCGCGCCGAACTCGGGCATCTCCGGGATGGGCGCCAGCGGTTCCTCGCCCGGTGGCACCAAGGCCACCCAGGCGTAGCCGTAGGCGGCCTGGCAGCGGTAGGCGGGGGTGCAGTAACCGGCCGGGATCTCGCGGCCCTCGTCGTACTGCGGGATGCGGATCACGCGGCCACCGCCGTCGTAGGTCCAGCCGTGGTAACCACACTCGAGCGCACCGTTCACGCAGCGGCCCTTGCTCAGCTTGGCCGTGCGGTGGCAGCAGCGGTCCTTGAGCGCCTTGGGCTGACCGTCGGCGCCGATGAAGAGCACGATGGCTTCGCCCAGCAGCGTGAAGGGCTGCGGCGTGCCACCCTCCAGCATCGACAGCGGCATCACGGCGTGCCAGAACTTGCAGAACACGGGCTGGCGGGTCACGAGCATGGCGGGGCTCCTTGAAGGCGGGGTTGCGGGTCCACACGGGCGCGGCGGGGCGGGCCGCCGCACGCTTCAAGAGCAATTTCCGGCCACCGCGGTGCGGTGGTGAACGCTTCTACTCCGGGCAAGAGCCTAGCAGGGCCCGTGCCGCCGAGCGCCTAGCATGCGCGGCATGACGCACCCCACCCCGCCGCAGCGTGTCGACGTGGCCATCCTGGGCGCCGGCATGTCGGGCCTGGCGATGGCCACGGCGCTCCGGCGCGCCGGCCGCCATGACTTCGTTGTCGTCGAGCAGAGCCCGGGCCTGGGCGGCACCTGGTGGGACAACCGCTACCCCGGCGCCGCGGTCGACGTGCCGGCGCCGCTGTACAGCTTCAGCTTCGCGCCCAACCCGCGCTGGGGCCGGCGCTTCGCCCCGGCGCCCGAGATCCTGGCTTACCAGCAGCGCCTGGCCGAGGTCGAGGGCCTGCTGCCACACCTGCGCCTGGGTCGCCGGCTGGTGGACGCGCGCTTCGACGAGGCCACGGGCCGCTGGCGCCTGCGGCTGGACGACGGCAGCGGGCTCGACGCGCGTGCCTTCGTCTGCAGCACGGGCCCGCTGTCGGTGCCGCGCTGGCCGGCCATCGAAGGGCTCGAGGCCTTCGCCGGCCCGCGCCTGCACACCGCGCGCTGGGACGCCGGCGTGCCGCTGGCCGGCCGCCACGTGGGCGTGATCGGCACCGGCTCCACGGCGGCGCAGCTGGTGCCCGAGCTGGTGCGTGCCGGGGCGCGGGTGACGGTGTTCCAGCGCACGGCCAACTGGGTGCTGCCGCGTTTCGACCGCCGCTACGGCGCCGTCGACCGCCTGCTGTTCGCCCTGCCGGGCTGGAACCGCACCGTGCGTGGCTTCTGGGCCGGCGTGTCCGAGCTCTTCCGGCGTGGCTTCGAACAAGGCTCGGCCGCGCGGCGCGTGGTGCTGGCGCTGGCCGAGGCTCACCTGCGCCGCCAGGTGCGCGACCCGGCCCTGCGTGAGCGCCTGCGCCCGCCCTACCCCCTGGGCTGCAAGCGCATCGTGTTCTCGAACGACTGGCTGCGCACGCTGGCCTCGCCCGGCGTGGCGCTGGTGACGGACGGCATCACCCGCATCACGCCCGCCGGGGTGGCCACGGCCGACGGCCGCGAGCACGCGCTCGACGTGCTGGTCTGCGCCACCGGCTTCGACGTCGAGCACTCGCTGGCCCTGCCCGTGCACGGCCGCGGGGGCCAGACGCTGCAGGCCGCCTGGCAGCACGGCCCGCGTGCCCACTTCGGCACCTGCGTGGCGGGCCTGCCCAACTTCTTCCTCATGCTGGGCCCCAACACCGCCACAGGGCACACGAGCACGCTGCTGTTCATCGAGCCTCAGGTGCGCTTCGTGCTGCGCGCGCTGGCCGAGCTGGAGCGCCGCGGCCAGCGCTGGCTGGACGTGCGCGCCGAGACGCTGGAGCGCTTCGATGCCGAGCTGCAGGGCCGGCTCGCGGGCTCGGTGTGGATGCAGTGCCGCAGCTGGTACCGCGCCGCCAGCGGGCGCAACGTGGCCATCTGGCCCGGCTACACGCCGGAGTTCCGGCGGCGCATGGCCACGATCGACCTCGAGGGATTCGAGTTCGGCTGATCAGAAGCGCGGCAGCGTCGCCAGGCCCACGCGGCCGGCCGCGGCGTCGGCCATGATGCGCTCGCGCTCGGCCCAGCCGCGCAGCTTGCCGGGGTTGAGCAGGCCCTGCGGGTCGAAGCGCAGCTTGGTGGCCACGACGTCGGGGTTGACCTGGCCCTGCTTGCCGTCCTCCACCACCCACACGTGCGGGTTGGCGATGTAGACACCGTGGTCGCGGTGGATCTGCATGACCTCGTTCAGCCGCTCGTCGCTGGCGTAGCGCACGAGCTGCAGGCCCGAGCAGGTCATCGCGCCCTCCTTGGTGCGGATGAACTCGAGGTGCGTGTGCACCTCGTCGCCGAGCAGCGCGCGCAGCGCCTTGGCCTGTGCCACGTGGCGGCCGGCCTCGAAGCCGCTCTGGATGTAGGTGAGCGACTTGTCGGCCTTCATCGCATGCAGCGTGGTGTGGTTCCACGTGTACTCGACGATGGTGCGGTTGCTGCTCCGCACCTCGGCCGCGGTCTTGCGGTGCGTGACGCGGCCACCGAACTCGGCCAGCAGCTGCAGGAGGCCGGCCTCGCCGCTTTCGGCCACCAGCACGAACACGGCGTGCATGCCGGGCTCCATCGTGCCCTTGAGCAGCGGCGTGGCCGCCAGCAGCAGATCCGGAATCGGCGCGGCCAGCAGCGTGACGCTCTTCTTGACGATGCCGGGCGCGTGCGCCAGTGCGTCGGCAAAGCCGATGGCGGCATCGAAGCCGTCGAAGCCCAAGATGGCCTCGAGCCAGGCGTGGGCCGGCGCCAGCGCCACCTCGAGCTCCAGCACCAGGCCGTTGGTGCCGTACACGTGGTGCAGCAGCAGCGCCTCCGGCGCACGCAGCTCCACCGTGCGCGGCTCGGGCTCGATCGTCATCGCCTTCACGCCGAGCACGTTGCCCGTGCTGGCCAGCGGCCCGTAGTTGATGCTGCCCACGCCGCCGAAGCCGCCGCCGTACAGGCCGCCCAGCGTGGCGCTGCGGAAGGTGCTGGGCACGCAGCGCAGTTCCCAGCCCGCCGGCTGGGTGGCGCGGTCCATCTCCATCATGCGGATGCCGGCCTGCGCGCGGCCCACGCCGCCCTCGCACCACAGCAGCTGGTTGTAGGCACTCAGGTCGAGGATCACGCCACCGTGCAGCGGCATGCACTGGCCGTAGTTGCCGGTGCCGCTGCCACGCACGGTGATCGGCACGCGCGCCGCGGCGCAGGCGGCGACCACGGCGCGCACCTCGTCCTCCGTCTTGGGCCGCGCCACGGCGTGGGCGCGCAGGTGCTCGAGCTGGCGCTTGAGCACGGGGCTGAACCAATAGAAGTCCTGGCTCAGGCGCTCGACACGGCCGTCGGTGATCCACTCCAGCGCCGGCAGGTCGGCCACGATGCGCTGCGTGGCGGCGGCCACGGCCGCGGGGTCGAACTCGGGTGAGCTCACAGCATCGTCCTCACGAAAGTGGCCGCCTCGGCACGCAATGCCGCCATGTCCAGGCCCGGGATGGCATCGTTCTCCACCACCGTGCGGCCCTGCACCAGCAGCAGCTTCAGCGTCGGGCGGCCGCCGCCCACCACGGGGCCGACGGCGGGGTCGTGCAGGCCGAAGTGGCGCGGCTGGTCGAGGTCGTAGACGGCGAGGTCGGCGGCCATGCCGACCTCCAGCGTGCCCACGCCCTGCAGGCCCATCAGGCGCGCGCCGCCAGCGGTGCCGATGTGCACCACGTCCTCGGCCGTCACCGCGGCCGCATGGCCACCGGGCTGGCCGCCGCGCAGGGCGCCGGCCCGCGGGTCGGCGCGGTGCACGAGCCAGGCCATGTGCGCCTCGGCCG
>Ga0209278_1002342_pt1 | contig 10633 bp, 8 predicted proteins | sample JI81BgreenDNA_FD_187504 | JGI IMG/M metagenome (GOLD analysis project Ga0209278, IMG submission 187504) | Wastewater effluent complex algal communities from Wisconsin, to seasonally profile nutrient transformation and Carbon sequestration -... | ecosystem: Engineered > WWTP > Effluent > Algae... | reverse complement strand
CGAAACCGTCGACGCCGGCGTTGTTCGAGATCGCGGTGAGATTCTTGACGCCCGAATCGCGCAGCGCGGCAATGAGGGCCTCGGGGATTCCGCAGAGACCGAAGCCGCCGACCGCGAGGGTCTGGCCGTCGGCCACGAGGCCCGACAGCGCACTCGCAGCAGTCGGAAAGAGCTTTTCATGCTTTTTCATACGCAGAAATCGGGGGCTCAAGTTTGGGAACGAGTGGTGCCGCTGACCAAGAAAAGATTACCCAATCCGAGCTTGGGTTGTATTGCACTTACGGGCACGGCCGATTCAAGGAACGGCAGATCCAAACGCTGCCCAAGTCCGGCCGGCAAGCGCCGCATTTTGCTGCGCCACGCGAAGTGCTCTCTTCTCGGGGCATCCGAGCAGCTCACGGATATCGTTGGCGAAAGCCTGAACCGAATCCGGAGGACTGACGAGATTTTCCGCCATGAGGAAGTCGGAAATTCCACCCACGTTCGGAGCAACGATCGGCAACTGGGCGCCTGCCGCATCAAGAAGGATAGTTGGCATGCCATCCCATGCCGAGGTGTACACATACACGCCGTGCCATTCCTTGACGATTTCAGCAAAGGACGCGAACTCCCCATACAAGGTGACATTCGGCAAGCGCCTCAACGGCTCCAGGCTCGCGCCATGCCCTGGGACCACCGATACACCGTGGACGTCCCACTCCAAGTCAGGCGTTTCTTGAGCCAGCCGAGCCAGCAAGTCCAACCGCTTCTGACGGTCAAATCGCCCAGCCCAGAGGACTCGCTTCCCGCTGGCAACATGTGAACCAAGGGAGTCGCCGCCGGGAAAGTTAACGCGACGGAACAACTCCTTTGGAACCCCATGGCGATCGACCCATTCAAGGACCGCGGCATTGTTGTCGACGAGCACCGCATCCAAGTACCGCGCGCACTCGGAAAGGTGGGTTTCGGCATAGCCCCGCCGGATCGACTGCACGTCGTACTCGTCGCAAAACAGGGACGCGTAAACCTCGGATCGCGAGCGCAAGGACAAGCCATGCTTTCGAATTGCTTCCCAGCCATGCCTGGAAGCAACGACGTGGATCGCCTTTGGAGCAAGCTGGATCAGCAGGCGAGATACAACTTCCACTGCATCGTCACCAAAATAGAAAAGCGACGCCAGCTCGCGACCGGCCTCGATGAACTGGACGGAAGCAGGCAATCGCGTCTTCCATGGCGACTCACTCGCCTCGGTGCTGAGCACGACGACACGCATCGAGCGCTCCTCCGCAAGCACCCGCGAAAGTGCGATCGCCCAGCGGTCGGCGCCGCCCTGTTTCAACCATGGAACAAGGATCACCGCGTCAACAGGGCCCGCGATACTGGCCTTCAGCCTGAAATAGACTGATCCAGACTCGGCGCGCTCAAAAGGCACTTGGTAGGAGCGCACCTCGCCGCCAAGCCAGGCGATGGGATGCATGGCGGCATCGACGTCAACGGCCAAGCCATACAGCTCGTCGACGGCCCATGCGGGCAATGGTTCGGATGAGGCCCCGGCACGATGCCTCCGAGCCAGCACCTCATCTGGAACCCCCTGCGGCAGCATCGATGGGAAGTACCTTCGAAGCAGCCGAACCGCCAGAAGCATGGCCGAGTATTGGACGCCGGCCGGGAGTCGACTGACCAAGTGCCGGTCGACGAAACGTACCAGACCCCGAATCAACGGCATCACGCCCATGGCCTATCGAAGAACGGGGATGACGCAGGCAATGCGTTCAACGAGGCGTGCTCACGGTTCATCGAGCCCTGCTTCTTCTGCCGAACGCAGTGAAGAGTGCGGGCAGCGACCTTGTGGACGCACCCCGCCGCCAAAGTGTCGCAGTGCCAAAGCCAGTCTTCATGTCCGAACCCTTGGCCATTCACGTCTGATCGCCGGTAGGGGTGGCGAGCCCTCACTTCACTGTGAGCAAACGAACAGGAGTTCCAAGGATTGGCAACAAGAAGTACGTTCCGATTGAACATCGGATCATCCTGTGCGCGCTGACGATGGATCATGGGCGAATCTCCAAAGAAGACAACCCATTCCGGATGGATAATCGGACGATCCTGACCGGAGCGCGCCAGTTCCAGCGAACTCGCTATCCACGAAGCGGAAATGTAGTCGTCACCATCAAGCACTCCAATCCACTCCGCCGAAGCGCTTTCAGCAGCGCGGTTTCTGGCCACCCCAACATCGCCCTCATCCAAGTCAATCATCTGGTCAACGTCCTCCATGCTCGAAAGACCTTCCGCAGTGCGGCGTGTCTCACGGGTAGGGCGATCCAGGACAAGGATTACTTGTGTTGAGATTCCAGCACTCCTTGCGGCCACGCGCGATCGCATCAGGGATCGCCATGACTTCTGCAGGAGAAGCCCTTCAGCGTGCGCAGTCAGCACAACGCAGGCATCAAACATCTTTGGACGACCTGCCATCAGGAAGGCATTTCCGAGAGCTTGGAAGCGGTAGTGCGGACACCCAGCTCAAACGTCGTGCGTGGTGCCCACTTCAGCTCGGATGCGGCCTTGCGGCAATCCAGTACGATTCGTGGAACGTCGGACGTCGATGCCTCCCCGAACCGCTTGCAGGCGACGACGCCCATCGCCTGCTCGACGGCGCGCACGACTTCGAGAACGCTTAATCCCGTTCCGCTGCCGATGTTGACAACCCCCTCGAGCGGCGAGGCGACGGCAAGCGTCACGGCGTCCGCCATGTCTTCGATGTACAGGTAGTCCCTAACCGCAGAGCCATCACCGCGGATATCAATCGGCAGGCCCTTCCGGAGGCGGTGCATCACCGTACCGATGAGGCCTTGGACACCCGACCCGGCCTGCCGGGGACCATACGGATTGGACGCCCTCAAAGACAGCGAGGAGAACCCATGAGTTCTCGACAGCACCCTGAGGTAGTGCTCGCATGCCAGCTTGACGATCCCGTAACCAGAAATCGGCATGCAGGGATGCTGCTCGTCTACTGGCTCGCCACTCGTCACGCCATAGACCGTCCCTCCCGAGGACAGGTACACAATGCGAGGGACGCGTCGACGGACCATGCTCTGGACGATGCGCAGGGTGCCGAGGAGGTTCTGTTCGACATCAGCCACCGGGTTGGCCATCGACGTGGACGGCACAGATGTCGATGCGGAATGGACGACGCAATCCATGCCGTCGAGGGCGGCATCCAACGCATCCTCTTCGAGGAATGAACCGCGCACATACCGCACTCCGGCCCAATCGACGTCAGCGCGCGGCGGGCTGATATCCAGCACCGTCAACTCATGGCCGGCCAAGCGCAGGGACTCGACGACATGCGATCCAATGAAGCCGTTGCCACCCGTGATCGCAACCTTCATTTGCGCACCCGTTCCTTCGAGTCAGACGTATTCAGATAACCCTGAACTTCAGCCAATCTGCCGGTGAATCCGCTCCATTGACGCGTTTCCTGCAGGCGATTCCACTGCTTTGCTCTCAGCGACTTACGAAGTTCAGCATCGGATCTCAGCGATTCCAGCCTCTGGCAAAAGGCCGGCACGTCATCGAAGCGCTGGACCAAGTCATCAACATCGCAAAAATCGGGAATGCCACCAATCGCCGGCGCGCAGATGGGAAGGCCCGCCGCGGCCACGTCAAACAAGATCGTCGGAACCCCTTCCCAAGCCGAGGTATGCAGGTAGGCGAAGTGCTCGCCGGAAACCACGCTTTCCAACCGATCGAAGGCACCATGCATTGTGACGTTGGGCAATCCATGCAGCTTCGCGATCGCAGGATCAGCGGGCCCCATCACGCGATCACCCCAGACATCGAAGTGACACAAGGGCATGGCTTCTGCAATCGCCGCCAGGATGTCAGGGCGCTTTTGGCGATCAAGCCGACCTGCCCACAACACTCGCGATGCCACAGATCCTTCGACCATGGGAGCCAAGGGGGCGATAGGCCGGTCGTAAGGAAAGGGCAATACCGTGAACCGAGAGGCATCGATGCCAAGGTCCCGAGCCCAGACCTTCGGAGCTTCGCTATTGTCGGTGAATACCTGCGCCATCCATCTCAGCGTCGTGCGAAGGTAGTCGCGAGCGTAGCCGACGGGGACCATTCGACTCGTGTAGTCATCGCAGAAGAGCGAGGCGTAAAGGGAGGAGAATTGCGTCAGCGCAAGACCGTGCCTGGCGATGCACTCCCATCCCACCCTGGAGTTGATCACATGGATAGTGCGCGGAGCCAATTGAACCAGAAGCCGGATTGCTACGACGACTTGCTTGTTGAAGTCTAGGCCGCGAGTTGCTTTCCCGAACTCGACGAACCGCACTCCGGAAGGAAGCTTCTGCGCCCAAGGCGACTCGGCATCCTCGGTGGCAATCACCAAGACACGCGCATCTGGATCGGTCTCCATGATGGCCCGGACGTGGTAGAGAGCACCGCGATCCGCACCGCCCGCCTTCAGCCAAGGCACCATGATGATGTGGCTCGTCGGCGATGCTCCCACGGCGTTGATCAGCTCGCGATACGCCCGACCCGGCGCCGAATCCACGGGAACAGAATAGAACTGGAATCGATCGACGGAGTCATCCGCAGGGAGGAGCTCCGGCTCGATGTACGCGAGCTCCCGGAGTTCTTCTGCCACCCATCCAGGCATCGCAGGCGGGATCCAAGCGCTGGAGGGGGCAACGGCACCCTGTGAGGGCGTCGCCGAGAATTCCAGCCGATCAGCGGCAGATCGGAGGGATCGAGCAACACGACCGGCCAAACGACGCGGAAAATCAGAGAGCATTCCCGACCTCCTTGGAAATCCAGGAACTGCCGAACTGAAATAGGCTTGTGGAGGGAATCACTGAACGCATCCCATGGCTTGCTTCATTCAGCGATCCGTGGAACTTACGGCGATAAACGTACACCGCCCCCCATGCAAGTCGATGGACGTAGCCCTTTGATATTGTTTCGCAGTTCCAATACCAGTCCTCGTACCCGAAGCCGGTCGTCCGTGGATAGCAAGCACGGTACGGCACTTCTCTGAAGATTTCGCGGTGACAGAACGCCGCGCTAATCCATGGATTGATGGTCAGCAACGAGTCCTGATCAAAGTACTCTCCGGCCTGATCCACCTGCCAATTGAAGGCGTTGTACATCCCGAAACTGACGACCATTTCCGGGTGAAGGATCGCGCGCCGCCCGGCTTTGGCCGCTTCGATCAAGTGGCAGCTGAAGTATCGACGCGAGATCAGATCATCGCCATCGAGCGTACAGATGTATTCGCCAGAACTTGCAGAAATCCCGGAGTTTCTCGCAAGCGCCAGATCGCCATGAGTCGTCTCCACGAAAATCTCCGATCCATCGAGCATCGGATGGGACATCGCGATGGCCTTTGTGTGGGGATCGGCACTGTCCAATACGAAAATGAGCTGCACGCGGAAGCCTTCGTCCTCCGCGAACTTGCGGGACTGAAGGTAGGAATTCATCGCGGTGTGGGCCAAAACGCCTTCGTTATGCAGGGTGACGATGGCGCTCAAATGAGGGGTCATGTTCCGTCTCCAGCTGTCCTAGCATCCGTTCCGGGGAGCAATCGAAGCCAACGCGCAAGCCGTACGGTGCGCGAGGACTCCAACTCATTCAACAACGACAAGGCCGACTCCGCTCGATCCGTTTGAACGGAAAGCTGCGCTTCTCGCCGCTGCCGCAGTTCTGTCTCAGCATCCAACGCGGCTTGCAGTGACGTCCGCTGCCCCTCCAGCCACGCCACGGCCGCTTCGCGCTCCGCCAGATGATCGCGCAGCGCCTGCTCGGCCGACGCTCGCTCCGACAGCGCCGCCTGCAGCGACGTCCGCTGCCCCTCCAGCCACGCCACGGCCGCTTCGCGTTCCGTCAGATGATCGCGCAGCGCCTGCTCGGCCGACGCTCGCTCCGACAGCGCCGCCTGCAGCGACGTCCGCTGCCCCTCCAGCCACGCCACGGCCGCTTCGCGTTCCGTCAGATGATCGCGCAGCGCCTGCTCGGCCGACGCTCGCTCCGACAGCGCCGCCTGCAGCGACGTCCGCTGCCCTTCCAGCCAACTGACCGCTGATTCGCGGTCATCCAGCTGCTTCCGAAGCTCGGATCGAACCAGACTCGATGCCTTCGAAACAGCCTCCGCCTCTGCCTGCCAAGCCTGCACTTGGGACTCAAGCCAGCTCTTGCCCTCTGCAAGACGAGTACTCCACTCACGGTCGCTGGCCCTTGCTTCATCCAGCGCGTGGAGGCTCTCCTGAAGCTGCACGATCCAGGAGCGAAGCTCGGCCACCTCCACTTGATGAAGGAATCCCTCCTCGGCGGGGGTCTGGTTCGCGAGGCGCCATGCGATGGCAGCCCGCCCCGGCGTCTCGGCGTTAGCACGCAAAGCACCTGCAGCTCGTCCTCCAAGCTGGATAACTTCCGCGAGTTCAGGCATGCCGAACGTTTCGGGCGCCTCCAAGGAACCGATCACTTCCCTCCATCGCGCGAATCGAAGAACACGCCTGCAATGGACAATTGCCCTCCGCCAACGACGGCGAGCCAACGCCGACTGCCCCGCTGACTGCGCGATGTCGCCAAGAAGCACGGAGGCGCCGATTGTCTTCGTAGCAATCAGCGGGCTGTAGCGAAGCGGGTCCATTCGCGCAACGCTCTCGAGAAGGGTCTCGGCGCGTGCCCACTCCCCTTGCGCGATGGCGAGCTGCGCCAAGGCGTAGCGGATGCTGATATGCCAGCGAAAATGCGTGGGCGTCTCGAGCGGGCGACTTAGATATGCCTCGCATTCCTCGATGAGCCGCGCGTCGGCTGCGGATTCATGCAACAGGGAAATCGCCCGGTAAAGGGCAACGCACAGCACGGCTCCGCGGTCGGCAGAAGTCAGGCGCGACGAATCGAGAAGCGGCGCAATCAATTGATCGAGTGACGCCGGGGTCGAAGCTCGAAGCCCGATAGAAACAACGGTCTTGACCAGGAACTCGTCGTCGTAATCCCTCGAGAAAGCAAGGATGTTCGGAGCGTCGCTGACCGCGCGACGCGACGCGGAGCCAACCGCCGAAAGCGGCTTGATCGCGAGCGCGAGCACCCACTCTCCGTCTTGCTTCGGCCCTTGATCGGCCTCGAACTCCACGATTCCCCGAGGCTCATGCGTCCGGCGCATCCCTCCACCTGCATCCTGCAGCCAGGCCCGCTCGACAACAAAGCCCGCCAGAACGAGCTGTTCCCGCAACTTGCCCCAATCGTAAACGTGATGGTGGAAAGGGTTTGGGTCGTTACCGGTCTCGTCAGCCCAGAGGTTCGGGACGCTCACATAAAGCCGCCCGCCGGGGCGGAGAACCCGGTAGGCGGCGGCGAGGAGCTTCTCGGGATGGTAGAGATGTTCCAGCGTCTCTACGGACACCATGAAGTCGATGCTCGACGACTCCACAAAAGACAGGTCTTCGGCGTCTCCGCGGCGAAACGCCATCTTGATACCGGGCGGTGCAGAGAATGCGACCGACGCATAGTCGACGGCGTACGCACTCTCGTCGACACCAAGAAGCTCGGCCGCCCGAGTGGCCTGCGCCAAGCTATTCAGCCCGTAACCAAGGCCGCAGGCCGCATCGAGGACAACATCGCCCGGCCTCACGAACCTGGATGCCTCGAGGTAACGGACAAGATGCGCATCAGATCGCCTGCCGGCCTCGCGCGTCATGTCCATATGGAGGTCTCGCTCCTCCCTCAGCGCCTCCAGAGGATAGAGCCGGGCCAATGCCTCGGGGATCCTCTCGAAGGACCACCACGACTCTGGCGGGGCATGATCCAAGGTCGCGTACGGCGAAAGCTCTAGGGAGGCCAGGGTCTTCCGGTAGCCGTGAGTTACGAACAGCGACTCAACCGCATCACGCTGCCACGCCCCCGCTAAAGCGGAGAAGACCGCGATCGTTATCGACTCCGAGCCCGATTGAACGGCCAAAAACTCCTTGAGCTGTTCATCCAAGCCGACAGAAGTAGCCGCAAGCCAGAGCACGTGAGGGCTCTCCGAGCCTCTTGCGCCGGGAGTCCGTCCATCGCGGGTGTCGAGGGCCTGTGCGATCGCACCACGCAGTCGCAGTGCGACAGCCACGCGTTCAGATCCTTCGCCAACAACAAGCACTCGTCGGCATCCTGTCGCCCGCAGGTATCGATGAGCGATCACTTCGGGATCAGACATACGTCGCGTCATGCCGAGCCTCCGCGCCACTGCGCACGCATCCTCAAATCAACGACACCACCGAATCGGTACTCTCGCTGCAGCATTCCAACCTGGAAGAAGGCTGCCTCGTCCTGCCAATGCAACATCCGCTGATCAGCGTAGTAACGATCGCGCTCCTCCGTGACGCAAGCTTGGACCTCGTAGAACCCGACCCCCAGAGCACAATCGAACATGAATTCCACTTCGATCAGGTCACCGGAAGCAAATGACTCATCCCAGAAGACGCTGCCAGCATCTCCAGTGGCCCAGCGATGGATATCCTGATTGAGGGTTCCCCATGAATAGAGCTTCACGCCCTCCTTGTTCCGCAGCCGGAGGTTGACGTTGAGGTTCCTCAAGTTGCGATTGCACTTCACCGCCACAATGACCCGGACTCGATCACCGGGGAGGAAGTAGCCCGCTTTCTTTCCCTCCTCATCACGGACAGAGACCCCGACGATGTGGGCATCGAAGTCACCAAATGCATTCGACAGGTCCACCTCAGCGCTTGGCTCGATCAGCATCGCCCCATCACCCGTAGCCTTCTCTGGGCCGGCCACCTGCGAAAGCGACACCCGCGTGAAGTAGTCACTCTCATCAGCATGTTGCTGCCTGCGGTACTCCAGGAGCACCTCGGACGACGGCCCTTGGGCACTGACCCGCCCATCTCTGAGCAGAAGGCTCCGGGACGTCATCGTCCGGATAGTTTCTTGATCATGAGAAACGAAAAGCAATGTGCAACCCTCATCAACCAACGAGCGCAGCTTGGCAATGCACCGCTTCTGGAAGATGGCATCTCCAACCGCAAGCGCCTCATCGATGATCAAGATCTCCGGACGCGTTTGGGTCTGCACCGCAAAAGCGAGCCTGAGCATCATCCCGCTCGAGTAGGTCTTTACCGGCTGGTCAAGGAACTCACCGATGTCCGCAAAGGTGGCGATGTCGTCGAAACGCGACTCGACCTCGGATTTCGTCAAGCCAAGAATCATCCCATTCATGAAGACATTCTCGCGCCCGGTGAAGTCTGGATTGAATCCACTTCCGAGCTCGAGAAGTGCGCCTATGCGGCCGCGAATGGTGACGCTGCCTGATGTCGGCCGAAGCGTCCCGGCGATCAACTGAAGCAGGGTCGATTTTCCCGCGCCATTCCTTCCCAGGATGCCAAAGGCTTCGCCCCGCTGAACTTGCAGACTGACATCCTGGAGGGCCCAAAACTCCTTGCCGAACTCACGAGGCTGCCATCGCCCACTCAAGCGTCGCGGAAGAGAGGCGGAGACACCTGCACCGAACATCTGACGAAGCCGGTCGGAGGGCTTTTCGTAGACGCGATAAACCTTGGAAACCGAATCAATCTCGATGACTGGCGAGTTAGATGACATCTGCAAACGCCCGTCGAGTACGCTGGAACCACCAATAGCCAAGAATGAAAACAAGCAGCGATACCAGAGCAGAAACTCCGAACTCCCACCAATCCGGCAATCGCCCAAAAACGATGAGGCTCCTCAGTTGCTCCACCTGAGTCGCCAAAGGGCTGGCGCGCATGACGGAGCGGATCGGCTCCGGAAAAATGTCCGAAGGGTAGAGCACGGGCGTCAGGTACTGGACCACGCGCGCGAACAATGCCGCGAACTGATCGACATCCCGGAGAAAGACCCCAAGCGAAGCGAAGAAGAAAGTGAATCCAAGAACAAGTGCAATCGTCGGAATCAGAAGTATCGGCGCGAGAAGCGCCTCGATATGCAAACCAAAACTCGAGAAGGAGAGGAAGAGAACTAGAGGAACGAGCGAAATGACAGCGTTGTAAAGCGAAGTGCTGACGATGACCATCGGCAGGAGGCGCAAAGGAAAGACGACTTTGGTCACCAGATTCGGCTGGGACACGATTGCCGATGGAGCGCGCGCCACGGACTCGGCGAAGATTCCGTAGACGATCAGGCCGATGAAAAGAATCACGGCATAGTCGGTCTTCGCCGCCACAGTGAGCCCGCCCCATTTGGCTTGGAAGATCTCACTGAAAATGACCGTGTAGATGGCCAACATCACCAGCGGGACCAGCAAGCCCCAGGATGCGCCGATAAGGGTCTCCGTATAGCGCTTGCGTACATCGCGAAGAGCCAACGCCCGTAGGAGATCCCACTCGTTGCGGGTGATTCCAAGGAAACGCATTCTGTGCATCCCAGCGCTATTCGAATCGATTAAGCAGCGTGGCTGCAGTTGACGCACCGCAGCGCCGGCGAGACCCTGCGCCTCACGCTAGCGCTCGCTCGATTTCCGCTCGAAGATCCGCGATATCCTCAACCCCCACGCTCAACCTCACGAGGTTGTCCGTCACCCCCAGCTTGGCGCGGCGTTCTTCGGGCACCGAAGCGTGCGTCATCACCGCCGGGTGGTTGGCGAGGCTCTCCACCCCGCCGAGGCTCTCGGCGCAGGCGA
>Ga0209278_1002341_pt1 | contig 10634 bp, 8 predicted proteins | sample JI81BgreenDNA_FD_187504 | JGI IMG/M metagenome (GOLD analysis project Ga0209278, IMG submission 187504) | Wastewater effluent complex algal communities from Wisconsin, to seasonally profile nutrient transformation and Carbon sequestration -... | ecosystem: Engineered > WWTP > Effluent > Algae... | reverse complement strand
GGCCGGCACGCCGGCGGTATCGGTGGCGTCCCAGACGCGCCGATCGGCGAGGTTGAAAATCGCCGCCTCGACGCGCCAGACGGACGAGAGATCCCAATCGCCGATCAGATCGAGCAGCGCATGACCCGGCGCGACGAAGGCACCGGTGCCGCTGACATCCCGTTGGCGCGCCGCTGCGCTGGCGACGAGTTCGAGGCCACCGCCATCCCCGCGCCAGCCCACGCCCAACACGGCGCGCAGCGGGTCGATCGAGGCCAGCCACGCGTCGGCCGTGCGGTCGATGCCGCGGGTGCGGCTGGCGGCGAAGCGCAGCGTGCCGCCGCGCCAGCCAAGGTCGTCGAGGGCGAGTCGCGCGCTCGCTTCGGCGCCCCAGGTGTCGACGCGAGAGAGATTGACCGACTGGAACAGCAGCAGGCCGGTCGTCGGGTCGATGCCGACATTGCGACGGGATTCGATGAAGTCGCGATAGCGCGATGCGTGCGCGCTGACCGTCCATTGCCACGGGCCGTGATCGCCGCGAAGGCCGACGTCGACGCCGCGACTCGTTTCGGGCTTCAGGTCGGGGTTCGGCAGGGCCGCATAACCCGAGGCGACGTTCGTGAAGCCGAGGTTCGCATCGTCGTAGGGCGGCGCGCGGAAACCGGCGGCCGCGTTCGCGTAGAACGACAACGACGGATGGACGTCCCAGACGACGCCGAGCTTCGGGCTCCAACGGCTCGCATCGAGGCCGACGGGCACGAAACCGGGGTTGTCGCCGGCGAAGATCGGGTCAAGGGAGGGATCGAGACGGTAGTCGTCGTAACGCAGGGCGGGCACGAATCGCAGGTCGCCACCGAGCAGGGGAATGTCGGCCTGCGCGAACAGCCCCCACTCGCGGGTGCGGCTCACCGGGAAATCACGCACCGGGAAGACATCCGGGAAGATCATGCCGCTGACGGCGCCCGTGTTGAGGTTGATGCTGCGCCCGTCGCGCTTCTGGCGGATGTCGGTCTGCGTCATTTGCAGGCCATAGAGCAGGTCGAGGCCGTCGAACGCCTTGGCGGCCGTCACTTCGAGGCCGTCCTCGCGCTGGAAGAAGTCGAACAGGCGCTCGCGACGCGTGGGATTCACCGTCGCGGCACCGGCGATGGTGGCCCGGTTTTCGAAGGTGAGTTGCTCCGTCGTGCTGTCCTGCCGATGCCATTGCCAGCGAACGACGTCAGCGATCGCAGCGGCGGTCGAATGCTCACCGTCCAACGACACGCGGGCGCGGGTCTTGCGATCGTCGGCATCCAGCGACTGGACGCGCGTCCTCTGGCCGAACACCACCGTGTCGGCGCGCGCCGAGAGCACGTCGGTACTCGCCTCGGTTTTTCCGGCATCGAGGGTCAGCCGCAAGCGATCGCCACCGCCGAGGTCGTAAAGCAGCTTGCCGAGCAGCGCGTTCTGCTGCTGGTCGCTCGGGTTGGCCGCTGTACGCCGCGCATCGAGCGACGCGTTCGTGCCGACGTTTTCCGCCTCATGCCCCTTGCGGGCCTGGGCGTGGAGCAGCCACGACCAGTCGCCGTGGCGGGCCGCAAAGGTCGCGCCGAGGCGTGTGCTGTCGTCGACGCTTGCCGCACCGGCACGCACGCGCCCGGTGAACCTACTCCCCTCATCCAAGAGGTCTTCGGGATCGAGAGTGACGAAGCGCACCGTGCCCCCCAGCGCGTCCGACCCATAGAGGGCGCTGGCGGGGCCACGCAGCACTTCCGCCTGCTTGAGGAGGGAGACATCGACGGCATCGCGATCGGCATTCGCGAAGCTACCGATGCTGAAGGCGTCGGCGACATTGACGCCATCCACCTGCAGTTGCACGCGGTTGCCGCCAAGCCCGCGGATGCGCACATCGCCAAGGCCGAAGCGTCCGTAGCCACCGATGACGGTGACCGACGGTTCGTAGCGGAACAGCTCACGCAGGTCCTGGGCTTGCGTGCGTTCGATCTCGGCGCGCGGGACCACATCGACCGTGGCGGGCGCGTCACCGACGGCACCGGCGTGCCGCGTGGCAACAACGATGACCGCATCGAGCGTGGCGGGTTCGGGCGCCGGGGACGGCAGCGGCGCGGCATCGACAATGGGGGCGAACAGCGGGGCGGACAGCGCGAAGCCGACCGCCACCGCAAGACAGCGGGGACGCATGGACAACTCCAAGGGTTCAGTGAGGAACCGGTGGAGCGGGCGTCCGGGAAGACCGGAGCTGGCGACCGGGCCGTCGGGCGACGGCGTGGGGGATTACGGGTTGCGGATCACTTCACGAGGATGAGCTTGTCGTTCCGCGTGTGGCGAAGGCGGTAGACCTTGTCGCCATGGACGATCTCGATCTCGCGCGAGCCGTTGAGCAACAGGCGGCTGTCGACCGCCGGCGCAGGCGTGGCAGCGGCCATGCGCGGGGCCGCCATCAGGCGGGCGGGACTGGGGGGCAGCGGGGGCACATCGATGACGGGCATGGCGCACTCCGGGCAGGACGGGGGTGGTGACTCCATGTAAATGCTACTGATTCGCATTTGAGTGTCAACACCCCCTGAAGATCGGAAAGCGCCCTCCCCGGCCGCGGTTCAGGCGAACGCCGCCTCGAGGCGCGCACAGGTCGTCTCGTCGAGCATCGGCAGGACGTCCAGCGCGGTGAGGTTCTGCGCGAGCTGCTCGGGCTTCGTCGCGCCGAGGATGACGCTGGAGACGTTGGGGTTCCGCAGGCACCACGCGATCGCCAACGGCGCCGGGTCGATGCCCAACTCCGCGGCAAGCGAGGTAAAGCGCTGCACGCGCGCCAAGGTGGCTGCACCCTCTTCGCCCTGCACCATTTTCTGCAACCACTCGTAGCCCGGCGTCGTCAGCCTCGAACCGGCCGGAATGCCGTTGGCGTACTTGCCGGTGAGCAGGCCCGAGGCGAGCGGCGACCAGGTCGTCACGCCGAGACCCATCGACGAATACAACGGGGCGTACTCCCGCTCCACGCGATCGCGATGCAGCAGGCTGTGCTGCGGCTGCTCCATGCTCGGGCCGACGAGATGATGCGCCTTGGCGATGCGGTCGGCTTCGGCGATGGCCTCGGCGGACCATTCCGAAGTGCCCCAGTACAACACCTTGCCCCCGCGCACGAGCTGGTCCATCGCCCACACCGTCTCGTCGATCGGCGTCTCCGCATCCGGGCGGTGGCAGAAGAAGAGATCGAGATAGTCGACGTGCAGGCGCTTCAGTGCGGCATCGCAAGCATCGCGCAGGTGCTTGCGCGATAGCCCCCGCTGCATCGGTGCCGGCTGGGTTGCGGAACCGAAGAACGCCTTGCTGGTGACCGCATAGGCATCGCGCGGGAAGCGCATGTCGGCGAGCACGTCCCCCATGATCCGCTCGGCCTCGCCCTTGGCGTAGTTCTCGGCGTTGTCGAACAGGTTGATGCCGGCGTCGAAGGCCTGGGTGATCAGGCGCCTCGCTTCGCCACGGCCAAGCGTGTTGCCGAACGTGACCCAGGCACCGAACGACAGCGCGGACACCTGCAGGCCGGTGCGGCCGAGACGGCGGTAAAGCATGGGGGACCTCGTTGACGCGATGCAGAGGCGGCGGAGTCTAGCGAAGCGCGCGTGAGTGGCAGACGAGCGAGGGCGACCACCCGTCGCACGCACACCGCGTATCCTCCGCCCCCCATGGACGCCCTCTTCGTTTCCACCGCCGCCGTCGCGATCGCCGAGATCGGCGACAAGACCATGCTGCTGGCACTCATCCTCGCGGCGCGCTATCGCCAGCCTTGGGCCATCGTCGCCGGCATCGCCGTGGCCACGCTCGCCAACCACGCACTCGCCGGCTGGGCCGGGGCTTGGGTGGCTTCGATGGTCTCGCCCGACGTGCTGAAGTGGGGCGTGGTCGCCTGCTTCGCTGCCGTCGCGGCGTGGACGCTGATCCCCGACACGATGGACGAGGAGGAGGCCCCCAAGCCCTCGCGCTTCGGCGCCTTCCTCGCCACCACGGCCGCTTTCTTCATCGTCGAGATCGGCGACAAGACGCAGATCTCCACGGTCGTGCTGGCCGCCAAGTACCACCCGCTGTGGCAGGTGGTGGCCGGCACCAGCCTCGGCATGCTGCTGGCGAACGGCCCCGTCGTGCTGTTGGGCCACCGCTATGCCGACCGCCTGCCGCTCAAGGCCGCGCGTTACAGCGCGGCGGCACTGTTCGCCGTGTTGGCGGTGTGGGTGGCGGTGCACGGGCTGGGCGGCTGAAGGGCCGGCCGGCCGCATCGCCCATTGCCCGCCCCGCCCCGACCCCCTACCCTGCCCCGGTTCCCTTTCCGGTCATCCCGATGTCACAGATCCTCTTCGGCCTGTTCGGCCTCGCCGTGCTCATCGGCATCGCCTGGCTCTTCTCCAGCAACCGGCGTGCGGTGGATTGGCGTCTCGTCCTGACCGGTTTGGCGCTGCAGATCGCCTTCGCGCTGTTCGTGCTGGTGACGCCTTGGGGCGAGGCGGTCTTCAGCTGGATCTCGGCGGGCTTCGTCGCCCTGCTCGGCTTCACCGGGGCCGGCGCCTCGCTGATCTTCGGCGACATGGGCACGCCGCAGAAGTTCGGCTTCATCTTCGCCTTCCAGGTGCTGCCCACCATCATCTTCTTCGCCGCCTTCATGAGCGTGCTCTACCACCTCGGCGTGATGCAGGCGGTGGTCAAGGGGATGGCGTGGATCATCATGAAGGTGATGCGCGTCTCGGGTGCCGAGACCCTGTCCGTCTGCGCCAACGCCTTCATCGGCCAGACCGAGGCGCCGCTGGTGGTCAAGCCCTACGTTGCCGGGATGACGAAGTCCGAGCTGTTCTGCCTGATGGTGGGCGGCATGGCGACCATCGCTGGTGGCGTGATGGCGGCCTACGTGCAGATGCTCGGCGGCGTGGATGCCGAATCGCAGCGCCAGTTCGCCAAACACCTGCTCACCGCCTCGATCATGGCGGCCCCTGCGGCGCTGCTGGTGGCCAAGGTGATGGCGCCGGAAACCGAGGAACCGCTTACGGCGGGCCATGTGACCGTGCCGGTCGAGAAGACCGCGGCCAACGTCATCGATGCCGCCGCCGCGGGCGCTTCGGATGGCCTGATGCTGGCGCTGAACGTCGGCGCCATGCTGCTGGCCTTCACCGCGCTCATCGCCCTGCTCAACGGCGTGATCGGCGGTATCGCCGACGTCACCGGCCTCACGGCGTGGATGAACCCCGGCGCCGACCCGCGCTGCCTCGCCGATGCGGCCTTCGCCGCCGATGCCGCCAACGCCTGCGCCGTCCAGCGCCTGAGCCTCTCGATGATCCTCGGCTGGATCATGGCGCCGCTGGCCTGGGTGATCGGCGTGCCGTGGAGCGAAGCCACCACGGTGGGCAGCCTCATCGGCAGCAAGATCGTGCTGAATGAGTTCATCGCCTACGGCCAGCTCTCCGAGATCCTCGCCGGCAATGTTGCCGGCGTGACGCTTTCCGCCACGTCGGTGCTGATCGCGACCTACGCGCTGTGCGGCTTCGCCAACTTCAGCTCGATCGCCATCCAGCTGGGCGGCATCGGCAGCATCGCGCCGCAGCGTCGCGGCGACCTCGCCCGCTTCGGCCTCAAGGCGGTGCTGGGTGGTTCGCTGGCGACGATGATGACGGCGACCATCGCCGGCGTGATCAGCCAGCTCTGATCCAGCGATGGGCCGCGTCCTCGTCGTCGGCAGCTACAACCAGGACCTCGTCTGGGAGGTCGATGCGCTGCCGGCGCCGGGCGAGACCCGAGCCGGCCTCGCCTTCCGCTCGGGCCCGGGCGGCAAGGGCTTCAACCAGGCCGTGGCCGCGGCACGCGCCGGGGCCGCCACCACCTTCATCGGCGCGCTGGGCGATGACCCGCTGGCCGAAGGCGCTCGCGCCCTGGCGCGCGACGAAGGCATCGACGGCCGTTTCGAAACCATCGCCGACGCCGCCACCGGCACGGCCGGCATCCTCGTGGATGCCGAGGGACGCAACAGCATCGTGGTGGCCCTCGGCGCGAACAGCCGCCTCTCCGTCGCCCACGTGGAGGCGCAAACCACGGCGTTCCGCGAGGCCGCCGTGGTGCTGGCCCCGCTGGAATCACCGCTTCCTGCCGTGCTTGCCGCGATGCGCCTCGGCCGCGCGGCCGGTGCACGCACGATCCTCAATCCCGCGCCCATGCATGGCGACCTCGACGCGGCCACACTCGCCGACGTCGACCTGCTCACGCCGAATGAAACGGAGATGGCCGAGCTGCTGGCGCGCTTCGGGGCCGGACCCATCGATGCGAAGGGCCTTCGAGATCGCGCGGACACGGAGCTCGCCGCCCTGTGCGGCCGCATTCCGGTGCCGTCCGTGCTCATCACCCTTGGCGACGCCGGCGCATTCCTCGCCCCCGGCGGTCGCTCCCGCGGTGACGCGACGACCACGATCGTCCGCGTTCCCGCCGCCGACGTCCAAGCCATCGACACCACCGGGGCCGGTGACGCGTTCAACGGCGCGCTCGCCGCGGCGTGGGCGGAGCGCCCCTTGGCCAACGCCGCCACGCTGCTGGCCTTCGCCTCCCGCTTTGCGGGTCTGTCCACGGAGCGTCCGGGGGCCGCGGCGGCGATGCCCACCCGCGCCGAGCTCGAGCGTCGATTCGGCCGTTGAACGCGCCAGCGCGACGGGGCTGTGAAACGGCCCGCGTTTCACCAAGGTCGAAGCGACACCGTCCTCGACCTTCGGCTAGCATGGCCCCTCGCTGAGGCCAACGACCTTGGAGGGACCCCGTGTTCGTACTGATCGGCTACGTCGTGATCCTGGCCTGCGTGTTCGGCGGATTCATCTTCGCGGGTGGCAACATCATGGTCATCGTCAAGGCCGCCGCGGTCGAAACGCTCATCATCGGCGGCGGCGCACTCGGTGCCTTCATCGCCGGCAACACGATGAAGAACATCAAGGGCAGCATCAGCGGTGCCCTCGGCCTGCTCAAGGGCCCGAAGTTCGGCAAGGCCGACTACGTCGAGCTGCTCAAACTGCTTTACGAGCTGCTGATGAAGATCCGCAAGGAAGGCCTGATGGCCGTCGAATCGCACGTGGAGAACCCCGAAGCGAGCGCGATCTTCCAGAAATACCCGAAGGTGATGGCCGACCACCACCTGCTCGACTTCATCACCGACTGCCTGCGCCTGATGATCGGCGGCAACATGAACCCGCACGAGCTCGAGGCCGTGCTGGAGGCCGAACTCGACACGCACCACAAGGAAGGCCACGCCCCCTCGCACTCGGTGCAGGTGGTGGCCGACGGCCTGCCGGCCTTCGGCATCGTGGCCGCCGTTCTCGGCATCGTGAAGGTGATGGAGTACGTCGGCAACGCGCCGCCGGAGGTCATCGGCCAGAAGGTCGCGGCGGCCCTGGTGGGCACCTTCCTCGGCATCCTGCTCGGCTACGGCTTCGTCGGCCCGGTGGCCTCGGCCATGGCAGTGCGCGCGGAAGAGGACAGCAAGCCCTTCGAGCTGGTGAAGATCGCCCTCCTCGCCTCGGTGCGCGGCTATCCGCCGCCGGTGGCCATCGAGTTCGCCCGCAAGCAGCTGTTCTCCGACATCCGCCCGAGCTTCGCGGACCTCGAAACCGAACTCAAAGGCGCGAAGTAAGCGCGCTCCGGCGGAGGCTCGACCATGGCCGGCAAAGAAGAACAGCCGATCATCATCGTCAAGAAGAAGATCAACGCGGGCGGCCACCATGGCGGCGCGTGGAAGGTGGCGTACGCCGATTTCGTCACCGCGATGATGGCCTTCTTCATGGTGATGTGGCTCACGGCGACGATGCCGCAGGAGCAGCTCGGCGGCATGGCCGAATACTTCAAGAACCCGTCGATCCTCGAAGGCGTGTCGGTGTCGACGGTGCCCGGCTCGATGGGCCCGGGCGGCGCCGGCGATGCGCCGGTGCAGATCTTCGATGCCATCAAGCCGCCGGACGGCGATCCGGGCGATGGCAAGACCGAGGACCCGGCGGAGGGCGGCGCGGCGCCGATGACCGACGAGCAGATCGAGGCGCAGGCCAAGGAGATCGAGAAAGCGCGGCTCGAGGACCTCAAGGAGCAACTCGAGGAAGCCATCGAACAGAGCGCGTCGCTGGCGGCCTTCAAGGAGCAACTGCTGCTCGACATCACGCCGGAAGGCCTGCGCATCCAGATCGTCGACCAGCAGAACCGGCCGATGTTCGACTCGGGCAGCTACCGCCTGCAGAGCTACACGATCAACATCCTCAACGAGCTGGCGCCCTACCTGCAGGGCGTGCCGAACCGCCTGAGCATCACCGGCCACACCGACACCACGCCCTTCGGCGGCGCCGACAGCGGCTACACCAACTGGGAGCTCTCCGCCGACCGCGCCAACGCCGCGCGTCGCGCCCTGGTGGGCGGTGGCGTGTCGATGGAAAAAATGGCGCGGGTGGTCGGCGTCTCCGATTCGGTGCTGTTCGACAAGGAAAACCCGACGAACCCGATCAACCGCCGCATCAGCATCATCGTGATGAACAAGGCGACGGAGGACGCGGCGCTCGGGCGCAACGAGGAAGCGGCCGAGGCCGATCCGGAAGGGCCCGCGGAAGCGTCAGCCGACGGCACGTCGGAAACCACGGACGAAGCAGCCGGCGATGCCGCGCCGGCACCGACCGACGCGACACCCGAAGCGCCGACCGAGGCCGCACCCGCCGGCTGAACCGGCTGGGACGGTCGATAGCGCCGAGTCAGCCGAGCTCGCGCCCCGGCGCGGGCTCCCCGCGCTCGATGGCCCGCAGGTTCATCACCGTGGTCGCGGCGATCTGCGTGAGCGCCTCGCGGGTCAGGAAGCCCTGGTGCGCGGTCACCACCACGTTCGGGAAGGTGAGCAGGCGCGCGAACACGTCGTCGTCGATCCCGCGCTCCGAGAGGTCGCGGTCGAACAGGCCGGCCTCCTCCTCGTAGACATCGAGCCCGACCGCCCCGAGCTGGCGACGCTTCAGCGCGGCGATCAGCGCCTTCGTGTCGACGAGGCCGCCGCGGCTGGTATTGATCAGCATCGCGCCAGGCTTCATCGCTGAAAGCCGGCGCGCGTCAACGAGATGCTTGGTCGCGGTGGTCAGCGGGCAGTGCAGGCTCACCACATCGGCCTGCGGCAGCGCCTCGTCCAAGGCCACGAACACCGCACCCAGCGCCTCGACGCGGGCTTTCAGCGCGGGATCGGGCCCGGGATCGACCGCCAGCACCCGGCAGCCCAGCCCGAGCAGGATCCGCACCAGCGCCGTGCCGATCCGGCCCACGCCCACGACGGCCACGGTCTTGTGCTCGAGGTCGAAACCCACCAGCCCGTCGAGGGACAGATTGCCTTCGCGCACCCGCTGGTAGGCCCGATGCGTCTTCCGGTTCAGCGTGAGCATCAGGGCGAGCGCGTGCTCGGCCACGGCCGCGGGGGAATACGCCGGTACGCGCAACACCCGCAGCCCCAGCCGGCGCGCGGCGTCGAGGTCGACGTTGTTGAAGCCAGCGCAACGGAGGGCGATGCCGCGCACACCACCGGCGGCGAGGGTCTCGAGGACGGGCGCGGAGAGGTCGTCGTTGACGAAGGCGCAGACCGCCTCGCTGCCGGTCGCCAGCGCGGCAGTGCGGCCATCCAGCCGGGATTCCAGCGGCACGGTGACGAATCCGGCCTCGCGGAGGGCGGCGTCCAGCGTGTCGACCTCGTAAGCCCGGTGCGAATACACGGCGATGCGCATGGCGGATTCCATTTCGGAGAATGGCCCATCCTGCCAAGAGTCGCGGGGGCGGCGTTTGACTCCGGTCAGCCCCGGTTCCTGCGCAAGCCGGGCCGGCCTGCGAGAATGCGCGCATGCAGATCGGCCCCTACCGCATCGACCCGCCGGTGGTGCTGGCCCCCATGGCCGGCGTCACCGACAAACCGTTCCGGATGCTGTGCAAGCGTCTGGGCGCGGGCCTGTGCGTCTCGGAGATGACCACCAGCGACCCCCGCTTCTGGAACACGCCGAAGTCGCTGCGGCGCATGGACCACATCGGCGAGCCGGAGCCCGTGTCGGTGCAGATCGCCGGCACCGAGCCCGAGCAACTGGCCGAGGCCGCCCGCTACAACGCCGCGCACGGCGCCGAGCTCATCGACATCAACATGGGCTGCCCGGCGAAGAAGGTCTGCAACGTCGCGGCGGGCTCGGCCCTGCTGCGCGACGAGGCGCTGGTGGCCCGCATCCTCGAGGCCGTGGTGGGCGCGGTGGACGTGCCGGTGACGCTGAAGATCCGCACGGGCTGGTGCCGCGAGACCCGCAACGCGCTCACCATCGCGCGCATCGCCGAGGCCAGCGGCATCGCCGCGCTGACCATCCACGGCCGCACGCGCAACGATTTCTACGACGGCGAGGCCGAATACGCCACCATTGCCGCGGTGAAAGCCGCCGTGCGCATCCCGGTGATCGCCAATGGCGATGTAAGCTCGCCGCATAAGGCCAAGGCCGTGCTCGAAGCCACGGGCGCCGATGCGGTGATGGTGGGCCGCGCCGCGCAGGGCCGGCCGTGGATCTTCCGCGAGATCGCCCACTTCCTCGCCACCGGCACCGAGCTGCCGCCGGTGACGCTGGCCGAGGTGCGCGACGTGCTCATCGGCCACCTCGAGCACC
>Ga0209278_1002338_pt1 | contig 10640 bp, 10 predicted proteins | sample JI81BgreenDNA_FD_187504 | JGI IMG/M metagenome (GOLD analysis project Ga0209278, IMG submission 187504) | Wastewater effluent complex algal communities from Wisconsin, to seasonally profile nutrient transformation and Carbon sequestration -... | ecosystem: Engineered > WWTP > Effluent > Algae... | reverse complement strand
TGGGGTTCGGGGGTGAGGGTCGGCAGGCGGTCGAGGGCTTCCACGATCAGCCGCGCGCCCATTTGCGACAGGCGGTCGTGCAGATCCTGCGTGGTTTCTTCGGCGCCGATGGGGGTTGCCTCGCGCAGCAGGACTGGGCCGGTGTCGAGGCCTGCTTCCATCTGCATGATGCAGATGCCGGTTTTCGCGTCGCCCGCCATGATGGCGCGATGGATGGGGGCCGCGCCGCGCCAGCGGGGCAGGAGCGAGGCGTGGATGTTCAGGCAGCCGTTGCGGGGCGCGTCTAGTATGGGTTGCGGCAGGATCAGGCCGTAGGCGACGACGATGGCGGCATCGGCATCGAGTGCGGCGAAGGCGGCCTGTTCTTCGGGGGATTTCAGGCTGACGGGGTGGCGGACGGGCAGGCCGAGCGCGGTGGCGGCAGCATGGACGGGGGTGGGCCGGAGGTCTTTGCCGCGTCCCGCGGGGCGGGGGGGTTGGGTGTAGACGGCGACGATGTCATGCCGGGCGGCGAGGGCCTGCAGCACGGGGACGGAGAAGTCGGGCGTGCCCATGAAGACGAGTCTCATCCGCGCCTCCGGAGTTTTTCGGCCTTGGCCAGCAGCATCTTTCGTTTCAGCGGCGAAAGGCGGTCGAAATACATCTTGCCCGCCAGATGGTCGATCTGGTGTTGGACGGAGGTGGCCCAGAGATGGACGAAGTCACGCTCTTCGATTTCGCCCTGTTCGTTCAGAAAGCGGACGGTGACGGCGCGGGGGCGTTCGATGGTGGCCGAGACGCCGGGGAGGTTGGGCGAGGCTTCCTCATGCGCGCGGTTCTGGACTGAGGCATGGAGGATTTCGGGATTGGCCATGCGGATGGCCTGCCCGCGTTCGGTGGAGCAATCGACGACGGCAAGGCGGAGGGGGATGCCGATCTGCACGGCGGCGAGGCCATAGCCGGGCATGGCCTCCATCGTGTCGATCATGTCGGTCCAGATGGCGCGGATGTCGTCGGTGATCGCCTCGACCTTGGCGGCCGGGGTTTTCAGGACGGGGTGGGGCCATGGCAGGCAGGGGCGGATGGTCATGCGGGACGTCCTGCAAGATAGGCGGCCTCTAGCGCCGCGCGGCGGTCGGGGGGGAGGCGGTCGAAAGTGACGCGGCCATCGAGATGGTCGATTTCGTGCTGGGCGCAGATGGCGGCGAAGCCGGTGAGGGTTTCTTCCCGGCTGCTGCCTTCGGGATCGGTCCAGCGGAGGTGGATTTCGGTGGGGCGGGTGATGTCAGCCGTGAGGCCGGGGATGGAGAGGCAGCCTTCGGGGCCGGTGGCGGTGGTGGCGGAGGCGGCGAGGATTTCGGGGTTGAGGAGGATGCGCGGGGCGGGGGTGCCCTCTTTCCACGTGACATCCATGACGAAGAGCCGGATCAGCGCGCCCACCTGCGGGGCGGCGAGGCCGCGGCCGGGGGCTGCATACATTGTTTCGAGCATGTCCTGCGCGAGGGCGCGGGTGGCGGCGTCCGGCGTGGCGGGTGCGCAAGGGGTGGCGAGGCGCGGGTCGGGCCAGCGCAGGATGGGCAGGATGGCCATCAGCCCTGCCGCGCGCGTTCGCGTTTCAGTTTCTCCATCTTGCGGGTGATGAGCTGGCGTTTCAGCGGACCCAAGTAGTCGATGAAGAGCTTGCCGTTCAGATGGTCGATCTCGTGCTGGACGCAGGTGGCCCAGAGGCCGGAGAACTGCTCTTCCTGCAACTTGCCGTCGAGGCCTATCCAGCGCACGCGCACCTCGGCGGGGCGCTGCACTTCGGCATATTGGTCGGGGATGGAGAGGCAGCCTTCCTCGTAGGTCGAAAGCTCCTCGGAGGACCATGTGATTTCGGGGTTGAAGAGAACGAGGGGGCGGGGGGCCTCATTCTCTCCCTTCACGCAATCCATGACGATGAGCCGTTTGGTGACGCCGATCTGGGGGGCGGCGAGGCCGATGCCGGGGGCGTCATACATGGTTTGCAGCATGTCTTCGGCCAGTTTGCCCATGTCGGAGGAAACCTCGGCGACGGGGTCGCAGAGTTTCTTGAGGCGCGGGTCGGGATGGATCAGGATGGGGCGGATCATGGGGGTTGGATAGCGGAAAAGCGCCCTTGGGCGCAATGGCGGGACAGGGGTGGTGGGTTTCGCGGATTTGCCGGATCGTTCGTCTGATTTTGAGTGATTTCTTGGGAATCTGTTCTGCTTTTTTGCTGTAACTTGGAACTTTGTGTCGGCATCAATTTACTTATTGGAACGTGTGTTCCGCCTTGCTATTCGTGAACGAAGCAGCTTTGACAGAGGGCGGATATGGACTTTGACACCCCGATCAACCGCATCGGCACCCATTGCGTGAAATGGGACATGATGGAGAAGCTTTACGGCGTTCCGGCGTCGGAGGGCCTTGCCATGTGGGTGGCGGATATGGAGTTCCGGCCCCCGGCCTGTGTGCAGGCGGCTGTGGAGCGGATGGCCGATCACGGTGTCTATGGCTATTTCGGGGATGACCGCGCCTATCTGGAGGCGATCCGGTGGTGGATGAAGACGCGGCACGGCTGGGACGTGGCGGCGGGCGACATCTTCACGACGCATGGGCTGGTGAACGGGACGGGGCTGTGCCTTGAGGCCTTTACCGCGCCGGGGGATGGGGTGGTGCTGACGGTGCCGGTCTATCATGCCTTTGCCCGAACGATAAAAGCGGCGGGGCGCGAGGTGCGGGAATGCCCGCTTGCGCTGGTCGACGGGCGATATGAGATGGATTTCGACGCTTGGGACGGTTTGATGACGGGGACGGAGCGGATGTTCATCCTCTGCTCGCCGCACAATCCGGGCGGGCGGGTCTGGACGGCGGCGGAGTTGCGCGGGGTGGCGGAGTTCTGCAAGCGCCATGATCTGATCCTGGTGTCGGACGAGATTCACCATGATCTGGTCTATCCGGGGCAGCGACATGTGCCGATGCCACTGGCCGCGCCAGAGATCGCGGACCGTCTGGTGATGATGACGGCGACGACGAAGACCTTCAACATCGCGGGGAGCCATACGGGGAACGTGATCATCGCGGACCCCGCGCTGCGCGCGAAGTTCGCGGCTAAGATCATGGCGCTGGGCATCTCGGGCAACAGTTTCGGGATGCATATGGCGACGGCGGCCTACAGCCCCGAGGGGGCGGAGTGGGTGGATGCGCTGATGGTCTATCTGGAAGGGAATCGGCGGGTGTTCGACGAGGGGATGGCGGCGATACCGGGGCTGCGGTCCATGCCGCTGGAGGCGACCTATCTGGCATGGCTGGATTTTTCCGGCACCGGCATGGAGGCGGCGGAGTTCATCGCGCGGGTGGAGAAGGAGGCGCGGATCGCCACCAATCACGGCGATGCTTTTGGCAGTGGCGGGGAGAATTTCCTGCGGTTCAACATCGCGGCCCCGCGCGCGATGGTGGAGGAGGCCGTGGCGCGCATGCAGGCGGCGTTTCGCGATCTGCAATAGCGGTAATTGAGCGGCGTCGCGTGCCGCGACATTCCTTTTCCCTCCCGCCGGGGACTTCGCCCCGTCGGGAGGGGAGGGGGCTGCCGCCCCCGCGGCCGCTGCGCGACCGCTCCCCCGCGGGTATTTGAGCCAAGACGAAGGGGCGGCGCGCTTCAGTGGTTTCAGGTCATGGGCTGTTGGCCCCCCGTCGCCTCTGTCACACGATCGGCTGCGGCACGGACGAGGGTGCCGAGGCGGGTGGCGTCTGACAGGCCCATGCGGAAGGCAGGGCCGCTGACGGAGAGACCGGCGATGGGTTCGCAATGCGCGTTGAAGATGGGGGCGGCGACGCAGCGCATGCCTTCGGCGCGTTCCTGATCGTCAATCGCGAAGCCGCGGTCGCGGGTCCGGGCCAGATCGCGCAGGAGGGCGGTTTCGGATGTGTGGGTGAGGGAGGTGAAGCGTTCGAGGCCTTTGCGGGCGAGGATGCCCTGCACCTTTTCCGTGGGATACCAGGCGAGCAGGGCCTTGCCGATGCCGGAGACATGCATGGGGGCGATGGTGCCGGGGGGGAAAAAGGCGCGGATGGCCTGATGGGTTTCGACTTGGGAGAGGAAGAGGACTTCGTCGCCGACTTCGATCCCCAGATTGGCCGTTTCGCCCGTGTCGCGCATGAGCCCATCCATCGCGGCGCGGGCGCGTTCCACCACCTTTGTCCGGCGCAGGAAGGCGGAGCCGATGCGGAAGGCGCCGGGGCCGATATGCCAGATCTGGGCGGGGTCTTCGGATTCCACCATCCCGTGCGATTGCAGGGTGACAAGGGCGCGATAGACGGTGGCGACGGCCTGACCGGAGGTTTCGGCAAGTTCTGACAGGGTGAGGCCGGGATGGGCTGCGAGGGTGGAGAGGAGCCCCAGCGCGCGGTCGAGTGCCTGCACGGTGTTCTGGTCGGTCTTGTCGTGAAAGGCCTTAGGGCGACCGCGGGGTTTTGTGGGCATATGGGCCTGTCTGGTTCGGGTGAAAAATCGCAAGTCTCTGATTTAAAGAAAGGATAGTGGATTTTTCATTAATTGAAAAACATTTTCGAAAAAATTGTGCCGCCTATGGTCGGGGCTTAGGGTCATGTCATGCCCAAGCGAGGTGGCCATCATGTCCTTTCAGAACCCCGTCTTCATTCCCGGTCCGACGAATATTCCCGAGGCGATCCGCAAGGCGTGCGACATGCCCACCTTGGATCACCGCTCGGCGGCATTCGGCAAGCTGTTCCGACCTGCGGTGGAGGGCGTGCGGCGGGTGCTGGGGATGGAGGGGGGCGAGGTGATCATCCTGCCTTCTACCGGAACGGGGGGATGGGAGGCGGCGATTACCAACACGCTGTCGCCGGGGGATACGGTTCTGGCGGCACGGTTCGGGCTGTTCAGCCATCGCTGGATCGAGCTGTGCCAGCGGCACGGGCTGCAGGTGGAGATCATCGAGGCACCCTGGGGACAGGGTGCGCCGCTGGCGGCAATCGAGGCGGCGCTGCGGGCCGATGCGGTCGGACGGATAAAGGCGGTGCTGGCCACGCATAACGAGACGGCGACGGGGGTACGGTCCGATATCGCGGGGATACGGCGCGCGATGGATGCGGCGGGGCATCGGGCGATGCTGTTCGTGGATGGGGTGTCTTCCATCGGGTCGATGCCTTTCGAGATGGCCGGTTGGGGCGTGGATATCGCGGTTGCGGGCAGCCAGAAGGGGTTCATGCTGCCTGCGGGGCTGGCGATCCTTGGGGTGTCCGAAAAGGCGCTGGCGGCGATGGAGGGGGCGCGGCTGCCACGGACCTTCTTCGACTTCCGCGATATGCTGAAGAGCTATGCGGCGGGGGGGTATCCCTACACGCCTGCCGTCGGGTTGATCGCGGGGTTGGCGAAATCCATCGAGATGCTGGAGGATGAGGGGCTGGAGGCCGTCTATGCCCGCCATCATCGGTTGGCCGAAGGCGTGCGCCGCGCGGTGGCGGCCTGGGGGATGCGGCCCTGCGCGGCGTCGGCCGATCTTTTTTCCGACACGGTGACGGCGGTGGTGGTGCCTGCAGGCTGCAATGGCACGGACCTCGTGAAACTGGCGGCGGAGAAATATGGCGTGGCCTTCGGCGTGGGGCTGGGCGAGGTGGCGGGGAAGGTGTTCCGCATCGGGCATCTGGGGATGCTGACGGATGTGATGGTGCTGGGGGGCCTCGCCACGGCAGAGATGTGCATGGCCGATCTGGGATGGGGCGTGCGGCTGGGGTCGGGTGTGGCAGCGGCGGCGGAGTACTATCGCGGGTCGGCGGTGCCTATGGCCATGGCGGCTGAGTGAGGGAGCGGCGATGAGGGATTTTCAGGGATTGAGCGTGCCGACATATGATGACGTTCTGGCGGCGCATGAGCGGATCAGGCCGTACATCCATAAGACGCCGGTTCTGACATCGACCTTCCTGAACGATCTGACCGGGGCGGAGCTGTTCTTCAAATGCGAGAACTTCCAGAAGGCCGGGGCGTTCAAAGTGCGCGGCGCTTCGAACGCGGTGTTCGGGTTGCGGGATGACCAGTTGGAGCGCGGGGTGGCCACGCATTCGAGCGGGAACCATGCGCTGTCGCTGTCCTATGCGGCGGGGCGGCGGGGCATTCCCTGCACCGTGGTGATGCCGCGCACGGCCCCGCAGGCCAAGAAGGATGCGGTGCGTGGCTATGGCGGGATGATCGTGGAATGCGAGCCGTCGACATCCAGTCGCGAGGCGGTGTTCGCCGAGGTGCAGGCGCGGACGGGGGCGGATTTCGTGCATCCCTACAACGATCCGCGCGTGATCGCGGGGCAGGGAACATGTTCGCGCGAGTTGATGGAGCAGGTGGAGGGGCTGGATGCCGTCGTCGCGCCGATTGGCGGGGGCGGGATGATTTCCGGGACCTGCCTGACGCTGTCCTCCATCGCGCCGGGGGTGGAGATCTTTGCCGCCGAGCCGGTCAATGCCGATGACGCGGCGCGCAGTTTCAGGGCGGGGCATATCATCGCCGATGATGCGCCCGACACGGTGGCCGACGGGTTGAAGGTGCCGCTGAAGGAACTGACCTGGCATTTCGTCAAGACCTACGCGACCGATGTCCTGACCGCGACGGAGGACGAGATCGTGGAGGCGATGAAGCTGCACTGGAAGCGGATGAAGATCGTGATCGAGGCGAGCTGTTCGGTGCCGCTGGCCGTGATCCTGAAGAACCCGGAAAGGTTCCGGGGCAAGCGGGTCGGGGTGATCCTGACCGGCGGGAATGTGGATCTGGACAAGCTGCCTTGGATGAAGGGGTGAGGAAGATGGACGGACGCGGAGATTTCGACGGGTTGGAAGTGGGCTATGACATCCCCGCTCTGCCGGGGATGGACGAGGCAGATATCCAGACGCCCTGCCTTGTGCTGGATCTGGATGCGCTGGAGCGCAACATCGTGAAGATGGGGCGGTTCGCGCAGGAGATGGGCGTGCGGCACCGGGTGCATGGGAAGATGCACAAGTCGGTGGATGTGGCGCTGCTGCAGGAAAAGCTGGGCGGGTCTTGCGGTGTCTGCTGCCAGAAGGTGAGCGAGGCCGAGGTCTTTGCGCGGGGCGGGATCAAGGATGTGCTGGTGAGCAATCAGGTGCGCGATCTGGCGAAGATCGACCGTCTGGCGCGTATCCCCAAGCTGGGGGCGCGGGCGATCTGCTGTGTGGACGATCTGGCGAATGTGGCCGACCTGTCGGCGGCGGCGGTGAAGCATGGGACCACGATCGAATGTCTGGTGGAGATCGACTGCGGCGCGGGGCGCTGTGGGGTGACGACGACGCCTGCGGTGGTGGCCTTGGCCAAGGCGATTGATGCGGCGCCGGGGCTGCGCTTTGCGGGGCTTCAGGCCTATCAGGGCGCGATGCAGCACATGGACAGGTACGAGGATCGCAAGGCGAAGATCGATATCGCCGTGGCCATGGTGCGCGACGCTGTCGATGCGCTGAAGGCTGAAGGGATCGACTGCGATATCGTGGGTGGGGGCGGGACGGGATCCTATTATTTCGAGGGGGCCTCGGGGGTTTATAACGAACTTCAATGTGGCTCTTACGCCTTCATGGACGCGGATTACGGGCGCATCCTGGACAAGGAGGGCAAGCGGATTGACCAGGGCGAATGGGAGAACGCGCTGTTCATCCTGACCTCTGTCATGTCCCATGCCAAGGCTGACCGGGCGATTTGCGATGCGGGTCTGAAGGCGCAGTCGGTGGATAGCGGGCTGCCTGTCGTCTTTGGCCGGACGGATGTGAAATACATCAAGTGCAGCGACGAGCATGGGGTGATCGAAGACCCGGCTGGCGTGCTGAAGGTGAATGACAAGCTGCGGCTGGTGCCGGGGCATTGCGACCCGACCTGCAATGTCCACGACTGGTATGTGGGTGTGCGGAACGGGAAGGTGGAGGTGGTCTGGCCCGTCTCGGCGCGCGGCAAGGCCTATTGAGAAAAAGGGGGGTGCGGGGGGAGCGGGGCTCCCCCCGCCCTGCCCGATGGAACCCATCGGACTGCAAGGATTGCCAGATGCTGATCGTACCCGAGGCGCTGATCGCCGACCTCGTTTCGCCCGAGGATGCCTATGAGGCGGTGGCGGCGACCTTTGCCGCGATGGCGCGCGGCGAGGCCTACAACTTTCCCGTCGTGCGTGAGGCGCTTGGCGAGGGGCGGCAATACGGGTTCAAGTCCGGGCTGGACCGGGCTGGCGGGATGCTGGGGGTGAAGGCAGGCGGCTATTTTCCTGTGAATGCCGCGCGCGGGATCACCAATCACCAATCCACGGTCTATCTGTTCGATCCTGAAAGCGGGCGGCCGACGGCCATGGTGGGGGGCAACCTGCTGACGGCGCTGCGGACGGCGGCGGCATCGGCATTGTCCATCGATCGGCTGACGCGGGCGGATGCGCGCGTTCTGGGCATCGTGGGGGCAGGGCATCAGGCGGGGTTCCAGTTGCGCGCGGCGGCGCGGGTGCGGGATTGGGAGCGGGTGATTGCTTGGAACCTGCATCCCGACATGCTGCCCAAACTGGGTGCCGTGGCGGCAGAGTTGGGCCTGCCCTTCGAGGCGGTCGGGTTGGAGCGGATGGTGGAGGCGGAGGCGATCATCACCATCACCTCGTCGCCCGCCGCGTCGCTGATGGCGGCGCATGTGGCACCCGGCACGCATCTGGCCTGCATGGGAACCGACACCAAGGGCAAGCAGGAGGTGGAGGTTGCGCTGGTCGCGAAGGCGCGGCTCTTCACGGATGAGGTGGCGCAGTCGGTGACCATCGGCGAGGCGCAGCATGCGGTGGCGGCGGGCCTCGTGACGGCGGCGGATATCGTGCCGCTGGGCGCGGTGCTGACCGGGGCGGATGCAGGGCGGCGGTCGGATGAGGAGATCACGCTGTTCGATGGGACCGGCGTGGGGTTGCAGGATCTGGCGGTCGCGGCGGTAGCCGTGCGGCGCGCGCGGGAGCGCGGGCTGGGTATGGAGGTCGCCGTCTAGCGAAATCTGACGCAGATTTCGCGCCGATTTCTGACGCAGAAATCGGAGGGAGGCGTCGTGCCATCGCCGGGAAAGACCGGTGACCGAACCCATACCGGACTTTGCCGTAAGCCTGGTTTTTGATCATATTTCGTTTCAGCCATTGAACCCCCAGCAGGGCCATGGTCTGACTGGCGCATCGGGCGGGGAGGCTTGGTCACATGCGCGTTTTCATCAACGGGTTCGGGCGGATCGGGCGGTCGGTGCTGCGGGCCGCCTTGCAGGGGCCGGAGCGTTGGCCGGGGCTGGAGATTGTCGGGATCAACGACATCGCGGCGGCGGAGATGTGCACCTATCTCTTTGAATATGACAGTGTATTCGGGCCGTGGCGCGGGGCGGTCGCGCTGGAGGGCGGGGCGCTGGTGGTGGATGGGCGGGCCATCCCGCTGCACCGCACTCCGGATATCTCGACCCTCTCGCTGGCGGGGGTGGATGTGGTGATGGAATGCACGGGCCGGGCCGATGCGCGGGATGTGGCGGAACGTGGCCTGCGCGCGGGGGCGCGGCGGGTGCTGGTGTCCGGGCCGTCGAAGGCGGCGGATGTGACGGTGGTTCTGGGGGCGAATGAGGGGGTGCTGGCGGGGCAGGAGATCGTGTCCAATGCCTCTTGCACGACCAATGCGCTGGCACCGCTGGCGCGGTTGATCGACGACCGTTGGGGGGTGGTGACGGGGTCGATGACGACGATCCATTGCTACACCGGCAGCCAGCCCACGGTGGATGCGCCGGCGGCGGACTATCCGCGATCGCGTGCGGCGGCGCTGTCGATGGTGCCGACGACGACGTCTGCGAGCCGGTTGCTGGACGTAGTACTGCCGCAGATCGCGGGGCGGATTGAGGGGTCGGCGGTGCGGGTGCCGACTGCATCTGTTTCATGCGTCGATCTGGCTGTGATGACGGCGCGGAAGGTGACGGCGGAAGAGGTCAACGCTGCGCTGCGGGCGGCGGGGGGTGTGATCGGGGCGACGGATCGGCCGCTGGTGTCGACCGACCTGCGGGCGCGGTCTGAGAGCATCGTCATGGCCTGCCCGGAGACGCGGGTGACGGCGGGCGGGATGCTGCGCGTCTTTGGCTGGTATGACAATGAATGGGGCTTTTCCAACCGGATGCTGGATGTGGCGCGGTTGATGGGGTGATCGCCTCAGGCGATCACGGTCCAAGGTTCGGGATAGCGGTGTTCCTGAAGGTTCGGGGTCGTGCCGATCCGGTCCACCACGGCGAAGAGGCCGGGGGGGTGGAGGGGCGTGAGCACGCCATGCCAGGTGCCGCGATAGAGGTTGATCCCCTGCGTGCCGTCGGTGAGGAAGGCGCGGGGGGCGTGGGCCGGGCTTTCGGTGACGATCACGAGGAAGGGGTCGGCGGTCATGGGCAGGAAGGCCTGTGACCCGTCGGGGTGCCGTTCGATCAGGTCGAAGTCATAGGGCAGGGTGCGGGCTTCGGCCTTGAAGATCGAGATGCCGGCGCGGCCATCGGGGCCGAAATCCAGCCTGGCGCGGTCATGGTGCCTGCGGCAGAGGCCTGCATTGATCAGGCGGAAGTCGCCTGACGCCTTCAGCACATCGCCGAAGGGGGCGAAGGCGGTGGCGGTGAGGGGTTCGGTTCTGATCTG
>Ga0209278_1002337_pt1 | contig 10640 bp, 10 predicted proteins | sample JI81BgreenDNA_FD_187504 | JGI IMG/M metagenome (GOLD analysis project Ga0209278, IMG submission 187504) | Wastewater effluent complex algal communities from Wisconsin, to seasonally profile nutrient transformation and Carbon sequestration -... | ecosystem: Engineered > WWTP > Effluent > Algae... | reverse complement strand
AAGCACGGAGAGGTGGCGGAGTGGTCGATCGCGCCGGTCTCGAAAACCGGAGTAGGTGCAAGCCTACCGTGGGTTCGAATCCCACCCTCTCCGCCACAATTAATTGAATTCTTATCGTTTTTTCACCAGAGAGCCGATCCCGCATAGCAGGAGCCGTCACAATCAAAATACTTGATTCAGGTTGGACCGGTTTTTTTTTAAGGATGTTGCGGGCAACAGTCGCCGAGTAGCACTTCGGAAATCCGTTTGAAACCACAACCGCCAGGGGCCGCGCCCTCGTTGGCTTCTCGAGTCATGGTTCGACAGCATGGCGGGTGGCACTGCGCCAACCTATGCGAAAAACGCTCGACGTCTGGTCTGCCGCCTGAAAAGTGGCTCTGCCTTAAGTAGGCTTTTTGAACCACATGGAGGACGAAGGAATGCCGCAGAGGAAGCCCAATCCGGAGGAGATCGTCCCGAAGCTCCGGCAAGTTGATGTGCTGGTATCACAGGGCAAGTCGGTTGACTAAGCGGTACGCTCGATCCGCGTGATGTAGTTCACCTACCGCCGGAGGCGCAAGGAGTTCGGCGGGCTGAAGACCGATTAGGTGGCGCGGCTCAAGAAACTCGAGAAAGAGAACGAGCGGCGGCGGAAGGCGGTCTCCGATCTGACTCCGGAGCGGCCGATCTTGCGCGAGGCAGCGTCGGTAAACTTCTGAGCCCTTCCCGCCACCGTGCTTGCATCGAACATGTCCGGCAGAAGTTCCATGCCTCGGAACGCCTCGGTTGTCGCCCGCAAGCCCCCGAGGTGGTGCAGTGGACGGCTTCGTCACCCGCACCCGCTTCGCCGGCCACACCGATCGTAGCGCCCACACCTGTCATGCACAAAGATGAAAACCGGGCCACTCGATCGGGGCAGGCCACCATGGGCATGGCGAGGCATCCACCTGAAGTTGCACTCCTGTTGCAGCTTCAGGCACTCTCATGTCTGCACCACAAATGCCAGCGCACTGTTTTCGCGATGTTTTCCCGCGCTCTCAAATTCGCGCTGCGTGAGTGGCACAACACTTTCCCGGAACCGTCGCAAAAAAAACACAACTTGAAGTTGGATTGACCCAAACGAAGGTCGGCATGGAATCACTCAATAAACTTTGATTTACAAGGATGGAGCGCTCATCCGCCGGTAGAAGCGGGGAGGAAGGCAAACATGTCGGTGGCAGAGGTTTCAGCATGATCCCAGACAGGACCAGCATGCCGCAGGGCATCCTGACCTTTCTGAAAGTCGTGGCTCGCAAAGGCGAGCGCAGGCCATATCGCGGTGCACTTGTCGCGATGATCGCCTTACTCTTCTCAGCCGACGCCTTTGCACAAGACAGACCTGCGGCCCTCACCGTGCTGTTTCCAAACGAACTGCCCCAACACGTCGTCTTCACCGACGATGGCGGTGTCAGTGGCCTCCGTGCCGATTTCTGGGCCGAATGGTCCGAGACCACGGGGATAGATGTCGATCTGCGACAAGCGCCGGGTGGTGTTCGCGAACTGGGACTGTCGGAGGCCTTGGACCTCGTCGGGAGCAGTGAAGCAGGCGTTTCCGGCCTGAAAGTGGCACCGCCCTATCTGGAAATCGTCTATGCCGTATTCACCGCAGACGGCGGCGATTTCGCGGCGGGCCAGCAAATTGCCACACGCGTCGGAAGCCCTTGCACGACATTGGTCGGGGACCAAGGGGCGACGGTCGTCGAACTGCCGGATATCGACGCCATCGCGGTTGCTGCGGCAAGCGGAACGGTTGCCGGCTTCTGTTTGCCGACGATGGCGGGGGATGCGCTGCTGGCACGAACCGGTTTGTCCGACCGCCTGTCGCATGGCGCACCGATCCTGCACCTGACCGGTGCATGGGCCGTGGCCGAGGGGAACGACGCACTCTACGAAACGGTGGCACAAGGCTTCGAGGCCATCTCGCCGCAGAACGCGCGGGCGATGGAGGATCGGTGGATAGGGGCGGCAGAAACCGCCATTCCGGGCCTGCCCGCGAACAGTGTACCCACGGTGCTGCTCGGCCTATTCGCAAGTGTCGCCATCGTCGTCGGGATCGCCATCCTTCTGCAGCATCGTCTTGGCCGAGCCATGGCCGCAAGGGCGGAGGTGGCGGACGCGCTGTATCGCCGTATCCGCGAACAGGATTGCCTGCACCGCATTTTCCTTGCGACCGAAGACATGTCACGCCCCCGCCGTGAAATCCTTGCCGACATCGCCGCCGCCCTTGCGGCAGGCGTGGGCAATCGTGATCAGGCACGTTTCCGCATCAGGCTTTTCGAAGCTGTCCACGACGAATTGCCGGGCTGCACGGACCCGGCATTCCGGGTTCCCCTGATGATCGATGATCGGGAACAGGGCGAAATTGCCCTGGATTGCCGCGATGGCGGTCCAAACGAGGCGCCGACAGTGGAAGAGCGTCTTCTGGTCGAACTTGCCGCATCGAGGATCGCCGGTCGCGCGCAGGCCACTCTTGCCATCGAGCGCCTTGCACGCAGCGAGGATCGCTTCCGCCGCACCTTCCAACACTCGGCGCAGGCAACTGCGGTAATCCGTGACGGCCATTTCGCCGAGGCAAATCCGGCCGCACTCGCCATGCTCGGCTATGAGGCGAGGGAAAGCTTCGTCGGTCTTTCTCCGCTTGCGATTTCACCCGAATTGCAACCAGACGGCATTCCGTCGGTGGAAAAGATAGAACGGCTTTTGCAGGCCGTGATGGAGCAGGGCAGCATCAAGTTCGACTGGGAGCATCTGCGCGCCGACGGGACGCCCATCCTTGTCGAAGTCTTGCTCACCGCGATCCACGAAGGGGAGCGTGTCGAGATCTTCACGCTGTGGAACGACATCACCGTCACCCGTCAGGCCGAAGCCGCCCTCACTGCCCACCAGCGTATCCTCGAGGCGCAGGTTGCGCTGCGGACCGAGGAATTGTCGCGCCTGAACGAGGAGTTGCTCACCCTTCTCGCCACGGCGGCCAGCGGAATCGCCTTGATGCATGACGGCGTGATCCGGGCCTGCAACCCGTCGCTGATCCAGCTTCTGATGATCCCGCAAGAGCAGCTTATCGGGGCATCGCCTGCCACGATCTTCCAGAACCCCGAGGATTGGAACACGCTGCGGGATCAGGCCCTTGCGGCCCTGCGAGAAGGCCGGATCTTCAGCACGACGACGGAAATCCGCCGTGGTGACGGCAGTTCCCTCTGGGTCGCCATCCGCGCCAATGCGGTCGACCCCGCCCATCCCGAGGCCGGTGCCGTCTGGGTCGTGGACGATATGTCGAAAGAATACGCGGCAAGCCGCCAGCTTGCGGCCGCGCGCGACATGGCGGAACAGACCGCCCGACTGAAGTCGGAGTTTCTGGCGCATATCAGCCACGAACTGCGCTCGCCGATCAATGCCGTCATCGGGTTCACCGAGTTGCTGCTGGGCTCTCCCCTCACCGACCACCAGCGCGACTACCTCACCAAGGTTCAGGCCTCTGGGCGGCACCTCCTGATGATCGTCAATGACGTTCTGGATCTATCCAAGGTCGAATCCGGCAAGCTGCGGATCGAAAGCACGGAATTCCGCCTGTCGAGTGTGATCAGAGGGTCGGTCGACACGATTGCCTCCGCCGCGGCCGAGAAGGGTGTCGAACTCGTCATCGATGCGGATCCCTCGCTTCCGACGCAGTTCCGGGGGGATCCGTTGCGGATCTCGCAGATCCTGATGAACTTCCTGACCAATGCCCTGAAATTCACCCAGCAGGGCGAGATAACGCTTTCTGTAGCGCAGGCCCCGAAGGGGGGCCTGAGGATGGCCGTGACCGATACGGGCATCGGCATGTCGCAGGAGCAGATGGGGCGCCTTTTCGAGCGGTTCTCGCAGGCAGACGACTCCACCGCGCGTCTCTATGGTGGCACCGGCCTTGGTTTGGCCATCTCGCGGCAGCTGGCCGACCTCATGCAGGGTGAGGTGGGCGTGCGCAGTGAACCGGGCAAGGGCAGCACCTTTTGGGTGGACCTGCCCCTCGACCCGCTTCCCGAGCCGCAGCAGCGCCTTTCGACGCAGCCCCTTGCACGCCGCCGCCTTTTGGTCATCGATGACAATAGCCATGCCGCAAACATCCTTGCGACCCATCTGCGGGCTGCCGGTGCCGTGGTCCGCGCGGAAGCGCGGCTTCCTTCCGGATCGATCGATGGCTATGACGCCATCCTGATCGACAGCCGCCTTCATGACATGGACGGGTTCGAAGCGGCCCGGAAACTGCGTCAGCGTGGCATGCCCTTGCCGCGCCTTGTGCTCCTCGCGCATCGCGGTGGTCAGGAATTCGTCGACCGCTGCCACGCCGAAGGCTTTGTCGACATGTTCGTGAAGCCAATCGACCCCGAGGCGCTGATCACGCGCCTGCAGGTTCTGCTCTGGCCAGACCAATCGCGCCAGACGACAGCGCCGGTCCTTTATGATCCCCTCCCTGCGCGCAACCAGCACGTGGCGCGAATCCTCATCGTCGATGACAATCCGATGAACCTTGAGGTCACGACCGCCCTCATCGCGCGGCAAGGCCTTGAAACCGCCACCGCTACCAATGGCGCAGAAGCCGTGCAGGCGGTGTTGGAACAGGATTTCGATCTGATCCTGATGGATTGCCAGATGCCCGTGATGGATGGTGTCGAAGCGACGCGCCGTATCCGGGCCCTGCCCACGGCCAAGGCGCAGGTGCCGATCATCGGCCTTACCGGCCGCGCCGAAGAAGACGACCGCGATCTGGCTTATGCTGCCGGGATGACGGACTACATCGTCAAACCCGTTATCCCGAGCGCTCTGAAGGCCATGCTCGCGCGCTATCTGGTCGACGCGCCGCAGCGCAAGTCGGTCAAGCTGACCGAGGCTGCTCAGGCGTCATAGGGCCATGGGGCCTGCGAGAAGACCCCGCCATCGACCCAGAGCGTCTGGCCTGTCACGAAATCTGCGGCAGGTGAGCAGAAGAAAAGGACCGGCCCCGCGATGTCGGCGGGGGTCCCAACGCGCCGCAAGGGGGTGACAGGGCTCCATGTCGCGGCATAGTCGCCGGCCTCGGACGCCGTCCGCTCGGTGGCGATGGCGCCAGGAGCCACGCAGTTCACCCTTATCCCATGCGGCCCAAGTTCGCTTGCGGCGGATTTCGTGAATTGCTCTATGCCGCCCTTCGACGCGGTGTAGTCCACCAGTTTCGGGAAGGCCAGTTTGTTGCACCCCGATCCAAGATTGACAATCGATCCCTTGATGCCGGCGGCAACCATCAGGCGCGCGGCGGCCTGTGTGTTCAGGAAGGTGCCGCGCAGATTGGTTCGGATCACGGCATCCCACTGATCCGCACGCAGATCCAGCAGGCCCGCCCATGTCTGGATTCCAGCGTTATTCACCAGAACCGAAGGGGCCTCGCCCGCCCAGTCCGCCGCCTTCCGGTGGAATGCCGTGACGGCCTCCTCGTCGCCCGCATCTGCCTCGACCGGTAGGCAGCGACGCCCCATGTCGCGCAACTCTCCCTTGATCCGGGCTGCAAGATCCGTGCTGCCGATATGGGTCAGCGCCACGTCATATCCTGCCCCCGCCAAGGCCAGCACCAGATGCCGACCGATGGCCGAGGTCCCCGCAGTGACGATCGCAAGTGCCATGTCGTGCCCCCTCCCCTCTCGGCCTCAGGCCAGCATGTCCCAGATGAACCGCGCGCAGACCGTCAGAAGAAAGATACCGAAGCCCGTCTCCAGAACCCGCTTGGGCAGGGTATGCGCAAGCTTCACCCCGAAACGCGTCGTCAGCAGCGTCGTGGGTATCGTCAGGGCGAAGGTGAGCAGGCTGACATAGCCCAGCGCATCGGCGGGCAGGCCGGGTTTACCCCAACCCGCCAGAACATAGCCAATGGTTCCCGGCAGTGCGATGAGGACGCCCACACCTGCCGCCGTCGAGATTGCCCGGCGGATATCGTAGCCATGCAGCGTCAACAGCAGATTGGTGATCGCCCCACCGCCGATCCCCATGAGTGCCGATAGAATACCGATGATCCCGCCGTAGCCGACCAAGACCTTGCGCCCCGGAAGGCCCTCGGCCAGACGCCAGCCCTTGCCACCCGACAACAGTTTCGCCGCGTTGATCCCCGCAACGAAGATGAACACAAGCTGGAAGACGATGGGGTCGGCAAAGCGGGCAATCGCCGAACCCGCGAGCACACCCAGCACCACGGGCACGGCCCAGATGCGTATGAGGTCCATATCCACCGTGCCACGCAGGTAATGCCCCCGCGCGGAATTCAGGGATGTGGGAATGATGACCGCAAGAGACGTGCCCACCGCCATCGGCATCCAGAGGTCCTTTGGGTAATCAAGCACGCGGAACAGTTCATAGAAGACCGGCACCGAAATCGCGCCGCCCCCGATGCCGAATACTCCGGCGAGGAGCCCGATCAGCGCACCTGCCACGATCAGCGCCCCGATCACCGGCAGAAGCGTCGCCAGTTCCATTCCATCCATGCCCACGATTCCTTTCCCTTACAGCCCCCCACGGGGACCGCCCCGCACCAGTCTTAGGCCGCGCCATGCCCAAGGACAACCGGCAGCACCTTGCCAGCACCCGCACAACCGCTAGCCTTCTCGCGCACAGAAACGCGTAGAGGACCCAAGGACATGACCGTGAACACCGCCCCCATATCGGCGGGCGAGGCGCTTGCCATCCTCCGCGCTGCCCATGGCGCACAGGCCTCGGGCCAGCTTACCGCCGCCTGGATGCTGCATGGACGTCCGGGCATCGGCAAATCCGAGATCGTGGCCCAGCTTGCCAACGAGACCGGCGCACTGCTTTTCGATCTGCGCCTGACGACCATCGAGCCGCAGGATCTGCGCGGCCTGCCCTTCTACGACCATAGCACCCGCCGCACCGTCTGGTATCGCCCAGAAGACCTGCCGGACGATCCGATGCGCCCCACTATCCTGTTCCTCGACGAGCTCACCGCCGCCGCGCCGACGCTGCAACCCACGGTCTACGGCCTTCTTCAGGAACGCCGCGTCGGACGTCACCAACTGCCCGCCTCCTGCTTCCTCGTCGCTGCCGGAAACGGCACGGATGACGGTGCCGTCGCCTATGAAATGGGAACGGCCCTCGCCGACCGGCTGATCCATCTGCAAATAAGGGCCGAGGCGACGGATTGGCTCACACGCTATGCCGTCCCGCGTGGCCTCCATCACGCCGTCATCACCTTCATCCGCACGCGCCCCGACCTGCTGGAGAATTCAGAAGACGCGCTTCGCCGTGGCCTCACGATCGCCTGCACGCCCCGCTCGTGGGTCAGGGTGTCCGACATCCTCCGCGCCATCCCCGACCCAAACCTCCGCACCCCAATGATCGCAGGCACCATCGGAGACGCCGCCGCCGCCGAATTCCTTTTGGTGGCAGAGGAGATCGCCGCCACCGTGCAGGTGGCCGATTTGCTTGAGGCCCCACGTGCCAAACGCCCCGACCTCTACCCCCAGACGATGACCGGCCTCACCGCCCTGACCTATGCCCTTATCGGCACTGCCGACGCTGCGAGCATGGCACGGGTGATCGAGGTGATGGCCGAGTTGCGCCACCTGCCCCGCCTGCGCCCCGATACACCCTTCGCCCGCCTGCCCTTGGCGGAACTTTGCACCCATGGTTTCGAACTGCTGATCCAGAAGGCCCTGGCTCAAGGACTGACCGAGGCCTTCCGCAACTCCCCCGCCTATGCCGAATACCGTGCCGAACGGCAGGCACATGGTCTTGAATGATGGGTCTAGATTGATGGGCTTGGAATGAGCCGCCACAGTGCCCGCGCCACCACCGCACTCCGCGCGCTGAACGAACACGATCCTGCCATGGCCGCGCTTGCCCTCTGGTGCGATCACCGCGACCGCGACCATGGCCCAATGGCCGAGACAACGGGCCAGACCGTTCATTACGGCCCCGAATTCGACACCTTGCCCCGGCACGAACAGATGGGCCTTGCTGCCCATCATATCCTGCACGTCGCGCTGCGCCATTCGTCCCGTCTGGCCAACCTCGCCCTTCGGCTGGGCGACCGTTTCGATGCCCGCCTCTGGCAGATCGCCGCCGATGCCATCGTGAACGAGACCCTGCTCGCCGCCGACTACGCCCTCCCGCGCCCGGCCCTGACGCTGACGGGCCTCCTCTCCCATGCCCTCGCCACCACTTCGCCTCCCCGTCAGGCGCTGGCCGACTGGGACGTGGACCGCCTCTATCACGCCCTGCGCGACAGCAGGCCGGGGGGCAGCGGCGAGGCGCAATCCCGCGCCCTCTCCTACGCCATGGCGACGGGTTTCCAACCTGATCTGAAACCCGATAACGGCGCCGCCGCCCCCCCCGAGACGAGAACCGATGCCGACTGGCATCGCCATCTGGCGCGGGCTTTGGATGCCGGCCGCATGGCTGGGCGCGGCATTGGGGCGGCGGGACTGCGCCTTGCCGACATCCCCATTCCGGAAACCCCGTGGGAGGTGATACTGCGCCGCCTCCTCACCCGGGCCACACTGGACACGCCCCGTCCCAGCCACCGCCGTCCTGCCCGCCCCTTCATCGCCGCCATGGCCGATGCGCAGGCCAAAGGCACCCCCGAACCTGCCTTCCAGCCCGGAACCGCCCGCCACAGCCCCGCCCCCCGTGTGGTTATCGCGCTCGACACTTCCAGCAGCATCACGGATGATGCGCTATCGCTCCTTATGGCCGAGACCGCCGCCATCGCCCGCCGCACGCGGGCGGAAGTTCACCTCATCGCCTTCGACGACGCCCCCGCGCCGCCCGTCAGACTGGACCGCGCCACTGCCGCCGCCCAAATCCGCAGCCTGCAAGCCCCGCGCGGCGGCGGCACCGCTTTCGCCCCCGCTTTCGCGGCGGCGACCATCCTGCAGCCTTCGATCCTGATCGTCCTGACCGATCTCGAGGCACCGCTTCCCGCACGGCCCCGCTTTCCGGTGATCTGGGCTGTCCCCGACAGCCGCCATGCACCGAGGCCGCCTTGGGGAACGACCCTCGACCTTTCGGGCTAACCGATCAGCGCCGCCAGCCGAGCATGGGCCGACACGCCCCGCAGGTCAAAGGCCACATCCCGCAGACATTCCCCTGCAGCAAGGTTCGCCCGCAACAGATCACGTTCCCCGAACGCCTCATCGAAGAGTCCCGCCACCAGCGACCGCTCTTCCGCCGTCAGGCGCATCACTTCCGGCCCTGCCTCGCTTTGCACCGATACCAGCGTGAGCGGCGGCATCCGCCAGATTTCCGACTGCTCCACGACCAGATGCAACCGACCGTCCACCAGCCCCCGCCCGGCGGCGATCTTCGACAGTATCGCCACGGAACGGACGCGGAGCAGGTCCATGCCCCGCTCCACCTCTGCGGGGGAGGCCAAAGCCTTTGCCCGCGTCCGGTTCAGGCGCAGGAGTTTTGCCTCGACGAAATAGATCACGATCAGCATGGGAAGGGGTGCCTGCGAGATGGCAAGGGCGTATTGCGGGTAGATCACCGCCCCCAGCAGAAAAGGTAGGAGCGCGCCGAGATAGCGCAGCACCTCGATCTCGAAGATCAGCCGCAGCCAGAGGCCAATGCCCGCCCCACGTCGCGGAAATATCATCACACGTCCAAAGACGCGGCGCGGCACTTGCCGCATCTCAAGGACATGCGGGTTCCAGATCGTATCGGGCGTCAGAATGAACACGCGGGTGCCTCCCTGCGGCGAAGCTAGGCCGCAGCCCTGCCCGGACCAGCCTAGCGCATACCGTAGTAGAGGCCGACCACATGCTCGGCCTCGGCGAAGAAGAGCCAGCGTTGGGCGAAAGCGCCGATCAGGTGGAACATCACCGCAAGGACCAGAGCGCCGAAGCCGGGGACGAAGACAAGGAACAGCACCGGTAGCAAGACCGAACAGACCATCGCGATCATCCGCACCCTTTCGGCATGTTTCCGGCCGACGACGAAGATCATCTCGCGCAGAAGATAGTTTCCGCCCGTGTGGGGGTGTTCGAAAACCGAAACCCTGCCGATCAGTCCCAATCCGGTCGCCTCTTCCATGCGCTGGCCCGCCTTGGCGAAGGCGCGCGCGCCGAAATGCCAGTGCAGCGCCATCGCGACGCCCAGAAGGCACAGGGCCCATGTCACATAGGGGCGCATCGTGCCGATGATCATGCCGCCAGCAACTGCGTAGGCCAGAAACAGCACCGGCACCGTCCAGTGATGCCAGCGCGGCACGGCGCGGATCTGGGCATAGATCATGGAGGTGCAGAAGACCGTGACCGCCGCCATGACAGCCCCCGCGATCCCGAAGCCACGGCCCCAATCAAAACCCAACCAATCCGCAAGTGCTTGGGGTGCAAAGAGGATAAGCGTGATCACCGATGCCCATGCCTCGCGCGACAGCCAGCTTGTCCGCCACTGCGTGAAGGCAAGGAGGGCGCGCTGCGGATTGCCGAGATGGAAGGTGGAAGCAACCAGCCCTGCGACGGCAAGCCCGTAGCCCAGCCCCCAGAGAAAGAAGGCAGGCGTCCCTTGCGCCCCATAGAGGCCCATCACGGCGAGAAAGCCGAAGCCCATCCCCGACAGGACCGTGAAGACGATGACGGAAGGTGCTGGATGCATTCAGATTT
>Ga0209278_1002336_pt1 | contig 10641 bp, 7 predicted proteins | sample JI81BgreenDNA_FD_187504 | JGI IMG/M metagenome (GOLD analysis project Ga0209278, IMG submission 187504) | Wastewater effluent complex algal communities from Wisconsin, to seasonally profile nutrient transformation and Carbon sequestration -... | ecosystem: Engineered > WWTP > Effluent > Algae... | reverse complement strand
CAATATTGTTCATCGGCTCTGGCACTCCCAGAACACCCAGAACCGCGTTGTAGAACTGCCGCGACCGCTCGATGTCGTTGGAGCCTACCATTGTGTGGAACAGCAATCTCTTTCTCCCTATCGGTTCGCGGACGCTTGTGGGGACAGTGGGAGATCAAAGCAAGCGGCGAGTTGCGAGCTATGCCGGGGAACACCTTGGGCCGAATGGGCGGAAAGTTCCGATTACAGCGGTTCCGCGCCCCATGAACACGTGGCCGCTTTCAGGAAGTCGCCGCACGTAAGCAAACGTCCGCTGAGGGGTCGTTTTGCGAATGGCGGCTGCTGGCGAATAACCCGCCCGAGCTGCCAGGCGGGTTCCGGGATGCAGCATCGGCCTCGCTCAGGGCGGGTTGTGGGTGGGGAGCGGAGAGTCTGCTTTGCGCTGGCTATCACATCTAGCGGTTCGGCGTGCTTCAATCCTTGCCAAGAAATTCCTGCACCAATTGAATGAACTCGGCTGGCGCTGTCATGAGAATGAAATGGGGGGCCCCTTCAACGGGAGTCAGTCTTATCTCCCCCGAGGACTTCAGCCTTGTAACGTGGTCGGCGGCACCGAAATAGGGCGTCTTGGGGTCAAGCGTCCCCTGAAGCACGATTGATCGCGGCATCGAAGCGGGCAAAACGCCAAAGTTCGCATCGCGTTGATAGGTAGGAAAGCCGCCCGCCAAGAGCAAAGACGGCAGTGGGCTGGCGAAGAGGTAGCCCTTTGCCTCACGATCAATCGTCTCGGTTGTTAGGTCAGGCCGGGCATTGTTCTCAGACCGACTGATCAAGCTTACCAGAGGTATGGAAGATGCGCTTTGCGTATAGGGTGCAGACACTGAGCCCAGCACGCCCAGCCGCTCGATAGCAAACCTGAGCCAAGCAGGATCATTGGCCTGTAGTCCGGCAATGACACTGGGAAGCATCGCTCGCGTCTCGGGAAAGTCCAGCAGCGCCGACAGTTGGTACCTCAGGTTTCCACCTGTGAGTTGCTCGATGTCTTTCCTCTCCAGTAGCTGGCTCACCGCTTGCTCTGCGCCGTCGGGAAAATATCGACTGCATTCGGGGCGCGCGTCGCAATCGCGCAGCACCTTGCGTCCAATGCGATCGGTCATGGCTGACCGGTGGCTGAGGTCGAGTTGGCTGTCGCTTTCAAGCGGGACGAGGGAATCGAGGATTACGCCATCGACCCCTGATCGCGCACCAAGGGAGAACAAGCGCACGGCCAGCTGTGTGCCATAGGAGACGCCATAGAGATAAGTGCGCCCACCGTTGTCCAGACGAGACATCAGTAAATCGAGATCGCGCGCTGCATTTGTAATCGAGAACGCTCTTGTCCGATCAGTCTGTTCGTTGAGGTGCCCGAAGCAGCTGCCCCATTCCTCTCCGGCGAGAGCGCCGCCCGCCTTGCTTGCCGGACCTTCCTCATCAGGGCAAAGCCTTGTCGAAAAACCGGTCCCGCGGTGATCTGGAACCAGCAGATCGAAGCCTGGTGCAGCTGCCCGCACAGTCTCGATGAAGGGGTAGAATGACGCCCCGGATTCTCCCGGCCCGCCTGCAACCAACCACAATTGGCCCTGAACTACGCCTTCGGCTGGGAATTTCCTGACAAAGAGTTTGATCGTCCCTGCGTCTGGTGCAGCATGATCGAGCGGCACGTCGACAGTCACGCACTCCGTCACCACCAGCGATGCATGCGAACCAGCATCCGCGCATCTGGCGAATTGATCATCCTGAACGTCATCGTTCGAACTAGCAGCGGTTGTGAAAATGTGTGCAGCGAGGAAAAGCGCTGAAAGGCGGACTAAAATCGGCATTGGATCCCCGGAAAAGAAGAGTTTTGCAGGCGCTTGCTGGAAGCCTTCACGGACCGTGCCCGCACACCCGGATTGATCGCGATGGCCTGCTTGATTGGCTGGCCACGGTGCGCGATCAAAGGCTCATCTGAGGTCAATACGGCACGGCCATCGAAAGCCGGGAGAGATGCCTGCGCTCAATCATCGGAATGCCGCCCGGTTACCGTTCTCGCTGCTCTTCGCGATGCTGCCCGGAATGGTTACATCGCATCGACTGGCAGAAGCCCATAGCTCTCAAGAGGCATTGGGGCGCACGCTGCCAACTGTTTGAACCAACTCGGATTCTCGCGCCTCCTGCGTCGTACGACCGAAACCTTCTAGCTGTCTCGCAGGCTAAACATTCCGATAAAAGCGCTCTGCGTGAACGACCGCTACGGGGTCGGTTTCAGAATTTCGGCTTTTGGCAGAACCACGGTCGAAACTGACTGACCGGTTTTGGCGAATCCAGTCACTCTGAATGTTTGATCGGAACGGCGAGTAAGTCCCACAAAGCGCCTTCTGCCTTGCGGCGGCAATCGACCCAGAGCCAGTCATTCAGGTTCAGAGAGACGAAGGTCTGCTCCCGACAATAGCAGTCATTCGGGCCTCGTTAGCCGGTCTAGCGGGACGCGCTGACAGAGCTGTCATTGTCAAATCCAAATAGGCTTGCCAGAAGCCGCCATACATTCAGCGAACCTTGGTAACGGCAATGTTGCCGTTTACAGACTATCGGCTTCTGGGAGGAAATCATAAAAAGCGGACTCTCGGGATTCCCTACTCGCAACTAATCCACATCGAAGGGCGATCAACCGCCACCTGCCCTGTCTTTGAAATTGTAATGTACATTTTTCTGCTGGTCAGTCACTGTGTTGAATGCAGAATACGTGTCCGAGTGGGGGTGGTTAGAACAAAAATGAAATGCTTATTTCCGGGCTGGGGGCATTTTCCCGATGGCGATCCTATCGATGCACGGCCCGTCTGAAGCCGGCGGAGCCGCATCGCTCGTTCGCCCGCTTACCAGGCGGCGCAAAAAGGATGGAGCGCTGTATGTCCGACCCGCAGAAATCGAGACCGAAATTGCCGCAGCCTATATGCGGCCGCTTGCCAACCTCGCTCAGGATAGCGCCATCGCGAGCGAATGCCTTTTGCACTTCACCCGCCATTTTCGACCGAACGGGTCGAACTCAAGCTACGACGCCATTGTGACTGCCTTGCTGGATCGGGTCGATCGGCAGGTGCGAGGACGAATAGGAGGTATCCCTGCTCACCGCAGGCGCGACGTTCGCGAGCGTGTCCGCGACGAGTTGCTTGTCCGCCTAGCCGGTGGAACCGATATTCTGGATATTTTCGAATGCCGTTTTGCCATGGCAATTCGCGCGCTCACAATCGACGCCATTCGTCATTTTGGACGCATTGATGGGGCCGAAGTCTCGGCCGAGGCGCTTGTCCCGGCTGATAGCGATGACAGCGCCGAGGATGTCATGGGCGCGATCCTTTTCAAGCGAGACGGCGTCCAAATGTCCGAGGCCGAGATAAAGTTAGAGCTAACACGACTGCGGCCTCTCCTGACTGAAAAGCAGGCCAAGGCTATGGTCTCAGTCCACTATCTTGGACTCAAGGAAGAATCGATCGATCCAGATGAAGTGACGGCAGCCACGCTCATGGGAATCACTGGGCGAATGGTACGCGTTCACCTTAAAGCCGCGATCAATGTGATCGCCAAACATATGGAGTCGGAGCAATGACCGACCATTCCGAAGAACTGACGAACATCCTTGTGGAGCTGGGTGCCGACGGTGACGTGTCGCCCGAAGCGGTACGACTTGCGATGGCGGCACATCCGCAGCACGCAATGGAGATCGCTGCCTTCGCTCTGGAATGGTATCTCGTCCAAGAGTCCGAGGCACAAGACGACGTCCCGCTGCCCGGTGCCGACCTGTCGCGACTTTGGCGATCTGCCGTTTGCGATCCTTTCGAGGGCAAGTCCCCTCAGGAGTTGAGGAGTCTTGCTCAGCAGCTCGACCTACCGATCGCGATCCTACGGCAAATCTGCCGCCGGATGATCGATGCCACCACGATTCCGCTCATCCTGATCGGAGATCTTGCGCGCCATCTGCGCATCGAGACCGGGGCGCTGTTCGGATTTCTCGAACTCGAGCCGTCCTTGGCGAATGCCGAATATCGATCGAACCAGCCCCCCAAGGCCTCTGCCAAGATATCCTTCGCAACCGCGGTGCGAATAACCCCGATGAGTACAGAGTTGCGCGAGAAGTGGCTGACGCTGGCAGAATAGATGGAAAATTTCGACGCCATCAGGCGAGCGGCGGCCGAACTTCGCCTTGAATTCGACCCGGGCTTTTCGGAACTGCACGCTGCAGAGGTGATCAAGCGCGCGATCGACCGGTGTGAGCTGACTGTCGAAGAGCTCGATCCGGATGATCCGGGGCTGGCCGGATCGATTGGCGTTCTCGACCGAACATTCGGCCTTGTTCTGGTGAGCAATGCATTGGAGCCTGCGGCTCGAGAGGAAGTGATTGCGCATGAAATCGGCCATTTCACAGTCCATGAGGCGCCGCGCCCGACAGTAAACGACGGCTACAACGCACCGGGTGCGGGTGACCCGGCCCAGAGGGTCGAAGCCTATGGCATCAAGGAACGCCGCGAAGCGCAGGCCAATGTTTTCGCACGGGAGCTCCTATTGCCCAGGATGCTTGCCCGACAATTGTTCATGGCCGGCGAGCGCGCGGCGGCCATAGCAGATCGGCTTGGCATTCGCCGCGAGACTGTCTTCCAGCAGCTCACCGATGCGTTGCTGCTTCCGGACGTGAATGCGACTCCTGACGACGCCTCGCGCCTTTCACCTCCGCCGGATCAATTTCAGGAGGAGGCGATCGTGCACCGCGGCGAGGCGTTCTTGCTCGAGGCGGGTCCCGGCACCGGCAAGACGAAAACGCTGGTGGAGCGGATATCTCGACTTCTCAAGAACAAGGAGGCGCAGGCCGAGGAGATACTGGCGCTGACCTTTTCCAACAAGGCCGCAGGAGAGATCGCCGACCGTGTCGGACAGGCGGCGGGTGCCGCTGCGGCGAATATCTGGACAGGGACCTTCCATGCCTTCGGTCTCGAGCTGCTTCGGAAATATCATGAGACGTTCGGCAAGGGGCAGGATCCGCGGCTGATCGACGGCAGCGAAGCCATCCACTTGCTGGAAGACAGCCTGCCGACGCTTCCCATCATCCATCTGCAGAACGTGTTCGAACCGGCGCTCGCGCTGCGCGACATCCTTCGTGCCATCTCCCGCGCAAAGGACGAACTCGCCAGCCCGGCAGACTATGCTGAAATGGCCGAGGCGATGGCGAGGAAGGCTGCCGAGGGCAATAACGCGGACGCCGCGCTCGACGCGGCGAAAGCCGCGGAAGTCGCGCTGGTCTATAAACATTATCAAGCCAAGCTCGATGAGCTCCGTGCTGTCGATTACGGCGACCTTGTCATGTTGCCGGCTCTAAAACTTCGCGATGACGCGGAATTTGCCCGGCTTCTACGCGAGCGCTTCAAATGGATCCACGTCGACGAATATCAAGACATCAATCGTGCTAGCGCCGTCCTGATCAAGGGTCTCGCTGGCGACGGAAACAATCTGTGGGTCGTGGGGGATGCGAGGCAATCCATCTATCGCTTTCGCGGCGCATCGACCGCAAACATGGCGCAGTTCAAGAACCACTATCCGGCTTCGCTCCGGCGCAGATTGGGGCGAAACTATCGCTCGACCAAGCCGATCGTCGGCCGCTTCATGGAATTCGGCAACGACATGCAAGTGTCGGATTATGCGCTTCCGCTCGAGCTTGAAACGGAACGAGACGAACTTGGCACGCCTCCAAGCATTTTCGCCGCAGCAGACACTGATGCGGAAATGGACGAGCTCGCAGGTGCCATCCGCGCGCTGGAGAAGGGCGGGACTGCGCTTAGAGACCAAGCCATCTTGGCCAGAAGCAACGGGATTCTCGGGCAGGTCGGCGATGAGCTGGAAGCGCGCGGGATTCCGGTCCTCTATCTTGGTCCGCTCTTCGACCGCCCTGAAATACGCGATCTTCTTTCGCTGCTTGCAATCGTGGGCGGAGCCGACGCACCGCTCCTGCGCGTTGCCGGCTTTCCCGAATATGGCGTTCCGCTCGATGACGTTGTCAAGCTTCTGGGGATCGCGCGTGAGACGAAGCGACCGGTCACCGAACTCATTGTTGACGCAGAAACCCTAGAAGTTCTGTCGGCGCCCGCTGGCTTGGGTTTCGGGCGCCTCGCCGATCATTTGCAGGGGTTTCACGCGGGACACACGCCATGGTTCGTCCTGATGGAATATCTGTTCGAGCGAAGCGACTATGTCGTCCGCCTGATGGTCGGCCAGACACCGCGCGACGAGATGCGGCGCGTGGCGGTGCGCCAACTTGTCGAAGCTATGCGGTCGATGCCGCTGCGCGGCAGCAGGTCCCCGATCAAGCGAGGGCTGGACCGCGTCCGGCATATGGTTTTGCTTGCTGATGACAGGGAGTTGAGACGCCTACCGGACGAGCTAACCGGCCTCAATGGTGTTCAGCTGCTCACGATACATGGAAGCAAGGGGCTCGAGTTCGAGGCTGTGCATCTGCCCTGCCTCTACGCCGGCACGATCCCGGCGGCTGACCGGCAGCCGCGCTGCCCTCCGCCCGCCGGCCTGATCGACGACAGCGCCGAAACCGACAGTCACATCGCCGAAGAGGAATGCCTCTTCTTCGTAGCCTTGTCGCGCGCGCGAACGCATCTCCGACTTTATCGCGCGGCCAGACGCGCAGGCAAGAATTCGAACCCGTCGGCTTTCCTCGGCCGGCCAGGCCTTGCATTGCCCGCCCCGGCTGACTGTCAGAAGATTGCCAGGACCTACCCGGTTGTCGCCCCGCCCCCGCTGCCGGTGCCGCCGGCGCCCGCAAAGCTGAGGCACCGCGACATCGAGCGCTACGACGATTGCCCGCGTCGCTTTTATTATGAGCGCGTTGTCGCGCTTCGCGGTGATGCCCCCCAAAGTGCCTATCTCGACGCGCATCGCTGCCTGCTGACAGTCCTCGATGCGGCGCGTCAAAGTGACGTTGCACTTGACCCGGTTCAGGCCTCCACCATCTTCGAGGAGGCGTGGTCCACGAGCCCACTGGTAGGCCACGTCTTCGAAACCTCTTACCGGAACTTGACGGAAACCATGCTGGCCGGGCTGCTGCCTGTCCTCGCGGCGGGGAGCATGGAAGGCGATGCCAAGTTATCCGTCGAGATTGGCGGACGAACGGTCGAGCTACCTGTCGACCAGATAATCGGCGACGGGCCGGGGACAATCTACCGTACAATCCGGGCCGGCAAGCAGACGAAGGGCGAAGCGGACAAGATCGGCAACAGCCTCCTGCTGGAAGCGGTCAATCGGGGTGCCGGAATGGCTGGCCGTGTCGAAACCTTTCACCTAGCGGACGCCGCGACGACGCCCATTGAACAGACCGACCGGAAGAAAGGCGCCAGGCTCGAAACCAGTCGCACTATCGTCGCAGCGATCGACAAAGGGATGTTTCCACCCAAGCCGAGCGACTGGTCCTGTCCGCGTTGCCGCTACTTTTTCCTTTGCCCCGCGCCGGTGCCTGCCGACTGAATTATTTTGAAGACCGACTTCCGGGTTCCCGAACCCCAGCGATCAACCTCCTGTCGGCCGCGGCATTCCGTTGCGGCCCAAACGGCATGAGGTAATTTCACATGAGTACTAAAGAAAAAGGCAACGAAGCGAGCCGTCCGAGCCGTTTCAGCTTGCTAGTCAATAGCGAAACCTATCGCACCGACGATCGTTACATCGACGGCGAAGATGCGCTGCAGATTTCGGATCACGATCCGGCGGACCAGCACATCCTGATCGAACTAAACGATCGCGGCACCACCTCGGTGGGCCTCGACGAGAAGATCGATCTCGGCGATGGCGCAAAAGCGTTTCGTGCGTTCCAAGGCGATCGCATCTTTCGCCTCACCGTCGAAGGTCGCGGCTACGAATGGGGGCAGCGCAGCTTTGCCGAAAGCGAACTGCGCCGCATCCACCGTATCGCGGCTGACGAAGTGTTCAGCATGTCGCTGCCGGGCGAAGATCTCATCATCGACGACGACGGCGAGGTCGATCTCGAAGCGGCGGGGGCCGAGCGCCTCGACGTGGTGAAGCGCCCCGAGGCGCGGATCACGGTCAACACCAAGCCGGTAAAGATCTCCCGCGGCTGGCACGATGGCATCGCCATCAAGACGGCCGCTATCGCCCAAGGCGTTGCGATCCAGCTCGACTTCATCCTCGATCTCGAGGGCGAAGGCGTCCCCGCGCGTGTTATTGGCGATATCGATCGTGTGTTCATCCGCGGCGGCGAAAAGTTCGGCGCTGTCGACAACCACGAAGACAGCTAAGGATGAGCGGGATGCGCGCCGGCGTAACGTCTGCCATCGCGGAGCTGCGCGAACAATTCGCTCAGCTCCCGCTCCACATTTATCCGTCTGCCTGTGGCGGTGCGCATGTGCTGATCGAGGATATCCCCCTCGGCAAACCATTCGCACAGGAAGCTACCTGGGTCGGCTTCTTCCTGTCCAACGCATGTCCGGAAGACGACACCTATCCCTTTTGGGTCCGCCCGGATCTCCGTTTTGCCGATGGCCGGGCTCTCTCGCCGCCGATCCACGGGGGCAATCACTTTCCGGCAGCCGACACGCCCGGCCTTCCCCAGCGGCCGGCCGTGATGATCTCCCGCCGACAGCGGAACCAGTCGGTCTGGATCCAGGAATCTCCGATGCTGAAGCTAATCTCCGTCATGAAGTGGATGACCGAACGATGAAAACACGCTGCGAACTGCGGATGCCGCAATCGATTTATGAAGAACTCGCCGCTCACCTTTTTCCCGGTGACGGTGACGAACATGGCGCGGTCATCCAGGCCGGGCTGCTGCAGACCCGGTCCGGGCCGGTGCTCACCGCGCGGTCGCTTGTTCTCGCCGAGGAAGGCAAGGATTGGGTGCCCGGAAACCGCGGGTACCGGATGTTGCTCGCGCCCTTCATCGCGAAGCAGGCGCGACTCTGCCGCGACGAGAAGCTCGTCTATCTCGCCGTGCACAATCACGGCGGCAACGACAGCGTCGCGTTTTCAAGGGTGGACATCGAATCCCACGAGCGGGGGTTTCCGGCGCTGCTGGATCTCGTTGAAGGCCTGCCCATCGGCTCGCTGGTTTTCGCGCCCAATGCAGTTGCGGGCGATATCTGGTTTCCCGACGGCGAACGGTTGACCCTTGATCGACTGGTGGTGGTCGGCGCGAGGCGAAGAGTTCTACGCCCCCGACCGCAGCGCATGACGGCGGGCGATCCCGGACGCTTCGACCGGCAAGTTCGGCTGTTCGGCGTCGAAGGACAGGCGATACTGGCAGGCAGCCGTGTGGCAATCATCGGGCTGGGCGGCGTGGGTTCGCTGCTTGTCGAACTGCTCGCACGGCTCGGGGTTGGACAGTTCGTCCTCGTCGACCCCGACCGCGTCGATCCCACGAATGTGCCGCGCCTCGTTGACGCGACATCATGGGATGCGATGGACTGGTTGGTCGACAAGCGTCGTCCGGCGTGGCTTCGCAAGCTCGGCCAGCGCCTCGCCACTAGGAAAGTCGACCTTTCACACCGCGTGATCCGCCGCGCCAACCGCAAAGCGCGTGTCGAGCGCCACTTCTCGGTCATGGAAAAGCCCGAGGTCGTCGCGGCGATCAAGGATTGTGACTTCATCTTTCTCGCTGCCGACGGTCACAGGGCGCGCCGATTGTTCAACGCGCTGGTCCAGCAGTATTTGATCCCGGGCGTTCAGATGGGAACGCGCATCCAGGTCGACCCCGACAGCGGTGCAGTGATCGACGTCCACACGACCACGAGGCCCGTCACGCCCGCCAAGGGCTGCATGCTGTGCAATCAGGCGGTCAGCCAAGTTCGCCTTCGCGAAGAGAGCATTTCGCAGGAAATGCGCGCAGGCCAGCGCTACGTTGATGAGAATGACGCTCCCGCACCGAGCGTCATTACCCTCAATGCACTGAGCGCCTCGCAAGCTGCCAATGACTTTCTATTCTACATTACGGGATTGGCACACGACGATGCGTTCGGAGGCACGATTCAAGGGCGTCCGCTGGGGCGGGGCCTTCGCTTCGTCGAACCGCGAGCAGACAAGGAATGCCCTGACTGCGGATCGGTCGGACGGCGAGCTCGCGGCGATCACGCGCGATTGCCGTTGATCGAGTGAGAGTGCCCCTCCGCGTACAACGCACTGGCACGTAGCCGAACGACTGCTTTCGCAGCGTCAAGATATCGGAGGCTGAGGCAAAGATCAGTCGCGAAGCCGTCCTGTACGGGGCCACACGAAGGGCTACTTTTCGCTGATCAACGAACCGGTTCCGGAACCACCGCTTCGTCCAACATACCCGTCGCGACATCCTGCTCCCAAAGCAGGCGCGCTGCATGCCTGAACGAAGGGCCGCTCTCCGGCTCGCGCACCCATAAGCAGACTTGCCGGACCGTCCGCCATCGCAGCCATTCTGAGGCCCGCGAACTGACGTCCGTTTTTGGCTGAACTGGCTATTCGACTGCCGACTCGCGCATGGCAGGTAAGTCCCAAAATGCCAAAAAAGCTAGCTCCCCGCCGGAAGCGAGGAGCTGAGCATTCAAATTTCGGTATTTTCGGCAAGGGCTAATGCGTCTTCCACATCGATCCCGAGATAACGTACGGTGTTCTCGA
>Ga0209278_1002335_pt1 | contig 10653 bp, 9 predicted proteins | sample JI81BgreenDNA_FD_187504 | JGI IMG/M metagenome (GOLD analysis project Ga0209278, IMG submission 187504) | Wastewater effluent complex algal communities from Wisconsin, to seasonally profile nutrient transformation and Carbon sequestration -... | ecosystem: Engineered > WWTP > Effluent > Algae... | reverse complement strand
AGTTCCTGGGCGTGCGCGAGGCGCTGAAGCGTCTGGCGCGCAAGCTGCCCAAGAGCCTGCACCAGGCCGCGCGCAAGACCGACGAATATGCTCGCGGCATGGCGATGGGCGGCACGTTGTTCGAGGAACTGGGCTTCTATTATGTCGGCCCGATCGATGGCCACAACATGGACCAGCTGGTCGCGGTTCTCGAAAATGTCCGTGATGCCGCCGAAGGGCCGTGCCTGATCCATGTCGTCACGCAAAAGGGCAAGGGCTATGCGCCTGCCGAAGCGGCGGCCGACAAATATCACGGCGTCGCCAAGTTCGATGTCATCACCGGCAAGCAGGACAAGGCGGCGGCAGGCCCGCCCGCCTATCAGAACGTGTTCGGCGAGACGCTGGCCAGGCTGGCTGATACCGATCCGACGATCTGTGCGATTACCGCTGCCATGCCCTCGGGCACCGGGGTCGACAAGTTCGCCCAGGCGCATCCCGACCGCAGCTTCGACGTCGGCATTGCCGAGCAGCACGCGGTGACTTTCGCGGCTGGCCTGGCCGCACAGGGCATGCGTCCGTTCTGCGCGATCTATTCGACCTTCCTGCAGCGCGCTTATGACCAGGTGGTGCACGACGTGGCGATCCAGAACCTTCCGGTTCGCTTCGCCATCGACCGTGCCGGGCTTGTCGGCGCCGATGGTTCGACCCATGCCGGGTCGTTCGACGTCACCTATCTGGCCACGCTGCCCAATATGGTGGTGATGGCCGCCGCCGACGAGGCGGAGCTGGTCCACATGACCTATACTGCGGCGTGCCACGACAGCGGCCCGATCGCCTTTCGCTATCCGCGCGGCAATGGCGTCGGCGTCGCGCTGCCTGAGGTTCCCGAGCGGCTCGAGATCGGCAAGGGCCGCATCGTCCGCGAAGGCAAGAAGGTTGCGATCCTCTCGCTCGGCACGCGCCTGGCAGAGGCGCAGAAGGCCGCCGATGTGCTCGACGCCAAGGGCTTGTCCACGACGGTCGCTGACCTGCGCTTTGCCAAGCCGCTCGACGAGGAGATGATCCGCAAGCTGCTGGCGACGCACGAGGTGTGCGTGACGGTGGAAGAGGGCGCGATCGGCGGGCTGGGCGCGCATGTGCTCACCATGGCCTCGGACGAGGGGCTGATCGATGCGGGCCTGAAGCTGCGCACGCTGCGCCTTCCGGACGTGTTCCAGGAGCATGACAAGCCCGAAAAGCAATATGCCGAAGCCGGGCTTGATGCCGATGGCATTGTCGAAACCGTGCTCAAGGCGCTGCGTCACAACAGCGCCGGAGTTACCGTGGTGGGGGATGGCGCACGCGCCTGATCCCACGTTCGATTCGGACACAAAAAAGCCCGGCAGATCCTTGGATCGCCGGGCTTTTTTGTGTCCTGATGGGCAGGATTACTGCTGCGGCACAGAGGCCTTGGCATCCTGGCCGTCGCCTTCGGGCGCGGCGACGATGTCGCGGGTGGTGGCACCTTTGTCGGTCGTCTGCGTCTTGGGATCGCCAACTTCAGAGCGGATCGCGGCATCCGGGCGACCGGCGCGGTCAAGCGCGGCGCCTTCGACACCGCTGCGCTGCTGCGGACCACCGAACAGGGCGTCGAGCGCCTGCTGGCTCGCAGGTACGTTCTGCGGACGCGCCGCGCCGGGGGTCGGCGGGGTCAGCGCGAAATCGGGCGGGATCACCAGCGGTGCCTGACGCGACACCGCGAACTCGTCGGGACGATCGCGGTTGAAGATGCCGCCGCTGGAGCCGCAGGCCGAAAGCGTCGCAGCTGCGACCGAGATACCGGCGATAAGGGCCAGTTTACGCCCCGAGTTAAGCATCTTAATTCTCCGTCTTGGCGGCAGGAGCGTCACCGCTATGCCCGCCATCCTGAACCCCCGATGTAGGGCCTTCAGATTTCGCGGCTTTGTCGCCGATTATCAGAACGCGGGCAAGCAATAACAGCACCCCGATGGTGATCGCTGCGTCCGCAATGTTGAAGATCATGAACGGCCGGAACGCGCCGAAATGCAGGTCTGCATAATCGACGACATAGCCCAGCCGCGCGCGATCGATGATGTTGCCCAGCGCGCCGCCCAGGATCATGCCCAGCGCCAGAATATCGCCGCGCGCGCGTTCCTTGAACATCCACAGCAGCACGATGGTGGCGATGATTCCGGTCAGCACGACCAGCATCCAGCGCGCAGTTTCGGTCTCTGCGGTGAGAAAGCCCATCGAGACGCCGCGATTCTCCGCCCAGGTGAGGTTGAAGAACGGGGTGATCTCGATCTGCAACCGGCTGCTCAGCGCGAGCGGCCCTGCGACGATGAACTTGGCGATCTGGTCGATGACCAGAATGACGATCGCCAGCGCGACACCTTCGGTGCGGAAACGGGTGAGCGTCACGCGAGCATCTCCGAACACCGGTCGCACAGCGCGCCGTCTTCGGTCACTTCGGGCAGGTGACGCCAGCAGCGACCGCATTTGTGATGGGCGGTGCGGGTGACTTCGATCGTCTCCGCAGAAGCCACTGACACATCTGCAGTGATGAACAGCTCTGCCAGTTCGGCGGCGGAAAACCGGCCTTCCGGCACCGCGTCAGCTGCGATCCCGACCTCGGCTTCCAGGCTCGAGCGGATGATCTTCTCGCGGCGGAACGGCTCGATTGCGCCGGTGACGCTCTCCTTGAGTGTGCGCATCTGGGTCCAGCGCGAGACAAGTTCGCTGCCATCGCCAAGCGCGGGCAGTTCCGGCCATTCGAGCAGATGCACGCTGCTCGCATCGGGATAGCGCGTGCCCCAGACCTCTTCGGCGGTGAACACCAGCACCGGCGCGGTGTAGCGGACCAGCGCCTCGAACAGTACATGCAGAACCGTGCGATAGGCGCGGCGCTTCATCGTGCCGAGCGGGTGCGCAGGGCCGATATCACAGTACAGGCAGTCCTTGCGGATGTCGAAGAAGAAGGCCGACAGGTCGTTGTTCGCAAAATCGGCGAGCGTGCGGACGTATGTGTTGTAGTCGAAGTCCTCGACCGCCTGACGCAGTTTCGCATCAAGGTCAGCCAGCAGGTGCAGCACATAGCGCTCCAGCTCGGGCATGTCCTCCACGGCTACCTTCTCGCTGTCCTCGAACCCGGCAAGCGCGCCGAGCAGATAGCGGAAGGTGTTGCGCAGCTTGCGATACTGGTCCGACACCCCGGCGAGGATTTCCTTGCCGATGCGGTGGTCCTCGGTGAAATCGACCGACAATGCCCAGAGGCGCAGGATGTCCGCACCCGAATCCTTGATCAGGGTCAGCGGATCGATGGTGTTGCCCAGCGACTTGGACATTTTCATGCCCTTGGCATCCATGGTGAAGCCATGGGTCAGCACCGCCTTGTAGGGCGCATGGCCGCGCGTGCCGCAGCTTTCCATCAGCGAGGACTGGAACCAGCCGCGATGCTGGTCCGATCCTTCGAGATACAGGTCCGCCCAGGGGCCGACATGGCCTTCGGGCCGGGTCAGGTCGGGCCATTTGCCGCTTTCCAGCACAAAGGCATGGGTGCAGCCGCTGTCGAACCAGACGTCGAGAATGTCGGTGACGCGCTCATATTCCGCCGGATCGTAATCCGGGCCGAGCAGGGCAGGGACCGCCGCCTCGTTCCAGCCATCGACGCCCTGTTCGCGGATCGCCGCGACGATGCGGGCGTTGACGGCGGGATCGCTCAGATACTGGCCGGTCTTGCGGTTGACGAACAAGGTGATCGGCACGCCCCAGGCGCGCTGGCGGCTGATCACCCAGTCGGGGCGACCTTCGACCATCGATCGGATGCGGTTCTCGCCCTTGGCGGGGACCCAGCGGGTATCCGAGATCGCCTGCATGGCGGTGCTGCGCAGCGTTTCGCCGGTGGCGAGCGGCGCATCCATGGGGATGAACCATTGCGGAGTGCAGCGGAAGATCACGCGGGCCTTGGAACGCCATGAGTGCGGATAGCTGTGCTGGAACGCCCCCGCCGAAAGCAGTGCGCCGGCGGCGCGCAGGTCGTCGCAGATCGGGCCATCGGGTGCGTTGAATTTCGGATTGATCACCGACATCCGCCGCTCATCCGCGCCGCCGAGCCAGGCCCAGTCATCGCGATAGCGGCCATCGCCCTCGACCGCGAACACCGGCTCGATGCCGTTCGCCTTGCACAGGTCGAAATCGTCCTCGCCATGGTCGGGCGACATATGGACGAGGCCGGTGCCTGCATCGGTGGTAACGAAATCGCCGGGCAGGAAGGGGCGGGGCTTGGCGAAGAAGCCGCCGAGTTCGTGCATCGGGTGGCGGGCGGTGGCACCGGCTAGAGCAGAGCCGCTAAACTGACCAATATCCTGTGGTTGATCAGAGGTCGGATCAAAGTTCCAACGCTTCATTGCTGCTGCCTGAAGGTCGCGAGCGATCAGAAAACGCGCACCATTGAAGTGCACGAGATCATAAGTAACCTCTGGCCCATAAGCCAAAGCCTGGTTCACCGGGATCGTCCAAGGCGTCGTCGTCCAGATCACCGCATAGGCGCCGACCAGCTCAGGCGCGTTCGGCGCATCGACGATCTCGAACGCCACATCGATCTGTGTGCTCGTGACGTCGGCATATTCAACCTCGGCCTCGGCGAGCGCGGTCTTTTCGACCGGCGACCACATCACCGGCTTTGCGCCGCGATAGAGCTGGCCGCTTTCCGCAAATTTCATGAGCTCCTGCACGATTGTCGCCTCGGCGGCGAAGTCCATCGTCAGATACGGATTGTCCCAATCGCCGTTGATGCCCAGGCGCTTCAACTGCTCGCGCTGGGTATCCACCCAATGCTGGGCATAGGCGCGGCATTCGGCGCGGAAGGCGACCGGATCGACCTCGTCCTTGTTGAGCTTCTTCTTGCGATATTGTTCCTCGATCTTCCACTCGATCGGCAGGCCATGGCAGTCCCAGCCGGGCACGTACGGCGCATCCTTGCCCAGCAGCGACTGGGTGCGGCAGACCATGTCCTTCAGGATATGGTTGAGCGCATGGCCGATATGCATGTCGCCATTCGCATAAGGCGGGCCATCGTGCAGGATGAACTTTTCGCGGCCGCGGCGGGCGTCGCGCAGCTTGTTGTAGAGATCCTGTTCCTGCCAGCGCGCCAGAATAGCCGGTTCCTTCTGCGCCAGCCCGGCCTTCATCGGAAAGTCGGTCTGCGGCAGAAAGACGGTGTCTTTATAGTCGGGCGGCGTGCTGGCGGATTGGTCGGTCATAGTGGCTGGCGCTTAAGGCGCAGCGGGCTTTCAGGCAAGCAATTCCCGCGCGCGCAAGCAGTCGGCATCGATCTGGCGCTTGAGTTCGTCCCAATCGGCAAACTTCGCCTCGGGCCGGATGAAATGGCGCAGCGCGACCTCGATCGTCTGGCCGTACAGGTCTTCGTCAAAATCGAAGAAATGCGGCTCGAGCAATTCCTTTGGCGGATCGAATTGCGGGCGTATACCCAGGTTCGCCGCGCCTTTCAGCACTCGGCCATCGGCGAGATGCCCGGTCACCGCATAGATGCCGTAGCGCGGCCGCACATAGCTGCCCATGTCGAGATTGGCGGTGGGAAAGCCCAGCAGCCGCCCGTTCTTGTCACCATGCTGGACGACGCCCTGCACCGCAAAGGGCCGGGTCATCAGCCGCTCGGCCTCGTCGGGGCGGCCTTCGATCAGGCACTGGCGGATGCGGCTCGACGAGATGACCGCATCGTCAGTGGTCACCGGGCCCACCGCCTCGCTGCGCAGGCCGAGCAATGCGCCGAGATCGCGCAGCACCTGGATATTGCCGCCGCGACCCTTGCCGAAGGTGAAATCCTCGCCGGTCACGACGCCGACCGCGCCGAAGCGCTCGATCAGCAGATCGGCGATGAAGCTTTCCGCGCGGGTGCCCGCCAGCACTTCGTCAAAGGCGAAGACCAGCATCGCGTCCGCGCCAGCCGACCCGAACAGCTGCTGACGCTGGTCGAGGCTGGTGAGGCGGAAGGGCGGGGTATCGGGCTTGAAATAGCGCACCGGGTGCGGATCGAAGGTGGCGATGATCGCGGGGCGGCTTTCGGATCTGGCCCATTGTATGGCGCGTCCGGCCACGGCCTGATGACCGGCATGAAAGCCGTCAAAATTGCCCAGCGCGATGATGCCCCCGCGCAACCTGTCCGGCAGCCGATCGCTGCCCTCCACCCTGATCATGGGGCCGTCCTATAGGCCCTTGCCGGGCAGGGGTTCAATGCCCTGTTTGATGATGCGCAGCGCATTGCCGCCCATGACCGCGCGGATGTCTTCGGGCGTGAAGCCGATGTCGATCAGCGCCTGGGTGACCTGCACGATCTGGCTGGTGTCGAAGCGCGTCGTTACCGCGCCATCGAAATCGCTGCCCAGCGCTACATGCTGTATGCCGACCAGATCGCGGACATGCTTGATAGATCTGGCGATCATCTTCGGATCGGTCGAGCAGATCGCGCCATCCCAATAGCCGATGCCGATGATGCCGCCGGTGGCCGCGACGGCGCGGATTTCGGTATCGCTCAGGTTGCGGTTGACCCCGCATACCGCCTGCACCCCGCCATGGCTGGACACGACCGGGCGCCGCGCCATGCTGAGGATATCGGCGACGGCCTTGTGGCTGGAATGCGCGATATCGACGATGATGCCCTTGGCTTCCATCGCGCGCACCATCTTGCGGCCGAACGGGGTAAGCCCGCCTTTGCGCTCGCCATGCATCGATCCGGCCAGTTCATTATCGAAGAAATGCACCAGACCCGCCATGCGCATGCCGACGCCATGAAGGCGATCGAGGTTCTCGGCCTTGCCCTCGAGGTTCTGCAGTCCCTCGACCGAATAGAGCGCGCCGGTGACCTGTTTGCCCGACGCGCGGGCGGCGAGCAGCGTCTCGACATCGGCTGGCTTGCGGATCAGCATCAGCCGTCCGCCGGAATGCTTCGCCGCTGCCTCGAGCCGCTGGCCGTGCCACATCGAGCGTTCGTGCACCGAAAACCATGTGCGGACCGGTTGCAGCTGTGCCATCGCGAGCAGCGTGATATTGTCAGTGTCTGACGGATTGCTGTCGTAATTCTGGCCCTTGGGCGTCTTCGATACCGACGAGAATACCTGCAGCGCGACATTGCCGGCTTCCAGCCTGGGCAGGTCGATCTGGCCGCGGCTAGCCTTGTCGAGCAGATCGCGCTTCCACAGCAGCGTATCGCCGTGCAGGTCGGCAATCTGCAGCGACTTGTGCAGCGTCTTCGCATCGGCGCGGACCTGTGGCAGCGGCTCGTCGGTCACCACATTGGTCTGCTCCTCGAACAGGCCCGGCAGCACGGTGACGGTGAAGACCAGCGCTGCAATGACCAGCAGGACCAGACCCAGCAGGACCTTGCGGATCACCGGCGCACCAGCGTGACGAAGCTGAACGCAGGCCTATCGCGATGCTCGGGGTCCGCCGCATGGTCGGTCCGCATGCTTTCCTGCCACACGGCAGGATCGAACGGGGGCAGCACGGTGTCGCCATCAAAATCGCCATGGACTTCCGTCAGCTCGATGCGGTCGGCATGCGGCAGGAACAGGGTGAAGATCTCCGCGCCGCCGATCACCGCGACATGCGGCGCATTGGCGGTGGCGATGGCCTGTTCGACGCTGTGCACCACCTCTGCGCCTTCCTCGCCCCATTCGGTGCTGCGGGTGAGCACGATATGGCGGCGTCCGGGCAGCAGGCCGGGCAGGCTGTCGAAGGTCTTGCGGCCCATGATCATCGGCCTTGCCTGGGTCAGCGCCTTGAAGTGGCGCAGGTCCTGCGGCAGGTGCCAGGGCAGGGTGCCGTTCGCACCGATCACGCCATTGCGCGCCCGGGCCAGGACAAGAAAGATTTCGGGATGGTTCATGAGGGGAGCCCCGCAGGTTCCAGCGTGATGCGCGTGACATGCCCCATCTTGCGCCCCGGCAGCGCGCGATGCTTGCCATAAAGGTGCAGATGGTTGGCGGGATCGGCGAGTAGCTTCGGCCAGCCAAGCGCCGCCTCGCCGATCAGGTTGCGCATCTCGGCTGCGTGACAGGCCAGCGCAGTCTCGCCCAGCGGCAGGCCGCATATGGCGCGGATATGGTTTTCGAACTGGCTGGTGAACGCGCCCTCGATGGTCCAATGCCCGCTATTGTGCACGCGCGGGGCCATTTCGTTGAACACCGGCCCGTCGCTGGTCGCAAAGAATTCCAGCGTCAGCACGCCGATATAATCGAGCTTTTCCGCAACCTTGGCGGCGAGTTCGCGCGCGGCGGGCACCTGTGCCTGGATAGTGGCGCTGGCCGGCACGGTAGAGATGTCGAGTATGCCTGCGACATGGACGTTTTCGGCGCTGTCCCAGAACCGGATGTCGCCTTGGGGCGAACGTGCGAGGATCACCGAAAACTCGGCGTCGAAGGTCACGAACCCTTCGATGATCGCCGGCACGCCGCCAGCTTCGTGCCAGCGCGCGACCGGATCATCGCCCGGCATCACGCGGGCCTGGCCCTTGCCGTCATAGCCCATGCGGTTCGACTTGATGATCGCGGGCGTGCCCGAAATGCCGATAGCCGCGGCGACCTCCGCTTCGGTCTCGGCAAAGCCGAACGGCGCGGTGCGTCCGCCAAGCTCGGCGACGAAGCGCTTCTCGTCGATCCGGCTCTGCGCCACTTCCAGCGCGCGGGGAGAGGGGCGTAGCGGCACGAGCCCGGCTATGCTGTCGAGCGGTGCCACCGGCACATTCTCGAACTCATAGGTGACCACGTCGCACGCCTTGGCAAAGGCAGTGAGCGCGGCATCGTCCGCATAATCGGCGCTGGTCGCCTCGGCCGACACCTCGCCGCACGGGCTGGTCGCCTCTGGTGCGAAGACATGGCAGCGATAGCCCAGTTGCGCTGCGGCAAGGCTCAGCATGCGGCCCAGCTGGCCGCCGCCCATGATGCCAATCGTACTGCCGGGGGGAATCACGTCGCTCATGCTGGGCGTTCACCCACCGAATCGCTTTGCGCCGCGCGCCAGGCATCGAGCCGCTCGGCCAGCCCGGGATCATTCAGCGCCAGGATTGAAGCGGCGAGCAGCCCCGCATTCTTGGCTCCCGCAGATCCAATCGCCAGGGTGCCCACCGGAATGCCGCCGGGCATCTGGACGATCGACAACAGGCTGTCGAGGCCGCTCAGTGCCTTGCTCTGCACCGGCACGCCCAGCACGGGCAGCCGTGTCATGCTGGCGACCATGCCGGGCAGGTGCGCCGCGCCGCCTGCGCCGGCAATGATCACCTGAAAGCCCGCATCCACCGCACCTTTGGCAAAGGCCACCAGCCGATCGGGCGTGCGGTGCGCCGAGACGATGCGGCAATGATGCGCCACGCCAAGGTCGTCCAGCACCTGGGCTGCGCCCGACATGGTTTCCCAGTCCGACTGGCTGCCCATGATGATGGCAACCGGCGCCCGTTCCGGGCTTTGGCGGTCGGGCTTCGGAAATGGCTCGGCCACGCAGGATTCTCCGCATAATTACTGGTTTGGTCAGGGTCTTAAAGGCAAAGAACCGCACCCGCAATCACCCTGCGTGCTAAATGCATGATGCCCCCGAAATGGTGGGACATGTCCCGCTTGTGCACAGATTATACAGGGTTAATGGCATTTTGATCATGCTCGCAAGGCCCAGCCTTGCTATGCAGGCGCCATAGGGAACGCGCCGAGGATTCTGGCAGATACCAATATGAAGATGAGCGATGTTCAGGGCAGCCCGGGTGGACGACCACCTCAGGCAGACATGGCGTCGAGCCATGAACAGCTCGCCCTGCTCTGCGCAGACCTGAAGCAGCAGAACGCCAAGCTCAGCGCGCGGGTGCGCGAGCTTGAGGACGAGATCTGCCGCGACACGCTGACCCCGCTGTTCAACCGGCGCTATTTCGAGCAGGCCGTGGCCAGCGCGATCGCGCACTGCCAGCGTTATCAGAGCAGGGCCGCACTGGTCTTCGTCGATGTCGATGATCTGAAGGTCATCAACGACACCTTCGGCCATGCCGCCGGCGACGAGGCGTTGCGCTGCGTGGCGCATGTGCTGCTCGACAATGTCCGCTCGACCGATGTGGTGGCGCGGATCGGCGGCGATGAGTTCGCGCTGATCCTGGGCGCGATCAGCGAGGGCGATGTCGAGATCAAGGTGGCGCAGCTCACCGCCGGGATTGCCGCCTGCCGGATCGGCTTTGGCGAGGCGGTGACCAGTCTCTCGGCGACCTTCGGCCATGCCTTCATCCATCCGGATGACGAGGCAGGCCATGTGCTCGCCCGGGCAGACAGCCATATGTACCGGTCCAAGCGCTCGCGCGGCTCAGCCCGATAAGCCCGCATTCGCCGGGGTATTTGCGGTGTCTTAAGCCTTTTGCTTTACAGGGCGTTACATGCAGCCCTGGCTCAAGGTCCTGATCGTTGTCATTTTCAGTGTCGTCGCCACGCTTCTGGCGATGGAAGCGCTCGTCCTGGCGACCGGTGAATCGATCGAAGGGCTGTACTGGGCGTTTGCGGTGCTTTGCCCTGCATCGATTTCCGCACCTGTCGGTTATGTTCTGGTGCGCCAGGCAGAGGTCAACCGGCGGCTCAACCTGGAACTGCTTGTCGTGCAGCGCGAGTTGCTGACCCAGGCCGATCGCGATCA
>Ga0209278_1002334_pt1 | contig 10653 bp, 7 predicted proteins | sample JI81BgreenDNA_FD_187504 | JGI IMG/M metagenome (GOLD analysis project Ga0209278, IMG submission 187504) | Wastewater effluent complex algal communities from Wisconsin, to seasonally profile nutrient transformation and Carbon sequestration -... | ecosystem: Engineered > WWTP > Effluent > Algae... | reverse complement strand
GGAATACGCTGCTGGAACAGCAACCCGGCGGCAGCGCCAGCGGCCCCTTCGTGCGCCACGAGTATTTGCACGCCCTGCACCACAGTGGCAGCGCCGTCCCCGAGGCCGGTTGGGCGCTGCAGTGGATCACGCTGTGGCGCGGCAACACGCTGGAAGCTGCCGCGCCGCTGTATATCAAGAACCACTCTTACGGAGAGTATGTGTTCGACTGGGCCTGGGCCAACGCCTATGCACAGCACGGCCTGCCCTACTACCCCAAGGCGGTGGTGGCGGTGCCGTTCACACCAGTGCCCGGGCCGCGCCTGCTCGCGCGCAGCGCGGCGGCGCGGCGGGCGCTGGTGCAAGCCCTGAAACGCCACGCGCAGGCCGAAGACTGGTCATCGGTCCATGTGCTGTTTGCTCCTCCCGCCGACATGGAGGCCGCCGGCGCAGCAGGCCTGATGCCCCGGCAGACGGTGCAGTTCCACTGGCACAACGTGGTGCCGGGTGGCGGTGGCGCCGAAGGATCGGCCACAGCGCAGTTTCAGGACTTTGGGCATTTCCTGGCCAGCCTGTCGCAGGACAAGCGCAAGAAAATCAAGCAGGAGCGCCGGCGTGTGGCCGAGGCCGGCATCACCTTCGCGGCGCTGCGTGGCGCCGAGATTCAAAGCACCGACTGGGATTTCTTCTACCGCTGCTACGCCCGCACCTACTACGAACACGGCAACCCGCCCTACCTGAGCCGCGATTTCTTCCACCGGCTGGCCCAGACGCAACCTGGCTACTGGTTGCTGTTCATCGCGCACAACGCGCAGGGGGAGCGCGTGGCGTGCAGCCTGATCGCGTTGAGCGATACCAGCCCCAACCCGCAGGCTGCCTACGGCCGCTACTGGGGGGCACTACAGCGCGTGGATTGCCTGCACTTCGAGGCCTGCTACTACCAGCCGCTGGCCTGGTGCATGGCGCACGGAGTGCAGCGCTTTGAAGGCGGCGCGCAAGGCGAACACAAGATGGCGCGCGCCCTGTTGCCCACCGCCACCCACAGCGCGCACTGGCTGGCACACCCGGCGTTCTCCGATGCGGTGGAACGTTTCCTGGAACGCGAAGGGGAAGGTGTGGCCCAGTACCTGGACCACCTGGAGCAACGCAGCCCCTTCAAGCAACCCGGTTGAGGGCGCCGGGCTGGAACAGGGGTGAAGCCGCGCAGACTACAGCCCCAGAAACACCAAAGCGCCCCGGGGGCGCTTTGTGCTTATCAGGCTGCCGCCTTGTCGTAGGCCGCAATACCGTCAAGGATTTCCTTGTGCGCGGCTTCCGGGCCGGCCCAGCCCAGCACCTTGACCCACTTGCCCTGCTCGAGGTCTTTGTAGTGCTCGAAGAAGTGCTCGATGGCTTTGAGGCGCATCGGGTTCAGGTCTTCGGGGGTGGTCCAGCGGCTATAGAGGGACAGCAGCTTGTTGGTGGGCACCGCCAACACCTTGCCGTCTTCGCCGGCTTCGTCTTCCATGCGCAGAATGCCAATGGCGCGGCAAGGCACCACCACACCCGGGGTCAGCGGTACGGGCGTGATCACCAGCACATCCACCGGATCACCGTCGCCGGCGATGGTGCGCGGCACGTAGCCATAGTTGGCCGGGTAGTGCATGGCCGTGCTCATGAAACGGTCCACGAAAATGGCGCCGGTCTCTTTGTCCACCTCGTACTTGATCGGGTCGCCGTTCATGGGGATCTCGATGATCACGTTGAAAGACTCGGGGACGTTCTTGCCAGGGGTTACTTTGTCGAGAGACATGGGGGAATGCAGGTAGAGAGGTTGGCGGAGTAGTGGCTCGCTGAGAGACGCAGCGCGGGCACGGCTAAGTATTAACCACGATTTTACTGATTCCTGCCTGACAAAAAATGAGAGGGCGGCGGCGGTCACCTGGCCGACACGGCCGGGCAAATAGAAGTCCATGCAAATATTCCAAATCATGGTTTTCCCGGGTGTGAGCGGGATGGAAAACGGATAAGGTCAGGCCGCGATGGAGCAGGAGTGACAGCCGGCTTTGTTGATTTCAACCACGAGGAGATCGGAATGAATAAAAAGATGTGGGTACTGGCCATGGCGGCGTCTGTAGGCGCCACCGCAGCCTACGCCCAGAGTGCAGCAGAAGGCATTGCCCAGTACCGGGAAATGCTCCAGGACGGAAACCCGGCCGAACTGTTCGAGGCCAAGGGCGAAGACCTCTGGAAACAGAAGCGTGGCCCCAAGAACGCATCCATGGAGCAGTGCGACCTGGGCAAAGGCCCGGGTGTGGTGGCGGGCGCATTCGTGGAACTGCCCCGCTTCTTCAAGGACACTGGCCGCGTGCAGGACCTCGAGAGCCGCCTGATGACCTGCATGGAAACCTTGCAGGGCATCGATACGAAGAAGGAAGTGAACACCCGTGGTTTTGGCAAGGGCGAGACCGCCAATGTGGTGGCCATGGCTACGTGGGTAGCCACCCAGTCCAAGGGCATGAAATTCAACCTGCCCCAGAAAACACAGGCCGAGCGCGACATGTACGAAGTGGGCAAGCGCCTGTTCTTCATGCGCGGCGGACCGCATGATTTTGCGTGCGCCTCCTGCCACGCCGTGGACGGCGGGCGCATCCGCCTGCAAGACCTGCCCAACCTGACCACCAACCCCGGCGACGGCGTGGGTTTTGCCGCCTGGCCCGCCTACCGGGTCTCCAACGGCCAGATGTGGAGCATGCAGCACCGCCTGAACGACTGCTACCGCCAGCAGCGCTTTCCGGAACCCGGTTTTGCCAGCGACGTGACCATAGCGCTGGGCGTGTACATGGGCGTGAACGCCAAGGGCTCAGAGTCTGCCGTGCCCACCATCAAGCGCTGATCAGGAGCCACATAACATGATGAAGAAATCCCTTATCGCGCTGGCTGTGCCGGCTGCTCTGCTGGTCCTGCAAGGCTGTACGGTGCAGCGCCCCAGCGCCGAATACGACAAAATGACCGCCGACATCGTGAAGGCGTCCTTCTCGGCCCGCGGCATCGCCACGATGGACCGCATCACCGCGCCCGACATGGCCAACGAGCTGTGCTCGGCGGCCGATGTGGCGGGCAAGCCCATCGACGAGAAGCTGGCCAAGCAGATCGAAGAGAACGAGATGAAGACCGTGAAGTGGCCTTCGGACGGCAAGTTCCTGGGCGACTGGAAGGCCGGCGAGCGCATTGCACAGAGCGGCCGGGGCCTGACCTGGAGCGACCAGGCCAGCGCAGAGAACGGCGGCAACTGCTACAACTGCCACCAGATCAGCAAGGAAGAAATTTCCTACGGCAACCTGGGCCCCAGCCTGTACAACTACGGCAAGCTGCGCGGTGTGACGAACCCCAACGACCCGGCGTCCAAAGCGATTGTGGAATACACCTGGGGCAAGCTCTGGAATGCACGCGCCTACAACGCCTGTTCCCAGATGCCGCGGGTGGGCCACAAGGGTATCCTGACCGAAAAGCAGATCAAGGACGTGATGGCGCTGCTGCTGGACCCGGCATCCCCGGTGAACAAGTAAGCTTCAGGCCACCGCAGCGGGATACCGCCGCGGTGTGTGCCCAGGCCCGGACCAGATCGGGCACAATGCCCCACCCCGTGTGGGGCGTTTTTTTGTGCACCGTGGGAGTACAACATTGGTGATATCTTCAACAGCATGAGTGAACGTGTGATCCCCTTGGTGGACGAGCGCGCCCGCGGCGGCGCCCCCTCCACGGTCCGGTACCACACCAGCGGCCCCGGCGCGATGGCCGAGGTGGTGCCCAACGGTTTGCTGAGTGACGGCCTGGGCCGCCCGCTGCGCGACCTGCGCATCAGCGTGACCGACCGCTGCAACTTCCGCTGTGCCTATTGCATGCCCAAGGAAGTGTTCGACAAGGACTACCAGTACCTGCCGCAAAGCGCCCTGCTCAGTTTCGAGGAGATCACCCGGCTGACGCGTCAGTTCGTGGCCCACGGCGTACAGAAAATCCGCCTCACTGGCGGGGAGCCCCTGCTGCGCAAGAACCTGGAAATTCTGGTGGGCCAGTTGGCCGAATTGCGCACCCCGGAAGGCCTGCCGCTGGACCTGACCCTCACCACCAACGGCAGTCTGCTGGAACGCAAAGCCCGGGCGCTGAAAGACGCCGGCCTGCAGCGCGTGACCGTGAGCCTCGACGGGCTGGACGACGCCGTGTTCCGCCAGATGAACGACGTGGACTTTCCCGTGGCCGACGTACTGCGCGGCATAGAAGCGGCGCAGGCGGTGGGGCTGGGCCCCATCAAGGTGAACATGGTGGTCAAGCGCGGTACCAACGTGGACCAGATCCTGCCCATGGCCCGGCACTTCCAGGGCACGGGCATAGTGCTGCGCTTTATTGAATACATGGACGTGGGTGCCACCAACGGCTGGCGCATGGACGAAGTGCTGCCCAGCGCCGAGGTGGTGGAACTCATCCACCGCGAAATGCCGCTGGTGCAGCTGGAGCCCAGCGCTCCCGGGGAAACCGCCGAGCGCTGGGGCTATGCCAACGCCGCGGGCGAGCACGACCCCGCACTGGGCGAGATTGGTGTGATCAGCAGCGTGACGCAGGCTTTTTGCCGCGACTGCAACCGCGCGCGCCTGTCTACCGAAGGCCAGGTGTACCTGTGCCTGTTTGCGCACCAGGGCCACGACCTGCGCGACTTGCTGCGCGGCGGTGCCAGCGATGTCCAGATTGCCAGCGCCATCGCGGCCATTTGGCAAGGCCGCACCGACCGCTATTCGGAGCTGCGCGCCAGCCTGCCGGCCGACGTGGGTATGCCGGGCCAGCGCGTGGAAATGAGCTATATCGGAGGTTGAGATGGTGGGGCAGAACAACGTGACCGCGCTGGTGCTGGCCGGTGGCAGGGGCTCGCGCATGGGCGGCGTGGACAAAGGCCTGCAGAGCTTCAACGGCACGCCCATGGCGCTGCACACCCTCTTGCGCCTGCAGATGCAGCGCGGCGGCTGGGTGGGCGAGCAGATGATCAACGCCAACCGGAACCTCTCGGCCTACGAGGCGTTCGGCGTGCCCGTGTGGCCCGACACCATGGGCGATTTTCCTGGCCCGCTGGCCGGCTTCCTCACCGGGCTGGAGCGCTGCGAGACGCCCTACCTGCTCACCGCGCCCTGCGATTGCCCGCTGCTGCCACTGGACCTGGCCGACCGCATGGTGCAGGCGCTGGAAGCCGAGCAGGCCGAGATTGCCATGGCGGCCGCCCCGGAGGCCGACGGCCAGTTGCGCACCCAGCCGGTGTTCTGCCTCATGAGCGTGCTGCTGCTGGAAAGCCTGGTGGATTTCACGCAAAAAGGCGGGCGCAAGATCGATGCGTGGACCGCCCAGCACAAGACGGTGGTGGTGCCATTCAACCAGCCCGGCGACGACCCGCGCGCTTTCCACAACGCCAACACGCTGGCCGAACTGCGGGCCCTGGAGGCGTTGTGAAATCCATAGAGCAGATTGCACAGGAGCTGCAAGGCTACGACCCGCAGGCGCTGAGCGCTGCACAGGTGAACGAGTTTCTGGCGCGGCTGGTGCACACGGTGGCCGACACCGAAACCGTGCCCGTGCCGCAGGCGCTGGGGCGCGTGCTGTCGGCCGATGTGATTTCCCCGGTAAGCGTACCGCCCCATGACAACTCGGCCATGGACGGCTTTGCCTTTGCGGGTGCGGCGCTGGACAACGCGGCAGGGCAACCGCTGACCCTGCGCGTGGTGGGCACAGCCTACGCGGGCAAGGCCTGGCGTGGCAGCGTGCGGGCCGGTGAGTGCGTGAAGATCATGACCGGCGCCATCATGCCCGAGGGGCTGGACACGGTGGTGCCGCTGGAGTTCGTGCAGGTGGCCGGCGAGCAGATCACATGCCCCGCTGGCGTGGTGCGCCCCGGCGACAACCGCCGCCTGCTGGGCGAAGACCTGATGCAGGGCCAGCCTGCCCTGCGCCGCGGTGACAGGCTGGGCCCCGCCGCACTGGGCCTGCTGGCCAGCCTGGGCCAGCCCGCCGTGCAGGTGTTCCGCCGTCTGAAGGTGGCGTACTTCTCCACCGGCGATGAAATCCTGAGCCTGGGCGAGGCGCCGCGCGAAGGCGCGGTGTACGACAGCAACCGCTACACCGTCTTCGGGCTGCTCACGCGGCTGGGCGTGGAGGTGGTGGACCTGGGTGTGGTGGGCGACAGCCCCGAGCGCCTGGAAGCGGCCTTCCGCGAGGCTGCTTCCGTGGCCGATGCCATCATCACCAGCGGTGGCGTGAGCATGGGCGAAGCCGACCACACCAAAGCCATGATGCGCCAGCTGGGCGATGTGGCCTTCTGGCGCATTGCCATGCGCCCGGGCCGCCCCATGGCCGTGGGCCGGATTGGCGCGGCCGGTGAAGGCGGTGCGGTGTTGTTTGGCCTGCCCGGCAACCCGGTGGCCGTGATGGTGACCTTCCTGGCCTTTGTGCGCCCCGCCCTGCTGCAGATGATGGGCGCACGCGCCGAAGCGCCCGTGCTGCTGAAGGCCCGGAGCGCCGAAGCCCTGCGCAAGAAGCCCGGGCGCACGGAATACCAGCGTGGCCATGTGGCGCCCAACGCCCAGGGCGAATTGCATGTGACACTCACCGGCAACCAGGGCTCCGGCGTGTTGCGCTCCATGGTGGAGGCCAACGGCCTCATCGTGCTGCACCACGGCCAGGGCAACGTGGCCCCCGGGGACTGGGTCGATGTGATGATGTTCGACGGCGTGGTCTGAGCGAGCGGGCTCGGCCCAGGGTGGGCCGCCAGCCGCCCCCTCAGGCGTGGCTCGGTGCGGCTTTGGCGGCCTCGGGAACCGTCTCGTCCACCGGCTGCATGTTGGCTCCGGGCACCCCCTTGCGCGCCAACAGCGTGTACACCGTGGGCACCACAAAAATGGTGAGCAGGGTTCCCAGCGACATGCCACCCACAATCACCCAGCCTATCTGCTGGCGGCTCTCGGCACCCGCGCCACTGGCCAATGCCAGCGGAATGGCGCCCAGCACCATGGCGCCGGTGGTCATGAGGATGGGGCGCAGGCGCAGCTCGGCCGCCTTTTGCACCGCATCGGCCACGCTCAGGCCCTGCTCGCGCAGCTTGTTGGCAAACTCCACAATCAGGATGCCGTGCTTGGTGATGAGTCCCACCAGCGTGACCAGCCCGATCTGGCTGAACACATTGAGCGTGCCTCCCGTGAACTTCAAGGCCAGCAGCGCACCCAGCATCGACAGCGGCACCGACAGCATGATGATGAACGGGTCCACGAAACTTTCGAACTGCGCAGCCAGCACCAAGTAGATGAACAGCAGGGCCAGCACGAACACCAGCGCCAGCGAGCCCGAGGCGCTGCGGAACTCACGGCTCTGGCCGTTGAGGTCGGTGGTGTAGCCCACAGGCAGCACATCGCGGGCGATGTCGTCCATGTAGTCCAGCGCCTCGCCCAACGCGAAATCGGGGGCCAGATTGGCGGTGATGGTGGCACTGCGGCGCTGGGCAAAGTGGTTCAGTTCCCGCGGCACCACCACCTCGCGGGTGGTCACCAGCGAGGCCAGCGGGATCATGGCGTCGTTGCGGCCGCGCACGAACATGCGGTCGATGTCGTCGGGCGTGTTGCGCTGGGTGGATTCGGTCTGCACCACCACGTCGTACTGCTCACCGCCGCGCTTGTAACGCGTCACGATGCGCCCGCCCAGCATGGTCTCCACCGTGCGGGCAATGGCGTCCACACTCACGCCCATGTCGGCGGCACGCTCGCGGTCCACATCGAGGCGGATCTCGGGTTTGTTGAGCCGCAGGTCGGTATCTACCTGCACAAAGCCCGGCTGCTGCGCCATGCGGGCGCGGAATTCCTCCACCACCTTGGCCAGGTTCTCGTAGCTGTCGGAGGTGACGATGACGTAGTTGATGGGCCGCTCCCGGAAGCCCTGCCCCAGCGAGGGCGGCGTGATGGGGAAGGCGCTCACGCCGGGCAAGGAGGCAATGCGTGGGGTGATCTCGCGGGCAATTTCCTGCGTGGTGCGCTCGCGCTCCTCCCAGGGCTTGGCACGCAGGAACACGTTGGCCTGGGCCACGGTAGGGTTGCCCACAATGGAGAACACCCGATCGAACTCGTCGTATTCGCGGCCTATGTTTTCAATGGCTTCGGCGTAGCGGCGCGTGTACTCCATGGTGGCACCGTCGGGGCCATTGATGATGGTGAGGATGACGCCGCGGTCCTCCACCGGAGCCAGTTCCTGCTTGATGTTCTGCAGCAACCACCAGCTGCCACCCGCACTGGCCAGCATGACGCCCACCACCAGCCAGCGCACCTGCAGCGTCAGCGCCAGCACGCGCCGGTAACCCTGGGTGATACCCACCAGCACCCGTTCCATGCCACGGTCGAAACGGCCGGGCTTGGGGTTGTGGCGCAGCAGCTTGGAGCACATCATGGGCGAGAGCGTGAGCGCCACAAAGCCCGACACCAGCACCGCACCGGCCAGTGCCAGTGCAAACTCGGCGAACAGCCGGCCCGTGCGCCCAGGCGTGAAGGCCAGCGGCGCGTACACCGCAGCCAGCGTCAGCGTCATGGCCACCACCGGGAAGGCCACCTCCTTGGCGCCCTTGATGGAGGCGGCAAACGGCTCCATGCCCTCCTCGATGTAGCGGTAGATGTTCTCCAGCACCACGATGGCATCGTCCACCACCAAACCAATGGCCAGCACCAGCGCCAGCAGCGTGAGGGTGTTGATGGAGAAACCGAACAGCGCCATGAGCGCGAACGCGCCTATCAGGCACACCGGAATGGTGACCAGCGGAATGATGGAAGCGCGCAAGGTGCGCAGGAACACAAAAATGACCAGCGCCACCAGAAACACCGCCTCGGCGATGGTGGTGTAGACGGCCTTGATGGAGCGGTCGATGAAGACCGAGTTGTCGTTGGCCAGGTTGAGCTGCACGCCCTCGGGCAGGTCGCCGCGGATGCGGTCCATCATGCCGCGCACCGAGGCCGAGAGTTCGAGCGGGTTGGCCGTGGCCTGCCGGATGACACCCAGCGAAATGGAGTCCTGGCCGTTGAGCCGTACCGAGGTGCGCTCGTCCTGCGGGCCTTGCGCCACGCGGGCCACATCGCCAATGCGTATGGGTTGGCCATTGACGTTGCGTATGGTGACGGCGCGGAACTGCTCCACGGTCTGCAGGTCGGTGGCGGCGGTCACGTTGAACTCGCGCTGCTGGCTTTCTATGCGGCCTGCAGGCACTTCGAGGTTGGAGCGGCGCAGCGCATCCTCCACGTCCTGCACCGTCAGGTTGAAGGCGGCCAGACGGTCCGGGTCGAGCCAGACGCGCATGGAGTAGCGGCGCTCGCCAAAAATGCGCACATCGGCCGCACCGGTAGCGGTTTGCAGGATCGGCTTGGCAATGCGGTTGGCAAAGTCCGAGAGTTGCAGCGCGTCGTGCGTGTCGGAGCTGAGCGCCAGCCAGACCACCGGGAAGGCATCGGCCTCCACCTTGGCCACCACCGGCTCTTCCACGGTGGCGGGCAAGCGGCCCCGCACACGGCTGACCTTGTCGCGCACTTCGGCGGCAGCGGCGTCGGGGTCGCGCGCCAAGTCGAAGCGCACGGTGATCTGGCTTTGCTCCTGCCGGCTGATGGAGGTGAGGACCTGCACGCCTTCAATGCCCGCGATGGAGTCCTCCAGCGGCTTGGTCACGGTGGACTCCACCACTTCGCTGGACGCACCGGGGAAGCGCGTGGTGACCGTGACGTTGGGCTCGTCGATCTTGGGGTACTCGCGCACCGTGAGCCCGTCGAACGATACCCAGCCTATGAGCAGAATGAGCAGCGACAGCACGGTGGCAAACACCGGCCGGCGTATGGATATCTCGGGCAGTTGCATGGTGGACGCTGTCCTGTGAGGGAACGGGGGTCAGCTGCCGCTGCGGCGAGCCACATCGATCACGCGCACCGGCGTGCCGTCGCGCTGGAGACGCTGCTGGCCGGCCACCACCACGGTGTCGGTGGCGCTCAGGCCCTGCACCACCTGCACCTGTGCACCACGGCGTATGCCCAGTTGGACTTCGGTGCGGCGCGACACGGTGCGGGCGCTGTCGCCCTCGCCTTCCTTTTCCAGCCGGAAGACGAAGTGCTTCTCGCCCTGCGGCACGATCGCTTCTTCGGGCACCACGAGAGCCTGCTCGTTCACCTCGAACACCACATTCACGCGGGCGAACATGCCAGGCCGCAGCGCCGCTCCTCCCTCCACCCCTACGGTGGGTAGCGAAGCGCGCACCAGCAGGGCGCGGCCATCGGCGTCCACCAACGGGTCCACAGCCTGCACGGTGGCGGTGAAGCGCAAGCCCGGCAGCGCATCGAGCAGCACGTCGACGGGTTGGCCCACGCTCAGGCGCGGCTGGTAGCGTTCCGGCAGGCGGAAGTCCACCTGCAGCACCGACAGGTCCTCGAGGTTGACGAGGTCGGCGCCATCGCGCACAAAATCACCGAGGTTGATCTGACGGATGCCGGCGGTGGCGTTGAACGGGGCCGTGAGGCGCATGCGCGACAACCGGGCCTGGGCCAGCTGGACCTGCGCTTCGGCCACCTGCAACGCGGCGCGGCTTTCTTCCAGCACGCGCTGGGCCACGAAGTTCTGCGCCACCAGTTCCTCGTTGCGGCGTAGGTT
>Ga0209278_1002332_pt1 | contig 10654 bp, 13 predicted proteins | sample JI81BgreenDNA_FD_187504 | JGI IMG/M metagenome (GOLD analysis project Ga0209278, IMG submission 187504) | Wastewater effluent complex algal communities from Wisconsin, to seasonally profile nutrient transformation and Carbon sequestration -... | ecosystem: Engineered > WWTP > Effluent > Algae... | reverse complement strand
CCGGCCATGCTGGCCACCGCGGCGGCGGGCACGCGCCAGCGCGCCGTGCGCGGTGCGGCCACGGGCGCCAGCACCACGGGTTCGGCGGCCAGGCGCTCGCGGAAGCCGGCCAGGAAGTCGGCGTCGCGGCGCGGCGCCGACGCCAGCTCGGACGAGCGCAGCACGTCGCCGATCAAGTGGTAGGTGTGCCAGGCCCCGCGCGTGGCCGCGCGCGTGCGCTCGTCGCCTTCGCGCAGCGCGCGGCAGGCGCGGTCGAGCGCGGACGTGTCGCCGTCGACAGCGGCCGACAGCCAGTCGGCGGGATCGGCGGGATCGGTGGATCCGGCGGGGGCTGAGCGGGGCGACGCAGGAGACATGGCGGCGGGCTCGGGTTCGTCAGGGGGCGGGTGCGGTGTTCGGCGGGGCGGCGGCGCTACCAGCGCGTGCCTTCGGGGCGGTCGAGCAGCGGGCGCAGGCGCTCGGCGATGGCCTCGCGGGCGCGGAAGATGCGGGAGCGCACGGTTCCGATGGGGCAGTTCATCACGTCGGCAATCTCGTCGTAGCTCAGGCCTTCGATCTCGCGCAGGGTGATCGCCTGGCGCAGGTCTTCGGACAGCGCCTCGATCGCGGCGTTCACCGCCAGGGCGATCTCCTTGCTGGCCAGCACCGCGTCGGGTGTCTCGCCATCGCTTGGTTCGATTTGGCGGCGGGAAGTTTCATCGTCGTCGTCGGGAAGTTGCATCGACGACTCGGGAATCACCGGATCCCGCTTCAGGTCGACCAGCGCCTTCTTGGCCGTGTTGACGGCGATGCGGTAGAGCCAGGTGTAGAAGGCGCTGTCGCCACGGAACTGCGGCAGCGCGCGGTAGGCGCGGATGAAGCTTTCCTGGGCGATGTCCTGCACCAGGCCCTCGTCGCGCACCATGCGGCCGATCAGGCGCTCGATGCGGCGCTGGTACTTGATGACCAGCAGCTCGTAGGCGCGCTGCTCGCCGCGCTGGGCGCGGGCCACGAGCTGGGCGTCGGTGTCGGCGTCGGTGCTCATGGCGTGAGCGGGGGCTGGCCGGCGGGGTCGGTGGGCGCCTCGGGGCGGCCGGCGAACAGGGCCACGCGCAAGGCGTGCCAGCTCGCGCCAGCCGCGGCTGCATCGGCCACCAGCCAGCGCGCGGCGCCGGCGGCTGGCTTCCAGCGCAGCAGCAACAGGCGCTGCAGGTCCAGGTGCACGGCCATGGCACCAGGCCGCCCGTCGCAGTGCCAGTGCTGGCCGTCCCAGGCCAGCTCGGTGTGGCCGCGCGGGCCCAGGGCCCAGCCCAGCACCGCGCCGGGCGCCATGGCCAGCAGGCCCCAGGCGGGTGCCAGCCCGGCATGCCCGGCGGTCCAGGCCGTGCCCGAGGCCGCAGCCAGCGCCGCGAGCAGCGCGACGCCGCCACGCACCAGGGTGGGCGGGCTCACCGTCACGCGGACGGCGCTCGCCGATCGCATGGCAGCCAGGCGGTGCTCAGGCGCGCCGGAACACCAGCGTGCCGTTGGTGCCGCCGAAGCCGAAGTTGTTCTTCACGGCGACGTCGATCTTCATCTCGCGCGCCGTGTTGGCGCAGTAGTCCAGGTCGCACTCGGGATCCTGGTTGAAGATGTTGATCGTGGGCGGCGACACCTGGTGGTGCACCGCCAGCACCGTGAACACCGACTCGATGCCACCGGCGCCACCCAGCAGGTGGCCGGTCATCGACTTGGTGGAGTTCACGACCATCTGCTTCGCGTGCTCGCCGAAGGCCAGCTTGATGGCGTTGGTCTCGTTGATGTCGCCCAGCGGCGTGCTCGTGCCGTGGGCGTTGAGGTACTGCACCTCGCTGGCGTTGACGCCGGCGTTGCGCAGCGCGGCCTTCATGCTGCGCTTGGGGCCGTCGACGTTGGGCGCCGTCATGTGGAAGGCGTCCGCGCCCATGCCGAAGCCCGCGAGCTCCGCGTAGATCTTGGCGCCGCGCCGCTTGGCGTGTTCGTACTCCTCGAGCACCAGCACACCCGCGCCCTCGCCGAGCACGAAGCCGTCGCGGTCCTTGTCCCAGGGGCGGGACGCGGTGACGGGATCGTCGTTGCGCGTGGACAGCGCGCGCGCCGCCGCAAAGCCGCCGATGCCCAGCGGGCTGACGGTGCTCTCGGCACCGCCTGCGATCATCACGTCGGCATCGCCGTACTCGATGAGCCGGCCGGCCTCGCCGATGCAGTGCAGGCCCGTGGTGCAGGCCGTGACGATGGCCAGGTTCGGGCCCTTGAAGCCGTACTGGATGGACACGTGCCCCGAGATCATGTTGATGATCGAGGCCGGCACGAAGAACGGGCTGATGCGCCGCGGCCCCTTGGCCGTGTAGTCGGCGTGGGTCTGCTCGATCATCGGCAGGCCGCCGATGCCCGAGCCCACCATCACGCCGACGCGCTCGGCCGCGTCCTCGCTGAGCGCGTCGCCCGTGGCCAGGCCCGCGTCGCGCACGGCCTGCATGGACGCCGCCATCCCGTAATGGATGAAGGTGTCCATGTGGCGCGCTTCCTTGGCCGGGATGTAGTCCTCGATCTGGAAGCCCTTGACCTCGCCGGCAAAGCGGCAGGCCATGGCGCTGGCATCGAAGCGCGTGATCGGGCCGATGCCCGACCGCCCGGCGACCAGGTTGCCCCAGCCCTCGGCCACGCTGTTGCCCACCGGGCTGATGAGCCCGAGGCCCGTGACGACGACCCTGCGACGCGTGCTCATGCGCGGACGGCTGGCCCTCAGGCCTTCTGGTGCGAGACCGCGTAGTCGATCGCCAGCTGCACGGTGGTGATCTTCTCGGCCTCTTCGTCGGGGATCTCGATGCCGAACTCGTCTTCGAGCGCCATCACGAGTTCGACGGTGTCGAGCGAATCGGCGCCGAGGTCGGCAACAAACGCCTTCTCGTTGGTCACGTCGGACTCGGGAACGCCGAGCTGTTCGGCAATGATCTTCTTGACTCGGGCTTCGATATCGCTCATGACTCCTCCAGGAGTGGGATCGGAAAAACGCCGCGGATTCTAGCGGCCGGGGGTTGCTGAAGCTGACGGGGTCGCGGCGGGCCTTCAGCCCATCGCCATCCCGCCATTGACGTGCAGTTCGGTGCCGGTCACGTAACCCGCACCCGGGCTGGCCAGGAAGGCCACGGCCGCGGCCACCTCGTCGGCCTGGCCGAGGCGGCCCAGCGGGATCTGCGCCAGCAGCGCGGCCTTCGCGGCCTCGGGCAGCACCTCGGTCATGTCGGTGGCGATGAAGCCCGGCGCGACGCAGTTGACAGTGATGCCCCGCGCGCCGAGCTCGCGCGCCAGCGCGCGGCTCAGGCCCGCGACGCCGGCCTTGGCCGCCGCGTAGTTGGCCTGGCCGGCGTTGCCGATGGCGCCCACCACGCTGGTGATGTTGATGATGCGGCCGAAGCGCTGCTTCATCATGGGCCGCGTGGCGGCGCGGCAGGCGCGGAACACGGCCTTGAGGTTGGTGTCGTGCACGGCGTCCCAGTCCTCGTCCTTCATGCGCATGGACAGGGTGTCGCGCGTAATGCCGGCGTTGTTGACGAGCACATGCAGGCCACCGTGGCGCTTGACGATGCCGTCGAGGGCGGCGTCGAGCGCAGCGCCGTCGGTGACGTTGAGCACCAGGCCCTCGCCGCCGTGCGGCGCCAGGGCCTCGGTGATGCCGGCGGCGCCCGCCTCGGACGTGGCCGTGCCCACGACCTTGAAGCCGTCGGCCGCGAGCTTGAGCGCGATGGCGCGGCCGATGCCGCGCGAGGCGCCGGTGACGAGGGCGATCTGGGGCGTGGTCGTGCCTGTGCTCATGCCAGCATCTCCTGCGCCGCCTTGAGGCTGGCGGGGTCGAGGATGGTCGTGCTCTGGATCTCGGCGTCGACGCGCTTGACCAGCCCGGCCAGCACCTTGCCCGGGCCGCACTCCACGATGTGCGCGAGGCCACGCGCCTTGAGCGCCAGCGTGAGCTCCACCCAGCGCACCGGGCCGAAGGCCTGGCGGTAGAGCGCGTCGCGGATGGCGTCGGGCTCGGTGGGCGCGGCGACGTCGATGTTGTTGATGACGGGGATGGCGGGCGTGGCCAGGGCCACCGTGGCCAGGCGCGCCTTGAGCTCCTCGGCCGCCGGCTTCATCAGCGCGCAGTGGAACGGCGCCGACACCGGCAGCAGCAGCGCGCGCTTGGCGCCCGCGGCCTTGAGCAGCTCGCAAGCCTTGTCGACGGCAGCCTTGCTGCCGGCGATCACCGTCTGCTTGGGGTCGTTGAAGTTGGCCGGCGACACGGGCTCACCCGTGGCGGCCGCGGCCTGCTCGCAGCCGGCGCGCACGGCCTCGGCCTCCAGGCCCAGGATGGCCGCCATGGCCCCCGCGCCCACGGGCACGGCGCGCTGCATGGCCTCGGCGCGGAAGCGCACCAGCGGCAGCGCGTCAGCCAGGCCCAGCGCGCCGGCGGCCACCAGGGCGCTGTACTCGCCCAGCGAGTGGCCGGCCACCGCGGCCGGCATCGCGCCACCCTCCGCGCGCCAGGCGCGGAAGCAGGCGATGGCGGCCGTCAGCATCACCGGCTGCGTGTTGGTGGTGAGCTCGAGCGCTTCTTTCGGGCCGTCGTGGATGAGGGCACCGAGGTCCTGGCCCAGGGCGGCCGAAGCCTCGGCGAGCGTGTCGCGCACGGCGGGGTGGTCGCCCCAGGCGTCGAGCATGCCAACGGACTGCGAACCCTGACCCGGGAAGACGAAGGCGAACGCGGGCATCGTGGATTGTTCTTGTGGTGTTGCTGTAAGCGGCGCGCTCAGAAGTCGAGCAGCACCGCGCCCCAGGTGAAGCCGCCGCCGACGCCCTCGAGCATGACGCTGTCGCCGCGGCGGATGCGGCCGTCGCGCACGGCGACGTCCAGCGCCAGCGGCACCGAGGCGGCCGAGGTGTTGCCGTGGTCGGCGACCGTGGCCACCAGGCGCTCGGGCGCGAGCTTCAGCTTTCTGGCCGTGGCCTGCATGATGCGGATGTTGGCCTGGTGCGGCACCAGCCACTGCAGGCTGTCGGGGGCGCGGCCGGCGCGCTCGAGCACGTTGCGCGCCGCCTGCTCCAGCACGCCCACGGCGAGCTTGAACACAGCCTGGCCGTCCATGCGCAGCAGCGGCGTGCCCAGCACCTGGCCGCCGGCCACCGTGCCGGGCGTGCAGAGGATGTCGCTGTGGCGGCCGTCGGCGTGCAGGTCGGTCGCCAGGATGCCGGGCTCGGCGCTGGCCTCCAGCACCACGGCGCCGGCGCCGTCGCCGAACAGCACGCAGGTCGTGCGGTCGTTGAAGTCGAGGATGCGCGAGAAGACCTCGGCACCGACCACCAGCGCGCAGCTGGCGCTGCCGGTCTTGATCATGGCGTCGGCCACGGTCAGCGCGTAGACGAAGCCCGAGCACACGGCCTGCACGTCGAAGGCCGCGCAACCGTGCACACCCAGCTTGTGCTGCAGCAGCGTGGCGGTGGACGGGAACACCATGTCGGGCGTGGAGGTGGCCACGATGATCAGGTCCACGTCCTCGGCGCGCCGCCCGGCGGCGGCCAGCGCGGCCTGGCAGGCCGGCAGCGCGAGGTCGGAACTGGCCACGCCCTCGGCCGCGAAGTGCCGGAAGCGGATGCCCGTGCGCTCCACGATCCAGGCGTCGCTGGTTTCCAGCCCGCGCTCGGCCAGCATGGTGGCCATGTCGTCGTTGCTCAGGCGGCGCGGCGGCAGGTGGCTGCCGGTGCCGGTGATGCGCGAGAACACCGGCTTCACGCCGCGTTCTCCGTGGGCGCGGCGGGCATGGCCTTGAGCGTGGGCACGATCATGGCGTGCACACGCTCCACCAGGCGGTGCAGCGCGGCGTCGTGGGCGCGCGTGAGCGCCATCTCGAAGGCAAACGCGTCGGCCGAGCCGTGGCTCTTGAACACCAGCCCGCGCAGGCCCAGCAGCGCGGCGCCGTTGTAGCGGCGCGGGTCGACGCGGTGCTTGAAGCGCTTGAGCACGGGCAGCGCCACCACGGCGGCCAGCTTGGCGAGCGGGCCGCGCGTGAACTCCTGCTTGATGAAGTCGCTGAGCATGGAGGCCAGGCCCTCGCTGGTTTTCAGGAGCACGTTGCCGACGAAGCCGTCGCACACGACGACGTCGACCGTGCCCTTGAAGATGTCGTTGCCCTCGACGTTGCCGTGGAAGCGGATCTGCCCGGCCTCGCCCGCCGCACGCAACAGCTCGCCGGCACGCTTGATGGTATCGCTGCCCTTGATGGCTTCTTCGCCGATGTTGAGCAGGCCGACCACGGGCTCGGCCTTGCCGTCCACCGCCGTGACGAGCGCGCTGCCCATCACCGCGAACTGCAGCAGGTGCTCGGGCGTGCAGTCGACGTTGGCGCCGAGGTCGAGCACGGTGGTGTAGCCGTCGTTGCGGTTGGGCAGCACCGTGGCGATGGCCGGGCGGTCGATGCCGTCCAGCGTCTTGAGCACGTAGCGCGCCACGGCCATCAGCGCGCCGGTGTTGCCGGCCGAGACGCAGGCCTGCACGCCGGTGCCGGCGCCGTCCTTCACCTGCTGCAGCGCCACGCGCAGGGAGGAGTCGCGCTTCTTGCGCAGGGCCACCTCGACGGGGTCGTCCATGGTCACCACCTCGGTGGCGACCACGCGTGTGCAGCGCGCCCAGCCAGCGGCGGGCGCAAGCGCGGCCTCGGTGCCCACGAGCACGAGCTCGGCCGAGGGGTGCTTGTCAAGGAAGGCCCGACAAGCCGGCAGCGTGACCGCCGGCCCGTGGTCGCCGCCCATGCAGTCGACGGCGATGCGGACGGGCGTGGAACTCTCAGCGCTCACGGCGGGCCGCAGCGCAGGCGAACTCAGGCGTCGGCCTTGGTCTTCAGGACCTTGCGGCCACGGTAGAAGCCGGTCGGGCTGATGTGGTGGCGCAGGTGCACCTCGCCGGTGGTGGGCTCCACGGCCGTGCCGGGGGCGGCAACGGCGTTGTGCGAGCGGTGCATGCCGCGCTTGGACGGCGACTTCTTGTTCTGCTGGACGGCCATGGTGGGCTCCGGGTGCGGCGTGGGGCCGCTGAATAAGCTGCTGGACGGCTGCTCGGGGCTGCAAGACGCTGCAGCGGGGCTGCAACGGAAGCGGCGGTGGGTTCGGGCGTCCGGGCGGCCGGGGCGATCTGGGGCGATCGGCCCAAGCCGGGGACGGCCGGGTCGGCCGCAAAGCCCGCCAGTATAGCAGCGGGCGGCCGGCGCTTCAGGCCCCGCCGCCGCCGGGCTTGCGCAGGGCGGCCAGGGCGGCAAAGGGGTTGGGGCGGGCCTCGGTCTCGTCGGCCGGTACCGCGGCCAGGGGCAGCGGCTCGGGGCATTCGCCCTCGTGGCGCGGCACGATGGGCAGCTCGAGGATGAGCTCGTCCTCCACCAAGGCGCGCAGGTCCAGGCGCGGCTCGAGCACGAGGTGGTCGTCGTCGCTTTCGGCGTCGAGCCGCTCGGCCTCGGCCTCGCTGGCCACGAAGCGGAAGCGACGCTGCATCGCCAGCGGCTCGTGCAGCGCCTGCAGGCAGCGCTGGCACTGCAGGGTGACGTGAGCGTGCGCTTCGACGTTCAGCCACAGCTGGGGCGGGCTGCCCACGGGCTCCATCTGGCTGAAGCGGGCCTGCCAGCCGGCCCGCTCGTCGGCCGCCGGCGGCACGAAGAGGCTGGCGGCCAGGCGCGGCAGCTCGGCCAGCGACCAGGCGCCGAGCAGGGTCTCGCCGTCGCGGCACAGCGCCGCCACGGGGACGGCAAGGGGGTCGGTGCGGCGTTCGCGGGACATGTCGGGCTCGGAGACGTTGAAGGATCAGGCCTGGGGCGGGAAGTGGCGCGCCAGGACCTCGGCATGCTCGGGCAGTGCGTCCACGCGCTGCAGCAGCGCCAGCAGGGCCGGCCGCTGCACCGCCAGGTGCGCACGCGCGCCCGACCAGCGCGACACCACCGCGGCCAGCAGGTCCAGCGCGCCGGGCGCGGCGCCGCCGAGCCAGGGCCGGCCTGCGTCGTGGAACTGGTCGGCGAACAGCTCCCACAGCCGGTGCAGCCGCGCGCGGGCACCGTGGCGCAGCGCGATGGCCGCGCTGCCGTCGCCGCCGGCCAGCCAGCGCTCGGGGTAGTCGATCAGGCCGATGGCGGCGTAGCAGTTGGCGGCGATGTAGACCAGCCCGCGCAGGCAGCGCGCGCGGCCCTCGTCATCGGCCGGCAACAGGCCGCTGGCGGGGTGGCGCAGGCCCAGCTCGGCCAGGATGGCGGCGCTTTCCGTGAGCACCTCGCCACCGGGCGAGCACAGCGTGGGGATCTGGCCCAGGGGATTGGCACGTGCGAGCTCGGCCTGGGCGGAATCGGCCTCCCAGGTGGAGGCGCGCACCACGCGGTAGGGCAGCCCGGCGCGGCGCAGCGCCAGCTCGACGGCGGCCGAGCCGGAGCCGTCGGAGCCGTAGAGAACCCAGGTGGCGGGGGCGGTGGCGGGCATGGCGGCGGCAGTGTAGCCAGCCCGCCGCGGCGGGCGCCGCGACCACAATCGCGGCATGCCACCCGCCCTCATCCTCGCCTCGACCTCGCGCTACCGGCGCGAGCTGCTGCAACGCCTGCGCCTGCCCTTCGAGGTGCTCTCGCCCGAGGTCGACGAGACCCCGCTGCCCGGCGAGGCCCCCGCCGAGCTGGCCCTGCGCCTGGCGCTGGCCAAGGCGCGCGCGGTGCAGGCGCGCCGGCCCGAGGCCGTGGTGATCGGCTCCGACCAGGTGGCCGACCTCGACGGCGAGCCCATCGGCAAGCCGCACACGCACGAGCGCGCAGTGGCCCAGCTCTCGCGCCTGTCGGGCCGCAGCGTGGTGTTCCAGACCGGCGTGGCCGTGGTCGCACCCGGCTTCGAGCAGGCGCTGCTGGCGCCCGTGCGCGTGCGCTTCCGTGCGCTGGCGGCCGACGAGATCGAGCACTACCTGCGCACCGAGCAGCCCTATGACTGCGCCGGCAGCGCCAAGAGCGAGACGCTGGGCATCGCGCTGCTCGAGGCCATCGAGAGCGACGACCCCACGGCGCTGGTGGGCCTGCCGCTGATCCGCACCTGCGCGCTGCTGCGCGCCGCGGGCCTGGACCCCCTGCGCGCGGTGGCGGCATGACCAGCCCGGGCACGCTCTGGCTGGTGCCGGCGCCGCTGGACCTGGGCGCCACCGAGGCCCCGCTGCAGGCCGTGCTGCCGCAGGCCGTGCTCGAACGCGCCGCGGTGCTGCAGCACTGGGTGGCGGAAGACGCCAAGAGTGCGCGCGCGCTGCTCAAGCGCGTGGGCCAGCTCGTGCCGCTGGCGCAGCCGCTGCAGGCCCTGCAGCTGGTGGAGCTGCCGCGGCCCCCCAAGGGCGCACCCCGCCCCGGCACGGCCGCCATCGACTGGCACGCCCTGCTGGCACCGGCGCTGCAGGGCCACGACCTGGGCCTGCTCAGCGAGGCCGGCCTGCCCGCGGTGGCCGACCCCGGCAGCGCACTCGTGGCCGCGGCGCACGAGGCCGGCGTGCCGGTGCAGCCGCTGTCGGGCCCGAGCTCCCTGATGCTGGCGCTGGCGGCCAGCGGCCTCAACGGCCAGAGCTTCGCCTTCGTGGGCTACCTGCCACAGGATGCCGCGGCGCGCACAGCGCGCATCCGCGAACTCGAGGCCCGGTCGCGCCAGCAGGGGCAGACGCAGCTGGCCATCGAGACGCCCTACCGCAACGCCGCGCTGTGGCAGGCGCTGGTGCAGGGGCTGCAGCCGACGACGCGGCTGTCGGTGAGCGTGGGGCTCACGCTGGACGGTGGATTCACGCGCAGCGCGCCGGTGGCGGCCTGGCGACGGCAGCCGCTGGCCCTGCCTGACCGGATGCCGGCCGTGTTTGCCTGGCTGGCGGGCTGAGCCGCCGGCCGACTGGCGGCCTCAGCCGCCGCGGTTGCCACCGCCCAGGAGCGCGCCCACCTTGCGCTTGGGCCGGATGTTGGGCGACAGCGCGCGCGGCGCCGGCGCGGCGGCCTTGGCGGACTCCCAGGCGGGCGGCGTGTCGCCGGCCGCCGAGGGCTCGTAGGGCTTGTCGAAGAACGGATCGGCCGGCGCGCGCGGGGCGGCACGCGGCGGGCGTTCGCTGCGCTCGGGGCGCTCGGGCCGGTCCGTGCGCTCGGGTTGCGCGCTGCGCGGCGCTTCGTCATCGCGGCTGCGCGGGGGCCGATCCTCGCGCGGGTCACGCGGGTCACGCTCACGGCGGCGCGGGCGGTCGTCCTCCAGCTCGGCCGGCTCGAGCTCGATCTTCTTCTTGATGAGCTTCTCGATGTCGCCCACCAGGCGCGTGTCGTCGCGCGTGACCAGCGTGACCGCCAGGCCCGAGGCGCCGGCGCGGCCGGTGCGGCCGATGCGGTGCACGTAGTCCTCGGCGTTGAAGGGCACGTCGAAGTTGAAGACCGCGGGCAGGTCGGCGATGTCCAGGCCGCGCGCGGCCACGTCGGTGGCCACGAGCAGGTCGACCTCGCCGGCCTTGAAGGCGGCCAGGGCCTTGAGGCGCTCGTCCTGGCTCTTGTCGCCGTGCAGGGCCTGGGTGCGCAGGCCGTCGCGCTCGAAGCTGCGCGCCAGGCGCGCGGCGCCGAGCTTGCTGTTGACGAAGACGATGGCCTGGCGGATGTCGCGCGCC
>Ga0209278_1002331_pt1 | contig 10654 bp, 7 predicted proteins | sample JI81BgreenDNA_FD_187504 | JGI IMG/M metagenome (GOLD analysis project Ga0209278, IMG submission 187504) | Wastewater effluent complex algal communities from Wisconsin, to seasonally profile nutrient transformation and Carbon sequestration -... | ecosystem: Engineered > WWTP > Effluent > Algae... | reverse complement strand
CGGCGATACCGGCCTGCTGGACGTTCTTCGCCTATATGGTGGAGTTTCTGCGTGGGGTGATCTACTTCAACTGCCATGCCGACGCGAGTGCTCTCATGGCGCGTCACCCGTTTCGTTCGGAAATGCTTCGCGACAACGTGCCTCCCCGCAGAGCGGCAATGCTGGCCTGGTGCATCAAGAACAACCGCATCGCCATCCCGGCGCATGACGTGGACGTCATACGGGTGAAGTCCCTTGGGGTCTACAAAGCGATCGTCAAGCAGAACGGAATCTTCTTGTGCCGCCCAGATCGTGGAGGCAAGAAGGAGCTGGTCAAGGGGCCGCGCTACTCAGGACCCCGCGCAATGGAACTGGGCTGGCATCGGGGCAACCGCAGGGACTTCTCGATCAATGTCCGAATGGACCCACAGGATCCCAATCGAATCTGGTTTGCGGACGAGCTTGGGATTCATCTCTTCGAGAACCTATCGACCGATCAGACGGCCATTCGCGAAGCGTGCCTTGAGGACTACATCGCGATGCAGGACCGCGAGAACATCCAGAAGACCGTTGACCAGAGCGAGACTGATCAAGAGGAATCGGACTTTATCTCACATCGCGAGAACAAGAATCTGGAGAAGAGAAAGGCCAAGAAGGAAGCCATTGCAGCAACAGGGCGCAAGGTGAGCCGAAACGAGCTGAGCAGCAACATCAAGGAGAACCGGGCCAAGGAGGCGGCGCTCATTGCGGCGCAACTCGATTCCACGGATCGAGGGCCAAAGAAGAGACGCTCACCGCCCTCTTCAACAGGAAGTACCTCAGCGTCGGCTGAAGCAGCAGCAGCTCCCGTAGTCGGCGCACATGATGCTGTGCATCAAGCGGTCGATGCAGCACCTGAGGAAACGGCAGTGACGCCACAAGGTACGACAGGCCTCGCAGCTGGCTCGGTTGTGAGCGGTGCATTGGCAGCTCTGCGGGCCAGGAGGATGCAAGAAGCATGAACGGCTTGGATCTGATTCGTGCGGAGAATCCGCTACTAAAGCCTTTGGGCGACTACATCGAACTCGAGGCCTGGCCAGGTGTGTTGCTCAACGATCCGCTCGACAAGGTCGACCGACATGAACTGACTCAGCACGAGCGGAGGATGCTGCTCAAGCAAATCAGGATGCGTTTTGAGCCAACGGATGGCTCTATCTCGATTGTGTCCAGGATTCAGGACATGCTGTGGGCGCGGCTCACATTCGGCAATCCGCTTCTGCCGGAGAACCGCTTTCGTACTGTGCAAGTTCTGGCGCAACGTGGGAAGCAGCTTGCCGACGCGCCATGGCTGCCAGATTATGCGGACGCGCTCATGGTCATGGGCTGTACCGCGATCGGCAAGACAACGGCGATCAAGAGGTACGTGGGTCAGATTAAGCAGGTCTACGTTCATCCGCCACGAGAGGATGCGGAGTGGACTCGGCACATCCAAGTTACGTACCTTATCGTGCCCATGCCAGTTCACCGGGGCGGTCTCCTGTACGCCATTCTGGCTGGTATCGACCTGGCTATCGGGACGAACTACCGAGCGCAATATGCCGACCATCGACGCTGGCCAATCGAGAAGCTAGCAATTGAGGTTGGCATCATTTTGGTTCAGCACAGTGTGGGCGTGCTGATCATCGAGGAGATCCAGGCGCGCAATTTCAGCATGTCGCCGAACCGGGAGGAGATGTTGCTGTTCATTCTCCGTCTGCTGAACTTCGGTGTTCCGGTGGTCCTTGTCGGCAACCCGTTGGGTTTCGTGGGGCTCGACGAGTTCAGCCAGGACATCAACCGCTTGACCGAGAACGAGCCGATTCACCTGATGCCGGCGGTCGTCGATGATGACGAATGGAGAACCGGACTGGGACCCGGCATGTGGAGCCACAATGTCATGCCCAAGGTGACGCGTTGGTCTCCCGCGGTCTGCAAGGAACTGCATGAGTGCTCGGCTGCGTTCCCCGGGTACGTTCGCAAGGCTTGTGACGGCGCGCAGCTGCTGGCCATAGAGTCCGGTGCGACGGCGGTGGGCCTCTCACACTTGGTTCTCTATCGAGAGAAGTCCAGTACCTACGCGATGAACTCTGACTTGATCGAGGGATTCGCCGACAAGAATCCGTACAAGCTCATGAAGTATCTTGACGTGCCCTGGGAACAATATGGACTTCTGTGGGGCAAGATTTCCTTGGAGGAAATCGCCCACGGCCGCGACCAGGGGGAGCTGACCACTGACAAGAACATCGATGAAGAGGGGAAAGCGGCGTATCGGTCGGTGCACGACAGAATTCGCAGCCAGGCGGCCGCTCGGATGTCGCAAGCAGCCAAGAAGGCATCAAAGACTGCGTCGACAAGCGAGGCCGGCGCGAAGACCAAGGCGTCGCTTTCAGCAGGACTTCAGGCACTCCGCCAGAAGCTGGAAAGTGAGAAGCCTAAGCCTGATTCAACGTAAGGTGTCGGCGGACCGTTCGAGTGCCTCGCAGCCGTGGGCTGGCGAGTCCGCTTCGGGCAGCAGGCTGGACAGCACTCGCTCAAGCAGGACGGGGTCTCGCGGCTGGCTGCGGATGAGGTCCTTGGCATAGCTCTTGGCCGCAGCGAAGTCCGACGCTGCCATGGACTCTTGGATGCTGCCGAGCAGCCGATCGCGATACTGCGTTCGAGACTCTTCCTGGGCTCGAAGCGAACTTGCCGCGATCGGCAGCTTCCCGGTGCGGAGCTGCTTCTGTGTTTCCTTGTCGAAGCACTGCAGCATCAGCGACCAAGTTCGTCGAGAGCCGCTATGGCCGTAGGAGGCGAGGCGCGATGAAACACTGGCCGCGATCGAAGCAGTGCTGGTGTCCAACTGGATGTCGTACAGGTGGCTCTGATCGCGGGGCGGTCGAAGGAGGGGAAACCGGGCGTCGAGCCAGCCGCGGTCGTGCTGCGCGAGCCACGCGTAGTCGGCGTTGGCCAAGGTCTTCAAGTCTTGACGGGCCGCCCGGGGATGGTTGCGCTTCAGCTCCAACGCTGACGAGCGGTGCACGGTCTGTTTGCGGCGGAAGCAGCTTCTTTGGCGTTGCTTTGCCAGCCGCGGAAACTGACGCAGGACTGATCGCAACGTCGCCAAGTCGATCTGGTGTTTGTAGGCGACCTGGCCCAGGGGAATGTCCCGCAGGCAGTCCTTGAGCAGGGGCGTGTCGAGCACTGTCGCAATGGACCCAAACCGCATGCTGGTTGTCGCAGGTCTCGGCTCTGGCGACGCCGCATCAGCAGCCTGAAGGGCCTGCCCCAGATCGGCAAGGTCGTCGAACAGGACCGAAGCTACCAACAGATTCGCGATGGGGTGATGAGCGAACGCGGTTCCGTCGGCGACGAGCGCTGGCCAAAACCGATCTCGCTGACTCGCAAGCGAGAGCCCTGTGTCCGCCAGTGCGGCCTCGTCAAACGAGGCGCGGAGCAAGCCGACCAACGTCGTGCCAGGAGTTCGATTGGCCCCGTGGCGCTCGCTGAGCCTCGCAGCGATGGCTGTCTGCCGGGCTTTCAGGCTTGCTGGCATCAGGGAACCGCCAAGCGCAGCTTCGGTCAGCATTGCGTAGCGGATCTGTGCGACCGAAGCTGGCCGCAACAGTTGGTCGGCCCATGCCTTCAATTGGGGGTGGCGAGATTGCAGCGTGATGACGTACAAGCCGTGCTGAGCTAGGTTCTCCGAACCCGCATTCATTTCGGTGATCGGCAACGTCAACACACCATGCAGATGGCAGGCTTGGACGGCTGCGACCTGATGCTGTCGCCGAGCAACGGCGAACCCTCGCACCGCAATGTCTCCAGCGGCACACAAGGGGCACAGCCGTGGCGGGCCAAGGCGTACTGCGCGCGACCGGCAGAGTGCAGACAGCTTCGTCACTTCCCCACGGGCGAGAGCCGAGGTCAGCTTCTCGTATGTGGTGGCATCCGCAAGGGGCCGGAAAAGCGGCAAGTAGGAGTGCCGCTCGATCAACTCCGTCGCGGTCCGACAGCCTGCGCCCTCCAAATTCTGGAAGGCCTGTTGCCATCCGCCGTGGATCAAGCTGCCAGACTTGGTCTTCGCCGAGCCGAACACCGCCTTGGCGGCGTCGTCCCAAGTCGGCCAGGGGTTCCTTAGCCAGTGGGCAGCCACCAGACTTTCGATCGTCTGCCCTGGGACGGGGACTCTGATATCGCTGAGCATTACCTGCTCCCGCGGCGCTGCGTGCGCTGAACTCGCTTCACCGCCTCAAGCAAGTCGACCAGTGCGCCGGCGTGGTCAGGAGTGCCGTCCCAGACGCGAAGGACCGCATCGGTCAGCCGTTCTGAGGTTGCCGGAACCGGGGTCGTGGGCTCAGGGAAGCCAGCACGTGCCGAAACTGCATAGTTGCATAGCTTGACCAGATTGGGCGAAGGCCGCTTCGCCCGACCCGCAAGGATGCGACTGACTTGACTCTGGTCCACCCCGCTGGAGGCTGAGATGGCCAACTGTGAAAGGCTTCGGCTCTTGACCCGGGCGGCGAGCCAAGCCAGCAACTCGCGCTGCTCTGCGGACACCTTCGACCCGGCTGCATCTTGCATAACTGTATGCTATATGCAAGGAACGCCTTATGCAAGTGGCCTGCCCCAGCGATTCATCACGGGGGTAGCGGGGTGACGGCGTTCCACATGCTAGGGAGGTTCTGCAAGAGCCACTCGCGGTCGTTCCGGTACAGCCACATATATCCGTTGCCCCGCAACTGACGTAGTTGCTTGACCGTCCAGCCGGGGTGATCCTGGATCGCCCGGAGGAACTGGGCGCGGTTCGCGTCTTGGGCGATGGCCAGGCGTGCCCTGCGCCACTGTTCGGCGACCACTGGCTCAGACGAAATCAACCGGTTCAAAGACACCGAAGAAATGGAGCAGGCGCTGCAAACTGCCTCCTTGGTGGCTCCCGTGCGCAGTCTTGCTCGCACCGCCTCCAGAATCGGCGGCGTCAATGTCTTGGCCCTTGACTTAAAGGACAGGCCAAGGACCTTTGCCCACCGCACACCAGTGGCCGTTGACACTCCGACTTCCTTCGCGGCGCCGGTGAGCGACATACCATCCCTGGCCAGAACGGCGAACCGCGCCATCTGCTCGGAGGTCTGAACGCCACCATCGATCTCGGGTTTCGTTGGCTCGCGGCCCGACGCAGTTCCTTGGCGGTAGGCCTGCTGGAACGCAGACCAGTCCGGAAACAGCATCGCAATGAGCAGCAGGTGCTTGAGCGGATGCCCACTTCTCGGCGTGGCGCGTGCCAACGTCCCAACGAGACCGGGCCAGTCGTCACGGATGGAGGACAGACTCGCAAGGCCAGGAAGTGAGTTCAAGCCCTGGAAGTGAGACTGCACAGCGCGAGTCAGGCCAGCCAGTCTGAGATTACCGTGCGCCGTGGCCCAACCTTGCTCGCGCAGCGCTGATTGATAGGCCTGGGCCAGATGCTCCGCATCGAGGCTTGCTGGATCCAACTTGCCCCACGCAGTGGAGTGCGAAGCCAAGGTTAGCAACACATCGAACTGTCGCGCCGCAGGCTCAGGCGGTTCAATCCACTCTCGGGGTAAGCCAAGCGTCGGGAGAAACCAGCCCCGCTGGTGGACTGGCGTAGTTTTGTTTCGGACCAACCGCAGCATGCGCTGGTGCTTGACGCAGACAAGTGCGGACGGAAACTGGTGCTCGATGTGCCAGTAGGCGCGTCCGAACTCCGCCTCGTCTGCGGCGATGCAAGAGCAGCAGGCCTTCAAGGGGTGGCTTCCTCCCACCCTGCTCGCCGGGATGCCAAGCTTGAACTTAATCGTGCTGTACGCCGAGGTACGCGTACGAGACAGCAGGGCCGCAGCGCTTTGCTCTTTCAGTGGCGGAAGAAAGTACCCCAGCAGAGTTCGGCGCAACGCGAGGTCGCGGGGGCTACCGAGCGCGCCGTCAAGCCGCGCGTCGAGCACATCAAGGTGGGCAGGGAAGTCATGCAGCAGCGCAGCGTATGGCGCGCCATACAAGCGGCGGCTGAGCTCCCGCGGATCCAGTACCGCGTTTCGCGCGTGCGCGTATCCCGCCCAGCTGTAGAGCGTCTCGCCCGGCAACAGTGCCGGCAAGTTGGGCAGCGATGGCAGCAGGTCCACAGTGAAGACTATCCCTGTCGCTACAGGGTAGCAATACGTTGGGACGTGTGTCCTGGTGGTGCTCAGCGCGATACCGCAGCTCTTGTTGATAACTCAGGTACCACCGGATACGAAGAGATCCGCAGCGAACAATGATGAAGCTCGCCAGCCTGTTACAGCAGCGGTCCGATGGCCGTTTCTCCAGCACATATAGCGGCCCAAGGCAAAGCTGCAATGTGGATGCTGCAGCGTCAGACTGGGTGCTGCCCGTCCGGTTTGCGGGCCGAGCGAGAGCGTCTGCAGGAAATGCGCCGCTGGACCGCCGGGCGTTGGCGATCGACTCAGGCGGCGTCCGGTCGGCGGCAGCTTTCAGCGACTACCAACTTGTCCTTACAAGGCGACTCCGACTCTCGCTCGTCGATCCGGCGCTGCATGGCAGCAATGCGTCCGGCGCGCAGCTGAGTTGATCAGCTCCGTGAAACGATCGCGGCTTCTTGCGTGGCGTCGAAGCCTCAGCGTTCGGAGCGCTACCTATCGCGGTCTTAAGCTGGCAAGCCTCACGGCAGCCTCCTGGAGACCCGATCACTTAGCGGAGCAGCGTGACCAGGGATCTCTCTCGCCCTCTGATGCTGCTTCGTTCATTGCGCTCCGCCTGCTGCTCGCGACCACGCGCTGAACATCCACGTACGCCCAGTGTGCGTGCATTGCCCTTCGGAAGCCCGCGCTACGATTCGACACACAGAAGAACACGTTTGTAGACCCCTCGGGAGGGATTGCGATGCGACTGACCGTACCGCCTGTCAAGGGCGTTAATGTCAAGACGTCTACGGGAGCCATCGGTCAACTTCTTCGACCGTCCGAGACCGTGCAAGGCGAATGGACGAGGTTCGTGTTGCCTTCGCGGACTGGCTGGAAGTTAACTCCCAGCGAGGGGCCAGTCGTCTATGTCTTCGCTAAGGCGCCCCCTCAGGACCAGATGCCCAGCGATGGATCCGTGCTGCTTGGTGATGTGGCCGAGGGCGCATCGGAAGCGGACCTGAGCGGGAGCAAGTGGATCTATCACCGGGATGTCGACGGCGTCCTGAGTCCAGCGCGAGTGCGTGACACTTGGTTCGCCGCGTTCAATTTCATCGGCGAGGGCCAGTTGCGAGATGGGCAGGTTGCCCTGCGCAAGCCTCAGCTCGGCGCGCTCCATGCCATACACGCCCACTGGACAACTAAGGATGACGTGGCCACCGTGGTCATGCCGACGGGGACGGGCAAGACTGAGACGATGTTGGCGACGCTCATATCAGCGCGTTGCACACGGGTGGTGGTGGTTGTACCCACCGACGCGTTGCGAAGCCAATTGGCGCTCAAGTTCTATTCGCTGGGCATCCTCAAGGATCCGCGATCCGTCTTGCTCAGCGCGGGCGTGCTGCGGCCCATTGTTGGGATGCTGGAGCGCCGACCCACGACCGTGGACGAGGTGGAAGACCTGTTCAAGCGATGCAATGTCGTGGTGACCACCAGCGCGCTTGCCGGTGCTTGCAGTGACGAAGTGCAGGCGAGGATCGCTGAGGTCTGCACCCATCTGTTTATTGACGAGGCTCACCACGCGGAGGCTCCGACATGGAAGAGGTTCAAGGGGGTCTTTAAGGCGCACAAGCGGCTAGTCCTGCAGTTCACCGCAACGCCCTTCCGCGAGGACGGTTTGCCACTGGACGGCGAGATTGTCTACGTCTACCCGATGCGGCATGCGCAGCGCGATGGCTACTTCCGACAGATCAGGTTCAGCTCGGTCTACTCTTTCAACAGCACTAGGGCCGATCGCGACATCGCGGCCAGAGTTGTCGAGGAACTGCACTTAGATGTCACTGGGCTGCATGTCGCTATGGCACGTGTGTCCTCGCAGATGCGTGCCGCACAGGTCCTGAAGATCTACGAGGAGCTTGGCGAATACAACCCGGTCATGCTCCACAGTGGCATGAAGAAGGCGGACGTACAGGCCGCGCGCAGCCAGCTTGACCAAGGCAAGTCGCGCATCGTCGTTTGCGTGGACATGTTGGGGGAAGGGTTCGACATGCCGGAGCTGAAGATCGCCGCCTTCCACGACTTGCGCAAGAGCCTCGCGGTCACTCTGCAACTGGCCGGACGCTTCACGCGCGCTAGGCCCGATCTCGGCGATCCGGTGTTCATCGCCAACATCGCGGACGTGAACCTGCGCGATGAGCTCCGGGCGCTCTACACCCAGGATCCCGACTGGAACCTGCTGCTGCCGGATCTCAGCGAAGGTGCAATCGGGCAGGAACTGGAAGCGCAGAAGTTCATGGGTGGCTTCGTCGGTCAGTTGGACCGGATTCCGATGAACGAGATCCGACCCGCCGCGAGCATGGTGGTCTACCGCACGCACTGCTCCCAGTGGAAGCCTTCCGAACACAAGGTGGCTTTCCCAGGGCTGAAGGAGGGCGAGGAGATCTATCCGATTCTCAATGCGAAGGAGCGGATGCTGATCATCATCGCGGCAAGGAGACAGGGGGTGCCCTGGACGGACGTGCCTGCCGTCGAGGGGCTCGTCTGGGAGTTGTGCATCGCAATTTGGGACGAACAGAAATCGCTGCTCTACATCCACGGCTCCACAAACACAGGGACGTACTCAGACTTTGCTCGTGCCCTGTGCGGTGACGATGTCGAGCTCATCAAAGCGCCCCACGTCTTCCGGGTGCTCGCGAAAATCAACCGGCTGATGCTGATGAACGTTGGCCTGGATGAACAGTTCGGCCGCCAGGTCCGGTACACCGGCCGGATGGGCCCCGATGTTGGTGCCAGGCTCACCGATGCCACCCTTGGAACCACTACCAAGGCGGTCCTGGCTGGCTTCGGCTTCGAGAACGGCGCCCAGACATCGATCGGTGCGGGCAAGCGCGGTCGCGTCTGGGCAACGCTGCGCCTGCGGGTCAACGAGTTCGCAGCTTGGTGTAAGCGTGTCGGCGCAAAGCTTGCCGACGACAGCATCGACCCCGAAGAGGTCCTCAAGGGGACGTTGATCCCGAAGCTTGTGGGCGCAAGGCCGAACGCTGTGCCAGTCGGGGTCGATTGGCCGATCGAACTGCTAGATGTCGTGGAGTCTGGAACGACTATCTCGTTCTCTCACCTCATCCACGAGAATCTGACCAACACGAGCATCGAGCTACGCGATTGCAACGCCAACGGACCCCTCGTCCTGCGAGTGTTCTGCGAGAGACAGGAAGTCCAGGTTCGGTTGGACTTCGTCATTCACGGCAATGCTCCGGACTTTGTCTTCGTCTACGAAGGCGATACCAGGGCGACTATTCGACGTGGCACGACTTACGACCTCTGTGACTACCTGACCGAGAACCCGCCAACGATCTGGTTCGCCGATGGATCGAAGCTAGAGGGAAGCACTCACGTTGAACTGCGCTCTGCCGCGCCGCTGTACGGCCGCGATCGGCTGGAGGCGATCGACTGGACGGGCACCGATATTCAGAAAGAATCCCAGCGCGAGGAGCGGCGCAAGGACTCCGTGCAGTACCGGGCCATCGAGCACATCAAGGCAGAGAAACGGCACGAGATCATCGTGGACGACGACGGCGCTGGCGAGGCGGCCGACATCGTTGGTATTGGCTTGGACAGCCAGACCAATCCCCGGCTGATCACCGTCGATCTCTACCACTGCAAGTATTCCGGTAGTGAAACGCCTGGGGCGCGAATCGACGACATGTACGTCGTGTGCGGCCAGGCACAGCGCAGCGTAATGTGGCTTCACAACAAGGATCGGCGCACTGACCTCTTTGTCCACTTGCTGAAGCGGGAGGCGGATCGGGTGGAGAGCGGCCGGGCCAGCCGCATCGAGGTCGGGTCGAAAGACCGCCTGGCGCAGATCCGCGACCTCAGCCGCACTTGCGCTGTTGCCTTGCGCGTTTACATCGTGCAGCCGGGCCTATCCAAGGCCGCATCCGCCGAGCACCAACTGGCTCTCCTGGGCGTGACGGAAAGTTTCCTGTCCGAAACCTACCAGGTCCCCCTCAAGGTGTATTGCAGTTCCTGATTCGCAATGACTCTGAGGTGGCTCACGCTGTGCGCCGGTGAGTTCGGACGATAGCTGCCTCAACCAAGAGAGCAGCCATCCCGATGGACAGCGTGCAGTTCTAGCCACTGACAGATTTGCCAGATCGCCAGCACTCCGCAGGCCAGCCGTTCGCTAGCGAGGCCGCCGAAATGCCTCCAGCGAAGCAAGCCATTCCGATCAATATGACCCGAGGCACGCCAGGTCCAGGACCCCTCTTTGGCAACTTTGATGTTTGGACTTGCGGCAAGCCTGCCATCATGCGCGTCGCTTTGGCAACTTTTGGTGCGTGCTCAAGCGGCCTCAACCCTGCGAAAGGCCGCGCCGCGTCTAGAGGCAATTTGGCAACTTTGTTCTAAGGGACCACGGATTGATTGTTGGTTCAGAATAAACCCGTAACCTCGACAATAAAGGCGTAAAGCCAAGCGAAGACTCAACAATAAAGTCGTACATCGCGATCGTTCGGGATACGGCGGCGCAGGGGCACCGGCCT
>Ga0209278_1002329_pt1 | contig 10661 bp, 6 predicted proteins | sample JI81BgreenDNA_FD_187504 | JGI IMG/M metagenome (GOLD analysis project Ga0209278, IMG submission 187504) | Wastewater effluent complex algal communities from Wisconsin, to seasonally profile nutrient transformation and Carbon sequestration -... | ecosystem: Engineered > WWTP > Effluent > Algae... | reverse complement strand
ATTCCGGGCAATGCGTGCATTTCCGTCTGTTCGCGCCGGAGCGGCTGGCCTACCCGATCAAGCGCTATGACTTCGAAGCGCGGCGCCACTGGCAGATTGTAGACGATCGGCTGGCACGGACCGGCTACATGGTCGGCGGCACCTATTCGATCGTCGACATGGCGGTCTGGGGATGGGCGCCACGGATCCCCTTCATGCTCGGCGACGAAGCGGCAATGGCCGCGTATCCGCACATTGCCCGGCTGATGGCGGAGATCGACGCCCGGCCGGCGGCCGTGCGGGCGCGAGCGATCGAGACCAGGCATCCCTTCAAGGGCGATTTCGACGAAGCCGCGATGCGCAATCTTTACCCGCAGATCTTCGCGCCGGATCCCGCCACTGCACGAGCGCGCTAGGCAGTCGCGGAGTGCTGTCAGTCCAATGCGCCCCCGTCAGCCTTCGTCGCGGAACATCAGCTTGCGGATCTGCTTGAACGGCAGATCGCCGTAGGTCAGCAAATTATCGTGAAAATGCTTCATCGAATAATGCACGCCCATCCGGCGCTTGTATTCCGCGCGCAGCTTGATGATCTCCAGCTCGCCGATGATTTCGCGGCCCGGCGATGACGGAGACTGGGAATCGCGCTGCACCTCGATGAACGCGTTGGTCGGCTCCATGCCCATCTTGTCGACATAGGCCTGCACGGCCTCATCGAACGTCATTTCGCCCTTCGCCATCTTCAGCTTGGTCAGGATCCGCTGTACCCGCCACATGCGCATCTGGCGCCGCGCCATCCTGGTCTTCAGCTCCTCCATATAGGGTAAGCTCTTGTAATAGCCTTCTTCTTCCATCAGGCGTTCCAGGTAGAACGACCATGACTGGCTGAAATAGGCACTGCGATAGGCACGCCGCATCGGCCGGGTGACATGCTGATTGCGCGCGGCAATCTGCACATTGTGGCCGAGCCATTCGTGATAGGAGATCACGTGCGTCCAATAGGGATTATAGGCCTTGATGCGGCTGGCCTTTTCCTGCGGCGTCAGCCGGTCTTCCAGCGGCGTCAGGATGTAGTAGCCCGATTGCCGGCCGGCCACGGTGGGCCCGCCGGTGGCGCCGCCGAAGGACAGGATGCGCCGTGCCATCGGCGGGGATTCGCGGGCGCCATAATCGATATAATCGGGGATGGTCACGATGTGGGCGCCCGGCCCCTTCAGCCAGGCGCTCATCATGTCGACATAGCGTTGCGCCATCGGGATCACGCCTTCCCACGGCGGCGCTTCGTCTTTCATCACTTCCCATGCTTTGCGCAGATCGCCGCTGGGGTGGATCTGGCGCGCCAGATCACGCATTTCGGCGGTCAGCACTCGCTCTTCGTCGGCGGCGATGCGCAACATTTCATCAACGCCGTAATCGTCCAGCTGTTCCTGCACGAATTGGTAGAATTCGATCTCCGCCGGCTTCCACGCCGGCGAACGGGTGGAGCGCGGCAGCAGATCGCTTTTCAGCCAGCGTTCGAAATGATCGACGGCCGCCAGCGCGGGGCCGGCGGCCGCGACGAGTTCGGCCTTCACGTCCTTGCTGTCCGCAATCGCGCCCGGCACATGATCCCGCAGCAGCAGGCGGGCGTAATAGGCCTGGTAGAGGGCATTTTCGGTCCAGGTGCGCGCAGGGTTTTTTAGGGTCTGCTTGGCGCGGGCCAGCACGGCCGGCAGGCGCCGCAATTCGGCCGTGGCCTGCCGCACCGCGCTGTCCGGCAGCGCGCCGGGGCGCAGGAACAACTGGCTGGTCTGGCCCAGGGCGAACACCGATGCGGGGCTCACCTCGTGCAGGCGCAGGGTTTCCATCTCGAACAGGCGCGTGCGAACATGCGCGATCAACAGATCGTGATCGACCTGATCATCAAGCTTCAACCGGGTTCGGTCGATCCGTTTTGCCTCTTCCAGCACCGCGCGGTAGCTGTCGGCCGCGGCCACAAAGGCCGGCGTTCCCGGCTCTCCCTCCTTTACCGACAGCGCCGCGGCGATCACCACATCCAGTGCCGGCGGGGCAGGCTGTGCGGCAAGTGGCACCGAAGCGAGGCAGCAGGCCAGGAGGCTGAGGAACAAACGAATCAAGGACTTCACCATTTCGTATCCGCCAGCAGCGCCGCGTAAATCTCGATCCCGTCCCACAGATTGCCCAGCCGGATATTCTCGTTGGCGGCGTGCTGGTTGTCGTCGGCGTTGGCGACGGAGACGCCGATCATCGGGGTTTGCAGGGCTTCGACAATCTCCGCAAACGGGGTGGTGCCGCCCATTAAAGGCATTTGCACAGGTGGGCCGGCGGTGCGGGTGATGGAGTCGATGACGGCCTTGGCGGCGGGCGTGTCGAGGGGGACTTTGACGGCGACGGACCCGCCTTCATCCCAGTCCAGTTTCAGCAGCTTGGGGTGGGCGCGGCGGGTGGCGGCGTCGGGATCGGTGCGGATGATGTGCCAGCCTTGCGCGCTGAGGTGGGATTCGACCGCCTGTTTCACATGGGCGGTGGTCTGGCCGGGGGCGAGGCGGATGTCGAAGCTGGCCCAGGCCTGGGTGGCAATGGCGTTGGCGGCGGGCGAGCGGGTGTCGCCGCCGTGGATGGCGCGCACGTTCAGTGTGGGCATCAGATAGCCATCGGCGATGCGCGCCGTGCCGATGTGGCGGCCGAGCGCCAGTTCGTCCATCAGTTGCGGCTCCACGGCGGGCAGGGCGGCGAGGGCGGCCTCTTGTCGGTGGCGCTGGGCGGCGGCACTTCGCTGGCCAGGCCGGGGACCTTGATGTTGCCCTGATCGTCACGCAGCTGCATCACCAGATCGGCGATCATCACCGTGGGGCTGGGCACCCAATTGCCATAATGGCCATCATGCAGGGCGCGGGCGGGGCCATAGACGGTGGCTTCGAAATCGACGATGCCGCGGTTGCCGCCGCTCACCAGCGGGCGGCCGGATTGGTGGACCGGGCCATCGCCCATGATCAGCAGATCGGCGGCGAGCAATGCCTTGTTGGCGCGGACGATGGTGCCGAAATTGGGCGAGCCGGCCTCTTCCTCGCCTTCCCACAAGATCTTGATGTTCACATTGGGCTTGATGCCCTTGGCGGCAAGCGCATCCAGCGCCCACAGGGTGACGGCGATGGTGGATTTGTCATCGCCGGTGGCTCTGCCGTGCAGGCGCCATTCCTTGTCGATGGCCGTGGCAGCTGCCAGATCGACCTTGGCGCTGGCCGGCGGGGCGGTGCGCAGTGTGGGCTGGAACGGTGGATCGAGCCAGCCGGGCTGGTTCACCGGCTGGCCGTCATAGTGCGCGTAGAGGAGCAGGGTGCGCTTGGCGCCAGGGGTGCGGCGCTCGGCGAAGACGCTGGCCGGGGTGCCGGGGCGGGCGCGCAACTGCTGCGTGGTAAAGCCGCGCGATTTCAGTTGGGTTTCGAGGAAATCGGCGTTGCGGTCGACATCGGCCAGGTTGCTGGCGATGCTCGGCATGGCGACGAACGCGCTGTAATCGGCGATCAGCTTGCGCTCATTGGTTTCACGCCAGTTGCGGACGGACGCGCGCAACTGGTCAGAGGCTGGGCTGGCCAGTGTCGGTGCCGCCACCAGTGCAAGCAGTGCCCACCCGATCAAGGCGCGATTATTCATGGTTGTTCCCCTTTGGATTCAGACTGGCGCAGGCAGCCGGGCTTGGCAACTGCCGACCGATTTACATCGCTAACACAGCTGCTATGAAAAGCCGGTAAAACTGAGGATTTTCGCATCATGCTGCAGCTGTCGGGCGTTACCCATGTCTATGCCAATGGCACCCGTGCGCTGGACGATGTGAACCTGGTGGTGCCCAACGGCATGTTCGGCCTGCTGGGCCCCAATGGTGCCGGCAAATCCACTTTGATGCGCACGGTGGCGACGTTGCAGACGCCCACGGCCGGCACGATCAGCTTTGGCGATATCGATGTGATCGCCCAGCCGGAGAAGCTGCGCGAGACGCTTGGGTATCTGCCGCAGGATTTTGGGGTTTATCCGCGCGTTTCGGCTTATGCGATGCTGGATCACATGTGCGTGCTGAAGGGCATTGCCAGTGCCGGGGAACGCAAGGCGACAGTGGAAACGCTGCTGAACCAGACCAACCTGTGGAATGTGCGGGCAAAGGCCATCGCCGGATTTTCGGGCGGGATGCGGCAGCGGTTCGGCATTGCCCAGGCGCTGATCGGCAATCCCAGGCTGATCATCGTTGATGAACCGACGGCGGGCCTTGATCCCGAAGAACGCAACCGGTTCCTGAACCTGCTCGCCGAGATTGGCGAGAATGTGGTGATCATCCTTTCCACCCACATCGTTGAAGACGTGGCCGATCTGTGCCCGCGCATGGCGGTGCTTGCGGCTGGGCGCATCCAGCTGGAAGGCGCGCCGCTGGAACTGATCGAACGGGCGCGCGGCAGCGTGTGGGCCAAGACGATCGGGCGGGACGAATTGGAGGCCACCAAGGCCGCGCATGAGGTGATCTCCACGCGGCTGTTTGCCGGGCGAACGATTGTGCACATCCTGTCCGGCCGCGATCCGGGTGCCGGCTTCACCGCCGTCGAAGGCGGGTTGGAGGACGTGTATTTCGCCACGCTGGCCCGCAACCGCCGCACCGCCACTGCTGCTGCAGCCTGAGGCGGGGCCGATGTTTGGCGCCATCACGCTGTTCGAGCTGCGCTATCAGCTGAAGAACCCGGTATTCTGGGTGGTCGCGATCCTGTTCTTCCTGATCACCTTTGGCGCGACCACGGTTGATCAGATCCAGATCGGATCGGGCGGCAATGTGCACAAGAATGCGCCTTTTGCCGTGGTGCAGGTGCACCAAATATTGTCACTGTTCTTCATGTTCGTCACGACCGCCTTCGTGGCCAATGTGATTGTGCGCGATGATGAAAGCGGCTTTGGCCCGATGGTGCGGGCCACGCGCGTTTCCAAGTTCGATTATCTGTTCGGCCGCTTCACCGGGGCCGCGCTGGCCGGGGCACTGGCCTTTCTGGTGGTGCCGCTGGCGATCGTGATCGGCTCTGTGATGCCGTGGCTTGATCCGGAAACGCTGGGGCCCAACCGGGTGGCCGATTATGCCTATGCCTATCTGGTACTGGCGCTGCCTAACGTGCTGCTTACGTCGGCGATCTTCTTTGCCGTCGCCACGCTCACCCGGTCGATGATGTATTCCTATGTGGGCGTTGTGGTGTTCCTGGTGCTTTATCTGGTGCTGAACGGCTTCCTGCGCACCAAGCCGGAACTGCGCGAGACGGCCGCGCTGATCGAACCCTTTGGTTTTGCTGCCATCGGCAATGCCACCCGTTATTGGACGGCGGCTGAACGCAACGGCCTCACCCCGCCGCTGACTGGGGCCTTGCTGGCCAACCGGGCGATCTGGATGGGCGTGGCGCTGGCGGCGCTGGGCTTTGCCGGCTGGCGCTTCCGTTTTGCCGAAGGCGGGCTTTCGGCCCGTGCTGCGGCGCGCGCTGCGAAGAAAGAGGCCAAGGCCGCTGCCGTCGCACCGCAAACCGTGGCCGTTCTCCCCGCCCCACGTCCAGCTGCGGCCGCCGGTGCCCGGCTGTGGGCGCGCATCCGGTTCGAGATGGGCCTGGTGTTCAAGAGCCCGGCCTATCTGGTGCTGCTGCTGATCGGCCTGTTCAATGCCGCCGGCGGGCTGATCTATGCCAACGAGATTTACGGCACGCCGGCCCGCCCGCTCACCTTCGCGTTGATCGAGCAACTGGCCGGCAGCTTCACCATCTTCCCGATCATCATCGCCATTTATTACGCCGGTGAAGTGGTGTGGCGCGACCGGGATCGGCGCTTCCACGAGATCGTGGACAGCACGTCGCTGCCCAATTGGGCCTATCTGGTGCCCAAGGTGCTGGCGGTGGCCGGCGTGCTGTTCACCAGCCTGATCGTGTCGGTGCTGGCAGCCATGCTGGTGCAATTGTGGCGCGGGGTGACGGCGCTGGAACCGCTGCAATATCTGGCCTGGTATGTGCTGCCCAGCGGCATCTTCGTGGTGCAGCTGGCGGTGCTGTCGGTGTTCGTGCAGGCGCTCAGCCCCAACAAATATGTCGGCTGGGCGGTGATGGTGGTCTATCTCGTCGCCACGATCACGCTGGGCAACATCGGCTTCGAACACCCGCTGTATAATTATGGCGGCACGCCGCCGTCGCGCTTTTCCGATCTGAACGGCAACCAGATCGGCGCGATCGGTGGCCTGTGGTTGCAGATCTACTGGAGCTTTGTCGCACTGCTGCTGGCGGTCTTGGCGCATCTGTTGTGGCGGCGCGGCACCGATGTGTCGCTGTGGCCGCGGCTGCGGGCCTTGCCGCGCCGGCTGGCGGGTGTGCCGCTGGTGCTGATCCTGATCAGCCTGACTGGCAGCGCCGCCAGTGGTGCCTTCATCTGGCACAACACCAACGTGCTGAACGACTATCGCACCCGCGACGACAATGAAGCGCGGCAGGCCGAATATGAAAAACGCTATGCGCGCTATCTTGGCCTGAAACAGCCTTCCACCACCGATGTGAAGCTGCGCGTTGATCTGTGGCCGGAACAGCGGCGGATGCGGTCCCAGGGGCAGATGCGCCTGGTGAACGACACCGGCGCGCCGCTGGCGGAACTGCATGTGCGGCTGGGTTCGGCCAAGAGCGAGATCGCGCGCATCAGCGTGCCGGGCGCCCGCCTGGCCATGGACGATGCCGAGAACAAATATCGCATCTACCGCTTTGATCGGCCGCTGGCGCCGGGTGCCCGGTTGGCAGTGGATTTCGCCATCACCCGTGAACAGGCCGGCTTCCCGGCGCGCGGAGAGGACACCAACCTGATCGCCAACGGCAGCTTCATGAACAATGGCGATTTCATGCCGCAGATCGGCATGAGCCAGGATGGATTTCTGGCGGATCGCGCCAAGCGCCGCAAATATGGCCTGATCCCCGAACGCCGTCTGCCGCCGCTGGGCGACAAGGCCGCACTGGAACGCAACTATCTGGGCAATGCCGATTGGGTGAACAGCGACATCACGCTGGCCACCAGCGCCGGGCAGACGCCGATCGCGCCGGGCCGCAAGGTGGAAGACCGGGTGGAAGGCGGCCGCCGCATCGCGCGCTTTGTCTCACCGCAGCCCATATTGTCGTTCTTCTCGGTGCAGTCGGCGGCCTATGCCGAAAAGTCTGCCGATGCCGACGGGGTGAAGCTCACCGTCTATCACCACCCGTCACACGCCTATAATGTGGACACAATGCTGGCCTCAATGAAGTCCAGCCTTGCCTATTATCGAAAGAATTTCGGGCCTTATCAGTTCGATTATGCCCGTATCATCGAATTCCCGGGCTACGAGAATTTCGCGCAGGCCTTTGCCGGCACGATCCCGTTTTCCGAATCCATCGGCTTCCTGGCCGCCAATGACGATCCGGAAAAGATCGATTACGTCACCTATGTCACGGCGCACGAGGTCGCCCACCAATATTGGGGCCACCAGATCATCAGCGCCGAGATGCAGGGCGGCACGTTGTTCGTGGAGACCATGGCGCAATATTCGGCGCTGATGGTGATGAAACAGCTCTATGGCGAGGACAAGATCCGCCGCTTCCTGAAGTATGAGCTGGACAATTATCTGCGCAACCGCGGCGGCGAGATTATCGAGGAACTGCCGCTGAACCGGGTCGAGAACCAGGGCTATATCCATTACCGCAAGGGCAGCCTGGTGATGTATCTGCTGGCTGACCGGCTGGGTGAGGGCCGCGTCAACGCCATGCTGTCCGGCATCCTCGCGGCCCACAAGTTCAAGGGGGCGCCCTATCTCACCTCCACGACACTGGTGGATGGCTACAAGTCGCTGGCCCGCAATGACGCCGAACGGCAGCTGGTGAGCGACCTGTTCGAGCGCATCACCCTGTATGATCTGAAGGCGACGGCGGCGACGACCCGGAAATTGGCCGATGGCCGCTGGGAAACGCGGCTGACGGTGGACGCCGCCAAGCTCTATGCCGATGGCAAGGGCGTGGAGAAAGCCGCGCCGCTGGCCGATGTCATCGATGTGGGCCTGTTCACCGCCAAGCCGGGGCAAGGGGCGTTCAGCCGCACCGATGTGCTTGCGATGACGCGGCTGCCGGTGAAATCCGGCAAGCAAGTGCTGGTGCTGATCAGCAAGGCCAAGCCGGCCTTTGCCGGGATCGACCCCTACAACAAATATGTCGACCGCAATTCGGACGACAATCTGGTGGATGTCAGTTGAACGCTTTGGCGGTCAGGCCAACCCGCTCATGCCGACCTTGTCGAGGCACCGACCGATTGTGGTGCAGTGCCTCGACAAGCTCGGCATGAGCGGGTTGTGCCGGGATCAGGCGCTCTGGCGTTCGGCCCACAGCGGCGCCAGCGGACCAGTCGCAAAGTTGGCGCGGTCGATGCTGTAGTACAAGTGGGTGACCGGCCCGGTCGAAAGCTGGGCGGTCATCTGCCGGCCGGTCAGCGTCGCACCGATGCGCAGACAAGCGGTGCGACTGCGAATGTTGGTTTCGCCGATCAGGAAGATCACGCGGTCCACGCTCTGCAGGGCATGGCCGACCATCAGTGCCTTCATGATGTGATTGGTGCGGCTGCCCCAGTGGCGGCGCACCAGGAAGGTCCAGCCCACTTCCACTTCACCCGGATCGGCGCGGCCGAAATCAAAGCGTGAGGAGCCGATGAGGGCGCCGGTGGCAGGCTCTTCGGCGACCAGCATGCCGCCGCTGGCCAGGCCATCGTCGAAGAAGGCGCGGAACACCGGTAACTGCCAGCGATCATGTGCCGGGTGGCCTTCCCAGATGCCGGGATCGTTGGCAGCGGCAAACAGCGCCGGCCAATCGTCTGCAGTGGCGGGGCGCAACGTGACGGCGGGATGGGTGAGGGTGGGCTGGCGGCTAAGCATTAGACGGGCCTTAGGGTCAAACGCGTTCCAGTCAATCCGCTCATGCCGAGCTTGTCGAGGCACGCACCAGCTGTCGAGCGTGCCTCGACAAGCTCGGCATGAGCGGATTTGGGAACCTGTTTGATACCAACTCCGTGCTCAGTGCGGCAGGAGCACGAAGCGCGCACTGGCATAGATGACCACGCCGATGCAGCCGCCGATCAGCGTGCCGTTGATGCGGATGAACTGCAGATCGCGGCCCACCGCCTGTTCCACCTTGTCGGTAACAGTATCGGCATCCCAGCTGCGCACGGTTTCGGAAACCAGCTTCACGATCTCGTCACCATGGGTCTTGGCCAGCCCGGCAACGGCGCGGCGCAGCGCGGTGTTGAGCCCGGCCTTCAACGCGTCGTCCCCTTCGATGCGGTTGCCAAGCGCCACCAGCGCGCCGCCCAGCCGGTTCTCGCCGGGCTGTTTCAGGCTGCTGGACAGGGCGCCGCGCGCGGCATCCCACAGGCCCTGCACCCAACTGCCCATCGCCGGATTGGCGAGCAGATCATCCTTGAAGCCTTCCACCCGCGCCTGGCTTTCGGGGAAGTGGCGCAAATCGAAGGTCCACTGCTTGAAGGCATCAACCAGGCGCTGGCGCACCGGGTGCCAGGGATCATGCTTGATCTCCACCAGCAGGCGCTGCACCGAACTGATCATCGTGTCCGACAGGCTTTCATCGGCGCCGGCCAGGCGCAGCAGCCAGTTGGTGCGTTCCGTCACCTTGCCGCGAATATTGGGGGCTTCATCAACGATGGTCGCCAGCCCCCATTCGACGGCGGCATCGATCAGCAGTTCGTGGCGGCCGCCCGCCACCAGCGTGTCCACCGCTTCGGCAATGATGGGGGACAATTGCATGGATTGCAGCCGGCCACGGGCCAGATCTTCCACCGCCTTGGCGATGGCGGGATCATCAAGCCCGTCGATCAACTGGCCCACCAGTGGAGCAAGGCCCTTCTTGCGGTTCGGGCCTTCCGCAGGCGGTGCCGCCAGCCAGCGCGCCAGCACGCCGGCCAGATCGGCATCGTCCAGCCGGCGGGCGACAACCTGGGGCTTCAGGAAATTGTCTTTCAGGAACAGGGCCAGGGTTTCGCCCAGCCTGTCCTTCTGTTGTGGGATGATGGCGGTGTGCGGGATTGGCAGGCCCAGCGGATGGCGGAACAGCGCGGTGACGGCGAACCAATCGGCTAGGCCGCCCACCATCGCCGCTTCGCTGAACGCCATGACCCAGGGCACCATGGGGTGCGCCTTGGGAAACATCAGGCAGACGATGAAAATTGCGGCCATCGCTGCCAGCAGCAGCGTTGCCAACAAGCGCATCCGGTGAAAGGGCGATTCCGGCAGCAGGCTGTTCAGGGCGTGATCACTCCGCAGGCGAGACGCCGGGAAGCTTAGCAGCCCCTTCGTTGTTGGTGAACCACCGCTTCATGCGCGGCGCCAGCCATTCTTCCACCGAAACGGCGATGGAGAAGCCGGCCGGCACGATGATCAGGGTGAGGGCGGTCGAAACGATCAGGCCGCCGATCACCACGATCCCCATCGGCGCGCGCCACGAACCATCGCCGCCCAGCGCCAGCGCCACCGGCATCATGCCCGCCACCATGGCGACCGTGGTCATGATGATCGGCTGCACGCGCTTGTGTCCGGCTTCCAGGATGGCTTCCAGCTTGGGCACGCCCTTTTCCATTTCCTCGATCGCCATGTCGACCAGCAGGATCGAGTTCTT
>Ga0209278_1002328_pt1 | contig 10662 bp, 5 predicted proteins | sample JI81BgreenDNA_FD_187504 | JGI IMG/M metagenome (GOLD analysis project Ga0209278, IMG submission 187504) | Wastewater effluent complex algal communities from Wisconsin, to seasonally profile nutrient transformation and Carbon sequestration -... | ecosystem: Engineered > WWTP > Effluent > Algae... | reverse complement strand
CAGCACCGGCGCGATGCCCCGCGCCTGGTACTTGCCCACGATGACCACATGTCGGAAGGCGCACGCCATGCGAACGATTACATCACAGGGCCCCTCTTGAACCGGGGTGTGGCGGCGCCCTGCCACCTCGGGGTGGCAGGGCACTTCCTACAATCCGCACCCATGCTGGACGACCGCGCACGAACGCTGCTGAAACTGCTGGTCGAGCGCTACATCGCCGACGGCACGCCCGTGGGCTCGCGCACCCTGTCGCGCACCTCGGGGCTCGACCTCTCCCCGGCCACCATCCGCAACGTGATGGCCGACCTCGAGGACCTGGGCCTCATCGCCAGCCCGCACACCAGCGCCGGCCGTGTGCCCACGGCGCGCGGCTACCGGCTGTTCGTGGACACCATGCTCACGGCGCAGCCGCTGGCCCTGGCCGACCTGTCGCAGCTGCCCCCCGAGGCCGCCGCCGAGCTGGCCGCCATGCGCGAGCAGCTCCACCCCGACCAGCCGCAGCGCGTGATCGCCCAGGCGGCCTCGATGCTGTCGCAGCTGAGCAGCTTCGTGGGCGTGGTGATGGCGCCGCGCAAGGAGGGTGTGTTCCGCCACATCGAGTTCCTGCGCTTGGGCGAGCGGCGCGTGCTGGTCATCCTGGTCTCACCCGACGGCGACGTGCAGAACCGGGTCATCTTCACGGCGCGCGACTACGCGCAGGCCGAGCTGATCGAGGCCACGAACGTGCTCAACGCGCACTACGCCGGCCTGGGCATCGAGGAGATGCGCGAGCGGCTCAAGGGCGAGGTCGATGCGCTGCGCGCCGAGATCGCACAGCTCATGCAGGCTGCGGTGCAGGCCGGCAGCGATGCGCTGGCCGAGAGCAGCGACCAGGTGGTGGTCAGCGGCGAGCGCAACCTGCTGGGTGTGCAGGACTTCGGGCAGGACCTCGGCAGCCTGCGCCGGCTGTTCGACGTGTTCGAGAAGAAGACCGAGCTCATGCGCCTGCTCGACGTGAGCAGCCGCGCCGAGGGCGTGCGCATCTTCATCGGCGGCGACAGCCAGGTGGTGCCGGTGGAGTCGCTCTCGGTGGTGACCGCGCCCTACGAGGTGGACGGCCGCATCGTCGGCACCTTGGGCGTGATCGGGCCCACGCGCATGGCCTACGACCGCATGATCCGGCTCGTGGACATCACGGCGCGGCTGGTGGGCCACACGCTGTCGAACAAGGCCTGAAGAGGGCCGCTTCTAGAATGGCCCGCGGGGGGCCGTTAGCTCAGTTGGTCAGAGCAGAGGACTCATAATCCTTTGGTCGTTGGTTCAAGTCCAACACGGCCTACCACGGCATCTTTGCGGGCCGGCCAGCGGGCCCGGTCGCGCGGCCCGACTCGCCTGAGCCTCAGCGCGCCGCGCCCAGCGTCTGTGTCCAGTACGTCCGGTAGTTGTTGCTGGCCGTGCCGCGCACGCAAGCCAGGCCCACGTCACGGAAGCGCGGGTTCATGAGGTTGGCGCAGTGGCCGGGGCTGGCCATCCAGGCCGCGATCACGCTGTCCACACCCACCTGCCCGGCGGCGATGTTCTCGCCCCAGGTTGACCACACGTAACCCGCCGCCGTGGCGCGCTGCCCGGCGCTGCGGCCGTCCGAACCCGTGTGGCTGAAGAAGTTGTTCGCCACCATGTCGTCGCTGTGCACCAGCGAGGCCTGCGTGAGCGCGTCGTTCCACGCCAGGGCCGGCGCCGGCCCGAAGCTGCCCGACGTGCCGCAGGACGCACCCGCCGCGCGGTGGCTGTTGATGCGCGCCAGCGCCAGCGCGCGGAAGTCCGCGATGTCGCAGGTGGCGCGGGTGCCGGCGGTGGCCGGCGGGGCCACCGGCGGTGGCGGGATGGACGGTGCAGGTGCCGGGCTGGGCGCGGGGGTGGGTGCCGGCTGCGCCACGGCGGGCGGGCTGGCCGCGGGTGCGTCGTCACCACCACCGCCGCCACAGGCGGCCAGGCCGGCCAGCAGCGACAGGGCGGCCAGGGCCTGATGGGCGGGACGGGCGGGACGGGCGGGACGGGCGGGACGGGCGGGGCGGGTGGCGGGGCAGGGTCGCGGTTCGTGCATGCCCGCCAGGGTGGCGCCCGGCGCCGTGGCCGCGTGTCCGAATGTGAACAGGCCGCGGGGTCGGTCACACCCGGCGACAGCGCGGGCCGTGCCGGCGTGACATCGCTCCGGTCGTGGCGGGGCCCGGCGCTGGCCGGTGTCAGCCTTGGGCGCCGCCGCCGGCCGCCCCCGCGAACACCTGCCGCAGCAGCCGCGAGCGCTGCACCAGCCCGGCGGCCGCGGCCGCGCCGCCCGCGCGCCGCTCCAGCTGCGGCCACAGCCGCGCACGCAGGCCCTCGAGCAGGGGCCCGGCGCGCGCATCACCCGCAGCCTGCAGCACGCGGTGGCAGGCCCAGTGCACGGTCGGCGCGTCGTGCAGAGACTCGACGGCCGCCCCGGCGTCGCCCACCAGGCCGGCGAGCACCGCGTCCACGTGCGCCCGCGCGGCGGCCAGGTCGCCGAGGGCCAGGTCCTGCTCGGCCATGAGGGCGCGGCGCGACAGCCCCCGCGGGCCGCCCGGCTCCATGGCCTCGTACACCTGCCGCGCCTGCTCGAAGGCCTCGCGCGCCGCGGCCGCGTTGCCCGCTGCGGCGTGGGCGTGCCCCCGGATGTTCAGCGTGTCGGCTTCCATCAGCCGGCTCTGCGAGGCGCGCAGCAGGGGCAGCGCCTCGGCGACCGCGGCCAGCCCCGCTGCGTGGTCGCCACGCTCCATCAGAGCGAGCGCGCGCATGTAGTGCGCCGCGCCGGTCTGCGTGACATGGCCCAGGCGCTGCGCCAGCGCCAGGAAGCGGTCGGCCTCGTCGACGGCGCGGTCGAACTCGCCCAGGCCGATGGACACCGAACACAGGTAGTTGAGCGCACCCAGCTGCGAGCGCGGCAGGTCGGCGGCCTCGGCGCGCACCAGCACCTGCTCGAGCTGCGCGCGGGCTTCGAGGTAACGGTTGGCGAGGATGTCCACCACAGCCGCCAGCACCAGCACCGTGACCTCGCGCTTGGGGTTGCTGTCGCGCACGCGCGCCGCCGCCGCCAGCGCCAGGGCCTGGTGGCGGCGCGCATCGTCCAGCGTCATGCGCTGGCCGTGCAGCCAGCACAGCTCGGCGTGCGCCAGGGCGGCGGCGTCGTCGTTGCCCGCGGCCTCGGCCAGCGCCGCGGCCTCGGTGGCCAGGCGGAAGGCCGCTTCGGCGTCGCCCAGGCGGTCGGCGAGCAGCGCGCGGTCGGCGCGCAGCGCGGCCTCGCGCTGGGGGTCGGGGTGCTGGGCGAGCAGGGCCAGGTGGGCGTCGAGTGTTTGCTGCTGCAGCGCGCGGTCGCCGAGCTTGTCGGCCTCGTCGTACAGGCTGTCGAGCAGGCGGTGGCGGCGCGGGTGGTCGTCGGCGGGCACCAGGCGCAGCGCGCGCTGCAGGCAGTCGATGGCCAGGGTGGTGGCGAAGCGCCGCGCGGCCTCGGCCGCGGCGCGCTCGAAGCAGTCGGCGGCCAGCGCCGTGTCGCCCGCACGCTCGGCGTGTTCGCCCGTGATGGCCAGGAACTCGGGTGCACGACCCGCCGTGCGCTCGGCCAGCCAGCGCGCCACGGCGGCGTGGCCGCGGCGGCGTTCGTCCTTGAGCACGGTGTCGTAGGTCACCTGGTGCAGCAGGTGGTGGTCGAACTGGCGCTCGGCCGTGTCGTCGAAGGCGCTGCTGGCGCGCGGGCGCAGCCACTGGCGGCGCTGCAGCTCGGCCAGCGCGCCGGGCGCGGCGGGGTCGATCTGCGCCAGCGCCGCGTCCCAGAACACGTGGCCCACGATGCTGGCGCGCTGCGCACCCTGGCGCTCGGCGGCCGGCAGCGCATCGAGCCGCGCCTGCAGCAGGCCCACCAGCGTGGTGGGCAGGCGCAGGCGGTCCAGGCGCGGCTCGTCCACGCGCCAGGCCTCGCCTTCGCGCGCGATGGCGCCGTCGTCGAGCAGGCGGCGCAGCAGCTCCTCCATGTAGTACGGGTTGCCTTCGGCACGCTCCACGAGCAGTCGGCGCAGGCGCTCGGGCGGCTGGGCGATGCGCTGCAGCAGGGCGTCGGCGAGCATGCCGCGCGCGGCCTCGGGCAGCGGTGCCAGCGGCAGCCGCGACGGGGCGATGACCGGGCCGGCCCCGGGCGCCGCCGTCTCGCACCACGCGGGGCGCCGCTCCAGCAGCGCGGGCCGGGTGCTCATCAGCAGCAGCAGCGGCAGCCCGGTGAGCTGCGCCATCCAGTGCGCCAGGGCATCGAGCGAGGCCTCGTCGGCCCAGTGCAGGTCTTCGAACACCAGCACCACAGGCCCCGGTGCGCGGGTGCGGGCCAGGCCGGCGAGCCAGTCGATCAGCGCGGCCAAGGCCAGGTCGCGCAGCGCGCGCGCGTCCAGGCCGAGCAGCGCGGGCACATCGCCGAAGTCCAGGCCCAGCAGCTGGCCGATGCGTTGTGCCTTGGGCTCGGCGCCCGCGGCATCACCGGTGGCAGCCAACTCGGGGGTCAGCGTGGCGACCAGCCGGTGCCGCGCGGTCTCGGCGCTGTCGCCGTCGCCGACGCCGGCGTGCGCCATCAGCAGGGCCTGCAGCAGGCCCCAGAGCCGCAGCTCCGAGCCCGGTTGGGCGCGTGCCGCGAGCACCCACGCGCCCGCGGCGCCGGCCTCGGCCAGCAGCTCGCGCAGAAGCCGGGTCTTGCCGACGCCGGCGTCGGCCAGCACCGTCACCGCCTGCGGGTGGCCCTGGCGCGCAGCGGCCAGCGCGCTGCGCAGGGCGGCCAGCTCCGGGGTGCGGCCCACCAGCGGCACGGCCAGGCCGGCGATGCCGCGCTCGGGCCCTTCACCACCGCGGGCCGCGTGCACCAGCCAGGTGAGCATGGGCTGCGCGGCACCCTTCACGGCCAGCGGCGGCTGCGGCTCGCCCTCGAAGCGGCCGCGCACGTGGGCCCAGGTCTCGGCGCTGACGCGCAGGCCGCCGCGTGGCGCCGCCTGCTCCATGCGCGCGGCGAGGTTGACGGTGTCGCCGGTGAGCGTGTTGTCGGCCTCGAAGCCGGCGCCGAGCGCGACCTCGCCAGTGTGCGCGCCCACGCGCACGGCGAAGTCGGTGATGCCGAACTCGGTCGCGACCCAGCTTGCGTGTTCACGGGCGGCGGCCAGGATGTCCAGGCCGGCCAACACGGCGCGCGCGGCGTCGTCCTCGCGTGTGCCCTGGGTGCCGAAGCCGGCCTTGAGGCCGTCGCCGGTGTAGCGCAGCACGCGGCCGCCCTGGGCGCGCACGCAGGCGGCGGCGCGCTCGAGCAGGCGGCCGAAGACCTGCAGCACGTCTTCGGCATCGAGCCGGGAGGCCAGGGCGGTGGAGTCGACGATGTCGGCGAACAGCACGGTCACCTGGGCGCGGCGCAGCTGGGGCTCGTCGAGGCGGGCGAGCAGCTGGCGCAGCGGCGCCTGGGCCATTGCGGTGGTCTCGTCGCCCAGCACCGGGCGCTGGGCTTCGATCGCCGCCAGGGCGGCGAGCAGGCGCTGCCGCTCGTCGGCCACGGGCTGGGGCTCGGGTGAGCCGCTCACCAGCGCTGCGGCAGCTTGCGCAGCAGCACGATGCAGCCGCGCTCCAGCTTCACGTAGCCACCGCGTTCCAGGTCGTGCAGCAGGCGGTTGATCATGGCGCGCGACGCGCCCACGCGCTCGGCCAGCCGCTGCTGGCTCATGCCCGACACGCTGCGGCGCCCCCCCTGCTCGACGGCCAGCGATTCGCACAGGCCCACCACGCGCTGGTAGACGTCCAGCGAGACCAGGTTGCGCACGTGACCGGTGAGCGTGCGCACGCGCTCGATCAGGCGCTGGATCAGCAGGTAGGCCAGCTCCGGCCGCTCGCGCAGCACGCGCTGGAACGCGGCGCGCGACACGCGCGTGAGCCGCACGCGGGTGAGCGCCTCGACGCTGGCCGTGCGCAGCTCGCCGTGCAGCACGAGCTCGCCGAAGACCTCACCCGGCCCCAGGGTGTTGAGCTCCACCGTGCGGCCGGTGCCACCACCCACCACGGCGCGCAGCTCGCCCTCGTGCACGATGTACAGGGCGTCTGCGGGTTCGCCTTCTGTGACAACGACGGCGCCGGCCTCCCAGTGGCGGGTCTCGCCGTGGCGGGCGAGTTCAACCAGGGCCTCGGCGTCGATGGAGGATGGTTCGGCGCTCATGGATGGGCGCTCCCTTGTTGTGGTTCGTCTCGGGCCAGCGGCGGGCGCGGCGGGCGCCCGCCGGGGCGGGTGATGCGCGCGATTGAAGGCTGAAACGGACGCGGGCGCTGCGACATGTTCACCCACCGTCACTATTGACGGCAACTGCGCGGCGCAAGGCCCGCCGCCCAAGAATGTGTTCCAGCACACCGCGCAACCCCTGACACGGCGTGCACCGAGTCGACAAACCCCGCTGCGCTTGCGCACACTTCACGAGGACAGACACCATGCAGATCCGTCGCATCTCCCCCATCCTGCTGTTGGCCGGCGCCGCCCTCCTGGCGGGCATGCAGAACGCGCGCGCCGACGGCGTGCAAGGCCAGGTCGCCGCGGCCGAGCGTTACCGCGCGGTGCAGGCCACCGCGGCCGCGATCCCGCTGCCGAGCCTGACGGCCGCCGCCGAGCGCGTGACTGCCGAGCGCAGTGGCGTGGTGTCGAACGTCGCCGCCGAGCGCCGCGTGCCGGAAGGCCATGTCGCGGCCGAGCGCCGCGTGCCGGAAGGCCATGTCGCGGCCGAGCGCCGCGTGCCGGAGGGCCACGTCGCGGCCGAGCGCCGCGTGCCGGAGGGCCATGTCGCCGCCGAGCGCCGCGTGCCGGAGGGCCATGTCGCTGCCGAGCGCCGCGTGCCGGAGGGCCATGTCGCTGCCGAGCGCCGCGTGCCGGAGGGCCATGTCGCTGCCGAGCGCCGCGTGCCGGAAGGCCATGTCGCCGCCGAGCGCCGTGTCCCCGAGGGCCACATCGCCGCCGACCGCGTCTTCTTCGGCGGCTGCTGCTGAGGCACGGCCCCTGAGCCGCGGCCCCACCACCGCTGCCGCGCCAGATGCCCCCCGGGGGCCCTGGCGCGTTGTGCTGTCGGCCGCGGCCTTGCTGGCCGCCGCACCGGCGCCCGCGGCCGATGACCCCCTGGGCCTGCGCTGGTACGAGACACCCGAGCTGCGGCTGGTGGTGCCCGCGCCGCAGCTCGAGGCCTTCGTGCCGCACGCCGCGCGCAGCTTCGGCCCGGCGCTGCGCTGGAACCGCGTGCGTTTCGGCTGGACACCCACCGAGCGCCCGGTGGTCATGCTCAAGGACTTCAGCGACCAGAGCCTGGCCAACGCCACCACCACGCCGCTGAACACGCTGCGCGTGGAGGTCTCGCCCGGCACCAACCCGCTGGACACCAACCCGGCCAACGAGCGCATGGCCACGCTCATGAACCACGAGATGGTTCACCTGGCCAACGGCGACGTCGCCAACACGCAGGACCGCTTCTGGCGCCGTGCCTTCGGCGGCAAGGTGGCCGTGCAGGCCGACAACCCCGAGACCCTGCTCTATGCCTACCTGAGCGTGCCGCGCTTCACCGTGCCGCGCTGGCTGCTCGAGGGCTCGGCCGTGTTCATGGAAACCTGGATGGGCGGTGGCCTCGGCCGCGCCCAGGGCGGCTTCGACGAGATGGTCTTCCGCGCCATGGTGCGCGACGGCACGCCCTTCCACGACCCGCTGTCGCTGGCCACGCGCGGCGTGCGCTCCGACTTCCAGGCCTCGGCCAACGCCTACCTCTACGGCACGCGCTTCTTCACCTGGCTGGCCTGGCAGCACGGGCCCGACCCGGTGCTGGCCTGGCTCAGGCGCGACGAGGGCAGCCCGCGCCACTACGCCGCGGCCTTCGAGGCCGCCTTCGGCCTGCCGCTGGGCCGCGCCTGGGCGCAGTGGGTGGCCTTCGAGCAGGACTTCCAGCGCGCCAACCTGGCCAGCGTCAACGCCGTGCCGGCCACGCCGCTGGTGCCGGTGACACCGCGCGCGCTGGGCTCGAGCTCGCGCCTCTTCACCAGCGCCGACGGCACGCGCCTGTACGGCGCCTTCCGCCAGACCGGCGTGGTCGAGCACCTCGGCGAGATCGACCGCGCCAGCGGCCAGGTGCGGCGCCTCGTCGACATCGAGGGCGGCACGCTCTACACCGTGGCTTCGGTGGCCTTCGATCCGCAGGCCCGGCGCCTGTTCTTCACGGCGCGCAACCACCACCGGCGCGACCTGATGGTGCACGAGCTCGACAGCGGCCGCACGCGCACGCTGCTGAAGGAGGCGCGCATCGGCGAGCTGGCCTTCAACCCGGCCGACGGCGCGCTGATCGGCGTGCGCCACTCGCGCGGCTTTGCCACGCTGGTGCGCATCGCGCCGCCCTACGAGCGCTGGGAGCCGCTGCACACCTTTGCCTACGGCGTGGTGCCCAGCGAGCTCGACATCTCGGCCGACGGCCAGCTGCTGGCCGCCTCGGTCAGCGAGCCGCAGGGCGAGCAGTTCCTGCGCGTGTGGTCGCTGCCCGAGCTGGTGCAGCCGCCCGGCCGCCTGGTGCTGCGCGCGCAGGCCGGCTTCGGCCAGGCCGCGCCCGAGGGCTTCGTGTTCGAGCCCGGTGGCCGCACGATGGTGGGCAGCAGCTACTACACGGGTGTCTCCAACCTGTTCCGCGTGGAGCTCGACAGCGGCCGCCAAGTGGCGCTGAGCAACGCCGAGACCGGCCTGTTCCGCCCGCTGCCGCTGGCCGACGGCACGGTGCTGGCGCTGGCCTACACCGGCGAGGGCCTGCAGCCCGTGCAGGTGGCGGCGGCGCCGCAGCAGCGCCTGGGCGCCATCCGCTTCCTGGGCAGCGAGCTCGTGGCGCGGCACCCGGCGCTCAAGGACTGGGCCGTGGTGCCCACGGCCGAAGACGCCGAGGTGGCGCCCGTGGACCGCGGGGTCTACCGCCCGCTGGAGCGCCTGGGCCGGCACAGCGCCTACCCCGTGCTGCAGGGCTACAAGGAGTCGGTGGGCCTGGGCTGGCGCTGGAACTTCGGCGACTGGCTGCGCTACGCCGACGCCAGCCTCACCGTGGCCGTGACACCCGACCAGCGCCTGCCAGCCCACGAGCGCCTGCACGCCGAGGCCAAGGGCCAGTACCTGGGCTGGCGCGGTTCGCTGGCCTGGAACCGCTCGGACTTCTACGACCTCTTCGGCCCCACCCAGCGCAGCCGCAAGGGCCTGCGCGTGGCGCTGGGCTACGACCTGCCGCTGATCCACGAGCTGCCGCGCCGGCTCGACCTGAAGCTGGACCTCGCGCGCGCCACCGGCATCGACACCCTGCCCGGCGCGCAGAACGTGGCCTCGGGCGGCAGCGCGCTCACCACGGCCGAGCTGGCGCTGAGCTACCGCCACGTGCGCCGCTCGCTGGGCGCGGTGGACGACGAGAAGGGCGTGGTCGCCGAGCTGCAGCTCACGAACTTCGCGGCCCAGGGCCGCACCACGCCGCAGCTGCAGGGCCGGCTGGAGCTGGGCTGGGCGCTGCCCTGGCCACACGCCGCGCTGTGGTGGCGCAGCGCCGCGGGCGCCAGCGGTGGCGACGCGGCCGACCCGCAGGCGCGCTTCTACTTCGGTGCCTTCGGCAACAACCGCATCGACAACGGCCCGGTGCCGCGCTACCGCGAGACGGCCGCGATGCCGGGCTTCGAGATCGACGCGCTCTCGGGCCGCCGCTTCGTGCGCCAGCAGCTGGAGCTGGTGCTGCCGCGCACGCTGTTCGACGCCGCCGGCACGCCCGACCTGCACGCCACCTGGCTGCGGCCGGCGCTGTTCGTGGGCGGGCTGTGGACCGACCCCGACCGGCCCGGCGCGCGCCGGCACGCGTCGGCCGGCGCGCAGCTCGACCTGCGCCTGGGCGTGCTGCACTGGTACGAGATGGTGCTGTCGCTGGGCCATGCCCAGGGCTGGACCGACGGCCGGCGCGCGGGGCGCGAGTGGATGGTGTCGCTGAAGATCCTGTGAGGCACCGGCCAGGCGCAGGCCGCGCGCCGGCGGCGGCGCTCAGCGCGTGAGCGTCACCTTCTGCAGGCCCGGCGGCTGGTCGGGGTCGCGGCCCAGCGCGCGCGACAGCGCCTCCACCATGGGGTAGAGCGACTGCACCAGGGCGATGGCATCGAGGTCGGCGTGCGCCGTGGCCACGGCCGGCAGCAGCCGCAGGCCCTCGGTGCCCGGCGTGCCCGGCGGCGCCACCAGCAGCACGGCGGCACCGCGCGCGCGCTGCTGCTGCGCCAGCGCCACCAGCCCGGCCTGCGCGGGCCCGCGCGGCGCCAGCACCAGCAGTGGCCAGCCGGGCTGCACCAGGGCCAGTGGGCCGTGCGCCAGCTCGGCACCCGAGAAGGCCTCGGCCTGCAGGCCGCAGGTTTCCTTGAACTTGAGCGCCAGCTCCTGCGCCACCGCCAGGCCGGGGCCGCGTCCGATGACGTACAGCTGCCGCGCCGCAGCGAGCTGCTCGACGCCGGCGGCAAAGTCCTGCGCCGCGGCCTGCGCCAGGGCATCGGGCAGGGCCTGCACGGCGGCGGCCAAGGCCGCATCGCCCTGCCACGCGGCCAGCAGGCGCACGCCGGCCACCAGCTGTGCGATGAAGCTCTTGG
>Ga0209278_1002327_pt1 | contig 10663 bp, 12 predicted proteins | sample JI81BgreenDNA_FD_187504 | JGI IMG/M metagenome (GOLD analysis project Ga0209278, IMG submission 187504) | Wastewater effluent complex algal communities from Wisconsin, to seasonally profile nutrient transformation and Carbon sequestration -... | ecosystem: Engineered > WWTP > Effluent > Algae... | reverse complement strand
CGTGATGGCACGCAGAATCGCATAGAACGGCAGGAAGTACCATTCCGGCACAATATGCGCCGGTGTTACCAGCGGGTCGGCCGGAATGTAGTTATCCGGGTGGCCCAGATAGTTCGGCGCAAAGAAGATGAAGGCCGAGAAAATCAGAAAATACACCCCGAAACCAAAGAAATCCTTGATGGTGTAATAGGGGTGGAACGGAATCTGATCCTGCGGGCCCTTCACGTCGATCCCCGTGGGGTTGTTCGAGCCATGCGCGTGCAGCGCGATCAGGTGCAGCATCACCACGCCCAGAATGGCGAACGGCATCAGGAAATGCAGCGCGAAGAAGCGATTCAGCGTTGGGTTATCGACCGAGAAACCACCCCACAGCCAGGTCACAATCGGCTCGCCGATCAGCGGGAACGCAGAGAACAGGTTGGTGATCACGGTGGCGCCCCAGAAGCTCATCTGGCCCCAGGGAAGCACGTAGCCCATGAACGCGGTCGCCATCATCAGCAGCAGGATGATAACGCCCAGCCACCACAGCACTTCACGTGGGCGCTTGTAGGAACCGAAATACAGCCCACGGAAAATATGAATGAACACCACCGCAAAGAACATGGAGGCACCGACCGCATGCATGTAGCGGATCAGCCAGCCGTAATTCACATCGCGCATGATATGCTCGACCGAATCGAATGCCACGGCGGTGTTGGCGGCGTAATGCATGGTGAGGAACAGCCCGGTCAAGATCTGGCTGACCAGCATGATCCCGGCGATGGAGCCGAAATTCCAGAAATAGTTCAGGTTACGCGGCGCGGGGAAATCATACACCAGACCTTTGACAAATCCAAAGATCGGCAGGCGGTATTCCACCCACCCCATCGCGCCAGGTTTTTCTTCTAACGGAGCATGTGCCATCACTAACCTATTTTCACTTTCGTGTCGGAAACAAATTCATACGGCGGAACCACCAGGTTCGCAGGCGCCGGACCTTTCATGATGCGGCCCGAAGCATCATAGTGCGAGCCATGGCAGGGGCAGAACCAGCCATCAAATTCACCGGCGCCATTGCCCAGCGGCACGCAACCCAGATGGGTGCACACGCCGACCATGACCAGCCATTGTTCCTTGCCTTCTTTCACCCGCGCCGAATCGGGCTGCGGATCGCGCATGCCGGTCAGATCGGCCGCCTGCGCCTCGGCGATGTTCTTTTTGCTGCGGTGACGAATGAACACGGGCTTGCCGCGCCACATCACCTTAATTTCCTGACCTTCGGCAATCGGGCTCAGGTCCACCTCGGTGCTGGCCAGCGCCAATACGTCGGCCGAGGGGTTCATGCTATCCACAAAGGGCCAAAGCAACGTACCAGCGCCCACGGCGCCCATCGCCTGCGCGGTGAGAATCAGAAAATCGCGGCGTCCGGCATCGGCGGGTTTGGCCGGGTGCTGCGAGCTGGCGTCATGGGCAGGTGCACTCATGGAAAATCCTGTGTCGTTAAATCACGTTGCTTTGAGCATGCTGCTAGCGGGCAAGATACACACTGTCAAGTTACTGGGCACATGAAAAATCATTACATTTCACCCACGCGGGATGCTGTTGTATTTCGCGCGCATTTCGCGCATAGAACGCTGCATGCTGAACCTTGTGCTTTACCAGCCGGATATCCCGCAGAATCTCGGCGCTATTTTACGGCTCTCCGCCTGCATGGGCGCCACGATCCACGTGATAGAGCCCTGTGGGTTTGCGTTCGATGACCAGAAACTGCGCCGCGCCGGCATGGATTACATGCACCAGGCGCGCTACCTGCGCCATGCCAGTTGGGAGGCGTTTTTATCACACCGCACCCAGCATCCCGGCCAGTTGCTACTGCTGGAGACCGACGGGACCATGCCCTACGACCAGTGGCACTATGGCCCGAGCGATTACGTGGTGCTGGGCCGCGAATCGGCAGGCACACCACACGAACTCTACGCGCAGATGGACGCGACGCTGCATATTCCCATGCGCGAAGGCGTGCGTTCGCTGAATCTTGCCATGAGCGCCGGTATGCTGGTGGCCGAAGCCTGCCGCCAGCAGGGTTGGGCCTTTTGATATTCGTCATTGCGAGGAGCCGTGCGACGTGGCAATCCATTGCCACCACATAACTCTCGATGGATGGCCGCGCTCCGCTCGCCATGACGGACCTACATGACGCTGGAACAGAAGAAAACAGCCGCCCAAACATGGTTTCGTTGCCTTCGCGACGATATCTGCGCCCGTTTCGAGGCGCTGGAGGCAACCTACGCGCAAACCGCGACGGACGTAGCGCGTAGCGGCGATGGCCGCCGCGAGCCGCCGCGCGAGGGGGGTAAGGAGCCGTTAGGCGACGAAGGGGGTGGTCTGCCCCCCTTCATGCCTGAAAGGCAACGGCATCACTTCACCATCACCCCTTGGAGCCGCCCCGAGGGCGGCGGGGGCGAAATCGGCCTGATGAAAGGCCGCGTGTTTGAAAAGGTTGGGGTGAATATCTCGACCGTCAGCGGCGAGTTCTCTGAACAATTCCGTCGGGAAATTCCGGGGGCGGCAGCTGACCCGCGCTTCTGGGCCACGGGTATTTCGCTGGTGGCGCACACCGCCAACCCACATGCCCCCGCGGCGCATTTCAACACCCGTATGATCGTCGTGGGCGAAGGAGCACGCCTCTGGTTCGGCGGCGGCGGCGACCTCAACCCGATGATTGCCCCCGTGGCCGACGACACCGCCCGTTTCCATGCCGCCATGCAGCGCGCCTGCGACGCCTATGATCCCACGTTTTATCAAGCCTTTAGCGCCTGGTGCGACGAGTATTTCTTCCTGCCCCACCGCAACGTGGCGCGGGGCGTGGGCGGCATTTTCTACGATTATCTAGGCCTCAACCGCCTTGGAACAACCCAGGATTGCATCGCCCCCGGCCAGTTCGGCAAGGGTGGGTTGGGCAAAGAACGCACCGAAGCAGGCATGAAGCTGGCCTCCGACGCGGCGATGGATTGGGATTCGGCCTTTGCTTTTACTCAAGAAGTAGGGAAACAGTTCGCAGAAATTTACCCTACCTTGGTGGGCGAGCGCATGGCGCAGCCTTACGGCGAGACCGAGCGCGCCCAGCAACTTCGCAGCCGGGGTCGTTACGCCGAATACAACCTGCTTTACGATCGCGGGACGCGCTTCGGGCTGATGACCGGCGGCAATCCGGAGGCGATTCTTATGTCGCTTCCACCCCTCGCGGTGTGGGACTAACCCATTGAAGTATTGCGGGCTATCTGCCGTTGCCGCCGCTCCAGCCAGACTAGCAGGGCCAAGCCCGGCAGCGCCATGAGGCTGGCGATGGCGAAAAATACTTCCCACCCCACCGTTTGTGACAGCCAACCGCTAGGTGTGGAAAGCCAGGTGCGCCCAAATGCCGCCAGCGACGACAGCAGCGCGTATTGCGTGGCGGTGTAGTTGCGTTTGCACAGCGCCGAGAGGTAGGCGATGAACGCGGCGGTGCTCATGCCGCCGCTGAGATTCTCCAGCGTAATGCTGGCAATGAGGAATTCATGGTTGGCCCCAAGGCGCGCCTGCACCACCAGCATCAGGTTGGTGAGCATATGCACGAAGCCGGTAAGCAGCAGTGTGCGGTACATGCCCCAGCGCGCCACCAGCCAGCCGCCAAGGAACGTCCCCAGCAGCGTGGCGGCAAAACCGTAGAGCTTCACGATCTTGGCGATCTCGGTCTTGGCGAAGCCCAGATCCAGCAGGAACGGATTGAACATGATGCCCATGAACGCATCGCCCAGCTTGTAGAGGATGACGAAAGCCAGCACCTGAAGCCAGAGCGGGCGCGTCATGAAATCCGTGAAGGGGGCCACCACATATTCCCTAAAAAATTCTGTCATTGCGAGGAGGCTGAATGGCCGACGCGGCAATCCAGTCGTTTCCCTAGGCGGCACATGCTGGATTGCTTCACTATCGCTCGCAATGACGGGGGTTTTCATCGCAAGCGTCACGAGCATACCGCTTCCTGCCAGCGCCGCCATGACGAGGTAGGTCGCCTCCCAGCCATAGCGGTCGGCGAGGTAGAGCGCCCCCGCGCCCGAGATCAGCATGCCGATGCGGTAGCCCAGCGTCGCCATCGCGGCGCCCGCACCCTGCTCTTCCGGCGCAAGGCGCTCCACGCGATACGCGTCGATCACCGTATCCTGCGTGGCCGAAAGCGTGGCGATGATCACGCCCACCAGCGCGGTCAGTTCCGGTGCATGGCCGGGGTTGGCCCACAGCATGGCGGCAAGTGCTAATGCTAGCAGCGCTTGGGTAAGCAGAAGCCACCCGCGGCGACGGCCCAGCAGGCGGTGCAGCACGGGCAGGCGCACGCCATCGAGCAGGGGCGCCCATAGGAATTTGAAGGCATAGGGCGTGGCGATGGCGGCGAATAAGCCGATGGCCGCGCGCTCCACCCCCGCATCGGCCAGCCAAGCGGTGAGTGTACTCGCGGTCAGCGCCAGCGGCAGGCCGGAATAGAACCCGAGCAGGCCAATGAGCAACAAACGCGGTTGCAGGTAGATGGGTACAAGCATGCTACAAACCTTATATTTATGTCATTCCTGCGAAGGCAGGAATCTCAAGCAACATGTTCCGACAAGTCATGCCATCCCGCATTCATCTCTTCAATAAGCCTTATTTTCCATTCCCGCTTCCATCGTTTTAGCTGCTTCTCACGAAGAATGGCGGCTTGCGCTTCTTCATGAAGCTCATAATAGACAAGGCGGTGCGTACGGTAATCTTTTGTAAATCCTTCAACCACCGCATGTTGATGCTCATATAAGCGTTTGGCAAGATTGCTAGTCACACCGATATACAGAACGCCAAATGGTTTGTTGGTTAGTATATACACCACAAACTGCTTTTGCATGCGCGGCTCTAGATCCCTGCCTTCGCAGGGATGACAATGGAAGAATTATGCCACCAGCAACCGCGTCAGCGGGCGTTGGGCACGTGCGCCGAGATGGGTGATGATATCGCTGGCGCAGGCCGAACCCAAACGGCCACATTCGCGGATATTCATGCCATGCGTGTAGCCATAGAGGAAGCCTGCGGCATAGAGATCACCCGCGCCGGTGGTATCGATCACCTCATGCACGGGCACGGCATCCACGTGCGTGCGGCGGCCGTCTTTCGTGAGGATCACCGAACCACGGTCGCCCGTGGTCACGGCCACGATCTCGCATTTGCCTTGCAGCTTGTCGAGAATGGCGGGGAAATCATCGTCCGGATAGAGCGCACGCACTTCCGCTTCGTTGCAGAACAGGATGTCCACGTCATGCTCGATCATGCTGAGGAATTCGTCGCGCGAGCGCTGCACGCAGAACACGTCGCTCAGGGTGAAGGCGACTTTCGCGCCGCTTTCTTTGGCCAGCTTGAAGGCCTTCTTCATGGCCTGCTTGGTGCAGTCCATGTCCCACATATAGCCTTCGCCATAGACGATCTGTGCGTTGGCGATCAGCCCGGCGTCGATGTCCTGCTCATACAGCTCATTGCAGGCACCGATGAACGTGTTCATGGTGCGCTGACCATCCGGCGTTACCAGAATCAGGCAGCGCGCGGTGGCGCGGCCGGTTTCCGCGGGAGGAGTGGAGAATTCTACGCCCACGGCTTGCAGATCGTGGCGGAAGATTTTACCAAGCTGGTCCTTGAAGACCTTGCCGATGAACGCCGTGCGCGCACCCAGCGAGGCAAGGCCCGCCAGCGTGTTGGCCGCCGAACCACCCGAGACTTCGGTGGAGGGGCCCATTTTGTTATACAGTGCTTCGGCGCGTTCCTCATCGATCAGGCACATGGTGCCTTTCTGCATGGCTTCGCCGGCAATGAACGCATCTTCTGCGAAGCTCAGCACGTCGACAATGGCATTGCCGATGGCGACCACATGGTAGGGTTTTTGGGGGTGATTCATGCTCAATCCTTGCCGACTATTTTTCTTGTAACAACACGCGGGCGCGCGCCAGATCCTCGGGCGTATCCACCCCAAGCGGCATGGTATCTACCACAGCAACGTCAATACGCAAGCCATGTTCGAGCGCACGCAGCTGCTCCAGCTTCTCACGTTTCTCGAGCGGGCTGGGCGGCAGGGCCACAAATCGCTCCAGCGCAGCGCGGCGGTACCCATACACGCCGATATGGTGGTAGCGCGGCCCCTCGCCTGTAGGGGCGGTGGCGCGGGTGAAGTACAGCGCGCGGGGGTGAGCAACACCTTCGGGCTGCGCCAGAATGGCTTTTACCACGGCGGGGTTGGTATGTTCATCCGCCCGGGTGATGGGGGTCACCAGCGTGCTGATATCGACCGCCAAGTTTTCCAGCGGCGCCAGCAGGCTTTTCAACAATTGCGGCTCCAGCGTCGGCACATCGCCTTGCAGGTTGATGATGATGTCATGGGTGGCGCTGGGGTCAAATTTCTGCACCGCTTCCCAGATGCGGTCGGAGCCAGAGGGATGCGCCGGGTTGGTGAGGATCGCCTGACCACCCGCATCGCGCACCGCGGAGGCGATCTCCTCCGCATCGCAGGCCACCAGTACGGGGCCGAGATTCGCTTCCTGTGCCCGGCGCAACACATGCACAATCATCGGGGCATCGCCGATCTGGGCCAGCGGCTTGCCGGGCAGCCGCGTGGCCGCAAGGCGGGCAGGGATCACAATCAACGGGCGCATGGCGTGAAAACACTTTCCTGAACACAGTATCACTTGCGGCGCGCATAGGGCTATGCTAACCGCGCTTTGTAACGTTGCGTTTTAGCGCAGCACCCCAGAATTACAACCGCAAACCCTGCGCCACAGACACGGAATATCAGCTATGTCGACCAACCTGAACAGCAACAAAATCGCCGCCGCTCTCGTACTTGCCGGCCTGATCGGCATGATCTCGGGCAAAGTCACCGAGTTCCTCTATGATGGGGGGCCGCAACATGCAGGCGGCCACCACGAGGAGCCGCGCGGCTACAAAATCGAGGTCACCGAAGTGGCTGAAGGCGGCCCCGCTGCTCCGACCGGCCCGGCTGACATCTCCGCGTTGTACGCCACGGCCGATATTGCCGCCGGCGAGGCCTATTTTGCCAAGAAATGCACCGTCTGCCACAACATCGACAAAGGCGGCGCCAACAAGGTCGGCCCGCATCTCTATGGCGTCATGGGCCGTGGCATTGCCAGTGTTGGTGACTTTGGTTATTCGGATGCGCTGAAAGGCAAATCCGGTGAGAAATGGGATTGGGAGACCATGAATGGCTTCCAATGGGCACCGCGCAAATGGGCGCCCGGCACCATCATGGCCTATGCGGGCACGCCGAAAGATCAGGAACGTGCGAACCTGATTGCGTACCTCAACAGCAAATCCGACAGCCCGCTGCCGCTTCCTGCCGTCACCGCAAAACCAGAAAACGCTGATGCGGAGAAGACTGAAGAAGCGTCGAAAGACACAAAATAGTCACTTTAATTTACGTTCCGGGGGAATCATGAAACGTTTATTGGCCTGCATCGCCATGCTGCCACTTTGCGCCTGCGCTTCGATCATGGAAGGCAGCACCCAAGAAGTGCTCGTGAACACGAACCCTGCCGGTGCTGCCTGCACGCTTGCACGTGAAGGCCAAGTATTTGCTCATATCAATCCGACGCCTGGCGCTGCAACCATTAAGAAAAGCAAGCATGACATGACCATCGTCTGCAAAAAGGACGGTTACGAGGATGCGACCTACCTCAACCATTCGGGCAGCGAAGGGGCCACCTGGGGCAATATCGTACTCGGTGGCGGGATTGGTTGGGCAGTCGATTCGGCGAATGGCTCCGACAACCATTACGAAAGCCCCGTGAATATTACGCTCAACAAGAAATAAAGATCCGCAAAAGATTGCGTTTCTTTTGCCCTTCATTTCGCGCATGATGTAGCAACATAGTGCGGGAGATAACGCGATGAGCATTTCTATCTATTGGTTGATCGGTGGCGCAGTACTGCTGGCACTGGAAGCGTTCGGCATCCCCGGTATCGGGTTTTTATTCGCCGGGCTGGCGGCCATTCTGGTCGGCGCGGTGGTCGAAGCAGGCCTCATCGCCCACGATGCCATGGTGGCCCAATGGGCCATTTTCTTCCTGGCGACCGGTTTATTCGCCCTGCTGCTGTGGAAGAAACTAAAGCAATGGCGCATGAACCCGAATGCACCGCGCTATTCCAACATCGTCGGGACCGAAGCGCAGGTGACGCACGCCATCGTCGCAGACGGCGAAGGTGAGGTGCGCTGGTCCGGCACACTCATGCGCGCACGCGCTGCCGACGCGCAATCCCACGCGGTGGGTGCAGTGGTCGTGGTGCGGGCGTTGGAGGGCAACGTGCTGCAGGTGGCCACGCGCGATTAACCCCTCGCCAGAGGTTGCACGCGTATGAGTGGTCTTTTCTGGTTCATCCTGCTCTATTTTGGCGGCAAGGCGCTGTGGCGGCGCTATCAGCAGCGCCATCGGCGGGGCGAATCCTGGCCACCTGCAGTAGCGCGCGGGCTGGAATGGCTGCAAAAACCGCTGGCACTGTACCATGGCTATTACGCCATTTTGCTGATGCTGTTTGGCGCAGGATGGCTGCTTGGCGCACTGGCGCTGGTCATCGGCGGAATCGCCGCCGGGCATGTCGGGCCCCTGCTCGGCGGTGGTCTATGTCTTCTGATGGGGCGCTGGCTATGGCGGCTGGGACGGCGTATCGGGCGCGAGGAGCTGGCTATTCTTCGCGGGCAAGCCCACCCGCTCGCTGCTAAACCCATACCCAAAAACACGCCCCCACAGGCACGCAGGCAACCGCGCGCGATACCCACGCAGGCCAGTGCAGCACGCACGCCACAATCGCCCATCCTGCACAAGAAAAAAACCGATAAGCAGTTTGAGCAGCTCTAATCGCTTGCCCTCGGACAGGTGCTGGCTAGGCTTTGCACATTACATTTCTCGGAGGCGATTATGTTTGGTGCAGTGTTTTTCTCGGTCATCGGTTTCATTGCCATTCTGGTGGTGTTCAAAGGTGTCAAGATCGTGCCGCAGCAGCAGGCATGGATCATCGAGAATCTCGGGAAATTCGACCGCCAGCTGGAGCCGGGGCTGAACCTGCTGATTCCCTTTGTTGAGCGCGTGGCCTACAAACACAGCCTCAAGGAATTTGCTTACGATGTGCAGGAGCAGCCCGCCATCACCCGCGATAACGTAACGATGATGATGGACGGCGTGCTATACCTGCGCATCATCGACCCCGTGCAGGCGAGCTATGGCGTCTCCGACCCGATCTATGCCGTCAGCCAGCTGGCCCAGACCACCATGCGCTCAGAGATCGGTAAACTCAGCCTCGACCAGTGCTTTGAAGAGCGCGAAACGCTCAATGCGAACATCGTCACGGCCATCAACCAGGCATCCCAAACCTGGGGCGTGCAGTGCATGCGTTACGAGATCAAAAACATCACCCCGCCCAATTCGGTGCTGAAGGCGATGGAACTCCAGGTCGCCGCCGAACGCCAGAAACGCGCGGAGATCCTGCAATCCGAAGGGCTTCGCCAATCGAAGATCAATATGGCCGAGGGCCAGAAACAGGAAGTGGTGCTGAATTCGGAAGCCGCACTCACCGATCAGGTCAACCGCGCGAAGGGGGAGGCCGAAGCCATCATCGCCGTGGCAGAGGCCACCGCCAAGGGCATTGAGCTGATCGCCAAAGCCATTGCTGCACCGGGTGGCGAGGAAGCCATTAGCTTACGCGTGGCCGAGCAATATGTAAGCGCGTTCGAGAAGCTCGCCAAAACCAGCACCACCGTACTGCTGCCCGCCAATGCCGGCGATACGGGCAGCATGGTCGCGCAAGCCCTGACCGTGTTCGACCAGCTGAAGGCGCGCACCAGCGAAGCCAAAGCCGCCAGCCTTCCCTGGAAGAAGACGGATGCAAGCTAGCGTTTTCCGGTTACGCCGTCATTCCAGACCAATGCGCGAAGCGCATGCCGATCTGGAATCCAGGCGAACACGTGCCAAAGGCACCCAACCACAAAAAGGCAGGTGGATTCCTGCTTTCGCAGGAATGACAATCCTGTGGGCGGCGCTGTTTGCTATACCCGCACAGGCAGCGCATGGCATCGCCTTGTTCGGCCAGTTGAAATACCCGCCCGGGTTTTCACATTTTGACTACGTGAACCCCAATGCACCCAAAGGCGGCGTGCTCAAGCTTTCTTATTCTGCACCGTTTGATTCGGTGAATCCCTATATCCTCAAAGGCGTGCCCGCGCCGGGCGTACCGCAATATTTATTCCAGTCGCTGATGACACCGAGCTACGACGAGCCGCAAAGCTATTACGGCCTGATTGCGCAATCGGTCTATCTGTCGCCGGACCGTTCCTATGCGGAGTTCACGTTGAACCGCCGCGCGCGATGGCATGACGGCAAACCCATCACGGTCGACGACGTGATCTGGACGTTCGACACGCTGAAGGAAAAAGGCCACCCGATCTACCGCGTCACCTATGCGCCCATCAACCGTGCCGAAAAAGTCGGGCCGCGCACGGTGCGTTTCATGTTCGATGATGTGGAACATCGCGAGCTGCCCATCATCGCTGCCTCCATGCCGGTGCTGCCGAAACATTACTACGAAACGGTGCCGTTCGAGAAATCCTCGCTGCAGCCGCCGGTGGGCAGCG
>Ga0209278_1002326_pt1 | contig 10664 bp, 10 predicted proteins | sample JI81BgreenDNA_FD_187504 | JGI IMG/M metagenome (GOLD analysis project Ga0209278, IMG submission 187504) | Wastewater effluent complex algal communities from Wisconsin, to seasonally profile nutrient transformation and Carbon sequestration -... | ecosystem: Engineered > WWTP > Effluent > Algae... | reverse complement strand
AGGCAAGATCGAGCGTGGCGCGGAACGGCCCGGAATTATAGTCGATCGCCGCGCCCAGCACATAGCTGCTGCGGAATTCGTCATCGACCGCGACATCGCCTGCGCGCGCGGTGCCGTTGATGCGGATGCCCCATTCGCCGTTCTTGCCCATCCGGCGTCCGAAATCGAATCCGCCGCCGACATGTTCGGGCCCGGTATAGCCGATGGTCGCGCGCGTGATGGGCTCCGCCGTCGCGCGCTTGGGGATCAGATTGACGCTGCCGCCGATCCCGGTGCCGCCAGGGGCAGCGCCGTTCAGAAAGGCGCTCGACCCGTTGAGCACCTGAACCGATTCATACAATTCGGGCGCGACGAGCTGGCGCGGAGTGATGCCGTACAGGCCGTCATAGCCGATATCGTCCCCGGCGAGCGCAAAGCCGCGGATCACGAACAGTTCGCCCGCGATGCCGAAGCCGGTGGTGGTGCGGATGGTGGGATCGTTCTCCAGCACCTGGCCCAGCGTCTGCGGCTGCTGGTTGAGGATCAGCGCGGCGTTGTAGCTGCGGATGCTGAACGGCACATCGGCTGCATCCTTGTCGCCCAGCACGCCCGCACTGCCCTGCTGTTCGACGCCCGACTGGTTCTGCCGCTGGGCGGTGACGATGATCAGCCGTTCATCATCGTCGGATTGCTGGGCCAGCACGGGGTTGGCGAAACCGAGCGTGCCCAGCGAGCTGGCAACAAGCAGGGCGCGGCGAATGGCATATGTCTTCACTTTGAGGTTCCTTGCAGATCGAAGGTCGAGAAAAATTCAGCAGCGGCGGGCGCGCATCGCCCAGATGACCGCCACCACCGGGGCGCTCAGCGCCGCCCATGAAGCGGCATCGCGCCAGCCATCGCCGGTGAGCGCGATGACAAGCCCGGCAAGCCCGATGACGAGGATGAGCAATGGCCAGGCAAAGATGCTGCGGAGCGAGCGGGCGCGGCTCATTCGGCGGGCTCTGCAACGGGCATGGCAGAGCGCGTGCGGACCGGCGCACCGGCCTTGCGCCTGGCGAGCCACAGATACAGGCCAGTCCCCAGCACATGGATGGTGAACAGCGTCAGCGCGGCCCACAAGAGCTTCAGCGGCAGGCCGCCGTAATCGCCGAAATGCAGCGGACGCGACAGCGACAGCGCCTGATAGTACCAGGGCATCTGCCGTGCAGCGGTAAAGGTGCCGCTCTCCGCATCGACCAGCGCCGGGGTGAGCAGCCGCTCGGTCAGCGGGGTATCACCCTGAAAGAACACCGCATAATGGTGGCTTGAGCTGAACGTACCGCCGGGAAAGGCAATGAACTGGGGTTGTTGTCGGGCAGCGCCTCACGGGCGGCCGCCATCGCCTTGTCGAGCGACCCGTAGCGCGAAGGATCGAGCGGGGCGCGTCCGGCATATTCGCGCGTCATCTGGGCGAGCTGGTCGGCCTTCCACAGTTTCTCGATCGGCACGGCGAGCGCATTGATGACGCCGGTCAGCCCGACCACCAGCATCCAGGCGAGCCCGACAATACCCAGCAGATTGTGGTAATCGAGCCATTTGGTCCGCGCGCTGCGGCTGGTCCGCACCGTCCCGAAATCGAGCTTGCGCATGAACGGGGCGTAGAGCACCACGCCGGAGACCAGCGCCACGACAAAGGCCGCACCCATTGCGCCCAGAAACAGCATGCCGGGCAGGCCCAGGAACATGTCGGCATGCAGTTCCAGCAGGAAATGCATGACGCCGCCTGTCCCTTCGGATTCCAGGCCGATCTGCTTGCCGGTCGAACGGTCGAACGACTGGATCGTCATCTGCGACGCGGGCGCATCGGGGCGTGGACCGGAGGTGATGGTCATCGACGGCTGGTCGTTGTCAAACGCCATGTAGAGCGGCACTTCGCCGGGCCGGTTGGCCAGTGCCCGGGCCATCATGTCGTCCAGCGAGTGCAGCCCCCTGGCGGTCCCCGAAGAACCGACCCCCGACATGCCGAACACCGGCTGCTCTTCGGTCAGATAATCGATTTCATCGTGGAATATCAGCGGCAGCCCGGTGAGGCACAGCATCAGCAGAAAGGCGGTGCAGACCAGGCTGGTCCATTTGTGCACCACCGCCCAGGCCTTGATCGACGACCGGGTCATGCCGCGCACCCAGCGATGGTCACCGCCCGTTTGCACCACCGCTGCTGGGCGCAGCGGATCGGCTTGGCGAAGATGGTTGTGCGTATCTGGCGATGCATGAAAGACCCCGGGTCGACAGGGCTTCGCGGCTATCGAACCCATCGGCCAGAGTCAATGCAAATCATTATCAAGAACAACAGGGCACTATGACGAGGCGAGGATAACAGGACTGTTTTGGGAAAAAGCCGCTGCGCCAGCCGTAATCTGATAGTCTCTTGCCGCAAATGCGTCGCAAAAACCGAATCGTGGGTCTATCCCCGCCTCAGGGTAAAGGGTGCAGCTGCGCTCAGCCGAGCGGCGCTTCGATGATCGCGGCTAGCGATGCGGCCACCGCGTCGAGCGTGCGGTCACTCGACCACATCGGATGCTCGCGCGACCGGTCGGCCAGCTCCGCCTCGCGCGCCGCCAGAATGCCGCCCAGCGCCGCACCCATGAACACCAGCCGCTGGTTCAGCACGTCGCCCGGCATGTCGGAACGCAGGCGGCGGACTTCATCCAGGCACCGCAGATAGCCGCTGTTCCAGCGCCCGCCGAGCGCGTCCATGAACAGTGCCCGGTTGGACATCTGCAGCCCGACGACAAAGCGGTTATAGCATTCGCCCCAGGCCGGGGGATCGGGATCGATCGAGGTGACCACCAGCCCCTGCATCACGCCGAACACGCTAGTGATCCCGCCGCTCGCCAGCCGTTCGTCCAGCCAGGCGTTGCGCCGCTCGTCGATCGCCCGCGCGCCATCGACGATCAGGGTGCGGACGAGCAGGTCCTTCGATCCGAAATAATAGGTCAGCGCGGCATGGTTCTTCTGCCCCGCCGCATCCGCGATCTGGCGCACCGTGACGCCGTCGATCCCGCGTTCGGCAAAGAGCTTGAGCGCGACGGCCTTGATATGGTCCGGGGCGCCCGGACGCGGGGCGGAGGTGGCAGACATCATCGCGCACAATTGCCATTGACAGGCCCAACCGTCAAACCGCATTATCCATTTGGATAAACAAGAGGGTGAGGATGGCGGACGGGGTCGACCTGGCAGCGCTGCAGCGCTGGATGGACGTGCAGGGCCTGGGCGAAGGAGCGATCGACTCGGTCGAGACGCTGACCGGCGGAACGCAGAACATCCTGATACGCTTCCAGCGTGGCCAGGCACGCTATGTGCTGCGCCGGCCGCCGCCGGTGCCGCGCGCCAATTCCAACGAGACCATGCGCCGCGAGGCCCGCGTGCTGGCGGCCTTGCAGGGTTCCGCCGTGCCGCATCCCCGGCTGATCGCGGCCTGCCATGAAGAGGATGTGCTCAGCGTCGCCTTTTACCTGATGGAACAGGTTGAGGGTTTCAACCCGACCCAGGGCCTGCCCGCGCGCCACGCGACAGATGCTGCCCTGCGCCACCGTATCGGCCTGTCGATGGTCGAGGCGATCGCTGCGCTGGGCGCGATCGACTATCGCGCGGTCGGACTCGAGGGCTTCGGCAAGCCCGACAATTATCTGCAGCGCCAGGTCGGCCGATGGCAGGCACAGCTGGCGAGCTATGCCGATCTGCCCGGCTGGCCAGGCCCGGGGGGCATTCCCGGCGTCGACAAGGTCGGCGCTTGGCTGGAGGCCCATCGCCCTGCCGACTTCACGCCCGGCATCATCCATGGCGACTTCCATCTGGCCAATGTCATGGTCCGTCCGGACAGCGGCGATCTTGCCGCGGTGGTGGACTGGGAGCTGAGCACCATCGGCGATCCGCTGCTCGATCTGGGCTGGCTGCTCGCGACCTGGCCCGAAGGCGACAGCCCCAGCCAGACCGATGTCGCGATCACCCCGTGGCAGGGCTTTGCCACGCCCAGCGAGCTGATCGCGCATTATGGCAGCGTGAGTGGCCGCGATCTGGCAGCGCTGGACTGGTACGTGATCCTGGCATGCTACAAGCTCGGCATCATCCTGGAAGGCACCTATGCCCGCGCCTGTGCCGGCAAGGCCCCCAGGGACACCGGCGACAAGCTGCACGCGCATACGCTGGACCTTTTCGAGCGCGCCCTGCGCCGCATCCGCTGAAGGAATGGACATGAACCACGACACCGATTTCACCGACCGCAAGGTGCTGGTCGTCGGCGGCTCCAGCGGCATCGGCAATGGTATCGCACACGCCTTTCGCATGCGCGGGGCGCAGGTGCATGTCTGGGGCACCAGGGCATCGGCGGCGGATTATGACCCGCAACAGGGCTCTGACCTCACCGGACTGGGCTACGCGCAGGTCGATATCGGCGATCCCGATGCGATCGAGGCGGCTGCCCTGCCCTTTGCGACGCTGGACGTGCTGGTGCTGTGCCAGGGCACGGTGGTCTATCGGCGCGGCGAGTTCGAGCGCGCCGGATGGGACCGGGTGATGGCGGTCAACCTCGACAGCCTGATGCACTGTGCCCAGAAATTCCGCGCCCAGCTCTCCGCCACGCAGGGTGCCATGATCATCGTTAGTTCGATTTCGGGCCTGAAGGCCAATATCGGCAACCCCGCTTATGCCGCATCCAAGGCAGGCGCGATCAGCCTGACCAAGACGCTGGGCCAGGCCTTTGCCGCCGATGGCATCCGCGTGAACGGCCTCGCGCCGGGGCTGGTCGATACCAAGCTGACTGAGGTGACCACCCGCAATCCGGCACGGCTTGAAGGCGCGCTGGCCGCCATCCCGCAGCGGCGCATGGGCACACCGCAGGATATGGCTGGCGCCGCGATCTTCCTCGCCTCGCCGCTCGCCGCCTATGTCACCGGCCACACCATCGTCGTCGATGGCGGGCTGTCGCTTTAGCGTTCAAACGAAAGGCTTACCGATGGACTTTGAGTATAGCGAAAAGGTCAAGGCGCTGCTGGCCCGGCTGGAAGCGTTCATGGACGAACATATCTACCCCCATGAGCGCGCATATTACGACTTTGTCCATGATCACCACAATCTGTGGCAGGAATGGCCGGGAATGGCTGCGCTCAAGGAAAAGGCGCGCGCACAGGGGCTGTGGAACCTGTTCCTGCCGCACGAATATGGCGAATTCTCGCCGGGGCTGACCAATCTGGAATATGCCCCGCTTGCCGAGATGATGGGGCGGGTGCCCTGGGCGAGCCAGGCGTTCAACTGTTCCGCACCCGATACCGGCAACATGGAGGTGCTGGCCAAGTTCGGCTCGCCCGAGCAACAGGAGCGTTGGCTCAAGCCGCTGCTCGATGGCGCAATCCGCTCTGCCTATGTGATGACCGAACCGCAGGTCGCCTCGTCCGACGCTACCAATTTGCAGCTGTCGATCACCCCCGATGGCGACGATTATGTGATCAATGGGCGCAAATGGTGGATCTCGAACGCGATGCACCCTCAATGCGCGCTGTTCATCGTGATGGGCAAAACCGATTTCGATGCACCGCGCCACGCGCAGCATTCGCAGATCATCGTGCCGCGCGATACGCCCGGTGTCACCGTGGTGCGCAACCAGACCGTGTTCGGATCGATGAACTCGCCCGGCGGCGAGTGCGAACTGCGCTTCGACAATGTCCGCGTGCCGCGCGAGAACCTGATCCTGGGCGAAGGGCGCGGTTTCGAGATCGCACAGGGACGGCTGGGTCCGGGCCGCATCCACCATTGCATGCGCTCGATCGGCCAGGCGCAGCGTGCGCTCGAGCTGATGGCCCGCCGTGTCGACAGCCGCGTGGCCTTTGGCCGCAAGCTGGCCGACCAGAGCAGCATCCGCCAGGATGTGGCGCGCAGCTTTTGCGAGATCGAAATGGCCCGGCTGCTCACCTTGAAGGCAGCTGACGCGATGGACCGCTATGGCAACAAGGTGGCCAAGGATCTGATCGCCGCGATCAAGGTCGTCGCCCCGCAGATGGCGCAGACCGTCGCCGATCGGGCGATCCAGGCGCATGGCGGCATGGGCGTGAGCGAGGATACGCCGATCGCCTATTTCTTCACGCTCAATCGCTATATCCGCATCGCCGACGGCCCGGACGAGGTGCATATGGGGCAGCTGGGCAAGCAGAAGATTGCCGAATATGTTTCCGCCAACCGCCATTGATCGCTGCAGGAGAGCCCCGGCATGAAAGCCCTTCGTTATTATGGCGCGCATGACATTCGCTACGAAAGCATGGACGACCCCGTGCCGCAATCGGACCGCGATGCCATTGTGCAGGTCCAGGCCTGCTCGATCTGCGGCAGCGACCTGCATATCTATCACGGCCATGGCTTTTCCGAAGATACCGGCTTTTGCGTCGGGCATGAAGCGGTCGGCGAAGTCGTGGAGATCGGGCGCGGGGTCACGCGGCTCAAGGTCGGCGACAAGGTGATGATCCCCGCTGCGGTCGGGTGCGGCAGCTGCCGTCCGTGCCGAGCCGGTGTCGTCAATCTCTGCGAGAACGGCATGGCGTCGTGCTACGGGCTCTCCGCGCAGCTTCAGGGCTCGCAGGCAGAGGCGGTGCGGGTTCCGGCAGCCGATGCCAATGCGGTCGCCATTCCTGAAGGGATCAGCGCGGAACAGGCACTGATGATGACCGATGCGCTCGCCACCGCGTGGTTCGGCGCGCGCAATGCCGATATCGTGCCGGGCAGCAGCGTCGCCGTGGTCGGGCTGGGGCCGATCGGCCTGATGGCGGTGGACAGCGCATTCGTGATGGGCGCGCATGTCGTCTATGCGATCGACCCGGTGCCCGAGCGCCGCGCGCGTGCCGAAGAGGCTGGCGCGGTCGCGCTGCACCCCGATGAGGCGATCGAGACGATCCGTGCAGCAACTCGGGGGCGCAAGCTCGACTGCGCGATCGAGGTGGTGGGGCGCGACGCGACCGTGGACCTGGCCCTGCGGCTGGTCCGCCCGCGCGGCACGGTTTCGGTGATCGGCGTGCAGCAGTCGCGGCGCTTCCCCTTCCCGCTGGAGCGCGCCTTTGGTGCCGGATTGACCTTCCGCATCGGCACCTGTTCGGTTCCCGAAGAGCTGCCGACGCTGTTTCCGCTGGTGCAATCGGGGCGGCTCAATCCCGAACGCTATATCTCGCACCGGCTGCCGCTGAGCCAGGGTGAGCAGGCTTATGCCCTGTTCGACCAGCGCGATGCGGGTACCCTGAAAATGGTGCTGACGCCGGACTGACGCGCGCGCGACCGAAATCGGCGATCGAGCCACCGGCCTTGGCGCATGGAACGAGACCCGATGGGCAAGGCATAGTGGCGCAGGCCATTTTTGCACGGATGACATCAACCTGGTCTATGATATAGCACCTGCTGCTGCGGTATCGTTGCGACACGGCGGCAGTATGGAGCAACTTGCGGGGGGATTGCCGCATGCCCGACCGGGAACCGTTGATTGATCGCAAGTTCGCCAGCCGGGTGGACTGGAACCTGCTGCGCACCTTTGTCGATATCGTGCGCGCGGGCGGGATCGGCGCGGCGGCGCGCAAGCTCAACCGCCAGCAACCCAGCATCAGCGCGGCCTTGAAGCGGCTGGAAGAGCATGTCGGCACGTCCCTGCTGATCCGCACCGCCACCGGGGTCGAGATGACCCCGGCGGGCAAGGCGATGATGGCCTTGTGCGAGGACATGCTCGAATCGGCGCGAATGATGCCGCACCAGATCGCGCAGGCGACCAAGAGTGTCGAAGGCTTTGTCCGGATCCAGATCGTCTCCGGGCTGATCTCGCCCGAATTCGACGAGGCGATCACCAGCTTCCATCGGCGCAATCCGGATATCCATATCGAAATCCGCGTCTCGCCCTGGCGCCAGGTTCTCGATGCGCTCGAACAGGGCGAGGTCGAGATCGGCGTCAGCTATGACAGCAGCGTGCGCGGCGGATTGAAATACGAACCGCTGCTTGTCGAGCGGCAGCAGCTCTATTGCTCGCGCGCCAGCCCCCATTTTGGCCATCGCTTCAGCCGACTCAACGAGCTGCGCCACGATCATTTCGTCCTGACCGGCGATGACGAGATCGAGCTGATCACGAACCTGCGACGGCGCAACGGCCTGGGCACCAAGGTCAGCGGACTGGCCGAGGACATCAACGAGGCACAGCGGCTGATCAGTCTCGGCGTCGGTATCGGCTTCCTCCCCGTTTTGGCGGCGGAAGAGGATGTCGCGAGGGGCAAGCTCTGGCCGATGCTCTATGCGGACATCGAGCCCGCCTATGACATCTATCTGCTCGCCCGCACCGATCCGGCGCGCGACACCGCGACCCAGCTGTTCTGGGACGAGGTCTTCCGCAGGGTGAGGGCGATGCGCGAGGCATAGATATCACCTATGACTTTCATCGCATTTTTGCCTCTCCCGGCATGATGCACCGCAGCGCACTCTTCCGGAGAGTTTCGGAGCTGCGCGATGACGGATTCCCTCAAGGCCAAGATCTTCAACCACGTGCCACCCGCCATGGTCGCACTGGTCGTGATGTTCTGGGCTTTCGCCCCCAAATCGGTGACGGGATTGCCGTGGATGCTGATCGTCACCTCCTCGGCGATCACCATCACCGTGCTGCTGCTCGAACTGGTGCACGAACGCCACCAGGGCTGGCGGATGAACTGGCAGGAATTGCGCACCGACCTGTTCTATGTCGTGCTCAGCTCCACGCTGATCGCCTGGCTGAGCAAAACGCTCGCCGAGGATCCGCTGCTTGCGCTGAAGGAATGGCTGGGCATCAGCACCACCTGGATGGCGCAGGTACCCTGGCTGGTGCAGGTCATCATGGTCATCGTCATCCTGGAGTTCGGCCAGTACTGGATGCACCGGCTGATGCACAATTCCACGCCCTTCTGGCTGACCCACGCGCCGCATCACCACATCACCCAGCTTAACGCCGCGAAGGGCTATGTCGGCAATCCGATCGAGCTGTTCCTCATCAGCCTCAGCGTGCTGGCGTTCTTCGATTTCGATCTGACCGCGCTGTTCGCCGGGCTGAATGCGCTCAACGTCATCTCCACCTTCGCGCATGCCAATGTGAAGGCCGATCCGCCGATCTGGTATTCGTTCTTCTTCACCACCATCCGCCACCACAGCCTGCACCACTCGACCGATTATGAGGCAACGCGCTGCAATTACGGCAATTCGCTGATCCTGCTCGATCGCATCTTTGGCACCTACAAGGAAGGCGAAGGCGTGCTGGTGGGGCAGGACGACCGCAAGCGCCTGACCATCTGGGAGCAGACGATCTTCCCCTTCCAGCCGCTGATCGATCGCTGGAAGGCGCGGCGGACCGATGATGGCGGGAGCAGCGCCCCGGCATGATTGGCACGCGTGTTCACCGGATCGATGCGGCGCGCCAGGCTCTCGCCGACGGGGACATGTATGCCACGCACCGGTTCGCCGCATCGCTGATTGCCGACAATCCGCGCGACGCCGAGGGGCATTTCCTGCTCGGCATCGCGGAATCCGGGACGGGGCGCATCGCGCAGGGCATCGCCTATCTGGAGCGCGCGGTGGCACTGGACCCGCAAGGCGAATATCGCGCGCAACTGGCCAAGCTCTATTCGATGGTGCGGCGCGATGGCGATGCGGCAACGGTGCTGGCAGAGGCCGAAACAGCATTGCCCAGCGATGCGCTGAGCCGCGACACCATGGGCTGCGTCTATGCCCGGCTCGGCAACCACCAGGCGGCGCTGGACCATTTCCGCGAGGCGGTGCGGCTGCATCCGGACAACAGCGAATATCGCTACAATCTTGCGGTCACGCTCAACTTTCTGGGTCGGGTGGACCAGGCGGACGCGGCGCTGGAGGCGCTGATCGCCATGGCTCCCGGCCATGCCCGCGCGCACCATCTGCTCGCCAGCCTGCGCAAGCAGAGCGCCACGGCCAATCATGTGGCGCGGCTCGGCCAGACCTATGCCCAGGCGCGCGATGGCCGCGACCGTCTGCTGCTGGGCTATGCGCTGGCCAAGGAACTGGAGGATGTCGGCGAACCCGAACGCGCGCTCGACATTTTGTGCGAGGCCAATGGCGAGCATCGCCGCGCGCTCGACTATGACTTTTCGCGCGACGCCGCCAATTTCGACGCGATCGAGGCGGCATGGGGGCAGATCCAGCACGCGCCGCAGACCGATGCGCCGGCAGATGCACCGATCTTCATCATCGGCATGCCGCGCACCGGCACGACGCTGGTCGACCGCATCCTCTCCTCGCACCCTGATGTCGAGAGCGCAGGCGAGCTGCAGGCGATGCCGCTCGCGGTGAAGCGCGCCTCGGGCACGCGCAGCCGCAATGTGCTCGACCCCGAAACCATGGTGGCCGCTGCGGGCGCCGATATGGGCGCCATCGGCCGCGACTTTATCGACCGCGCCCGTCACCACCGCCGCGACACGAGCCTGCGCTTCACCGACAAATTTCCCGGCAATTTCCAATATGTCGGCGTCATCGCGCGTGCGCTGCCCCAGGCGCGGATTATCTGCCTGCGCCGTCACCCGATGGACACGGTGCTCAGCAACTTCCGCAACCTGTTCGCGGTCAGCTCGCGCTACTATGACTACAGCTACGACCTGCTCGACATCGCGGCCTATTATGCTCGGTTCGACCGGCTG
>Ga0209278_1002325_pt1 | contig 10665 bp, 11 predicted proteins | sample JI81BgreenDNA_FD_187504 | JGI IMG/M metagenome (GOLD analysis project Ga0209278, IMG submission 187504) | Wastewater effluent complex algal communities from Wisconsin, to seasonally profile nutrient transformation and Carbon sequestration -... | ecosystem: Engineered > WWTP > Effluent > Algae... | reverse complement strand
GTGCGCGTGGGCCTGGCCGAGATGGTGAGCCCGGACATCGTGCGCGCCGTGCGCGAGGGCACGGCCGACCTCGGCGTGCTCTGGGACCAGACCGCCCTGCCCGGCCTGGGCAGCGTGGCCTACCGCGCCGACCACCTGTGCGTGGCCGTGCCACGCGGCCACCGCTGGGCGCGGCGTGCGCGACTGCGCTTCGACGAGGCGCTGGACGAACTCAACGTGGCCGTCGCCCCGGGCGGCATGATGGACACGCTGCTGCGCCGCGAGGCCGCGCGCCTGGGGCGGCTGCCGCCCTGGCGCATCCAGGTCTCGGGCATGGACGCCGCGGCACGCCTGGTGGCCGCCGGCCTGGGTGCCTCGGTGCTGCCGCGCGAGGCCGTCGAAGGCCACGCCAGCCGCGATGCGCTGGCCCTGGTGCCGCTGGTGGATGCGTGGGCGCTGCGCCACTTCCGCGTCTGCCACCGCGCCGACGGCAGCACCACGGCGGCGGCGCGGCTGCTGCTGGGGCACCTCGAGGCGCAAGCCATCCGCCCGGGGTGACCGCGGCTGAGGCCGACAATCGACGCCAACCACCCCTGCACCGAGGAGACCCCGCCCATGATCCGCCGCCGTTCCGCCACCACCGCCCTGGCCTCGCTGGCCGCCCTGGCCGCGCTGCCGGCCGGCGTGCGCGCCCAGGCCGCCGCCACGCGCCGCATCGTCGTGCCCTTTGCTCCCGGCGGCCCCATCGACGCCACCGCACGGCTGCTGGCCGAGCGCGTGAAGGACAGCCTCGGCAACGTGGTCATCGAAAACCGCCCCGGCGCCGGCGGCAACCTGGGCGTGGACCTCGTGGCCAAGGCCCCGGCCGACGGCCTGACCATCGGCATCGCCGCCGTGGCCATGCACGCCATCAACCCCTGGCTGTTTGCCAAGCTGCCCTTCCACCCCATCAGGGACTTCGCGCCCGTGGTGCAGATGGTGCGCATCCCCAACGTGCTGGTGATGAACGCCGACACCGCCAGACGCCTGGCCATCACCGACCTGAAGAGCTTCCTGGCCCACGCCAAGGCCAACCCCGGCAAGCTCAACTACGGCAGCGGCGGCATGGGCAGCGCCGGCCACCTGGGCGGCGAGATCCTCAAGCAGCGCGGCGGTTTCTTTGCCGTGCACATCCCGTACGCCGGCGCGGCGCCCTCGCAGCTGGCCCTGGTGGCCGGGCAGGTGGACTACACGCTCGACAACCTGGCGGGTGCGGCGGCCAACATCCGCGCCGGCAAGATCGTGGCGCTGGCCGTTACCAGCGCGCAGCGCAGCCCGCTGATGCCCGAGGTGCCGGCGCTGGCCGAGCTGCTGCCGGGCTTCGAGATCGACACCTGGTGGGGGCTGGTGGTGCCCGCGGCCACGCCCAAGGCCGAGGTGAACAAGCTCAACGCCGCCTTCACCGCCGCGCTCGCCCAGCCCGAGGTGAAGGCGCGTTTTGCGCAGCTCATGGCCGAGCCCGTGGGCGGCACGCCCGAGCAGTTTGCGGCGCTCATCCAGCGCGAGTACCAGCGCTACGAGGCCGTGGTGAAGGCCTCGGGCGCCAAGGTGGAGTGAGCCCCGGGTGAGCGCCGTGCTGCCACCCGACATCGGCCCGGCCGCGCTCGACGAGCTGCAGGCCGAGCCGGCGCGCTGGCTGCCCACGGTGGCCGCGCTGGCGGCGCGCTTCACCACCGCGCCCTGCGTGGCCGCCGAAACCAGCACCGTGCTCGTGGGCCTGGCGGGCGAGGTGGTGGTGAAGCTGTACGCGCCCTTCCTGCGCGACCACTTCGCCTACGAGCACGCGGCGCTGGGCCACGTGCACGGCCGGCTCTCGGTGCCCACGCCGCGCCTGCTGGCCGAGGGTGAGCTGAACGGCTGGCCCTGGCTGGCCATGAGCCGCCTGCCCGGCGAACCGCTGCTGGGCCCCTGGCCCACGCTGGCCGAGGCGCAGAAGCTCGCGCTGCTTCGCCGCATCGGCGCCGTGGCGGCCGAGCTGCACGCGCTGCCGTTGGGGCCCATGCCCGCCGTGGCGCCGGCCTGGCCCGACTTCCTGGCCCGCCAGCGCGCCGGCTGCGAGGCCCGCCAGCGCCGCACCGGCCTGCCCGTGCAGTTGCTGGCGCAGTTGCCAGCCTTCCTCGACGGCCCCGTGCCCGCGGGCCCCGACGTCATGCTCACCGGGGAGTTCACGCCCTTCAACCTGCTGGTGGTGGGCGGCGGGCTCACGGCCATGATCGACTTCGGCGACGGCCTGGTGGGCCCGCGCGAGTACGACTGGCTGGGCCCGATGTGCTTTTTCGTCGAGGGCCGCGCCGAGCGGCTGGACGCCTTCTTCGCCGGCTACGGCGTGCCCAGCCCGCGTGCGCGGCGCGAGGCGCTGCTGCGCCTGGTGCTGCTGCACCGCTACAGCTGCCTGCCGGCGCAGATGAAGATGCCGGGCTGGGAGGCAGCGCCCGACTTCGCCACGCTGGCCGCGCGCTGGTGCCCCTGAAGGCCCGCGCGGCTCAGCGGTACGCGCGGGCGATGGCCTCAGCCGATTCACCGCGCCAGTAGCGCCAGCGCAGCCGCCACATCAGCACGATGGTGCGCCAGACGCCGCGCTGCTCCCAGCGCCGGCCCGAGGTGCGCACACGCGCGCGCAGGCAGGCCGGCGGGCCCAGGCGCTTGAGGCGGCGCGAGAGCTCGATGTCCTCCATGAGCGGCTGGTCGGGGAAACCGCCCACGCGATCGAAGGCCTCGCGCGTGGCGAACATCGCCTGGTCGCCGGTGGCGATGCCGCTCATGCGCGAGCGCAGGTTCATGAGCGCCGCCACCACGCGCAGCATGCGCGGCCGGCCGTCGATGTGCACGTCGAAGCGGCCCCAGCTGCGGCCTGCGGCCAGGGCCTGCAGCAGCAGCGTGTCGGCCTCGGGCGGCAGCAGCGTGTCGGCGTGCAGGAACAGCAGCACCGGCGCCGTGCTGGCGGCAGCGCCGGCGTTCATCTGCCGCGCGCGGCCGCGTGGCGCGGCCAGCACGGCCTCGGCCCAGGGCGCGGCCAGCGCGGGCGTGCCGTCGCGGCTGCCACCGTCGGCCACGATGAGCTCGCAGCCGCGCGCGCGCAGCGGCTGCAGCGCCTGCAGCAGCGTGGGCAGGGCCTGGGCCTCGTCGAGCACGGGCACGACGATGGCCAGGCGCGGCACGCGCGGGGCGCTCATCGCGCGGCGGGCTCCAGGCGCAGCGTGGCGATGTAGCCCAGGCTGTGGCCGCCGGTGTTGTCGGCGTCGGCGCCCACGGCGATGGCGCGCAGCGGCGGCACGGCCTCGGCCTCGTCGCCAAAGGCGCGCAGGAAGTCGGCCGCGAGGTCGCGCGACACGGCCTGCCAGGTGCCCGGCTCGCCGCCGAGCGTGATGAAGCGCAGGCGCCGCGAGTAGGCGTTGGGCACCACGCTGCCGGCCGGCCAGGTGCTGTCCCACACGTAGCAGACCGTGGCGTTGGGCAGCGGCTCGCCCAGGCGCGATTCGGCCAGGCGCAGCAGTTGCCGCTCGACGAAGGGCACACGCTCGCGCGGCAGCTCGAACATCGCGCAGACCTTGAGCGCGGCGTCGTCGCCGGCCTTGGCGCGCAGGTCGGCCCTGGGCAGCGCGCGGTCCACGCGCCAGCGCCACGACAGCCGGCCGGCCGGCGTGCCGGGCAGCGGGTGCACCAGGTTGCCGTAGGAGCGCTCGGCCTCCACGCGCAGCACCGTCTGGCCGTCCAGCGGGGCCAGCGCAAAGCGCGTGGGCGGGGGCTGCTGCTGCGGCAGGCCGGCGTAGGCCCAGGGCGCGGGCGGTGCCGTGCCATCGGCCGGCAGCGAGGGCACCAGCGGCACCAGTGGCGACACCGTGGCCAGTGCCAGGGCCGGGCCCAGCGCCAGCCACAGGGCAGCAGGCCAGCGCCAGGCCCGCCCACACCGCGGCGGCACGCGGCCACTCATGGCAGCGGCCTCACGGCCTCGGCGGGCTCGTAGGCGGGCCCGTGGGCCAGACGCCCGAAGTACGAGACATCGGCGTCGCTGCCTGCGGGCCACTGGCGGCGGAAAGCCGCCTGCCACACGGGTGCGTCGATCTCGATGGCGATGCCCTCGGCCACGACGCCGCCACCCAGGGCCACGCCGAAGCGGCGCTCGGGGCCCTCGAAGGGCGTGGTGGCCACGCGCGTGAGCAGCCCGGCCGTGTCGGCGCGGAAGTTGGGCATGCCGGCGGCGCCGTTGTTGAGCACCCAGCGCGGCGGCCGCCCCGGCGGGCCGGCCACGGCCTGGAACACCGGCAGGCAGGTGTGCGTGCAGGCAAAGGCGTCCACGCCCGCGGCATCGAACCAGCGCGCCACCTCGGCGCGGTGCGCGGCCTCGCGCAGGTGCTCCTGCGCAAAGCCCCAGCCAGCCAGCGAGGTGGCGTCGCCGTGCACCAGCGCCAGGCGCAGCGCGCCCACCTCGGCGCGTTGCCACATCGGCAGCGCGGCCAGCTCGGCGCGCTGGGCCTCGCCCACCGCCTGGCGCAGCCGCCCGAGGATGCGGTTGGAACGCTCGACCACGCCGTCGCCCACCCACTCGGGGTAGGCACAGCCGCAGCCGGCGTCGTCGGCCCCGGGCGCGGGGGGCGCGGCCAGCTCGGTCTCGACGTTGCCACGCAGCGCCTCGTGCGCCAGCACGCCGCGCTGCACGCGTGCAAACACCGCCGGGTCGGCGTCGAACCAGTGGAAGTCGCCGTTGAACACCAGCCGCTTGCGCCCCCGCTCGCGCTCGAACAGCGCCAGCACGCGGGCCAGGGCCGCCTCGTTGCCGTAGAGGCCGCCCACGACGTAGAGCACCTCCAGCGCCTGCAGCCGCGCCGGGGCGTCCACCGCCAGGTCGGCCGGCCGGTAGCGGTAGTGCAGCGGGCAGCTGCGGCCGGGGGCGGCGCCGGTGTTCACTTCGCCACCGCGGCCGCGGCGATGGCGGCCAGCGCCTGGGCCACCATGTCGGCCGGCGGGCAGTCGCGCTGGCCGTGGCGGTGCATGAGCCAGCGCGGGTCGTTGTAGCTCAGCCAGGTCTGGCCTGCGGCGTCGGCCCAGACCAGGGCCTTCATGGGCAGGTCGATGCCCACGGGCTGCGCGCACAGCATCAGCGGCGTGCCGGCCTGCGGGTTGCCGAAGATCAGCAGCTCGGTGGGCCGCAGGCCCTGGCCGATGCGTTGCGCGGCTGCGGCGTGGTCGATGCGCGCCACGACGGCGAGGTTGCGCTTCTTCACCTCGGCTTCGAGGCGGTTCATGGTCTCGGCCGGCGTGTGCGGGCTGGGCAGCGCCACCAGCCCGTGCGGGGCCGTGGGGCCGCCTGGGCCCTGGTGTCCTGGCTGCCCCTGATGGCCGTGATGGCCGTGGTGGCCCTGGCCTCCCAGGGCTCCGCATCCGGCCAGGAACAAGGCCGGGATCAGCAGCGTCAGTGGGCGTCGAAGAGTTTGCATGGGGGTCTCCGGGGGTGGGGGGTTGCAGGTGCAGCCAGGACGAGCCGGCATGCGCAAAGGGCTCTCACGCGCTCAACCCGCGGCCAGGCCCAGCCGTGCGCCGGGCGCGGGCTGGGCCGCCGGAGCCGGTTCGCCCACACGCGGGCCGTACAGCTCGCGCAGCAGCGCGGGGCTGAGCTCGGCCACGGGCAGGTCCCAGCACACGCGGCCGTCGGCCATGCCGATCACGCGCGTGGCCAGCAGCGGCAGCAGTTCGGGGTCATGCACCACGCTGACCAGCGTGCACCCGGGCTCGGCGGCCACGGCGCACAGGGCGCGGCACACGGCCTGCGTGGCGGCGGGGTCGAGCGCGGAGGTGGGCTCGTCGGCCAGCACCAGGCGCGGCCGCTGGAGCTGCAGGCGCGCCAGGGCCACCTTCTGGCGCTCGCCGCCTGAGAGCCGGTCGGCGCGCTGCGCCGCCCGAGCGGTCAGGCCCAGCGCGGCCAGCGCGGCGTCGGCTTCCGCCAGCAGGGCCGGCGGGTACCAGCGCAGCCAGCTGCGCAGGGCCTGCGCGCCCTGCAGGCGCGCCAGCGCACCGATGAGCACGTTCTCGCGCGCGCTCAGGCGCGGCACGAGGTGCAGGCCCTGCATCAGCAGCCCGGTGTCGCGGCGCAGGGCGCGGCGCGCGGCGGGGGCCAGCGCGGGGCCGGGGCCGAGCTCGCGGCCCAGCACCTGCACGCGCCCCTGCGCAGCCGGCAGCAAGGCCGCCACCAGGCGCAGCAGCGTGCTCTTGCCCGCGCCGTTGGGCCCGACGATGGCCACGCGATCGCCGGCCGCCACCGCCAGCCGCGGCACGTCGAGCAGCACTCGGCCGCCCACCTGCACGCGCACGGCCTCCAGCAGCAGGGCCGCGGTCATTGCAGCGCCTCGCGGATGCGGCGCGAGACCGCGTCGAACAGCATCACCAGCGCCACCACCACGATGAGCAGCGTCGCCAGCCGGCTCCACTGGAACAGGCTCACGGCCTCGCTGATGAGCAGGCCCAGGCCGCCGGCGCCGATGAGCCCGAGGATGGTGGAGTCGCGGATGTTGAATTCCCACACGTAGAGGTGGTGGCCCACGAACTGCGGCAGCACCGCGGGCCACACGCCGTGGAAGAACACCTGCGCCTCGCTGGCGCCGGTGGCGCGCACGGCGTCCACCGCGGCCATGTCCAGCGACTCGATGCTCTCGGCGAACAGCTTGCCGTAGGTGCCCATGGAGTGCAGCGCGATGGCCAGCACGCCGGCCGTGGGCCCCAGGCCCACGATGCCCACGAGGATGAGGCCAAAGACCAGCGTGTGCACCGCGCGCGAGACGTCGAGCACGCCCTTGGCCGCCCAGGCCAGCGGCCGCGGCGCGCGCAGGTTGCGCGCCACCAGCAGGGCCAGCGGCAGCGCCAGCAGCGCCGCCAGCAGCGAGCCCAGCGTGGCGATCTGGAACGTGACCCAGGCCGCGCGCGCCACCGCGGCCAGGAAGCCGGCCTCCAGTTCGCGCCGGTTCTCCACGCGCAGCAGCGTGCCGTCGTCGCTGCGGTACTCCAGGCGCTCGGGGCCGAACCACACGTCGACGAAGCTCGGCCGCGCGAACTCGCCCAGGGTCTTGAGCAGGTTGTCCCAGGGGTTGCGGCCGATGCTGAGGTCGCCCGCCGCCGCCAGCGTGGCCAGGCACAGCAGCACCAGCGCGGCGTACAGCAGCACCAGCGTGGCGAAGCCCGCACGCCCCGCCAGCATGGGCAGGCCGCGCGCGGCGGCGGGCGGCGGTGCAGCCGGGTTCACCGCGCGCCCAGCTTGCCCGTGGCGAGGCCGGCGTCGCGGATGGGCTTGTAGAAGCCGTTGTCACTGGCCACGAAGCCCGTGTAGTTGGCCGGCAGCAGGCCGGGCTGGCTGGCCAGCAGCGGGCCCACCTCGGCCAGCGCGCCCTGCAGCCGCTTGACGAAGGCCGTGTCCTTGGCCAGTGCCGCGCTCACGGCAAAGGCGTCGTTGGGCAGCGGCGCCGACTGCCAGATGACCTTGCTGCGCGCGGCCGTGATCAGCCCCTGCGCAATCATCACGTCGCGGTTGCGGTTGAAGTCGGCACCGGCGTCGAGCTGGCCGGCCGTCACCTGCATCTGGATCGCCTGGTGCTTGGTGTAGAGCACGCGGCCGAAGTGCTTCTCGGGGTCGATGCCGCGCTTCTGGAACTCGTGGAAGGGGATGAGGTAGCCGGAGGTCGAGCCCTTGTCGCCAAACGCGAAGCTGCGGCCGCGGCCGGCTGCGCCGAGCAGGTCGTCGATGCTGTTCAGGCCCGAATCGGGGTGCGTGACGATCATCGCGAAGTACTCGGGCTTGCCCTGGTACAGGATGGTCGACACCACCTGCGCATCGGCAAAGTGCTGGGCCAGCACGTAGCCCCAGGGGCCCATGAGCGCGAGGTCGGTCTCGCCGTTGGCCAGGCTCTTGGCCAGGCCCTCCCAGCTGTCGACGGTGCGCAGTTCCACGGGGCGGCCCAGGCGCTGGGCCAGGTGCTGGGCCAGCGGGCGGTAGGTGGCGTCGTTCTTCTCGCGGTCGGGCTGGAACAGGCCGACGCCGAACTTGAGCGGGCCGCTGCCCTGGGCCCGGGCGGGGCCGGCCAGCAGGCCTGCAAGGCCTGCGACGGTGGCGATGGACGCTTGACGGCGACGGATGTTCATGGGGCTTCTCCTCGGTGTTGTGATGGCCGGCTGGCCGGGCTTGCGGCCGTTGCCGGCTGCTGGAATCGCGCGATGAAGCCGCGGTCGATGTGGTCCTTCCAGCGCCAGGCCCAGGCACCGGCGGCGCCAAGCGGCCCGCGCGAGGCGATGGCGCGGCCGTCGGCCGTGGCCAGCAGCGCGAGGAAGCGGCGCTGCGGGCGGTGCGCCCGCCACGGGCCCTGGCCGAGCGCGGCCCTCAGGTTGGCCGTCAGCACCGGGCCCATGCGCACGGCGTGCACGCCGGCCTTGGGCAGGCCGCCACCGGGCCAGGCCGCACAGTCGCCACTGGCGAAGACCTCGGGGTGCGACGGCGAGCGCAGGTGTTCATCGATGCAGACGAAGCCGGCGTCGTCCACGGCCAGGCCGCCACGCCGGGCGGCGTCGCGCTGCCAGCCGTGGGACTGCGCACCAGTGGCCCAGAGCACGACGTCGCTGCCGCGGTCCAGCGCCTCGCACCAGCCGCTGCCCAGCTGCAGCGTGATGCCGGCTCGCGCCAGCGCCCGCAGCGCCGCGCGGCGCGCCGGCGCGGCCATGCCGGGCAGCAGCGTGGTGCCGCGGGTGACGAGGCCGCCCTGCACCACCCGGTCGGGCCGCAGCGCACGCAGGCGCGCCAGCACGGCCAGCAGGGCCTCGAAGCCCGCGGCGCCGCCGCCCACGGCCGTCACCACGAAGGGGCGGCCGTCGTCCGGCGCGGGCGCGGCCTGCCACTGCGCGAGCAGTTCCTCGTAGCGCCGGCGCAGCAGGGCCAGCGGCCGCAAGGGCAGCACCTGGGCATGCGCGGCGGCGGGCGGCTCGAGCGTGGAGCCGATGTTCAGCGAGAGCAGGTCGTAGGCCAGCGTGCCGCCGTCGTGCAGGCGCAGTTGGCGCTGTGCGGGGTCGAGCGCGGCGATCTCGCCGCGTTGCCAGCGCGCGCCGGCCGCGGCCACCAGCGGCGGGAAGTCGATCGCGATCTCGTCGAAGCGGTAGGCGCCCGCCAGCCAGCCCGGCACCATGCCGGAGTACGGCGCCAGCGGCTCGGGCGACAGCACCACCAGCTCCACCCCCGCCAGCGGCCGGCGCGCCAGCTCGCGCAGCACCAGTGCGTGGGCGTGGCCGGCACCGGCCAACACGAGGCGCTTCATGCCGACGGCCCGATGGCAGCGGCCAGCGCGGCGCGCCATGGCGCAGGCAGGTGATGCAGGTCCGCGGGCTCGTCGATGTCGGCCACGGGTGGCAGCTCGGCCCAGCGCAGGCCGGCAGCCTGCAGGCGCTGGCGCGTGTGCGCCATCACCTCGGCGTGGCTCCAGCGCATGCCGGCGAACACCCGCGCATCGGGCCGGCGCAGGCCCACGAGCGCGTAGCCGCCGTCGAGCGCAGGCACGAAGACGGCGTCGTGCTGCTGCAGTGCCTGCGCGGCGTGGCGCAGGAAGGCGGCGTCGAGCGCGGGCGCATCGGTGCCCACGAGCAGCGCCGCGCCCGCCCCGCCCAGGTGGCGCTCGAAGGCGCGGTGCATGCGCTCGCCAAGATCGCCCTCGCCTTGCGGCACCAACGTGGCGCCGCAGGCCGCGGCCGCCGCCTGCAGCGCGGGGTGCGCGGTGTCGGGCGCGGCGCAGAGCTCCACCGGGCCCAGCGCAGCCGCCGTGGCCTGGGCCAGCGCGTGGTGCAGCATGCGCTCGGCCAGCGCGGCCGCGCCCTCGGCGCCCAGTGCGGGCGCCAGGCGCGTCTTGGCCAGGCCCGGCACGGGCGCCTTGGCAAACACGATGACGGCCGTGGGCGTGTTCATCGTGCGTCGTTCAGCGCCCAGTCGTAGTCGGTGAAGGCGATGTCCACCGTGCCGGCGCGGATGCGCTCGCGGTCGGCCGGGTTGTCGGCCAGCTGCTCGGCGTAACGCGCGGCGAACGCGCCCAGCGAGGCCACGCCACGGTGGCCGAGGCGGAAGTCCTCGCCGAACCAGTCGAAGATCTTCGACAGTTCGAGCCGGCCGCGCGCGGCGTTGAAGCGGTTGCGCGTGCGGTCGCTCATGAAGCGCAGCGCCTGCTCGTCGAGCTGGGCGTCGAGCCGCGCCGCCACGAAGGCCTCTTCGCGCAGCGCCGGGCAGCCGATGCTGGCGCAGTTGACGCCGACGTGCACGCGCGGGTCGTCGTAGTCGCCGCGCTTGCGAAGCATGGCGTGCTCGATGTCGTCGAGCGAGACCGTGGTGCCGAGCAACGGCACCCACTTCGGCTTCCAGGGTGTGCTGAACAGGCTGCCGAGGTCCTTGATGGACTTGAGATCGGGGTAGCGCGTGAGGATCAGCTCCACCGTGAAGGCGTTGTAGGCGTTGATCAGGAAGGCCTGGCGCTCGGCGCGCGACCAGCCCGCGAACGTGGCCGCGGGCACGGCCGACAGGCTGGCGAGGTAGGCCTTGAGCGCCGCACGGTCGGCCACGAAGCCGGCGTAGCGCACCTGGCTTTCCTGCCCGCCTCGCAGCAGGCGCACGTGCTTGCGCAGCAGCGCCGTCCAGGC
>Ga0209278_1002324_pt1 | contig 10668 bp, 8 predicted proteins | sample JI81BgreenDNA_FD_187504 | JGI IMG/M metagenome (GOLD analysis project Ga0209278, IMG submission 187504) | Wastewater effluent complex algal communities from Wisconsin, to seasonally profile nutrient transformation and Carbon sequestration -... | ecosystem: Engineered > WWTP > Effluent > Algae... | reverse complement strand
GTCGAAGAACCGGTCGAGATGCACCCCCGCTTCCGGCCGCCGCGCCTTCAGCGCGGCATCGAGGCGAAGCGCCTCGGCCTCGAACGCGCCGGCCTGCGCTTCCAGATCGTCGTCGGGCACGCAGCGCATCTCGACGGCAAAGCGGCAGTCGGCGGCGGTGATGTTGTTGGCGGTCCCGCCCCGGATCGTGCCGACATGCAGCGTGGTGAAGGGCGGATGAAAGCGCCCGCCGATGGGCAGGCGCGGCGCAGCCTGGATCGCGGCGTTGCGGTCGTTGACCCACTGGATCAGCCGGGCCGCCTCCATCACCGCCGACACGCCTTCGGGCAGAAGCGAGGAATGCACCTCATAGCCCTTCACATGCACATGAAAGCCGACCCCGCCCTTGTGGCCGGTGATGACCTTCATCCGCGACGGCTCGCCGATCAGGGCGGCGGCGCCCTTCGGCACCACTTCCTGCATCGTCCGGATCATCGGCGGAGCGCCGGTGCAGCCCACTTCCTCGTCATAGGACAGCGCCAGTTGCAGCGGACGCGCGACACCCCGGCGCTGCGCTTCGACCACGGCCCAGACCGCCAGCGCCACATAGCCCTTCATGTCGCAGGTCCCGCGCCCGTAAAGCCGGCCGTCCCGTTCGGTCACGGTCCAGGGGTCCGAGGTCCAGGCCTGGCCATCGACCGGCACCACGTCGGAATGCCCCGAGAGCACGACGGCCCCCTCGACCCAGGGGCCGGCATGGGCGATCAGCGCCGCCTTGTCGCGCGTCTCGTTCCAGTGCCGAAAGCAGCGGACGCCCTGCCCGGTCAGATAGCCCTCAAGCCAGTCCACCAGGGCAAGGTTCGAGTCGCGACTCACCGTCGGGAATGCCACCAACCGGTCCAGAACCTGACGCGCCGTCAGTACGACCATGGCTTTGCCCCCCGCATGATCCCACATCTGGTGGTCAGCCTGTCTGGCGGGGGGGCGCAAGTCAATATCTGGCAAAGTGACGCAAGGTCAGGTCATTCTGTCGAAGGATCATGGTGGAATCACGCCGCAAATCGGGATTGATAGAAGACCGAGAATCGTGAAAGGTTGCTGGGCCAAGGGGGCGTCCACCGGCAGTTGGATCGAAATACTGCCAATAATAACAAAGAACTAAGTTCGACACGGGGAGTACTTGATGGCCGAACCGGCCGCGCCAGTCCTTGACGTCAGGGGCCTGAAGACGGTTTTCCGCACGCGTGGCGGCGAAATCCATGCCGTCAATGACGTAAGCTTCCATCTGCAGCGCGGCGAGCTTCTGGGGGTCGTGGGCGAAAGCGGATCGGGCAAGTCGGTCACCATGATGTCGCTCTTGCGGCTGTTGCCGTCGCCGCCCGCCGACATCCGCGGCGGTCAGGCGCTTCTGGCCGGGCGCGACCTGCTGGCGATGTCCGAGCCCGAGCTGCGCAGCGTCCGTGGCGCCAAGGTCGGCTTCGTCTTCCAGGACCCGATGACCTCGCTGAACCCGGTGTTCACCGTCGGAAACCAGATCATGGAGCCCCTGATCAAGCACATGAGGCTGGGCAAGGCGGCGGCCGAGGCCCGCGCGGTCGAGCTCTTGGAGCTGGTGGGCATCCCCGATGCGCGCAACCGCTTGCGGCAGTATCCGCACCAGTTCTCGGGCGGGATGCGGCAGCGGGTGATGATCGCCATCGCGCTGGCCTGCGATCCGGACGTGCTGATCGCGGACGAGCCGACGACGGCGCTGGACGTGACGATCCAGGCCCAGATTCTGGAGCTGGTCAAGGAGTTGCGCCGCAAGCTGGGGATGGCGATCGTCTGGATCACCCATGACCTTGGCGTGATCGCCGGCATCGCCGACCGCGTGCTGGTGATGTATGGCGGCCAGGTGGTCGAGCAGGCCCCGGTGCGCGAGCTGTTCAACAATCCGCAGCACCCCTACACGCGGGCGCTGCTGCAGACCATTCCCCGCATCTCGGGCCCGCGCAGCGCGCGGCTGAAGGTGATCGAGGGCCAGCCGCCGATCCTGATCGGGCCGCTGACCGCCTGCCCGTTCCGGGCGCGCTGCGAACATGTCCATGAGCTGTGCCATCAGGCGAACCCGTCCCGCCGGCCGGTCGACGGAGCCGCGATCGGCCAGGGCCATGATGTCGCCTGCCACTGGCACGCCCCCGCCAAGGTGGAGCCGGCCCATGCTTGACAGCCGCCCCGCCCCGCTGGTCCAGGTCGAGAACCTGAAGATGCATTTCCCGATCTACACCGGGCTTTTCCGTCGCCACACCGGCGACGTCAAGGCGGTGGACGGGGTATCCTTCGACATCATGACCGGGCAAACCCTTGGTCTGGTGGGCGAATCCGGCTGCGGCAAATCGACCGTCGGCCGCGCCATGCTGCGGCTTTACGAGCCGACCTCGGGCCGGGTGCTGATCGACGGCGACGACGTGGCCGCCCTGCCGCCCGAGGCCTTGCGCAAGAAGCGCCCCTCGATGCAGATGGTGTTCCAGGACCCGCAGGCCAGCCTCAACCCGCGGATGACGCTGGAAGAAATCGTCAGCGAACCGCTGGACGAACACAGCGACTGGACGCGCGAGCAGAAGCTGGAGCGGGTCTATGAGCTGATGGATCAGGTCGGGCTCAACCGCCGCTTCGTGAACCGCTTCCCGCATGAGTTTTCCGGCGGGCAGCGCCAGCGGATCGGCATCGCCCGCGCCCTGGCGCTGAAGCCGCGCTTCATCGTCTGCGACGAACCCATCGCGGCGCTGGACGTCTCGATCCAGGCGCAGGTCGTCAACCTGCTGGAAGACCTGCAGGAAAAGCTGGGGCTGACCTACCTCTTCATCAGCCATGACCTCAGCATGGTGCGTCACCTGGCCCAAAGGGTGGCGGTCATGTATCTGGGCCGCATCGCCGAGCTCTCGCCCTCGCAGGACCTGTACGCGCGGCCGCTGCATCCTTATGCCGAGGCGCTCTTGTCGGCGGTGAACGAGCCCGATCCCGAGCTTGCGGCGCAGCGCAAGCGGATCATCCTGACGGGCGATGTCCCGTCCCCGGCCAATCCGCCCCTGGGCTGCAACTTCTGCACCCGCTGCCCGAAAGTGATGGACATTTGCCGCAAGGTGAAGCCCGATCTGATCGAGGTCGAACCCGGCCGGCAGGTCGCCTGCCATCTTTACGCAACAACACCAGCCGCCGGACCAACCGGCGCACCCGAGGCTAAAGAGCACAAACAACAAGGAGTTGTGGAATGAAACTGAGAACCGCCCTTCTGGGCGCCGTGGCGGCCCTGGGCCTGGCCCCGGCCGCCTTCGCCGAGCGCGGCACCGATGGCGAGGTCAAGCTGACCTTCCCGCAGGCCGTGTCGATCATGAACCCCTACCTCTCTGGCGGGACGAAGGACATCTATGCCTCGTCCATGGTGCTGGAGCCGCTGGCCGGCCTCGATCCCGATGGCAACCTCGTCACCAAGATGGCCGCCGAAATCCCGTCGCTGGAAAACGGCGGCATCTCCGCGGACCTGACCTCGATCACCTGGAAGCTCCTGCCGGACCTGAAATGGTCGGACGGCTCGGCGGTGACGGCCGATGACGCGGTCTTCACCTGGCAGTACTGCACCCACCCCGAAGGCGGCTGCGCCCAGGCGACCAAGTTCGAAGGCGTCGCCAGCGTCGAGGCCGTGGATGCCAGCACCATCAAGGTGACCTTCACCGGGCCGAAGCCCAACCCCTTCACCGCCTTTGTCGGCGCGCTGTCGCCGGTCCTGCAAAAGGCCCAGTTCGAGGCCTGCCTCGGCGCCGCGGCCCAGACCTGCACCGATGCCAACAACATGCCGATCGGCACGGGCCCGTTCAAGGTGACCGGCTTCACCGTGAACGACACGGTGTCGATGGAGGCCAACCCGAACTATCGCGACGCGGCCAAGCCGGCCTTCGCGACCGCCGTGATCAAGGGCGGCGGCGATGCCGAGGGCTCGGCCCGCGCGGTGATGGAGACGGGCGAGTTCGACTATGCCTGGAACACCCAGATCCCGCCGGACAGCCAGGCTGCGATGACCGCCGCCGGCAAGGGCCAGTTCGTGGTGGCCTTCGGCACGCTGGTCGAGCGGATCGAGATGAACACCACCGACCCCTCGCCCGAGCTGCCGGAAGGCGAACGCTCGACCGCCAAGCACCCGCACCCGATCCTGTCGGACATCAAGGTGCGCACGGCGCTGTCCAAGGCCATCGACCGCTCGATCCTGGTCGAGGTCGGCTATGGCGCCGGCGGCGCGCCCACCTGCAACGTGATCCCGGCGCCGGCCGCCTGGGCCTCGGACAACACCGGCTGCATCGCGCAGGACATGGAAGGCGCCAAGGCCCTTCTGGATGAAGCAGGCTGGACCGACAGCGACGGCGACGGCATCCGCGACAAGGACGGCAAGAAGCTGGCGCTGCTCTACCAGACCTCGGTCAACCCGATCCGTCAGGACTTCCAGGCGCTCATCAAGGATTGGTGGACCGAACTGGGCGTCGAGGTCGAGCTGAAGGCGATCGATGCCGGCGTCTACTTCGGCGGCGATCCGGGCTCGCCCGACACGTTCCAGAAGTTCTACGCCGACGTCGAGATGTATGCCAACAACTCGGACAACCCCGATCCGGAAACCTATCTCGGCCAGTACCAGTGCAAGAACGCACCGACCCCCGAGAACGGCTGGCAGGGCGAGAACATCAACCGCTACTGCGACCCGGCCTATGACGAGCTGCACGCCAAGCTGACCCAGACCACGGACGTCGCCGAACGTCAGGCCATCGCCAAGCAGCTGAACGACATGGTGACCAAGGACAGCATGATCGTGATCCCGCTGGTCCACCGCGGCACGCTGTCGGCCCATTCCAACTCGCTGGGCGGTGTGCAGATCAACGCCTGGGATTCGGAACTGTGGAACGTCGCGGACTGGTTCCGCGTGAAGTGACACCTTCGGCAAGGGGCCGGTCCGCCGGCCCCTTGTCCCCTTTCCTCTCTGCTTTCCCACCCTTTTCCCGAACCAGGGCGCCCCGCGCATGCTTACCTTCACGCTCCGCAGGCTTCTCTTGGCCATACCGACCCTGCTGGTCGTCAGCCTGGTGATCTTCCTGCTGGTTGACCTTGCGCCCGGATCGCCCTTGTCCGAGATCCCGCTGACCGTCCCGCCCGAGGTCCGCCAGAAGATGATCGAGGCGATGGGGGCCGACCAACCGGTCTTCGTGCGCTACCTGCTCTGGCTGCGCCAGTTCTTCTGGGTCGAACCCGCCACTCTGATCGACGGCTGGTTCGGCACGACCCTGGCCGAGGGCGAGCAGCGCATCCTGTCCTGGCAGTCGCGGAGCCCCGTCTTCACCATCATCGGCCAGCGCCTGCCGCAGACCCTGATCGTGATCGGTACCGCCTACCTCGTCGGCGTCCTGATCGCGCTGCCCATCGGCATCTACTCGGCCTACCGGCAGTATTCGCTGTTCGACCAGGGCGGCACGCTGTTCGCGATGATCGGCTTTTCCGTGCCGACCTTCTTCTCGGGCACGCTTTTCATCATCATCTTCGCGGTCTGGCTGGGCTGGTTCCCGACCAAGTACGACACCCAGCTGGAGGTCGTCGACTGGGCCACCTTCTGGGAACAGATCCGCCAGATGGCCCTGCCCGTGATGACGCTGGGCCTGGCCAATGCGGCCGCGATCAGCCGCTACATGCGCTCGTCCATGCTGGACAACATGGCGATGGACTATGTCCGCACCGCCCGCGCCAAGGGGATGAGCGAACGGACCGTCGTGCTGAAACATGTGCTGCGCAACTCGATGATCCCGGTGGTGACCGTGATCGCCCTGGGGATCCCCACGATCTTCGGCGGCGCGATCATCACCGAGAACCTCTTCGGCGTGAACGGCATCGGCGCGGCGCTGATCGGGGCGATCCATGCCAACGACATTCCGATGGTGCAGACCCTCGCCTTCATCTTCGCGGTGCTGATCGTGCTCTTCAACCTCATCGCCGATGTGCTCTACGGCCTGCTCGACCCGAGGATCCGCTATGACTGACGCCAGCGCCCTGCCAAAGCCGGTCAGCCAGAACCGCGCGATCTGGAACCAGTTCCGCACGCACAAGGGCGCGGTCTTCGGCCTGGTGGTGCTGACGCTGCTGATCCTGTTCGTGGTCGTCGGCCCCTGGGTCTGGGTACCCGAGAAGCTGAAGGTGGCCGAGGCGATCCGGCTGAAGAACCAGGGACCCTCGCTGCGCTTTCCGCTTGGCACCGACCAGCTTGGGCGCGACATGCTGTCCCGCATGATGCTTGCCGGGCGGATCTCGCTGGCGGTCGGGCTGGTGGCGATGCTGATCGCCATCGTGTTCGGCACCCTGGTCGGAGTGATCGCCGGCTATTTCCGCCGCATGGACGGCCCGCTGATGCGGCTGACCGACATGTTCCTGGCGCTGCCGCTGATCCCGCTCCTGCTGGTGCTGGTGATGCTCTTCCGCGACCGGATCGCCTCTGTCGTCGGGCCCGAGCTTGGCGCCTTCACCCTGATCGTCCTTGCCATCGGCATCACCTCCTGGATGGCTACCGCGCGCATCGTGCGGGGCGAGGTGCTGACGCTGAAGGAACGCGAATACGTGCTGGCCGCCCGGTCGATCGGCGCGCGGCCGAACCGGATCATCCGGCGTCACATCCTGCCGAACGTGGTCTCGCCGGTGATGGTCGCCGCTACCCTGGGCGTGGCCGAGGCGATCATCACCGAAAGCGTGCTCAGTTTCCTCGGCCTCGGCTTCCCGCCGGACTTCCCGACCTGGGGGCGGCTCTTGTTCGACGGGTTGCAGTACATGCAGGTCTACCCCGAACGCGTGGTCTGGCCGGGTCTGGCGATTTCGCTGACCGTGCTCTCGGTCAACTACATCGGCGATGGCTTGCGCGACGCCCTGGACCCGCGCATCCGCGGCCGGTAACGCCCGCGAACCGCTCGTCGTCGCCTTCGGCGCTCCTCGCTTGGCGACGAGAAGCCGAAGGCGCACGAGGAGCCGGCTCAGTGCAGTGTCTTGCGGATCCGCCGGACCATCAGCCAGACCGCCAGCACCACGACCGGGACCAGTCCCGCCAGCAGTGCCCCATGGCTGATGTGCAGCGCATGCGCCGCAGGCTCCAGGAAATAGGCCGCCAGGTTCACCGCATAATAGCTGATCGCCACCGTCGACAGCCCCTCGACCGTGCGCTGCAGCCGCAGCTGCAGGTCCGCCCGCTGGTCCATGCTTTCCAGGAGCTTCTGGTTCTGCGCCGAGCGTTCCACATCGACCCGGGTTCGCAACAGCTCCGCCGCCCGTTCCGCCCGTTCGGCCATCGAACTCAGCCGGCTTTCCGAGGATTTCACCGTCCGCATCGCCGGATCATAGCGGCGCATCATGAACTCGCCGAAGGTCTGCCGCCCCTCGATCCGCTGCTCGCGCAGGACCTCGATCCGCTGGTTGACGATCGCCTCATAGGCCGCCGTCGCCCCGAAACGGAAGGAGAACTGGACCGCCAGGCTTTCCAGTTCGGCCGAGATCGTCAGGAGGTTGTGCAACGCCACCTCCGGCGCGGGTTCGGCATTGTCGAGCCCCGAGACCAGCGCCGAAAGCTTCGGGTCCAGCGCATTCAGCCGCCCCGAGAGATCGCGTGAGCGCATCAGGCCCAGCATCGACATCGCCCGGTAGGTCTCGATCTCGCACAGGCGCTGCACGATCCGACCCACCCGGCGCGGCCCCGTCCCCGGCGCCACGAAGACGGCAAAGCGCATGTGGCCGCCGGGGTCGATCCGGAAATCCCCCGCCACGACCGCCGCGCCGTCCACAACGCGGCTGACTGCCAGGCTTTCCGGCACGAACCAGTCGTCCACCCGCCGCAGCAGCTCTTGCTCCGAGGCCGGCATCGGCTCGATCCGGATCAGGACCGAGGTCAACCGCTTGCCGGGCGCCTCGGCCAGCCAGTCTTCGGGCAGGACCTCGGCCTCGGCCGGATCGAACGGCCGGGCCGAGATGCCCTTGGTGAAGGCAGTGTAGGTGACGAATTCGGTGTGGCTTTCCCACTTCAGTTCGGCCCGGCCGATCGGCCCCTGGAAATGCGTCGCCCCGGGCTGGGGATGCGCGCTCGCATGCCGGTCAAGCAGCGCCAGCAGATGCGCAAGGTCCTTGCCGCGATCCCGGTTCTGCGCCTGCGACGGCTCCTTGATCGCCACGTAGACCGCGGTCGAAGGCACCTCGAGCGACGGGAAGGGCCGCGCGTGCAGCTCATTCACGGTGGCGTAGCGGAGCGGATGGTCAGGGATCGGCATCATGGGTCTCGCGGGCAGGGTCACCGAGAGGTAGGACGCCAGCGCGGGGCTTTCCAGAAAAATGCCGGAATACGGGGGTATGCCGCGCGCCTGTGGCAATTCCGCACTGCGGCAAAGTAGGGTGGGCGATATCGCCCACCCTACGGTTCAGTCGTTCCGCAGGATCCGCCGCCAGGTCCGCCGCTCATGCCGGTCGATGGCGTCGTAGCGGTCACGGCCCGTGTCGTCCGCCTTGTCCTCCAGCGCGTCGACCCGGTCCTCGGCCACGTCGCGCCAGCCCCGGTCCCGGCTTTCGTCGATGGCATTCTCTGCCCGGTCGATCCGGTCCTCGACCGCATCGAGCCGCTCGCCCTTGGCCATGACCGGCCCAGCCAGCATCACTGCCGCCGCCACCGCCACGGCCCGTCCCGTAAGTCCCTGCAACATCGCGATCTCCCTTGGTTGGTTGCGATGCAGGCTTCACGCAAAGCGACCGGCCTTCCGTCGCGCAAAGCTGAAAAAGCCGCCCGGAAGGCGGCTTTTCCTTACCCGAAAGGGTCGTCGCGTCACTCGATCATCGGCAAGAGGCTGTCGAGGCTCTTCTTCGCATCGCCGTAGAACATCCGGGTGTTCTCCTTGTAGAACAAGGGGTTCTCGATCCCCGAGTACCCTGTCCCCTGCCCGCGCTTGCTGACGAAGACCTGCTTTGCCTTCCAGCACTCCAGCACCGGCATCCCCGCGATGGGGCTGTTCGGGTCTTCCTGTGCCGCCGGGTTCACGATGTCGTTCGAGCCGATGACGATGGCAACGTCGGTTTCCGGGAAGTCCTCGTTGATCTCGTCCATCTCCAGCACGATGTCGTAGGGCACCTTCGCCTCGGCCAGCAGCACGTTCATGTGCCCCGGCAGACGCCCGGCGACCGGGTGGATCGCGAAACGGACGTTCTTGCCCTTGGCGCGCAGCTTGCGCGTCAGTTCGCTGACCGACTGCTGCGCCTGCGCAACCGCCATGCCATAGCCCGGGATGATGATGATGCTGTCGGCATCGTTCAGCGCTGCCGCCACGCCTTCGGCGTCGATGGCGATCTGCTCGCCGGTCACCTCCATCGCCGGCCCCGTGGTGCCGCCGAAGCCGCCGAGGATCACGCTGATGAAGCTGCGGTTCATCGCCTTGCACATGATGTAGCTCAGGATCGCGCCCGAGGAGCCAACCAGCGCGCCCACGACGATCAGAAGGTCGTTCGAGAGCGAGAAGCCGATCGCCGCCGCCGCCCAGCCCGAGTAGCTGTTCAGCATCGAGACCACGACCGGCATGTCCGCCCCGCCGATCCCCATGATCAGGTGATAGCCGATGAAAAGCGCGGCCAGCGTCATCACGATCAGCGCGATGGACGAACCGGTCTGCAGATAGACGATCAGCAGGATCAGGCTGATCGCCGCTGCGGCGGCGTTCAGAAGGTGCCCGCCCGGTAGTTTGGTGGCCTTGCCGTCGACCTTGCCCGCCAGTTTCCCGAAGGCGATGACCGATCCGGTGAAGGTGACCGCACCGATGAAGACGCCGAGGAAGGTCTCGATCCGCAGGATGGCGATCTCGACCGGAGTTTTCGAGGCGATCTTTGCGGCGAAGCCGGTCAGGGTCTCGGCCAGCGTGCCGAGTTCGACCAGCCGCTCTGGCGACAGGGCGGCAGCGGCGGCCGGATCGCCGGCCAGCGCCAGAAGGTCGGCCAGCCGGGTCATCTCGATATGGGTGTTGAATCCGATGAAGACCGCCGCAAGGCCGACAAGGCTGTGCATGGCGGCAACAAGCTGCGGCATCTCGGTCATCTGGACGCGCTGCGCGACGATCCAGCCGAGCACGCCGCCGCCCGCGATCAGCGCGACCGACAGCCACCAGAGCCCGGCCCCGGGGCCGTAAAGCGTGGCAGCCACCGCCAGCGCCATGCCGGCAATGCCGTACCAGACCGCGCGCTTGGCGCTTTCCTGGCCGGAAAGCCCCCCGAGCGAGAGAATGAAGAGAACCGCTGCGACGACGTAGGCGGCCGTGGTGAAACCATATTCCATTGCGGGCGCCCCTTACGACTTCTGGAACATGGCGAGCATGCGACGCGTCACCATGAAGCCACCGAAGATGTTGATCCCGGCCATGAAGACCGAAAGTGCTGCCAGGATGATGACCAGGAACGACCCCGATCCGATCTGCATCAAGGCACCCAGGATGATGATCGACGAGATCGCGTTCGTCACCGCCATGAGCGGCGTGTGCAACGAATGCGAGACGTTCCAGATCACCTGGAAGCCCACGAAGACCGACAGCACGAAGACGATGAAGTGGCTCATGAAGCTGGCCGGCGCGAACAGGCCCGCCAGCAGGATCAGCCCGCCGCCGATGACCAGAAGCCCGA
>Ga0209278_1002319_pt1 | contig 10682 bp, 7 predicted proteins | sample JI81BgreenDNA_FD_187504 | JGI IMG/M metagenome (GOLD analysis project Ga0209278, IMG submission 187504) | Wastewater effluent complex algal communities from Wisconsin, to seasonally profile nutrient transformation and Carbon sequestration -... | ecosystem: Engineered > WWTP > Effluent > Algae... | reverse complement strand
TATTGTAATTTTTGCTGATTAACGCAATCATTTATGAAATTGAGTTTAAAATTACCGTTTATAAAAAAAGATACATTTGGGCATATTATTCCATTAAAAAGGCTACTCGTTTCATTAATTGGTAGCCTTACTTTTCCCCGTTTAAATTGGATTAATAAAACACATATTAAAGGAAAAGACATATTGGAGAAACTTCCAGATTCAGGAGTATTGTTTGTGTCTAATCATCAGACATATTTTGCAGATGTCATCACCATGCTTCATGTATTTTGTACTGTAAATTCTAAAATCACAAAAAATACAAAGAATCCTTTTTATTTATTAAAACCCAGAACCAATACTTATTTTGTAGCTGCAGAAGAAACCATGAAGTCAGGCTTTATACCCCGTTTGTTCGCTTATGTAGGAGCTATTCAGGTAAAAAGAACATGGCGAGAGGCTGGAAAAGCTATTAATAGAGAGGTAGATGCTCAAGATACTGCCAATGTGGGTAATGCTCTTAAAGATGGCTGGGTCATTACTTTCCCACAAGGAACGACCAAAGCTTTTGCCCCTGGCAGAAAAGGGACAGCCCATATCATCAAACAATACAAACCTATTGTAATTCCTGTTGTAATAGATGGATTCCGAAGAGCTTTTGATAAAAAAGGATTACTTCTCAAAAAAACAGGTACACAACTCAAAATAACTTTTAAAGATCCTATCCATATCAATTATGAGGATGATGTGGATGTTATTTTGGGGCAAGTAATGGATGCTATTGAACAATCAGAACAATTTAAGTTCAAATTTGATAGTCCAGAAGGCAAATAAATGGATTCATTCTAAAATATTTTTTTTTCTCAAGGTTTTCTGTATTTTTGCACTCCGAAAATATGAAGACCAAAAAATACATATCTATTTTTGCAACATTCCTTTTATTGTTCTGGATTTCAGGAACAATGGGCTATGCCTTTTCGCAAAAAGAGTTGTGTATCAAAACAACAAAAAATAATAAAAAAGCACAGACTGAGATTTCAGCCTATCAAATAAAAGCCTCAATGCCTGTAACTTCTACATCATTTGTTCAGGCTGTATATTTTCTGATATTTGAAACTCCCTTTGTTGTTTTAAAGAATATTGCTCCAAGTTTTCAAAAACCTATTTTCAAAATATCTTTTTTTGAGAAAATTTTTGAGCATATTATAGCCCCCCAAGCTCCGTAATTTACCTCTTATATCTATGATTATCAGGTTTTAATCAAATAACTACTGATAACTCATATCTATTTTCAATCGTTTATCCACAATTTTTAAATCATCTAAATTATCATGAAAAATCGTTCAGTTATTATTTTCCTGACGGTTGTAATTGCCATTTTGTGTATTTACTCGTTATCTTTTACTTGGATAGCTAGAGGCGTACGTAATGATGCGAAAGCAAAAGCAACCAACAAAGAAGGCATTGAAGATGCTGTTAAAAGACAAGAAATTTTAAGAAATAAATCTTATGAAACTGTTTTTGATATTGGAATTGCTCAATACGATTATAACAGTGTAAAGAAGAGAGAGTTAGGCTTAGGTCTTGATTTACAAGGTGGTATGCAATTTACATTGCAAGTATCTCACGCTGAATTGCTTAAAATTTTAGCTGGTAGAAGATCCAAAGAAGCTGTTTTCCAAAAGGCTTTGGCAAGTGCTAAAGAAAAACAAAAGAAGAGTTCTACTCGTTTTACACAACTTTTTGCTGATGCAGTAGAAGAGTTAGCACCTAAAACACAATTGGCTCGCTTCTTTGTAAGTTCAACCAATTCAGAAATCACATTACAGTCTTCAAATGCTGATGTCGTTAAATTCCTAGACAAAAAAACAGAGGAAAGTGTTGATATTGCCTTTAGAATTATCCAAGACCGTATTGATAAAACAGGTCTAGCAAACCCTAGCATTTCTAAAGTTCCTGCTTCTGGTCGTATTCAAGTAGAATTACCAGGTGTTGAAGATCCTGAAAGAACAGAGAAACTTTTAAAAAGCCAAGCCAAATTAGAATTTTGGGGTGTTTATGATTTTCAAGGTTTAGCTGGTGGTTTCAGCCAGTTTGTAGATTATGTAAATAAAACAGAAGCTGCAAGCACATCCGGTTCTAAGAAAGACGAAAATACAGATGCAAACCCTTTTGCTAAAAAAGAAGACTCAACTAAAAAAACAGAGGTAAAACAAGATACTACTTCTAAAAAAGCAGACACAACAGGCAAGGTTAAAACCGATTCTACAAAGAAACCTGATACAAGCAAAAAAACTGAGCCTAAAAAAGATACAGCTAAAACTGATACAACGAAGAAAAACCCTAATACAGCAGCTTTCAACAAATTATTCCAAGCATTTGGTAACAATTTGTATGTAAAATTGGAAGATACAGCTCGTGTAAACAGAATTTTTGCTAGAGAAGAAGTAAAAGCGATGTTCCCTACTGATTTGGTATATATGTGGGGTGCTAAAATAGAAGATGAAGAATCCATGTCTAACGGTCAGAAAAACCCTGTAAAAGGTTTGTTGGCTGTTTACTTCTTAAAAGCTGGTGTAGATGGTGAGCCTTTATTGGGTGGAGATGTTGTAGAAAATGCTTTCCGTGATTACGACCCTCAGAAAGGTTATGGTGTAACCATGATTATGAATGTAAAAGGTGCTCAAGAATGGGCTCGTATTACAAAAGAGAATATAGGTAAACAAGTTGCTATTGTATTAGATAAAGCTGTTTATTCTGCTCCTACGGTACAAAATGAGATCACTGCTGGAAATTCTTCTATTACAGGAAACTTTACTTTAGAAGAAGCTCAAGACTTAGCAACTATTTTAAAATCAGGAAAGTTACCTATCCCTACTGAAGTGGTTGAGCGTGGTATTGTAGGTTCTTCATTAGGACAAGAATCTATTAATCAGGGTTTAATCTCTACACTAGTAGCTCTTGCAGTAGTATTCTTATTCATTTATGTATATTATAACGTTGCTGGTCTAATTGTTTGGATAGCTCTGATTGCAAACATCTTCTTTACATTAGGTGTAATGGCATCTTTTGGTACTATTCTTACACTTTCTGGTATTGCAGGTTTTGTACTTTCTGTAGCAATGTCTATTGACGCAAACGTACTAATTAATGAGCGTATCAGAGAAGAATTACAAGTAGGCAAATCTTTTGGTGAAGCCGTTCGTATTGGTTATACAAAAGCTTATAGCTCAATTTTAGACTCCAATATTACTACCTTTATTATTGGCGTAATTTTGTATTTATTGAGTGAAGCAAGTTTGGTAAGAGGTTTTGCCATTACCTTAATGATTGGTATCTGTACTTCATTATTTAGTGCTATTTTCATTACTCGTTTGATTACAGAAGTATTTTATATCTCAAGAAACAAAGCACTTTCTTTCAAATCTGCATTCTTCAATAGTATTTTCCCAAAAACAAACTTTAATTTTATTGCTATTCGTAAGAAAGCATATATGTTCTCTGGGGCTATCATTTTGGTAGGTGCTATTTTAGCTGTTATACAAGGTGGTTTTACGTTTGGTGTTGATTTCACAGGTGGGCGTTCTTATGTGGTATCCTTCAATAAGGCAATCCCTACTAACGAAGTTCGTGAAACATTGAGTAAAACATTCCAAGCAGGTACGGAAGTAAAAACATTCAATACAAGTAGTCAATTAAAAGTGACTACCAACTATTTAGCAGATGATGCTGATGCAGACGCAAAAGTAGAAGCTAAATTGAAAGAAGGTTTGACTAAATACCAAGATGCTAAACCAGAGATTGTAAGCTTTACAAAGGTAGATTCTACAGTTGCAGATACTATTTTAGATACTGCTCGTTATGCTGTTTTATTATCTTTGTTGGCTATGTTTATTTATATTATTGCTCGTTTCCAATACTGGCAATATGGCTTAGCTGCTCTTATTTCGTTAGCTCACAACGTTTTGGTTACATTAGCTTTTGTACCTATTGCAAAAGTATTTGGTTTAAATCTAGAGATTGACCAAGTATTTATTGCTGCTATTCTTACTGTAATCGGTTATTCTATCAACGATACGGTGGTTGTATTTGACCGTATTCGTGAATTTGCAAAGCAAAGTATTGATAGCCAAGATTTTGCAGGACAATTGAATAGTGCTATTAACGATACTTTAAGTCGTACAGTTGTAACAGGGATCACCACCATTACATCAACACTTATTTTATTATTCTTTGCAGGTGAGGTATTGAGAGGCTTCTCTTATTCAATGTTTATTGGTATCGTGTTTGGTACATATTCATCTATCTTTATTGCTGCTCCTGCTGTACTAGACTTTGCAAGAAGAAAAAGTGCTGAAGAAGCTAAAAAGGAAGAAGAAAAAAGATTAGCTGAGGAAGCAAACGCAAAAAATGAAATCAAATCGTAATTAAGACAAATTTCCAATAAAAATAACCTGTAAGAAAATTAAACTTGCAGGTTATTTTTTTATTTTTACATCTAAACACTAAAAGTCTATCTTGCACGTTTTTTGTATTAGGTAGATTTGTATTAAATTTTAGGTAAAATGATGATTATGAAAAAATTTCTGGTGATTATACCTGTGGCTCTTTTGACTGCTGTTGTTTGGAGCTTGGGGTTGTGGAAGAAGAATGCAGATGATACACCCACTGCCAATTTATTCCAAATATCCACTACTAATAAGGTTTATTGTTCTTTAGATACAAATATCAGTTTGCGTCCCAATAATTTATTTGAGAAAAAAGCAACAACAGTCGTATCTTTAATTGTGAATCGCCACTTTAAGAGAATGCAGTTTGATGATGCTGTTTCTGCTAATATCTTTGATAATTTTATTGAAGAAATAGATGAAAATAAACTTTATTTGCTACAATCAGATATTGATGACTTCAAAAAATATCGTTTGTCGTTGGATGATGAACTTCGTCAAGAAAAAAACAACCTCAATACAGCTTATTATATCTACAATATTTATTTAAAGCGTGTTTATGAGCGTTTGGAACGAAACAAAGTACTCATTAAAGAAAAATACGATTTTAATGCTGATGAATATTATGAAACAGATCGTAAAAAAGTAAGTTATCCCAAAAACTTAGACGAATCTGATAAAGAATGGCGTAAGTTATTCAAAAATAGCTTTTTAGAAGCTAAGCTCATTGGAGAAACTCCTGAAACAACTATTGCTAAATTAGAGAAGCGTTATGACAACTTTAAGAAAAATCTTGTCAAAACAACTGTTGAAGATGTCTTTCAAACATACATGAATGCATTGGCAATGGCTTATGATCCTCATACCAACTATTTTTCGCCAGTAGCTGCATCCAACTTTAATATGTCTATGAATCGTTCTTTGGAGGGCATTGGTGCTACTCTTACCAGTGAAAACGATTATGTAACTATCAGGGAAGTTCGCCCAGGAGGTCCTGCTTTCAAGAGCAAAAAGATATTTAAAGATGATCGTATTATTGCTGTAGCTCAAGGAGATGAAGGAGAAATGGTAGATGTAATAGGTTGGAGAGTAGATGAAGCGATTCAACTGATTAGAGGAAAACAAGGTACTGTTGTTCGTTTGAAGCTTTTACCTGCAAGTGAAGGAGCCAATGCCAAACCTATGGAAGTAAGAATGGTAAGAGAAAAAATTACTTTTGAAGAACAATCTTCTACAAAACAGATTGTAGAATTTGAAAAAAACAAAAAGAAGTATCGTTTTGGAGTAATTGGTGTACCTGCATTTTATATTAACTTTGAAGAATACAGACAAGGCAAACCTGACTATAAAAGTACCACCAACGATGTGAAGAAAATATTAGAAGAGTTTAAAAAAGAAAATATTGATGGTGTAATTGTAGATTTACGTTATAATGGAGGAGGTTCTCTAAAAGAAGCTATTGATTTAACAAGTTTGTTTATCAAAGGTGGGGCAGTTGTACAAGTAAAAGATGCAAACGGACGTATCAGTGTTGGAGATACTGATGATTTTGAACAAGTATATAATGGTTCTCTGATTGTCATGACCAATCGTTTTAGTGCTTCAGCTTCAGAAATTTTTTCGGGTGCAATTCAAGATTACAAAAGAGGAATTATTGTAGGTGAAAGTACCTATGGAAAAGGTACAGTTCAGAATATCATGGACTTAAGCAAGTATATTGTTTCTGAAAGCAATAATGGTAATGTTGGACAACTAAATTTAACTGTTTCTAAATATTATAGAGCAGCAGGAAGCAGTGTACAAAATAAAGGTGTTATTCCTGATATTTTACTACCTACCCCTTTTGAAGACAAAGAATTCAGTGAAGCATCTTATAAAACATCTCTTCCTTGGGATGAAATAGCTGTTGCAAGAACTTTCAAACCTACCAACGAGGTATCAGAAAAAGCCCTTAAAAACATTCAGAGTAGCTTTCAGAAAAGAATGAAATCTGAAGATGATTTGAAAAAATTAATTGCAGATACTGAAAAAGCTCGTAAGAGAAGACAAGAAACAAGAATTTCTTTGAATGAAGCAAAAAGAAAGGCTGAAAGAGAAGCCAGCAAAAATGAGAAAAAGCTGACAGATGAAGATGATGATGCAGATAATATCTCTGACACAAATAAAAAGAAACAAGTAGAAGACTTTAATAATTTGAAAGATTTGTATTTGAAAAATGCCATTCAAATCATTTATGAGCTATCACAAACTAAAAAATAATTTTCAATTTACCACAATTAAATTTCAATTTGCATGAAAAAAATTAGTTTTCTATTGGTTATCTTATTAGCCTTTGCGTCTGTTAGTTACGCTCAGAAAAAAGAAAAAAAGAAGAAAAAAGATAAAACTGAAAAAGGCAACTTAAATAAAAAAGTTGTATTGCGTTACAAGCCTAAAAAAGGGGATGTTTATACTCAAATATTAGAGTCTAATCAGAAAATAACCATTACTTCTATGTCTATGGAGATGCCTATGGTACAATCTTATACATTCAAAAATAATGTAACAGATGTTGATGCAACAGGCAATGTTACAACTGAAATGACTTACGAGAAAATCTACGCCAAACAATCAAACCCCATGACAGGTGCTGAGTTGGAATTTGACTCGGAAGACGAGAAAAAACAATCTACCGAACTTGCCAGCTTAAAAGATATGAAAGGCAAAAAGGTAACTACTACAACTGCTACAAACGGAAAAATCACTAATATTAGTGAAGAATCAGCTAAACAAGCTCTTAATAGTATGAGTAACGAGTTTCCTGAAACTCCTTTAGGTATTGGAGATACATGGGAAAAGACCAGTGAAAATAAGAGCCAAGTTGGTGTTTTGGTTACAAAATCTACTTATAAAGTTGTAGAGCGTAAAGATGGTTTGATGATAGTGGAAGTAAGTAGTGTCATTTCACAAGATGGAAAAGATGCTGGTACTCAGACAGGTAAAATGACTTTAGACGAAAACACTGGTATTGTTTTAGAATCTAGTCTTACTCAAAAGTTGAGCGTATCTACCCAAGGGATGGATATAGTTGTAGATGGTACTTCAAAAATTACCACTAAAAAGTAGGTTATAAAAAATACTTTTAAATAAAAAGAGAACGTTTAAACGTTCTCTTTTTATTTAACCCTCTCCAAATCGTTGGCATCAATCCAACCACTTGTTTTTTTACCGTTATAAATAAAATTAGTGAATACAAAATTTCCTTTTATTTCTTCAGCTAATATAAATTGTCCTGCTACCAAATACGCATTTGTAGGATTTTCGTAATTTGCATCCAAATAAAAATATGCTTGCGAATTTGTTACTTTATAAACAGGTTTTACATGATCTGCAATATAATGTTTAAAAACAAAACCTTCTTTATCATTATAACGAACTCGTACCCAGTCAGGTTGATTACTTTCCCCTAACACATATACTACCTCTCCGTAAGGAATTGTAGTAATTACATTTCCTGTTTGTGGGAAGCTACGCAAGTTTAGATTTGTAGATGTTACATACATTTTTACTCCTTCTTCCTGATTTTTTTCTTCACCCACCTCTTTTCTTGATAGAATGTTCTCTTGTATAAAATCACTTATATTTTCATAAAAAATAACAATAGTTGCCATTAATACAACCCATAATCCTAAAGCTATGTACCATTTTTTCATGCTTTTTCTTTTAGCTGGTAGCTCTGGAATAACTTTATTTTCAGTTTTTTGAGTTGGAGAAATAGTTTTATTTACTTCTTTCTCTATTTGCACAGGATTATCTAATATTTTGATAATGTCTAAGGCAGTTGCAAACCGGTCTTGTGGATTACGTTGTAAACATTTTTGTAAAATAGAGATTGAAATATCTGAAACATCTCCTTTTAAGGCTTGTATATCAACAAAATCCTTATTGACAATCGTATCATAAATCGTATATTCGGATGTGAGTTGTTCCAGAGGATATTTGCCTGTAAGCATCACATAGTACATCAAACCCAATGAATATATATCTGTTCTATGGGTAATATCTTTATCTCCTCTTACTTGTTCGGGACTCATAAAATAAATAGAACCCATTCTCATGCCTGTTTTGGTAAGATGTTTCGATTCTTCTGAAATCATCTTAGCTATTCCAAAATCTAAGATTTTGACTTTATTTTCAGGAGTAATAATAAAATTAGAGGGTTTTATATCTCTATGTACAATTCCTTGGCTATGAGCATAAGCCAAGGCTTCTGCTATCTGGCGTAAAATGTCTTTAGCTTTTGCCTCTGGTATTTTTCCGTTTTGTTTAATCAAATCATCTATTACTGCTCCCTCAGCATATTCCATCACCAAAAAAGACTCTTCTCCTTCTTCTATGTAATCATACAAAGCCACAATACTAGAATGGTTGAGTCTTGCAAGAGCTGAAGCTTCATTTTTAAAACGTTCTTTAATTTGTATATTTTTAGAAAGATGAGGATTTAAAACTTTGATAGCAGCTTTTCTTTCTTGCATAAGAGCATGGTGGGCTTTATAGACCGTACCCATTCCCCCTTCTCCAATTACACTTTCTATGATATAATTTTGTATTTTTCTACCTTGCATAACAATTCATCCATTATATCTTTATTTCTTATTCTTTGTACTTGTTTTCTCTTTAGTTACGGGTTTTTCTTTTTTTACTTCTGGCTTTATATTCTTTATAGAGTCTTTTTTCAATGAATCTTTTCTTTTCCTTTCTATTTCTTTTTCTTCATCAAATAAGCTCTTTTTTGTAGTATCCTTTTGGATTATCATTGTATCTTGCATTTGTTTTACTTTTTCTACAAAAGGATTTTTATTTTGCATGTACCAAATACCAAAAGCTATCAAACCTCCTAAAAACAATATAATAGGTATTAGTTTTTTTACATTTTGATTATTCCTTATTTCTTTGAAAGGTTTCTCTTCTTGTTTGTTTTCAGCTTTTTTTTCAAAAAAAACAGTTTTTTTTCTATTTTGAGCATAAAATCTTATTAATTGGACTGTTATATTATCGTATCCTCCTGCCTGCTTTGCACTTTCTATTAGGTTCTTTGTTCTCTGTAAAATATTTTGAGAATTATCAGCAATAATACCCTGAATCTGAGAATCTAAAATCATGCTATTGAGCCCATCAGAACATAAAAGCATCAAATCATTATCCGCAGGTAAGATAGCTGAAATACCTACTTCTGGCTCAACTATATTATTCACTCCCAAAGCTCTTAGTATTTCATTTTTTCGTGGGTGACTTTCCGCTTCTAAATCAGATATGACACCATTATCTACTAATTGCTGTACAAAAGAGTGATCTTTCGTGATTCGATGAAGCTTTTGTGTTTCTTGTTCGTATAAGTATAATCTACTATCACCTACATGTACGTAATAGACCTGATTATCTCTGATTAATGCTGCAACAAGGGTTGTACCCATGCCCGCATATTCAGTATATTTTTGAGCCGTTTCAAAAACTATTTTATTTGCTTCTATAGTTGCTTTTTGGAGAGCTTCTGTTGGGTTTGGATAATATCCTTCTGTAAAATATCTTTTAAATACTTCAACTGTAAGCTGTGAAGCTTTTTCTCCTGCCTGATGCCCCCCCATTCCATCACAGACAACAAATAGATGCCCATTTTGTGTTTGGAAATACCCTAAATAGTCCTCATTATTATCTCTTTTACATCCAACATCTGTAGCATTACCAAACTCAAAGTTTTTAAGTTCTTGGGTATTTGTTTCCATTCTATTCTGTTTTTTTCTTTACTACTTTCTTTTTTATCTTATTTGGATTTTCTTTTAAAAAATCGCCCCAGCCTTTTGCCTTACTGGTTTTTACTCCTCCCTGATAATGATGACAAAGGGCTACACCCAAAGCATCAGAAGCATCAAGCAGTGTATTATCAGCAAATTTGATTTTCAAAATCTTTTCAAGCATTGCAGCCAAATCTTCTTTAGAAGCTGTTCCTGTCCCTGTAACAGCCTGTTTTACTTTGCGAGGTGCATATTCAGTAATAGGAATCTCTCGCATGAGAGCAGCAGTCATGGCAACCCCTTGGGCTCTGCCTAATTTCAACATCGATTGAACATTTTTTCCATAAAAAGGAGCTTCTAAAGCCACTTCATCCGGCAAAAACTCATCTACAATTTGAGTTACTCTCTCAAATATTTTTTTGAGTTTAATTTCCTGATTTGTATATTTTTCTAAATTGATTACACCGTATTGTAGTACCTCTAT
>Ga0209278_1002318_pt1 | contig 10684 bp, 9 predicted proteins | sample JI81BgreenDNA_FD_187504 | JGI IMG/M metagenome (GOLD analysis project Ga0209278, IMG submission 187504) | Wastewater effluent complex algal communities from Wisconsin, to seasonally profile nutrient transformation and Carbon sequestration -... | ecosystem: Engineered > WWTP > Effluent > Algae... | reverse complement strand
GGATGCTGGGGCTGGAGCCGGGGCTGGCGGTCGGCCTGATCCTCGTCGCCTGCTGCCCCGGGGGCACCGCGTCGAACATCGTCACCTATATCGCGCGCGGGCACGTGGCGCTGTCGGTGGCGATGACCATGGCCTCGACCCTCGCCGCCGTGGTGCTGACCCCGCTGCTGACGGGGTGGCTGGCGGGGGCCTATGTCGAGATCGACCGGCTGAACCTGCTGCTCAACATGATCGCGGTGGTGCTGGTGCCGGTGGTCTTGGGCACCCTGCTCAACCGCCTCTTCCCGCGCGCGGCCGAGGCGGTGAACGGGGTGCTGCCGCTGGTCGCAATCGTGCTGGTGGTGCTGATCGTGGGCGGGATCGTCGGCGGCTCCAAGGCGCAGATCATGGAGCACGCAGGCGTGCTGCTGCTGGCGACTTTCCTGCTGCACGCACTGGGTTTTGCACTGGGCTACCTTCTGGCCCGCGCCCTGGGGCTGGGCGAGGTGGAAGCGCGCACGATCAGCATCGAGGTGGGGATGCAGAATTCCGGCCTAGGCTCTGGCCTCGCCAAGACCCCCGCCTTCGCCGCGCAATTCGCCGATGTGGCGCAGGCCGCCCTCGCCCCCGTCCCCGCGGCGATTTCGGCGGTATGGCACGTGGTGATCGGGAGCGTGCTTGCGGGGTGGTGGCGGCGGCGGGGATGACACCTAGCCCGTTCGCCCTGAGCTTGTCGAAGGGCCGTCCTTTGCGTCAAGGCAGCACGCTGCCCTCAAGAAGAAGTGCAGTCCTTCGACAAGCTCTGGACGAACGGTGCTTGAGTTGAAGCCTACCCGTACATCCCCCGCTTGGGCCCGAGATAGCCGAACAGGTAGGCCCCCACCTTGCGCATCTGGATCTCCTCCGAGCCCTCGGTGATCCGGTAGCGGCGGTGGTGGCGGTAGATGTGCTCGAAGGGCTTGTGGCGCGAATAGCCGATGCCGCCGTGGACCTGCATCGCCCGGTCCGCCGCCTCGCACACCAGCCGGTTCGCCCAGTAATTGCACATCGAGACCTTGTCGGAGATGGTCTTCTCGATCTGCTCGTGGGGCATGTTGTCCATCTCCCACGCGGTCTTGAAGATGAGGAGGCGGAGCATCTCGGCCTGCGTCGCCAGCTCCACCAAGGGGAACTGGATCGCCTGATTGCGGGCGAGCTCCTCGCCGAAAGGCTTGCGTTCGCGCGCGTATTTCACGCTCTCGTCGATGCAGTAGAGCGCCGCGCCGCAGCTGCTCGCCGCCTGGCGGATTCGGTTCTGATGAACAAAACTCTGCGCCAGCGCGAGGCCCCTGCCCTCCACGCCGAGGATCGCGCTGTCCGGCACCCAGACGTTCGTGACCGACAGGCGCGGGTGATCGGTGGGCATGTTGAAGGTCCACATCCACTCTTCGATCTGGAGACCGGGCGTGGGGTTGGGAACGAGGAAGCAGGTGATCCCGCTCGCGTCGCCCGCCTTGCCTGCGGTGCGCGCGAACATCGCGCAGTGGGTGGCGACGTGCATCCCGGTGATCCACATCTTCTCGCCGTTGATGAGCCAGCCGTCGACGCCATCGCGGGTCTCGCGCACGGCGTGGGTCTCCATGTGGGTCGCGTCGGAGCCGTGATGCGGTTCGGTCAGCCCGAAGGCGACCCGCCGCGTGCGCTCGAAGCCGCCGAGGATGAATTCCTGTTTCTGCTCCTCCGTCCCCCACTGGTCGAACATGGCGACGAAGGGGAAATTGCCGACGATCGAATGCTCGTTCTGCAAGTCATTGTGCAGCCCGAGGCCTTGGCGCGCAAAGTGCTCGCGGATCACCGCCATCCAGAGGTTGCTGCCGTCCTTCCCGCCATAGCGCTTGGGGGCGGAAAAACGCCAATGACCCGCCTTGTCGGCGCGGCGGGTGGCCTCTTTCAGCAGTTCCTCCCACTCGTGCCGCGGCAACCCGCCCGCTTCGAAGTCCGTGCGCGCATATTCGCGGCGGTGGTCGAAGAAGCGGATGTTGTCGTCCTGCTGTTCGAGCGGCTTGATCTCGGCGGCGATGAAGGCGTCGAGTTCGTCGAGATAGGCTTGCAGGTCGGCGGGGATGGCGAAGTCCATTAGTGTTCTCCAATCCATTTCTGGCGGGCAGCGCGAAGCGCGGGGTATTTGGGAACGTCGACCGCAAGCTTATCGAGCGCATCACGGCGCAATCTTTCGAGCAGACCATCCGTGCCGAGACCAATGACACCTGAAAGGATGTCAGCAGCAAGGTGACTATCCTCAATCAGCGTAATACAGCGACTCTCGCGCGATATGATGCCCAGTGCGTTGCGGGCGACTGCGAGCTGGAAACGGTCATGCCCGGTCAGCTTGTCTTTCAGGCTTCCGAGCCATTCGGAAATGGCTGCAGCAATTTCGCCCAAGTCTGCCTCACCTTGGCCGGGACCAATTGTGAGGGAGGATTCGAGCGGCCGCGCCCGCTCCGCCTCCGGCGCATCCTCCTCCAGCAGCAGCAGCAGATCGAGTTCCTGCTCGCTCGTCCGGCGCGAGATCACGACGCGTTCGAGCATCCGGTCCGCGCCGGAGCGCCACTGCGCCGCCATCTTGAGGCAGCCCAATGCCCACCACACGGTGCGATAGATCGTCCAGAAGCGGAAGCGCGCAGGGTCGATGGTCACCCCCGCCTCGGCCTCGTAGGCGGCGATGTAGTCTTCGACGCTGCCCAGCCCCAGCGCGGGCCGGTCGTAGCGGGCGAAGCGCCACACGGCCATGCAGCCGAAGGCGAGGTCCTCGTGGCGGTCGCCGAAATGGGCGATCTCCCAGTCGAGGACACCGGTGAGGTGCGAGCCCTCCACCAGCAGATTGCCCATGCGGTAATCGCCGTGGTTGAGGACAGGCTCGACCTGCGGCGGGCAATTGTCCTCCAGCCACTTGAGGCCGAGCGCGATGATCGGGCGGTCGCCGCCCGCGTCCATGAACTGCTGTTTGAGATCAGCGACGGCGGCGCGGTAGTCCATCACCGGCACGCCTTCGGGCACATCGGCCTGCCTCAGCCGGTGGATGCGCGCCAAGTCGCGGGCGATGCCGCGCAGCAGCGCGTCAGGATCGTCGCATGACAGAATGACCTTGGGATCAGCCGTCCCCGGCAGCGCGCGCATGACGAAGCCGCTTCCGAGGCCGTCCGCCTCCTCCAGCACCGCTACCACTTCCGGCGCGGTCACGCCTTTGGCGCGCGCCGCTTCGATCAGCGCGGCTTCGACCGCGTGCCCGTATGGCCGCCCCTCCATGAAGGCGAGGCTCGGCGCGCGGCGCAACACGTAATCGGAGCCACCAGCGGCAAACCGCCAGCTCTCCATCACCGCACCGCCGGTGAGGCGCTGCGGCTCGGCCGCCAGTAGCCCCAGCCCGGCGCGGGCACACAGCCGCGCCAGCCCTTCGTGCAACGTCCCGGTATCGATCACTTGATCAGCTTGCGCATCCGCTTGGCGCGCTTGGCCGGATCGGGGTGGGTCTTGAGCAGCCCGATCCCGCCCCCGCTGCCCAAGGCCGCCAGCTTGTCCATCGCGGTCGCGCAGGCCGCTTGCGGATAGCCGCGCGCCTTCATGAAGGTCAGCGCGTAATCATCCGCCTGCGTCTCGGCCGCCTGCGAATATTGCGCATAGACCACATTCTGCAGCAGCGCGCCGAGCTGCGAATTGGTGAAGTTGCGCACCCCGCTGCTGGCCGTGCCTGCCACGCTCAATGCCGCATCCTGCTGCAAGGCGCGCTTCATGCGCTTGGCCCCGTGTTCGAGCTTCACATGACCGATCTCGTGCCCGATCACGCAGCGCACTTCGTCGTCGGTCATCTTGTCCATCAGGCCGGAATAGACCCGCACCGTCCCGTCGCCCATGGCGAAGGCGTTGACCTCGTCCACCAGATACGCCTTGATATCGAGCGTCAGGCCATCATAGGCATCGAGCCCCTTGGTCAGATTGGCCAGCCGCACCGCATAGGGGTTCTTGGCGGGGGCCAGCGGGTTCTGCTTGTCCATCTCGTCGGACATCTGCCCGAAATAGGCGACGATCTCCGCGTCGGAGACGGTGGCGGCCTGAATCACCTTCTGGCCTGCCCCCATGATGTCATTGAGGCTCTGCGAATGGGCCGGGGCGAGCAGCGCTCCCCCGGCCAATCCGGCGACAGCAAACACCGGCACGGCAGCGGCCAACAGTCTGATAGCTTTACGCATGATCATCCCCTCCCTCTGCCATGCAGGGTGCCTGCCAAAGGGCGTTTGATCAAGCCGGGACGTTGTCCTTCTTGACGGTGATCACCTGCGCATAGGTGAACTCCTTGAGGCCTTCCTTGCCGTATTCTGCGCCAAAGCCCGACTGCTTGTGCCCGCCGAAGGGCGCGAAGGGCGAGAGGTGGAGGTATTCATTGACCCACACCGTCCCGGTTTCGAGCTGCTCGGCGATTTCGACGCCCTTTTCCGGGTTGCCGGTCCACACCGCGCCGGCAAGGCCGTATTCCGAGTTGTTGGCGCGCGCGATGACTTCCTCTTCGGTCGAGAACTTCATCAGCGGCATGACCGGGCCGAACTGTTCCTCAGCCACGATGCGCGCGTCTTCGGGCGGGTTGTCGAGGATGGTCAGCGGGACGAAGTAGCCGGTGCCGCTCGGATCGACATTGCCGCCGAGCAGGAACTTGTAGCCGTTCGACTTGGCATCCTCGATCAGCTCGAGCACGCGGTCATACTGCTTCTTGTTCTGGATCGGGCCGACGCCGGTGCCCTGCTCGCTGCCGTCGCCGACCTTCACGGTCTTGGCATATTCGACGATCGCGGCGCTGAGTTCGTCATAGATGTCCTCGTGGATGTAGACGCGCTTGGCCGCCACGCAGATTTGCCCGGCGTTGGAGAAGCTCGACCAGAACAGCTGTTCGGCGACCTTCTTCGGGTCGGCATCGGGCAGCACGATCGAAGCATCGTTGCCGCCCAGTTCCAGCGTGATGCGCTTCAAGTCGGCGCTCGCGCCTTCCATGATCTTCTTGCCGGTCGCGGTCGAACCGGTGAAGGTGATCTTGTCGATATCGGGGTGGCTGGTGATCAGCGGGCCGAGGTCGTCCTCACCCGTGATGATGTTGACCACGCCCGCGGGCACCTTGTCGGCGATCAGCTCGGCGATCTTGAGGGTGGTCAGCGGGGTGAAGGGCGAGGGCTTGAGCACGATGGTACAGCCCGAGAGCATCGCGGGGACGATCTTCTGGATCGCCATCATCACCGGAAAGTTCCACGGCACGATGCCGCCGACCACGCCCACCGGCACGCGGCGGGTGCGGCTGAGGCGGGTGTCGCTGTCCTCGTTCACTTCGTCATCGAGGCTGAGGGTCGATTGCGCCGCGCTCATGGCGGCAGCGCCATAGATTTCGCCGCGCGCCTGATCGTGGGGCTTGCCCTGCTCGCTGGTCAGCAGGCGGTAGAGTTCTTCCGCATTGGCCTTGATCGCGCCCGAAATCGCCATGATCGCGGCGCGGCGCTCTTCGATGGGGGTGTTCTTCCAGGTCTTGAAGGCAGCGCGGGCAGCGGCGACCGCCTTGTCGAGCTCGGCCTTGCCGCAATGGGGCACCTGGCCGATCACCTGCTCGTTGGCGGGGTTCACCACATCGAGCCAGCGGTCGGTTGCCACCATCTCGCCGCCGATAAGGTTCTTGTACTGGGTGACCATGTTCGTGTCCTCTCTAACGAATGGGGGGAGTCGTCTCTCTCCCGCGCAGGTTGGCGCGTTGCATTCGAAAACGCAATCGCAAGCTTTGCGCGGCACGCTAGCGCGAGGCATGGCGCGGATCACCTGACGATTGCGCTATTGCCGCACGCGCCTATGTGAGGCCACTGGCGCACACCGAGAGGAGTTCGAGAATGACCGATACCCGCCCCGACCTCGTGATCTACGGCAGCCCGATCTCGCCCTTCGTGCGCAAGGTTGCAGGGGTGTGCATCGCCAAGGGCGTTCCCTACGAGGTCGAGGCGATCAACGTCTTCGCGCCCCCTGCATGGTTCCACGACATCTCGCCGATGAAGCGCATTCCGGTGCTGCGCGACCGCAGCGTGGCTGAAGAGGGCGTGGCGGGCACCATCGCCGACAGTTCGGCGATCTGCGCCTTCATCGAGAAGAAGCACCCTGCGCCTGCGCTCTACCCGGACAACCCGATGGCGCTGGGCGAGGCGCTGTTCATCGAGGAATATGCCGACACTGCGCTGGCGATGGCAGGGGGCTTGGGCATCTTCCGTCCGATCTTCTTCGCGATCACCAAGGGCGAGGAACCGGGGCTCGACAAGGCACGCGATGCCTGGGCCAATCAACTGCCGCCGATCTTCGACGTGCTGGAAAAGCGCCTCGATGGCCGCGCCTTCTTTGCGGGCGATGCCCTGTCGATTGCCGATATCACGGTGGCCTGCGTGCTGATGCAGATTTCACTGGTAGCCGAGACGCCGTTGGCGCGCTGGCCCGGTCTGGCCGCGCATTTTGCCGCGATGCGAGGCCTGCCACTGGTGGCAGAGCCCTATGCGGCGGCGGAAAAGATGGTTCGCAAGGCCTTGCCGACGCCGTTCGACCTGACCTAAGGCGCTGAACACGAGAGAGGACAGGCAGGGCGCATGGCCAGCGAGTGGTGCATCGGGATCATCGGCGGATCGGGTCTCTACGCCATCGACGGGATCGAGGACGCGCAGTGGATCGCGATCGAAACCCCGTGGGGTGACCCCTCGGACGAGATTCTGTGCGGGACGCTGGGCGGGGTCAAAGTGCGCTTCCTCCCGCGTCATGGCCGCGGCCATCCGATCAGCCCGACCGAACTGAACGCCCGCGCCAATATCGATGCGCTGAAGCGTGCCGGGTGCACCGATATTCTCGCGATCAGCGCGGTGGGGAGCTTGCGCGAAGAGCTGGAGCCGGGGCGGTTCGCGGTGGTCGAACAATTCATCGACCGCACCTTTGCGCGGGCCAGCACCTTCTACACCAGCGGCTTTGTAACCCATGTCTCGATGGCCGATCCGGTCTGCCCGCGCCTGTCGGACCTCGCCGCCCACGCCATCGCCGCCGCGGGAGGCAAGGTGGCGGTGGGCGCGACCTATCTCGCCATGGAAGGCCCGCAATTCTCGACCCGCGCCGAAAGCCGGATGTACCGCCAGTGGGGCGCGGACGTGATCGGCATGACCGCCATGCCCGAAGCCAGGCTCGCGCGCGAAGCGGAGCTGCCCTACGCGCTCGTCGGCATGATCACCGATTATGATTGCTGGCGCGATGGCGAGGCGGTGGATGTGGCGCAGGTGGTGGGGCAGATGCAGGCCAACGGCGCGCTCGCACGGGCGATGGTGTTGAACTTCATCGAGAGCCTGCCCGAGACACGCGAGCCTTCCCCCATCGACACGAGTCTGGACGATGCGGTGATCACCGCGCCTGACGAACACGATCCCGAACTGATGGCCAAGCTCGACGCGGTCGCCGGGCGATTGTTCGGGTAAGCAAACGCGCGCGGGCAGCATGACAATCGCCACCCGCGCCACCTGGAAACACCTCCCCATGCCTGCCAAGCGGCAGGCGCTCTACCTTGCCCTCAGCTTCGACGCCGACGAGGTCGAATGCATCCGCCGCGGTTTCATCCCGCGCGACATGGACGACAAGTGGTCGATCTTTGTCGAGGATGACTGGGTCTATTTCCACCGCAGCTGGACGGGGTTCTGCATCTTTGCCGTCAGGCTCGAACCGGCTGCGAACGGCGTGGTGATCCGCGAAGGCTGGGCGAGCCGCGATCCGGAGCAGTATCACGGTTCCAGCGCCGCCGAAGAACAGCGGCAGATCGCCGCCTTGATCGACAGCCTGCTGCACTCGCGCAAAGGATAGTCCCCGCTGCTGGCCGTTGCCAGCGCGCATATCGCTGCCTATCCCGATGGCGGGAGAGGACAGGATGGACAGATTTCCGGCGCATCCGGACGACATCACCAATGCGTGGTGGGAGCGGGTGCTGGGCCGTGCGCCAAGCCGCTGGCGGTGGGAGCCGATCGGCACCGGGCAGGTGGGCGATTCAGTGCGCTTCACGCTCGACTTTGCGGGCGAGGATGCGCCCATGACGCTGGCGGGCAAGTTTGCTGCGGCTGATCCGACCAGCCGGGGCACGGCGGCAATGCTCGGCCTCTATACCAAGGAGGTCCGCTTCTACCGAGACCTCGCTCCGCACCTGCCGATCCGCACCCCGCGCACCCATGTGGCCGACATCGCCAAGGATGGCGCAAGCTTCTGCCTGCTGTTCGAGGATCTCGGCCCGGCGCGCGGCGGCAACCAGATTGCCGGCTGCACGCTGGCCGATGCCGAGGCCGTGATCGATCAGGCCGCCGCGCTCCACGCGCCAAGCTGGCACAATCCGGCGATGCTCGATGCCGACTGGCTCCAGCCCGATCCGGCCGCCGCCGCGCAGGTCAAGGCGCTCTACCCGCAGGCGCAGGCGATCTTCCGGGAGCGCTACAAGGACAGCCTCGAACCCGAATACATGGCCCTGTGCGAAGCGCTGGCCGAACATACCGCCACCACCGACCGCGCGACCGAGAAGGTCAGCCTCGTCCATGGCGACTTCCGGCTCGATAACGTGCTGTTCGACATCAAGGGCGGGGCCGAGCCGGTGGCGGTGCTCGATTGGCAGACGCTAACCATCGGCAATGGCCTGACCGATGTCGGATACTTCCTCGGCTGCGGGATCGGCGACACACTTCGCCGCGCGCATGAACGCGAATTGCTCGAACGCTATTGCGCCCGCATGACCGCGCTGGGCGTGCCGCTGACCGTCGAGGCCATCTGGCGCGATTATGTGGTGGGCGCGCTCCACGGGGTATCGACCGCCGTGTTCTCCAGCGCCTTCGTGGTCCGCACCGAGCGGGGCGATGCCAACTTCCTGTCGATGGCGCGCGGCGCCTGCGCCTTGTGCCACCAGCACGGCGCGCTCGATCTTCTGACGAAGGGATAATGCTATGGTCTTGAGCCGGGGTGACGATTACCCGATCCACCAGACCCCCGATCCGGTCGCCTTCGCGGGCACGGACCGCAATTTCTACGACCGCTATTTCTTCAACGGCTATGCGCCGGATGGCAGCAGTTTCTTTGCGGTCGCCTTCGGGATCTACCCTGCGCTGGATGTGGCGGACGCGCATTTCTGCGTGGTGAGGGACGGCGTGCAGCACTGCCTCCACGCCAGCCGCCGCTTGGGCATGGAGCGGATGGAGCTGTCCTGCGGCCCGATCCGCATTGAAATTTTGGAGCCGCTCAAGACCTTGCGCGTGATCGTCGATGGCGAAGGCATCGCGGCCGACCTCACCTTCACCGGCCGCGCCGCGCCGATTGCCGAGCCGCGCTTCACCTGGCGCGTCGGCCCGCGCACGGTGATGGATTACACCCGGATGACCCAGAACGGGCATTATGAAGGCTGGATCGCGGTCGACGGCGTGCGCGAGGCGCTGCCGCAGGGCAGCATGGGCACGCGCGATCGCAGCTGGGGCGTGCGGCCCGTGGGCGCGGCCGATCCGCAATTCGCGGGACGCGCGGTGCCGCAGTTCTTCTGGCAATGGACCCCGATCAACCTGCCCGCCCGCAGCGCCTTCTTTCACCTCAATGCCCATGCCGATGGCAGCGCATGGAACACCCGCGCGGTGATCGCCCCCGATGGCGGCACGGCGGAGACCTTTATCGAGGATCACGCCCCGATCATGGTGGCCCCGCTGGCCGATGGCACCCGCTGGCCCGCACACGGCGACCTCACCATCGCGGGCGAGCGGTTCAGCCTGGAACCCCTCAGCCGCTTCCAGATGCGCGGGCTTGGCTACACCTCGCCCAGGTGGGGCCACGGCCTCGATCACGGCGCGCTGGAAGTGGAGCGCGAGGACATCGATCTGGCGGGCATCGACCCCGCGCGGCCCGACAACCTGCATGTGCAGATACTGTGCCGCGTCACCGACGCGCGCGGGGAGCAAGGTCTGGGTGTGTTCGAACAGCTGGCCATCGGCGATTATGCGCCGCTCGGGCTGACAGGGCTTGCTGGCCGCGACTAACGCCTATTGCAGCGTGACGATTTCCTCGCCGCCGTCGTGGCGGCCGTAGAACTGCATCAACTGCACCAGCAACTCGCACCGGTCAGCAAGGGTCTGCGCCTCCAGCAGCGCCTGCTTGCTGGCCGGATCGAAGGGCGCGATCTGCGAGACTCCGTTGATAAGCGAGCGATCGTCGAGCCGCTCAACCGAATCCCAATCCACGCTGTAGCCCTGCGAATCGGCAAAGTGCCGCGCCTCGCGCTCGAACCCGCCGCGCTGGGCGTGGGTCAGGGTTTCGTCGTCATCCTCGTCGTAGATTTCCGCTTCGACCTGACGATAGGCAGTGGTCACATCCAGTTCGCGCAAGATCCGGAAGCGGCCCGTGCCTTCGAGGATCAGGTTGTAGCGCCCGTCGTCCATCGCCTGGATCTCGCCGATCCGCCCGACGCAGCCGACCTGATAGAGCGGTGCGCCCTCGACGGCACGTTGCGGCTGGATCATCGCGATCAGCCGGTCGCGAATCAAAGCATCGCCGACCATCGCGCGGTAGCGCGGCTCGAAGATGTGGAGCGGGAGCTGCATCCCGGGAAACAGCACCGCGCCAGTCAGCGGGAAGATGGCAAGTCTCTTGGTCATCCGAACAATACGCGCGACAA